>Ga0134125_10002081_pt1 | contig 23974 bp, 26 predicted proteins | sample KB31751_FD_96464 | JGI IMG/M metagenome (GOLD analysis project Ga0134125, IMG submission 96464) | Terrestrial soil microbial communities with excess Nitrogen fertilizer from Kellogg Biological Station, Michigan, USA - KB3-175-1 | ecosystem: Environmental > Terrestrial > Soil > Unclassified ...
GCGCTCATGGGTGCCGAGCGGCGCGCGATGGATCACATAGACAGGATGGTCCGCGCCATCTTCGCCGATATAGCTGAGATCGAAGGTCTGGGTCGCCAGGAAGTCCAACTGGTTGGTCGAGATGGTGTATTCGGTGCCGATCGCTGATTTAATCATAAAGTCGATCTTGGGGCCGTAGAAGGCGGCTTCGCCCGGGCCTTCGACATAGGCGTAACCCGACTCTTTCATTGCCTCTTTGATGATGTCGAGCGCCTTCAGCCACTTGTCCGGCTGGTCGACATACTTGTCCAGCTTGTTCAGGTCGGGCAGCGACAGGCGCATATAATATTCTTTGATGTTCATCAGATCGTAATAGCGGGCATGCAGCCGCATGACCTTGATGAACTCGTCCTTGGCCTGGTCGTAACGGCAATAGATATGGGCGTCGTTCATGCAGAAACCGCGCACCCGCATCAGCCCCGACAATCCGCCTGACGCTTCATAGCGGTAGTCCTGGCCATATTCGGCGATGCGCAGCGGCAATTCGCGGTAGGAATGGCGCGTCGCCCCGAAGATCAAATGGTGATAGGGGCAGTTCATCGGCCGCAGATAATAATTTTCGCCGTCGATATCGAGCGGCGAGTACATCGACTCCCCGTAATAGGGAAGGTGGCGTGAGCGGTAGAATAACGCCTCCTTGGTGATGTGTGGTGTCGCCACCCGGCGATAGCCGTCCTTGCGCTCTTCCTGCAGCGCCAGGAATTCCAACTCCTGGCGAATCACCATGCCGTTGGGCATCCAAAGCGGCAGGCCGGCACCCACGTCCGGCGAGAAGGTGAACAGCTCCAGTTCGCGGCCCAGTTTGCGATGGTCGCGCTTCTCCGCTTCCACCAGGCGCTCAAGATAGGCATCGAGCTCTTTCTTGTCGCGCCAGGCGGTACCGTAGATGCGTTGGAGTTGCGCGTTCTTGGCGTCGCCGCGCCAATAGGCGCCGGCGATCTTGGTGAGCTTGAAAGCGTCGCCGATCTCGGCGGTGGTGCGGAAATGGGGGCCGCGGCAGAGATCGTGCCAGTCGCCATGCCAATAGATCGAGACATCCTCGCCCGCGGGAATGCTTTCGATCAGCTCGGCCTTGTAAGCTTCGCCGATGTCGCGGAAATGCTTTATCGCCTTGTCGCGCGGCCACACTTCGCGGCGGGTGGGCCGCGCCTGTTTGACGATCTCGCGCATCCGCTCTTCGATCTTGGGCAGGTCTTCGGGAGTGAAGGGCTCGTTGCGGGCGAAGTCGTAATAGAATCCGTCCTCGATCGCCGGGCCGATCGTGACCTGGGTACCGGGATAAAGCTCCTGCACCGCCATCGCCAGAAGATGGGCTGCATCGTGGCGAATCAACTCCAGCGACTTCTCGTCTTTCTTGGTGATGATGCGGACATGCGCATTCGCCTCAATGGGGCGGAAAAGGTCCCATTCCTTGCCATCCACTTCGAGAATCAGCGCGGCCTTGGCAAGGCCGGGACCGATGGCCTGCGCGATCTCCGCCCCCGTTATGCCCTTGGCGAACTGCATCGTCTTGCCGTCCGGCAAAGTGATGGTGATTTGGGCGGGCACAGCGGACAAAGGAAGGCTCCACAAAGCAGAAAAGCGAGCATTCATTGGACATAGGAGACGCTGTACGTCAAGCAACCTCGCCAATTTACGGCCGTTTTCACCTTACCGGGGCTTGAGAGCTTGGGGTCGTTGCGCGACAATAGGCGCGGAGGGTGTGAGTTTATGGAGATATCCATGAAGACGATCCTTTTGACCGGCGTGGCGGCTTCACTGCTGATCACGGTTCAAACTGCCTCAGCCCAGCCCGGCAAGGCGCCGATCTGCCTCGCCACCCGCAGCATCGCCCAAACCTCGCCGTCGCCCGACGGCACCGCGATCACGTTTCGCATGACGGACGGGTCGGTGTGGCGCAACGATCTGCGCGGCCGTTGCCCGGACCTGAGATGGGACGGGTTCACTTGGACGACATCCAATCCGATGGCGCAGGTTTGCGAGAACGAACAGACCATTTCGGTAATCCGCAGCGCCGAAGTGTGTGCTCTCGGCAAGTTCACCCAGCTTGAGCCCGCCGGTCATCACACATTCGCATCCGGCGAGCGGTAGGGATCGAGTTGCTTCGGAAAGTGCCTGGAGGGGCATTGGAGGAAGTGATGATGAAGACCTGGTTCATGGCCGCGATCGCGGCGACGATGTTCGCGTCTGGGGTGGAGGCGGCGCCGATTTGCCTGCGTACTCAAGACATGGTGCAGACCGACCCGCAAAAGGACGGCGCGTCCATACTCTTCAAGATGCGTGACGGTTCGGTGTGGCGCAACGATCTGCATGGCTCCTGCCCGGATCTGCGCTTCGACGGCTTCGTCTGGAACGTGCGCAATCCGGACGGAACGGTGTGCGAGAACCTGGAGCGCATCCGGGTGCTTCGGTCGGGTCAAATCTGCATGCTGGGAAAATTCTCGCAAGTTCAGCCGGCGCGGCACGGCCATATGTGAGAAAGAACACCTCTTTCGCCCGGTGCGAAAGAGGCGCCTCACTCACGCCTTGCGGCTGGCCTCGAACAGGAACCAGTTCCGCCGCTCGGTCTGGTCGATGAAATTCTCCAGGATCGAGGCGGTGGCGACGTCATTGTGCTGATCGCACAATTCATGCACCGCGCGCATCTGCTGCATCATCTTCTTGTTGTCGGCCATCAGCTCGCGGATAATATCGACGGGCGCGACATAGGCCTTGTCGTTGTCGGCAACCGTCTTGAGTCTGGCAACCTCACCTACCGAATGGACCGTGCGCGCGCCCAGTTTCCTCACCCGTTCGGCCAAATCGTCGATCGAGGCGAAGATCTGCTGGGCCTGCTCGTCGAACAGGAGGTGATAGTCGCGGAAATGCGGGCCCGAGACATGCCAATGAAAATTCTTGGTCTTCAGGTAAAGCGCGAAATTATCCGCCACCAGGCGGTTCAAGGCTTCGGCCAGTTCAGGCGTGGCGTTGTTCGACAGGTCGGTGGGCGTCTCCAGCCTTTGGCTTTTCGCTTTTCCGGACTTCTTGGCCATGGTTCTTCCTCGAAAAGTGGTTTTACGAAATCCCTTCAAGCTTATGGCGGCAGCTGCGGGAAGTCATCCAAGCCGGCATTGCGGCTCCCGGGCTTGTTCAGCCTCGTTCCGGCCTATAAGTTCCAGCGCCTACGCCTCATTGTCCTGAAAGACCCTTCATGCCGCTTCTCAGATTCATCCCCGAAGCTACCGACATCGATTTCGTAGGCATGCGCTATTTCGCCTTCGCCATTGATGGGCTGCTGCTGCTGGTTTCGATCCTTTCCATCGCCTGGCAGGGGTTCAACCTGGGCATCGATTTCACCGGCGGCGTCTTGATGGAAGTGAAAGCCGCCCATATGCTGGACATCGGCACCATGCGCGAGGAAATCAACTCGCTGGGCTTTGGCGAGTCGCAATTGCAGTATTTCGGCGGTGGCGAATGCGATCATCCCGCCAACAGTTGCGTCTTGATCCGCGTGCAACCGCGGCAAGCCAAGGGCCAGGACCAGAATGCGGCGGACCAGGCGGTGGCGCAGGCGATCAAGGGCAAGCTCGGGCCGTCCTATGCCGTGCGCAGCACCACCGTGGTGGGTCCCAAAGTGAGCCAGGAATTGTTTCATGATGGCGTGATCGCCACCTTGCTCGCCATCCTGATGATCACGATCTACGTCGCGGTCCGCTTCGAGTGGCAGTACGGCATCGGGGCTGCGGTCGCCACCGGCCATGACGTGCTGGTGACGGCGGGCTTGTTCTCGGTATTCCGATTGGATTTCGGTTTGACCGCCGTGGCGGCGCTGTTGACGCTGGCCGGTTATTCGATCAACGACACGGTGGTGGTGTTCGACCGTATCCGCGAGAACAGGCGCAAATACAAGCGCATGAACCTGGGTGATTTGATCAATCTTTCTACCAATCAGATGGTGACGCGAACCATCCTCACGTCGGCGGCCACCGCCATGTCGCTGCTGCCGCTGTTCATCTTCGGTGGGCCGAACCTGTTCGATTTCTCGGCACCCATCCTGTTCGGCATCGTGGTGGGCACCTTCTCATCCATCTATGTGGCCGCCGCATTGCTTCTTTATCTGCCCGCGCCGGCCGGCAAGATCGAAGGGCCGGCAGAAGCAACGAGCTGAGACTTAAAGCGGAAACCAGTCTCTCTTCTCCGAATAGACTTGGTACTGCACATTGGCGCCGGCGCGGAAACCCACGCCGGTGCGGATCGGCGCCAAGGTAACGCCGCCCGAACGCTGGTAGTTCACGCCCAAGCCGGCGACGAAATAGATGCTGCCTTCCACGCCTGGAAAGCGCTGGAACAGGCGGCGATCCTCGCCAAGGTTATAGATCAGGGTGAAGACCTTCGACGCGTTGCCGCCGAAATCGAAGCCGACCGAGGGGCCCTTCCAATAGACCATCATGGGATCGCGGGTCTTGCGGATCAGGTAACCCGAGCCATAACGCAGACCCACGATAAAGGCGCCGGAACCTTCGTCGCCCTTGATATAGGCATCGGGCTCGCCCAGATCGCCGAAAATGTGCTGCACCGCCTTGGCCATCGCCTCGGTGGTGATGCCGAAGAAATCCGCGCCCGCCTTGGTGATCTCGTTGGCGGTGTATTTGGCGTTGTCGCCCAGGTCGTCCGCCCGCGCGATCCCCGGCACCAGCAGCGCCCCCGGCATCAGCGACGCCAGACCGGCGATGAATTCCTTGCGGTTCATGAGCATCCCTTCGACCGTCTGCCGGAGCCAGTGTGTCCCAAATTTAGGCATTTTTACAGCGGCCACGTTGTTTGGGTATGGTTACGGCCGGGGAAAGGATTTGCCCATGACGTCACAAAAGCCGGATGACAAGCGAAAAGATGCAAGCGGATCGGGGCTTTCCGCCTTCGGTATCCTGGCGATCCTGATCATGCTGGGGATGCTCGGCTGGGCCGGATGGTATGCGGTGAGGTCCTGGAACGCGATGAGCGGGGTCAAAATGTCACCCCTGGGATGGGTGTTCATGGTGATGGGCGCAGTCGTCACCTTTCTCGTGGGCGCAGGCTTGATGGTGTTAATCTTTTACTCATCCCGCCATGATATGGATCGCTGACGTGAGTTCCACAACCGTGACGCGATGCGCAGCAACCGGAGATTTTTCCGCAAGTTCACGCCAGGCAAAGCCAAGAAATTGGCGCGCCTGTTGGGCTTGAACCTGCTGGGACTGGTGATCGCGTTCCAGGTTCAGCTCTATGATCCGCCGGTTACGATCAATTTGCCGATCATTCTCCTGAGCTTGTCCTTGTCGGTGCTCTTTCTTTATTGGTGGCGCCAGTATGTCTACGAAGGCCGCCGCGATACGGATAATTTCTAAGACCGCTTGTCTTTTGCGTCTTGGCGGCGTCGGACGTGCTCACGGCCATATGCCCGCTCTGCGCGATCCTCCTGGCCAAGCCGCAAAATACTGCGCGGTTATCTTATCGCACCCCGCACCACGAACGCGCCGTTCTCGAAGTTCGGCTTGCCGTAGAGAAACGGTGTACCGTCCCAGCGCGTGACCGAACCGCCCGCCGCGTTCACCACGGCATGTCCCGCGGCCGTGTCCCACTCCATGGTCCGTCCGGCGCGTGCATAAATATCGGCTTCGCCTGCGGCCACCAGACAGAATTTCAAAGACGAACCTGCGGTGATGATGTCCTTGACCGCAAAGCGGGCCAGGAAGGCGCCGGTCTCCTTGTCGGGATGACTGCGGCTTCCCACCGCCACAAACCCGTCATCCGCCGGCACGCGCGCCTTGATGGCGCGGGCGGAGGTGAGATCCAAGTGCCCATCGGGATCGTGAAGGATTTCGAACGCCCCGTTTCGATCGCCAAGGAAAAGGCGGGCCTTTGCCGGCGCATAAACCACGCCGGCCACGGCAATACCGTCTTTTATCTCCGCGATATTGACGGTGAATTCGCCATTGCGTTTGAGGAATTCCCGGGTCCCGTCCAGGGGATCGACCAGGAAGAAATGCGCACAGGGCTTGCAGCCGCGGCCCGCAGCCACTTCCTCTTCGGCGGCCACCGGAACCCCGGGAAAATCCCGCGCCAGCGCCTTGAGGATCATGGCCTCCGCCTCCTCGTCGGCGTCAGTTACCGGCGTCCAATCTTCCTTGAGACGTGGCTTGGCGCCTTCGCGGTAATGGCGCATGACCACCGTTCCGGCAGCGGCGGCGATGGCGGCAAGGCGAGCCGCGGTTGCGTCGTCCTTAATCATTCCTTAAGACCGCCCGAGTTTGGTTGCCATTTGAAAACTGTAGCACCGGCTTTTATCCCCGTGCCTAACACCATCGCGGGGAGATGTCCGCTCGGAATCGGCGGACTGTTGGGGGTAGAAATGAACGAGATTGAGTTCTCCGCCTTGATGGTGAGCCGGGTCTGCCATGACCTTGTCGGCCCCCTGGGCGCGGTGGTCAACGGACTGGAGGTGCTCGAGGATGAGCGCGATGCCGCCATGCGCGACGACGCCATCCGTCTGGTCGCGACCAGCGCCAACCAGGCGCTTGCCCGCATCCAGTTCATGCGGATTGCCTTCGGCGCGGCCGGTTCGGCCGGCGCCGAACTCGATCTGGGCGAGATGGGCCGTCTGGTTCAGGGCTTGCTCGAAGGCGGCAAGGTCAAGCTGGAATGGAATGTGCCCCAGACCTATTGGGCCAAGGATTGGGCCAAGTTGTTGATGAATTCGGCGCTCCTGGGTTCCGATTGCCTGCCGCGCGGCGGCGTGGTCCGGGTCGAAGCCGAGGCCGGCACGCCCCGCTTTCGCGTTCATGCCTCGGGCCAGGTGGCCCGCATCGGCGAGGAAGTGGAACGCACGCTGAAAGGCGCAGAGCCGGCGGCGCCGATAGATGCCCGCGGTATCCAACCCTATCTCACCCATCGTCTGGCCAAGACCGTTCATGGCACGCTCACCGTCAAGGCCGGCGAAGGTTTTGTCGAGATAACAGCGGCTTAGTCGGCTCACGGGCCGTTGCAAGCAAACATTTACGATCCTCTTCTAATCTCTCCCGCCGTTGGCCCGAAAGGCCAGCCAGGGGACGTGTCATCCGATGAAGAATTGTCTGGTCGTGGACGACAGCCGAGTCATGCGCACGGTAGCCCGGCGCATATTCGAGGAATTGCAGTTCGCCATCGGGGAGGCCGAGGACGGCATGGGCGCGCTCGACGCCTGCCGCGAGAAGATGCCCGATCTGATCTTCCTCGATTGGGATCTGCCGTCGATGCCGGCGGTGGAGTTCGTCAAGAGTTTGCGGGGGCAGCAGAACGGCCAGCGTCCGGTGATCCTGTTCGCCACCACCGAGAATGACGCGGGCGAAATCGCCCATGCTCTGGCGGCGGGCGCAAATGATTTCATCCTCAAGCCGTTTGACCGCGCCTCACTCCGCGCGAAGCTGGCTGAGATCGCAGCCTAGAGCATGATCGCGTTTCTTTGAATCGCGATCATGCTCTAGGTTTTTAATTTATCGCGCAATTTTTTCCGAAAACCGCTTCACACTTTTCGGATTGCGCTCTAGGTGAGCGCTCTTCCGGTAATTCGTTCTAAAACTCGTATCGGTGCCTGGTCCGGCTCGCCCATCTCTGCCACGTCGAAATGGAACGTCTGCTCCAGCGCGAACTCGCCCTTGAGCGCGGCATGCAGCACCTGGTCGGTATAGACCAGCCAGCTCGATCCGGGCGGAAAGATCAACGATGTATGCGGCGCATGGGCCTGATAGGCGGCGTCGCGTTTGGCCGCGTCATGCAGCGACAGCATCATCTCGTCATACCTTGAGCGGCGTCCGCGCGTGACGCCCAATTTGTCGAACAGCCAGCTCTTGCCCGGAAGGTGCGGCTTGACCTGGGGCGCGAATTTGGCGGCGAAATCCGCGAAATCCTCCCCCACCTGCCAATGCCGCGCGCTTCCCCCCGGCGGCGCCACATTGGAAAAAAAACGCAGGATGCGCCGGCCGTTCCGCATCGGCCGTGACGGAAAGGCGTCCACATGCAGAAGCCGGTCATCCTGGATCACCGAATAGGGCCGGTCTTCCACTTCCACGGGACGGAACGAGGTGCGCGCCCGCTCTACGCTGCCATAATTGGGCAGAAGGTCTTTGACGAAACGCGTGGCGCCGGCACCGAAACGTTCGATCATGCCGGCAAGCCGCCGCGCACGTTCGCCTTCGGCCGAACTGCCCTGCAATTTGCCGCTGGCGGGATCGAGACTGATATTCTTGGCCTTGCCGTCCGTAAGGGAGCAATCGAGGAATTCGTTTTCGCTGTTGGAAAGGCGGAACGGCAGGTGGGGAAAATAGAGCAGCTTGCCATGTTCCAACGCTCTTTGCGCCCGCCCCCGTGTCTGATCGTCGATCGTTCCCGACCATTCGGTGATGTCGAAATTTTCCAGGATCACGCGAACGACTCCGTGATCGCGCTATAGACCAGGGTGCGGATATCGCGCCGAAGCCTGACCCGGCCGGGCGCGAACAATACTTGCGACATGAACACTACTGCCATGTCCTCGTTGGGATCGTTGAAAAAATAGGTCCCCGCCGCACCGCCCCAGGAATATTCGCCCACCGTGCCGGGGATGCCGGCATGCGCCAGATTTTGGGTCACCGCCACGGAAAGGCCAAAGCCCACGCCGGCATAGCCGCTTTCATTGAAGACGCCGGTGGAGGGCATGATCTCCGTCATCTCGCGCCCGCCGGGAAGATGATTCATGGTCACCAATTCGACCGTCTTGGGGCTGAGGAGGCGGGTCTGGCCCAGGGTGCCGCCATTCAACAGCATGCGGCAGAAGCGCATGTAATCTTCGGCGGTGCTCACCAGCCCGCCGCCACCCGATTCCAGCAGCGGCGGCTGATAGTAAATGGAATCCTTGACGTCGTCGAAGATCTGAAGCGCGCCCTCCTTCACGTAATAGCAGGTGGTGAAACGGTCGCGCTTCCTGGCCGTCACCACAAAGTCCGTGTCGATCATGCCCAGCGGCAGAAAGATCTTCTGCTGCAGGAATTCCGAGAAACGCTCGCCCGAGATCAGTTCCACCAGATACGCCGCGACGTCCAGGCCCACCGAATAGTTCCAGGTCTCGCCGGGCGCGAATTCCAAGGGCAATTTTTCCAAGGTGCCGATCAGTCCCTTCATGCCACCTTCCATGCCGGGCTCGGCCACTTTGAGCTTGCGATAGGCAGCGTCCAAATTGGTGCGGTTGAGGACGCCATAGGTAAGACCCGAAGTGTGGCGCAACAGGTCCACCACTTTCATCGGTCGGGGACAGGGCTTGGTGAGGAAGCCGCCCAGCACGCCGCCTGCATAGAGCTCCAGATTGGCGAAGCCGGGGATGAAGCGCGACACGGGATCATCCAGGGCGATCTTGCCCTGCTCCATCAGCATCAGAAGCGCCACCGCGGTGATGGGCTTGGTCATGGAATAGATGCGAAAGATGGCGTCCTCGCGCATGGGCGCCTTGCTGGCGATATCGGTCACGCCCGACATGCTGAGCCAGGACAGTCCCCCTTGACGCCAGATCATGATCAGGGAACCGGGAATGGCGCCGCTTTCCACGTAATTGCGGGCAATCACGTCATGAAGACGCTGAAGCCGGTTGGGGTCGAAGCCGTGGCTGCTCATGGGTCAGCTATACAAGCTCTGCCCGCCGCGCTAAAGGCGGCTTTATGAGCGGCTTATTCATAAAGCGTGGGCTGGTGATCCCCGAGGCCGAGCTTGAGGAAAGCTTTGTCCGCGCCTCCGGTCCGGGCGGCCAGAACGTCAACAAGGTGGCGAGCGCGGTCAAGCTGCGTTTCGATGTCCGCAACAGCCCAAGCCTGCCCGAGCCGGTCAAGGCGCGGCTCTTGGCGTTGGCGGATTCCCGGTTGGACGGGGCAGGGGCGATCACCATCACCGCACGGCGCTTCCGCGAGCAGGCGAGAAACCGCGCCGATGCCCGCGCCCGGCTGACCGACCTGCTTCTTGCCGCGACCCGGCCGCCCAAGCCCCGGCTGGCCACCAAGCCCAGCCGGGCCAGCAAGGCGCGCCGAACCGACAGCAAGACGCGCCGCGGCCGGATCAAAAAGGAGCGCCGCCGACCCGCATTCGACTGAAGATGCTTGGTAACAAAAATCATTCGCAAACCGGGTTATAGTTTGTGACGCACAAAGCAGGCGAATCATGACGCCTCTGTTGGACCTGTTGCGCCGGCGACTCTGGACCATCGCGCTGGGGATGGCGTTGGCGGGGGGGCTATGGTCATGGCGGGGGCCCGGTGCAGTCGTCGGGGTATTGCTGCTCCTTGTCGCCACCGCCGTGATCGTGCGCTTTGTCGCGCCCCCATCCCAATTCCCTGCTCCGCGCATGCCCACGTCGGAAGAGCCGATGGTGGCGATCCTGTCACCCATGGTGCGCAAGATGCTGGCCCAGATGCCGGTGCCGGTGATGCTATTGGACGAAAGCGCCAAAATCCTCTTCCTCAACGAATCGATGCGAAGCGTGGTGGGGTCCTCGGTCGAGGAAAAACCCGTCAGCGCGGTGTTGCGCAATCCCGAAATTCTCAATGGCGTGGCGCAGACCATGGCCGATGGCGAACCGGCGGCCGCGCAGTTCACCTTGCCGGTGCCGATCGAGCGCTATTACGAAGCCTATTGCGCGCGTGTGAATGTCGCGCCAAGCGTGGTGGTTCTTATGCTGCACGATCTCACCGCCACACGCCGCATCGAGCAGATGCGCAAGGACTTCGTCGCCAACGCCAGTCACGAGTTGCGCACGCCGCTGGCGGCTGTCTCCGGTTTCATCGACACGCTGCGCGGCCACGCCAAGGATGACGAGGCAGCCAGGGAAGCTTTTCTGGAGATTATGAGCGCGCAGACCGCGCGCATGCGCCGGTTGATCGACGATCTTCTCTCGCTTACCCGCATCGAGTTGAACGAGCATATGCCGCCCAGTGGACGGGTGTCGCTGGAGAGGGTGGTGCGCGAAGCCGTGGAGGCGCTGGAACCCTTGTCGAGCGCCGACCGCATCACTGTCACCATTGCCGCCGCGGCCAACCTGCCGCAAGTGATCGGCGATCGCGACGAGCTGGTCCAGTTGTTCCAGAACCTGGTCCACAACGCCATCAAATATGGCCGCGAAGGCGGTCATGTCTGGATCAAGCTCGACATGTCCACGGAAGGAGATGGCCAGCTTCATGCTTCGGTGGCGGATGACGGCGAGGGGATACCGGCCACCGCCGTGCCGCGGTTGACCGAGCGTTTCTATCGGGTGGACGTGAAGCGCTCACGCGAGAAAGGCGGCACCGGGCTGGGGCTTGCCATCGTCAAGCATATTGTCAGCCGCCATCAGGGCCGGCTTACCATCGACAGCAAACCCGGCGAAGGTTCGACCTTTACCGTGTTTTTGCCTGTCGCCCCGAACGAGATCGCGCTGAAAAGCCCGCTCCCCGCCGCTGTCACGGAAGTGTTATAAAAGCGTCGCATAGAGTTGGCCTTACGTTTTTATTTTCAGGCGTCCCCATTCCCAATGGGACAAGAAGCGGAGCCCTCAGTCACCTCATGACCGATCACACCGTCAAGGCCTTCACAGAACAGTTGGAAGGCCTTTCCGCCCTGGTGGCCCAGATGGGTGGCCTGGCGGAGGCGCAGTTCGCCTCGGCGATCGAAGCCATCGCCCGGCGCGATTCCGGCGCTGCCGAAAGCGCGGTGGGCGGCGATGCCCGCGTCGATGCCATCCAGCAGGAGATCGAGGACCGCGCGCTGAAATTGCTGGCGCTGCGCCAGCCCATGGCGGTGGATTTGCGCGAGACCCTGGCCGCGATCAAGACCGCCGCCGAACTGGAGCGGATCGGCGACCTCGCCAAGAACATCGCCAAGCGCGCCCTGGTGCTCAACCGCGAACCGCCCATCCGCCTCACCCAGTCGCTGGCCCGGATGGGCCGGGCGGCGTTGGGCCAGTTGAAACAAGTGCTGGACGCCTATTCCGGCCGCAACGCCGAACTGGCCGAAGCGGTGTGGAACCAGGACGACGAGATCGATGAAATCTACAACAGCCTGTTCCGCGAGTTACTCACCTACATGATGGAAGACCCGCGCACCATCGGACTTTGCACCCATCTTCTGTTCGTCGCCAAGAACATCGAGCGCGCCGGCGATCACGCCACCAACATCGCCGAAGTGGTCTATCACATGGTGCGCGCCGGCCATCTGGCGGCCAACCGGCCCAAGGCCGACATCACCAGCGAAACCTCGGTTCCCTTTGCCAAGACGGGTGAGGCCAAACGCTGATGACCAAACCGGCCATTCTGATTGCCGAAGACGAAAGCGCGCTGGTCACCCTCCTGCGCTACAATCTGGAACGCGAAGGCTATCGCGTGCTGGAAGCGCAGGACGGCGAGGAAGCTCTTTTGGTGGCGGCCGAGGAAAAGCCCGACCTGGTGCTGCTCGACTGGATGCTGCCGCAACTCTCCGGCATCGAGGTCTGCCGCCGCCTGCGTGGCCGCCAGGAAACCCGCAACGTCCCCATCATCATGTTGACCGCGCGGGGCGAGGAAAGCGACCGCATCCGCGGCCTCGATACCGGCGCCGATGATTATCTCACCAAGCCTTTCTCGATGACCGAGCTTCTGGCGCGGCTGCGCGCGGTGCTGCGCCGCATCCGACCCAGCCTGGCCGAGGATGTGGTGAGCGTGGGCGACATCGAGATGGACCGCGCCGCCCATCGCGTGCGCCGTGCCGGCGTCGAAGTGCATCTGGGACCGACCGAATACAAATTGCTCGATCACCTGATCCAGCATCCCGGGCGGGTTTTCTCGCGAGAGCAATTGCTGGACGCGGTGTGGGGCTCCGACGTCTATGTCGAAGCCCGCACCGTGGACGTGCATGTGGGGCGGCTGAGGAAGGCGCTCAACATCGAGGGCGTGAACGATCCCATCCGTACGGTACGCTCGGCGGGTTATTCTCTCGACGAAAACGCGGCCGTGAAAGCAGCTTCCTGAAGTTGGCCGCGGGTCTTTTGACCCCTGAGTGCGTCGCGCGTCCTCACGTGCTATACGCACGCGTCCCACGCGACGCTCCTGCCCAGGTGCCAAAATCCCTCGCGGCGCCAGCTTCGCAAAAGAGTCAGTTCGCTAGCGGTCTGACTTGGGTGACCAGAATTTTCAAAAAGCGCGACGGATCGGTGAACAGCGCGAGATGGCCATCCCCCGGCAGGATGATATAGCTCTTGCGAGGCGCTGATAGAGTATCGAAGAACAGTCCGTTACGCGGAGTCACCAGGTCCTTGTCGCCATCGATGATCACGACCGGAACCGCAAGCTTCGCCGCAGTCAGATCGTCCGTCAGCATCTCGGGCAGGAGTTTGTTCTGGGAAAGCATCGGACCGGGCGAGAAAAACCCGAGCATGAACTTCAAGCGAGCCCATAGCGAGGCTGCCGATACGAGGCCGCCGCTGCCCGGCGGATCAAAGGCGTTCGCCCATTTCAGGGAGACGAAATATTTCTCCGGATTCGCATAAGGCGGCGGTCCCACCGCCTGCAATTCCACCAGCGCGCGCCGATTGCCCCGGCTTCGGGCCTGTTGCAGAAGCAGCGAATAGGTGGTCGTGAGGTCGTCACCGAGCTTGGCGACCTGTCCGGTACCGATATAGACGGAAAACATATCCGGGCGGCGGCGAACCATCTCGACCCCGAGAATGGAACCCCAGGAATGCCCCAAAAGAATGATGCGATCCTTGCCAAGCTGCTTTCGTACATAGTCCGCTACCGCGATGCCGTCGTCCGCCATGCGGGGGATGGTCATGGTGGAAACGATCCCGCCGCCGGACCTTTCCAGCGAGCGTCCTTCCCCGCGCTGGTCCCACATCACGACGGTGAAATGCTTCTCCCACTCCCTGTAGAACAAAGTCTGCGGAATGGTCGAATAGCCAGGACCGCCATTGAGCCATAGCAGGACAGGATTGGCTTTGTCCTCGCCCCGGATTTGCACCCACTCTTCGGTGCCGCCGATCTGCACATAGCCCGATTGATCGATACCGGTCGGCGACGTGATCGCCATGGCTTGGGCATAACGCCACGCGCAGAAGCCGGCAGCGAGCGCGAAAAGGAGCCCCAGCACCAGAACAACGGAAAGACCGCGGTATATCACCCGCATCACAGCCCCGCCGAGTACAGCCTCCGCCATTAAGCGCCGCGGAAATAAATCCGGTCAAGCGCCGCGCGCGATGGCGGCGGGGCGCACCTTCTCGACCAAAGCGGGCAGGAAAGCGGGGCTGGTCATGAAGGCGAAATGGCCGGCATTGGGGATGGCGATGAATTCCTTGTGAAGCGCCTCGATCTTGCTGAAATAATCCCTGGCACCCGCGATTGGCGTGATCACGTCGTCGGCGCCCTGGATGATGAAGACGGAGGTCGCGATATGCCTCGCCACGACCGACAGATCCGTCTTCACCTGGTCGGGCAGGAGCAGCGGGTCGGAGTAAAGCTGGCCGTTTTCATCGTCGGCGAAATCCTTGTTGCCCTTCAGGCTCGTGGCCTGGGCGCGCAAATGGGTGAGCCAGTCCTTGTCGGGTTGCGGCCAGAGCGAGCGGAAATTCCGGCTGAAGGTGAAATACTGATGGGTATTTTTGGGATCGGGGGTGCCGATGGCCTCCAATTCCTTGATGGTGGCGGTGTCGTCGGCGGCGCGGGCATGCGCCAGGATGGTGTTGAACTGGCTCTTGACATTGAAGGCCCAGCTTTCCACCTGGCCGGTGCCGACATAGGCGGCGAAGAGGTCAGGCCGCGTCGCCGCCATCAGCGCACCCACCACCGAACCCCAGGAATGGCCAAGGAGGACGATTTTCTTCTTGTTGCGCTCGCGGATCAGATATTCGGCCAGTTCGATGCCGTCCTTGACGATGCGGTCCAGATTGACGTCGGGCGTCTTGTCGCCGCCGCTATGGCCGAAAGTGTGGCCCGCGCCGCGCTGGTCCCATTGCACCACGGTGAAGTCTTTCTGCCAGGGCACATATTTGTCGGCATTGGGCCATTGCACGTCGGCCGGCCCGCCATGGACCACCAGCAGCACCGGATTGGCGGTGTCATCGCCCTTGATGCTGATCCATTGCTCGATCCCGCCCAGCTTCACGTATCGGGTGTGATCGATGGACTGCGCCGCCTTGGCCGGCGCGACGGCGGCCAGCAAGGTACTGGCCAACAATCCCGCGAAATCGCGCCGGCTGAGATTGCTCATTGTGGCGCCGCTGACTGAGTCGCAGGTGGCGCTCCCTCTGCCGCCTGCGCGGCGCGCTGGGCGCGGGCGACGGCGGCATCGATCTTGGGTTGAACCTCTTTCATCGCCGCAGCGATCTTTTCGCTGAGATGCGCTTCGGCCAGCGCGGCGGACACTTTCTCGCTGATCTGGGCCTCGCTCGTGGCTTTGGCGACAGCCTCACCGATATGTGCGTCGTTCACCGCCTTGGCGACGATGTCCCCAATATGTGCTTCGTGGACGGCGTTGCCCACGGCCTCGCCGATATGGGCGGAATCTGCGGGCGATAGAACATCCGTCCTGCGGCTCCGCCGCGCGTGCCGGACCGGGCCGGCTCCGGCAGCCGGTTTAGCCTTCACTGCCTTGTCGCCCAACGCCGGGAGCTCGTTTTGTGTGACGGGCCGAGACAGCGTGTTTGCTGCGGGTGATTCCGCAGGCTGAAGCGGCGTCGGTTGCATGTCAGCGAAGCTGGGACGGGCAAGAGCAAAAACAAGAGCTGCGGCGGTTCCGAACAGAGCAGTCTTCAGTATTTGCATCTTGGTCACTCCCGATCGCAAAGGATTTGGCGCCAGTATGGATTGAATGCGCGCATCCAGGCCGGAACGCTCGGCCATGGAGAACTCAAGACCGGCGAAGGAACGAGTTTGGCCTACCCCGGCCGCGACCCTGAGCAGCAGGTCCGCATAATCGGATTGCTTGATGCCTGAGACGATCACGGCGTCGTCGGCGGCGTTCTCCGCGTCGGCGCGCAGCGCCCTGGCTTGTGCCCACACCAGCGGATGCGGCCAATAGAGCGCGCAGCAGATGAGGGCGATGGCCTGCGCCACGCCATCGCGGCGGCGAAGATGGGAAAGTTCATGGAGCATGGCAGCGTCGAGCTGATCCGCCGTCCATGCCGCGCATTGTTCCGGCAAGAACACGGTGGGGCGGAATATCCCCCAACTGATCGGCGTTTGAACATCTGTGGAAAGGTAAAGCCGCCAATCGGAACAAAGCCCGGCGCGCGCGCTCCATGATGCAAGCTTTGCCGGATCGAAGGGATGGGACTGGCGGCGGCGGGAGAGTGCTTTCAGCGCATATGCGCCAACCAGCCCGCGCGCGAGCAACGCCAGAGCTCCCGCCAGCCACAGCGCAGCCATCCCCAGCAAAAGCCAGCCGATGACGTGGGTGGATATGGGCGGGGAGGAGGCCCCGGGAACGGCCACCGGCGGGGCCATCCGCAGCACGAATTGGGAAGGGAAAAACGCTGTGAACAGGGGAAGAAGCAAAAGCGCCACCATCCCGCCCAGCCGCACCAGATGGCGAAGGCTGGCGATCTTCACCTGTCTCGCGGCGACGTGCGTCACGGAAAGAATGAGCGTGGCAGCGGCAAACCCTTCCAGGGCGAGCAGCAGCATGCCTAGCGTCCTTCCTTGCGCGCCTTGTCGATGACGCGCGCCAGCCGGTCGAGGTCTTCCGGGGAAAGCCTGCTTTCCGCGGCGCTGACCAAGGCGCTCACGGCTTCCTCGATCGAGTTGCCGAAGAAAGTCTTGACCACGGCGCCGATGGCGGCGAGGCCCATCTCGCCGCGCGCCGCTTTCGGTTCATAGACATAGCGCACGCCATCGCTCGCATGCCGCACATGGCCTTTTTTCTCGAGAATGGTGAGATGGGTGCGGATGGCGGTGTAGCTGGGCGGATCGGCGATTTCGCCGCGGATCTGCGCGGCCGTCGCCCTGCCCAGCTTGAACAGCGCGTCCATGATCTCGCGCTCGCGACGGCTATGGCCGTCTGCCCCCTTGTTGGAGCGCTTGACTTTTCCAGGCATGCCAAAAATTTGGCATGAAGGCGGAAGCGTCGTCAAGCGCCGCCGAGCACGATGACAAAACACTCATCTCGCGAATGTGGGCGCGCCAGCGAGCCTGTGTTGGCAGCCTCGTCTAGGACGCCATGCGGCCTTTGTCTTTGTCCCGCTTCTGCTGTTGCGGCTGATAGGCTTTGCGCGCATGCGCCTCGCAGTAAGGCGAACCCGATTTGGGCGCGCGGCCGCAGAAATGGAATTCGGTGGCGGCGGGGTCGCCGATCGGCCAGCGGCACATGCGGTCGGAGATGGTGAGCACGGTGGCGAAATTGCCGTCCGCCAATTGCAGCGGATCTTCCTCGACCACGGGGGGAGGCGGCACATGGGTGCGCATCGAGGGCGCCTTCGGCACCGAGACGCGGGGCCGTTCGGCCCGCGAGGGGCTGGCCCGTCCTGCCAGGCCCAGGCGGTGGACCTTGCCGATCACGGCGTTGCGGGTGACCCCGCCCAGGGCGCGGGCGATCTGGCTGGCGGAAAGCCCTTCCGTCCATAAGGTTTTGAGTTGCTCGACCCGTTCGTCGGACCAGTTCATTTGGTTCATGGCGACGCTCCCTCTCCGGCCCCGACCTCGGGGATACAAGATATCGTATCCCAGCAAGGCGAAGTAACAAGAGTTGGAGAAGGTCCCAACAGCCTTGTCCACATGATTCCCCCCCGACAAGGATGAGGACATCGTCCCCGGCCATTTTTATGCCAGCCGTCTGCCACGAGCGCGGAACCTCCGCCAATGCTTTGTGTTGCCTTCCGGTCCCCATCGGAAAGCTCCGGGCTTTGCGGTTCAAGGAATCCGGGTAGGCCACAATATGACGACGTTCGACGGGTTTTTGGTGATTGCCGGCTTTGTGCTGGGATGCTTGCCCTTGATTGAATGGCTGACCCGGCGTAGGCCGGGACTGAGGCGAAACCATCAGCGGCTCCGCCCTCGCCCTGGATTTGATCGTAAAATCAGCAATTTGGAATGGCGCCGGCAAGGGCAGGCGCCCTTTTCAATGCTGCCCGCAAAGGCGCAAGGGGTAGCAAAAGCGCCATAGAAAGCGGATAACCCCGGCTCAATTCCATTGGGCTGAAAAGGAGTTATTCCGTGTTTCCGGCTTTGCTTCCCACCTATAACCGCGCGGACGTGGCGTTCGTGCGGGGCGAAGGGTCATACCTTTTCGCCGAGGATGGGCGGCGATATCTGGATTTCGGCGCCGGCATCGCGGTCAACGCCTTTGGCCATGCCAACCCCAAGCTGGTGGCGGCCCTGACCGAGCAGGCGGGCAAGCTCTGGCACACGTCCAATCTGTTCCGGGTGCCGGGACAGGAGAGCCTCGCCGCCAAGCTGGTGGCGTACACTTTTGCCGACACCGTGTTCTTCACCAATTCCGGCGCAGAGGCCTGCGAGCTCGCCTTCAAGATGGCGCGCCGCTACCACTATGCCAACGGCAATCCCGAGCGCTTCCATATCGTCAGTTTCGAAGGCGCCTTCCATGGCCGCACCCTGGCCGGCATCGCCGCGGGCGGAAACGAGAAATATCTGGAAGGCTTCGGTCCCAAACTGGCCGGCTTCGACCTGGTGAAAGTCACCCATGATGCGGCGCGCGATCTCGAAGCGGCGAAAGCCGCGGTGAATGAAAATACCGCCGCCCTGGTGATCGAGCCGATCCAGGGCGAGGGCGGCATCCGTCCTTTTGCCGCGGAGTTCCTGCGCGCCTTGCGCAAGCTTTGCGACGACAAGGGCCTGCTTTTGATCTTTGACGAGATACAGACCGGCATGGGCAGGACCGGAAAATTGTTCGCCCATGAATGGGCCGGCATCGAACCTGACATCATGGCCATCGCCAAGGGTATCGGGGGGGGCTTTCCGCTGGGCGCTTGCCTTGCCACCGCGGAGGCGGCCAAAGGCATGACCGCGGGCACCCACGGCAGCACCTATGGCGGCAACCCCCTGGCCATGGCGGTGGGCAACGCGGCAATCGATCTCGCCACCGCGCCGGGCTTTCTCGATCACGTCAACAGGAACGCCAATTACCTCAACCAGCAATTGGGTGGATTGGTAGCCGCGCATCCCGCGATTTTCGAGTCGGTGCGCGGACAAGGCATGATGCTGGGGCTGAAAATGAAAGTGCCCAATGGCGATTTCATCGCCGCGGCGCGCGATACTGGCATCGTGGTGTTGCCGGCCGGTGACAATGTAGTCAGGCTTCTGCCACCACTCACGCTGTCGGAGGAAGAGGCGCGCGAAGGCGTGGCGCTGATGGAGAAAGCCGCCACGGCTCTCGAAATGAAAGTGGCGGCGCAATGAACATTACCGTGAAGGCCCCACTCAAACATTTTCTTGACCTTTGCGACCATGACGGCGCCACTTTGCGCGCCATCATCGCCGATGCCCGTGCCCGCAAAGACGCGCGCGCCGGCCTGCCCAAAGGCGTTGCCGACGCCGACCGCCCGCTGGAAGGCCGCGTGCTGGCCATGATCTTCGACCGCCAATCCACCCGCACCCGCATCTCCTTCGACGTGGCGATGCGGCAGTTGGGCGGTACCACCCTCAGGCTCACCGGCAATGAGATGCAACTGGCCCGCGAGGAAACCATCGCCGACACGGCACGGGTGATCTCGCGCTATGTGGATGCGGTGATGATCCGGTTGCTCGATCACGAAATGGTCGAGGAACTGGCGGCCAACGCCAGCATTCCCGTGATCAACGGCCTGACCAAATGGTCCCACCCGTGCCAGGTGATGGCCGATGTGATGACCTATGAGGAGCACAAGGGCCCGATCAAAGGCGCCACCGTGGCCTGGAGCGGCGACAGCAACAATGTCCTCACCTCTTGGATCCATGCCGCCAAGAAATTCGACTTTATTCTGCGCGTCGCCTCACCAAAGGAACTTCCGGCCGACACGGAGATCCGCCAATGGGCGCGGGGCGGCAAGATCGAGTTCGGCAACGATCCGCAGGCCGCCGTCGCCGGTGCGGATTGCGTGATTTCCGATGCGTGGGTCTCGATGGGCGATGACAATGCCACCAAACGCCACAATCTGCTCCGGCCTTATCAAGTGAATGGTGATCTCATGCGGTTAGCGAAGAAAGACGCCATTTTCATGCATTGCCTGCCCGCCCATCGCGGCGAGGAAGTCACCGACGACGTGATCGACGGTCCGCAGTCTGTGGTGTTCGACGAGGCGGAAAACCGCCTGCATGTGCAGAAAGCGATCTTGGCTTGGGCTTTGCGCTGATCGTCGGAACCTCGGGTTGAACTGGCCCCTATTCAGCGCCATATAAGGCCGATGTCCACACCTGCCGGTCAAACCACCTCCGCGCCCGCGGGGGATTTCGTGCTGCCGTTCGATATCGCCAAGGCGGGTGTGCGCGGCCGTTTTGTGCGGCTGGATGCGGCTTCGGCACGGGCATTGGAAGCGCACAAGCTGCCCGAAGCCGCGGCGCGCGCGGCGGGCGAAACATTGGCGCTGGCGGCGCTGCTGGGATCGGCGCTGAAACTGGATGGCCGGCTGACGGTCCAGACCAAGAGCAGCGGTCCGCTCGATCTCATCACCGCCGACTATTACGGTGGCGGCGCGGACCAGGCGCGTGGTGTGCGCGGTTATGCCAGGCTCGACCCGGACCGTTTCGAGGCTTTGGGCGATAATCTCTTCTCGTCGCTCGCGGGCGAAGGCGCGCTCGCCATCACCATCGAGCCCAAGCGGGGCGGCCAGACCTATCAGGGCATCGTCTCGCTTTCGCCCGACGGATTGGCGGCATCGGCGGAAACCTATTTCGCCCAGTCCGAGCAATTGCCCACCGTGATCCGGTTGGCGGCGGCACCGCTTTATGTGGCCGGCGAAAAACAGCCCCGCTGGCGCGCCGCCGGCCTGATGCTGCAAATGACGCCGGACGCTTCCAAGGCGCCCAGCCGCAATGAGGACGATTGGAACAGGCTTTCATTGCTCACCAAGACGGTGGAGGATCTGGAACTGGTGGACACCGAGCTTGCCCCCGAGACGGTGCTATGGCGTCTGTTTCATGAGGACGAAGTGCGAGTACAGCCCGCGGAGCCGCTTTCTTTCCGCTGCGATTGCGACGCGGCGCGCATCACCAATGTTTTGAAAAGTTATGCACCGCAGGAGCGGGAAGGCCTCGCCGATCCGGACGGCATCATCCGCGCGCGTTGCGAGTTTTGCGGCACTACCCACGAAATCACGCCCGAAACGCTCGCTTAGGGCTGCTTGTCTTTTGCGGCGTGGGTTCGTCGCGCGTGCTCACGTGCTATGCGCACGCTCCGCGCGATCCTCCTGCCCACGCCGCAAAATCCTGCGCAGCTTCTTATTTTCCTCATCCTGAGCCTGTCGAAGGATGAGGAATAGCAAGGGAACGGTGGTACGCTCCATTGGTGCGCGTGGCTTGGCTATGTGGCTTCGCTATTGTTTGGACCATGTTGCCAGTAAGACCCCGGATCGTCTCCTCCAGTCGAGGTATCGAATTTAGTAATGCGTACCTTTCCAAAGCCGTCGTTGTAAGAAGTCACACCCCAAACGTGAATATGCACGCGGTTAGCTTTGATAGCATCAAAGTCATTGTCGGAAAGCGCTCTTGAAGACCTGAATACCAGTGTGCTGTCAGCTTTTGGGAAAAGGGTGAATTTGACTACATCGTCTTTTGCAGGGATGGAGTTATCAGCGGACTTATCGACGGGATTGGGCGGGAAAATGCCAACACGATAAGTACTATGGACGGCGGAAGCCGGCACCTGTCCATGGTTTCTGGCGCGGAATGAGACGCAGATTTCTTCTCCTACCGCGAATTTCTCAAGTCTGCATGCTAGGACGGATATATATGCCCGGAGTTGTCGTTCGCTGGAGACCTTGCCATCACTCCAAATTTTGCCCGTCACCCACCAGAGGCCAGCGGTAGAGATGAATAAGAGAGCGGTGAAATCAGCAATCGGATCTGTCCGAAGCTCTTGCCACCACCCTTTGTCTGCTTGGGGATGTCTGGGCTGCGCCGGACTATCGCGGAGACTGCTTGGTTGCGTGTTGCTATTTTCGGGGGCCGATAGCAATGCACTATTGAGGGGATGTGAGATAGGATAGGTAGGTGCAACAGCGGCCAACCCGGCCAGCACCACGACAATTCCTAGCATGATCGCCCCCCGACTTTCCTCCGACATTCCGCGAACTTACGTCAAAGATTCCCATTTGGGAAACTGAAGTGGCCACACATAATCGCGACGATCGTCAGGAAGTCTCCACTATCCACGGATGGCGTTGCGAGCGCTAAATGCAAGCCTTCGCGACCAGCTTCCGCAGGAATGTCTCGCACGCCTGATATTCCGAGAGCGCGCAGAATTCGTCCGGCTTGTGCGCCTGGTCGATCGAACCCGGTCCGCAAATCACCGCCGGAATCCCATAACGCTGGAATTGGCCGGCCTCGGTGCCATAGGCCACGGCTTCGGGGCGGTTGGCGCCAGTGAGTTCGCGGGCGAGCGCAATGGCGGGCGAGTCCTCGTCCATCACCAGGCCCGGGTAGTGCGCCACCATTTCCGTGTCGAATGCGGCATGGGCGGCGCGGCGCCGGTATTTGGGAAGAAGATCATCCGCCACGTGGCGTGCCACGGTTTCCACGATCGCTTGCGGATCGCGGTCGGGCAGGTTGCGGTATTCCCAGGTCACCAGCGCTTCCCTGGCCAGGATATTGGTGGCGGTGCCGCCCTCGATCATGTTGGCCTGCACAGTGGAATGGGGCGGATCGAAGCGGGGATCGGCATCGGCGCGAAGCTCGGTCCACACTTGGTCCAGCAGGGCCACGAATTCACCCGCCATCATCACCGCATTGGCGCCTTTCTCCGGCGCGCTGGAATGATGCTCGTGGCCCAGGCAGCGCGTGGTGAGGACCGCGCCTCCCTTGTGCGCGCCCACCACTTTCATCAGGCTGGGTTCACCGATCACGGCCAGCGCCGGCTTGATGCCGGCATTTTTCAGATCGTCCAACAAGGTGAGTACGCCCGAACAACCGATCTCTTCGTCGTAGGAGAGCGCGAAATGGATCGGACGCTTGAGCCTGGCCGCGGCGATCTCCGGCAACAGTGCGAGCGCCACGCCGATGAAGCCCTTCATGTCGCAGGCGCCGCGGCCGAATAATTTCCCGTCCCGCACCTCAGCTTTAAAGGGATCGGACGACCAATCCTGCCCATCCACCGGCACCACGTCGGTATGGCCGGACAGCACATAGCCGCCATCACCCTCCGGTCCCAAGCTGGCAAACAGATTGGCCTTGGCACGGCTTTCGTTATAGACGCGGCGGCAGCGCGCGCCATGCGCCTCGAGCAGCTCCTGCACATGATCGATCAGCGCCAGGTTGGAGCCGCGGCTGGTGGTGTCGAAGCCAATCAGTTTCTTGATCAGGTCGAGCGAAGCCCTCATTCAGCCTTCGCGCGAAACCGGATTGCCGATGATGTTGAGGAATTCCCGCCTGGTGACGTCGTTCTCGCGGAAGCCGCCCAGCATGGTGGAGGTGACCATGGTCACGCCGCTCTTATGGACGCCGCGCGTCGTCATGCATTGATGGGCCGCCTCGATCACCACCGCCACGCCCTTGGGCTCCAGCACTTTCTGGATGCAATGGGCGATCTGGGCGTTCATTTTCTCCTGCACCTGGAGCCGGCGGGCGAAAGCGTCCACCACGCGGGCCAGCTTGGAGATGCCCACCACCCGGCGCGAAGGCAGATAGGCGACATGGGCGCGGCCGATGATTGGGGCGAGATGATGTTCGCAATGGGATTCGAAGCGGATGTCCTTGAGGACGACGACTTCGTCATAGCCGTCGGTCTCGTCGAAGGTGCGGCCGAGAATTTCCTCGGGATCTTCGGTGTAGCCGACAAAA
>Ga0134125_10002082_pt1 | contig 23973 bp, 25 predicted proteins | sample KB31751_FD_96464 | JGI IMG/M metagenome (GOLD analysis project Ga0134125, IMG submission 96464) | Terrestrial soil microbial communities with excess Nitrogen fertilizer from Kellogg Biological Station, Michigan, USA - KB3-175-1 | ecosystem: Environmental > Terrestrial > Soil > Unclassified ...
CGCTTCCTCGACACCTTCCGGCGCACCGGCGTCGCCCCGTTCAAGGAGGCCGTCTATGCCGACGCTCATTAGGTGGACGGGGCAGCGCGCCGAGCCGGCCGAGGACCCCTACACGGCCGTCGCCGACGACGACTTCGTCCCGCGCGGCGACGTGATCATCTCCATGCAGCGCTTCCACAGCGAGGGCCAGCGCCTGCTCGCCGAGGGCCGCAGGGTCGGCGTGCGGGTCGAGGCCAACGAGCAGGTCGAGGACCTTGCCGCCGACCTGCCGAACATCTCGGTGGTGGCGCTGGCGTTCCCGAAGTTCCTGCAGGGCCAGGCCTATTCCTCGGCGCGGATCCTGCGCGAGCGCTACCGCTACGAGGGCGAGATCCGCGCGGTTGGCGATGTGCTGCGCGAGCAGGCGCGCTTCATGGTGCGCTGCGGCTTCGACGTCTTCGCGCCGGCCGACGGCTCGTCGCCCGAGCAGTGGACCCACGTGGTGAACCGCTTCCGGCACGTCTACCAGCGCGGCGAGGATGGCCGCGAGCCGGCCTTCGAGGCGCGGCGCGCGCGCAAAGTGACGTCCGAGGTGCTGTCATGAGCCTCGCCCTCGATCCGATCGAATCCGCCGCTTCGCTGGCGCAGCGCCTCGACGCCGAGCTGCGGCACGCCCATCCGAAGGCGATCATCGCCAAGGCGCTGGAGATCTTCGGCGACGAGGTGGCGCTGGTCTCCTCGTTCGGCGCGGAGTCCGCCGTGCTGCTGCATATGGCGGCCGGGATCAGCCGCGACATCCCGGTGCTGTTCCTGGACACGGGCATGCTGTTCGGCCAGACGCTCGATTACCGCCAGCAGCTGGCCGGACGGCTGCAGCTCACCGACGTGCGCGACCTTCGCCCCCGCTTCGAGGACCTGGCGGTCGGCGATCCCAACGCCGACCTCTGGAAGACCGACACCGACGCCTGCTGCCATATCCGCAAGGTGATCCCGCTCGACCTGGCGCTGACCGGCTTTTCGGCCTGGATCACCGGGCGCAAGCGCTTCCACGGCGGCGAGCGGCTGCGGTTGCCGGTCGTCGAGGCGGCCGACGGCAAGCTGAAGTTCAATCCTCTCGCCAACTGGAGCAAGGCCGACCTCGACGCCTACGCCGCCGAGCACGACCTGCCCGAGCACCCGCTGGTGCCGTTCGGCTATCCCTCGATCGGCTGCTGGCCCTGCACCACCCCGGTGGAAGAGGGCGCCGACGCCCGCTCCGGCCGCTGGGCCGGCTCGCAAAAGACCGAGTGCGGCATCCACACGGCCCGAGCGCCGGGCGCCGCGCCGTTCATGGGCGGGGATATCTGACCTCGCAGCAGGGCCGCCTATAGCCTTGCTGCAGGCTGGGGAAGGGCCTCGCGCACCGCGCAACTTCCGCTCGAGGCCACAGACGTCGCGTCAAGTAGCAGCGCGGCTCGCAAGCGCTCGGCCTAGTCTGCAATCTCGACTGCCTCGCGGTCCGATCCGCTTGCGTTCTATTTTCGTTCTTGACAAGGGAGGTTACTTATAGTACCGCAATGCTGCGCGACTTGACGCATACTGCGAGGAGCGACGCGTGGCGACGTTGACCGAACAGCTGAACAGGGCCTGGATCGCCCGCCGCCGCTCAACTGCCATCGACTCGGCAATGCGGTTCGCGTCGGAGGGCCTTTTGCTCGGCGCCGGAACCATATTGGCCAAGTCCGTTGGCGGCGCGCAGCGCATATCGATTGATCGGCGCGAGCCAAGACTGCGGGCGCTGCTCGTGGCAGCTCACCTGCGCAGCCCGTCGGCCGAGTCGCTCTCCCATCTACGAAGGGCAGCCCAGAGATGGAATGAGGGCGAGGGCGCTCTCGCCGCAATGCACTTGGCGCTGAGTGGTCTCCACCGACTGGAGCGGCCCGATGCGGACGCTCATCGGCTCTTCCTGGCAGAGGGGCTGTTGGAGGCCGGCGTGGAGCCTGCGGCGATCATTGCCGCAATCGACCGTGGCGGCAACGCTCTCATTCGGCTTCAAAAGTACGATCCCGATCAGCCGCGCGTACCCGCCGGGAGCGGCCGGACGAGCGGAGAGTGGACATCAACGAACGGCAGTTCGTCTGTGGACATTTCTTCAGGCAGCGAAAACGCTGCGCCGATGCTCGTGAGCGCAACACCAATTATCTTGAGTTCGGACGCGCCGCAGCCTCTGGCCCTCCGACCCGAGGTCAACCCGAGCACCGTTACCGAGGTGGTGATGCCACCGACAGGATCGCTCGATGCCTGCGAGGAAGCCGAGAGTGACTGTGTGAAGGCGGCCATCCAAGCTTCACGCGGCGATGCGGCCAATGACAACTCGAGATTCCTCGACCTAGCGCGGTGCGCAGAGGCTGGATGGGCGTGCGAGATGATGTCTTGGGGAATAGAAGACTTCCCACTTCCACTTGCGGGCGGCGTGAGATTCCCACATGGCGGACTTGTACTCATAAACAAGGGCAAGCTGGATCGTTATCTTCCGCCTCTCTTTGATAGACCTCCGCCGATCAGACGCGTGTCTGCCGATAACGCTGGATTCTTGGGGCCGCCAGAGAGCTCCTCTGCAGAGCAAGATGTTAACATAGTTGGCTATTCGTGTCCGCCATGGGACTTGGCGCCAAACGAAACTGTCTCGCCTGGCCAAGTCGGGTTCACGGCCCGCCGGCGAGCGATTAGGTCGCTTTCCTCGAAGATGGACGGAAGAATCGTCGAGGAGATCTGTTCCCTCGGGAAGCAATGGGGAAAGGTCGTGCGTGCCAAGGTTTCCTATGAACATGGGGCGACAAGTGGAACAGCTCTCCTGACCTGCTGGTCCATCGGAGGCTTCAACCTCAACCTCGATCTGAGGTTGGAGTCTTGTTGTGGGCGGAACGACAAGTTCCCTCAGCGCGCGGGGGTGCGCTGAGGGGCCTACGTCCAGACGAATTGGCGGTCGGGCTCGGCTGCTTCAGCCTACTCTGCGGCCTGCCTTGCCCTCAGCCCGAGCGTGTGCAGCGAGCGGTCGATCCACTGGCGAGTCAGCTTTTCCTGGACGCCGTTCTGGGTCAGGCGCCCGCGCAGGCCCGCGAACGCCACCCGGTCGAGCTCCTGGTCCTGGTTGAAGCAGGAGAACACCACGCTCTCGACGCCTGTGACCGGGTCCTTGTGCGTCTGCAGGCACTGGGCGCAGATCTCCTTCATCATGCATTGCATGGGGGAGTTGATCGAGCCGATGCCCTTGTGGCCGGGCTTCAGGTGGGCGGCGAGCACGCCGTGGCGCGCCTGGGCCACGGCGTTCATCATGCCGTCGGAGCCGATGGCGATGATCCGGTCGACGCCGCTTAAGGGGATGGCCGGCTCGCCCAGCTCGCCGCGCCCGTACGCGTCGAGCGCCTCGACGATGTTGCCGACATAGGCGGCGTCGCCGGGCCGGTCCGGCGTGAAGCCGGGCGCCTCGTCGCAGCACCAGACAATCAGGTCCGCGGCGCGCTCGATCTCCTCGACCTTGTAGCGGTCGATCGCGCGCTTGTAGCCGGCGAAGTAGATCACCCGGCAGCCCTTGGCCTTCATCGCCTGGCCGATCGAGAACAGCACGGCGTTGCCGAGCCCGCCGCCGATCAGGAGCACCGTCTCGCCCTCGGGAATCTCGGTCGCATGCCCGGTCGGACCCATCAGGATCACCGGCTCGCCGGGGCGCAGCTGCGCACAGAGGTCGGACGAGCCGCCCATCTCGAGCACGATGGTGGAGAGCAGGCCGGCATTCTTGTCGGTCCAGGCGCCGGTGAGCGCCAGGCCCTCCATGGCGAGGCGCGAGCCTTCCAGCGTCGGCGCCAGCGTCTCGAAGTTCTGCAGGCGGTAGAACTGGCCGGGCTGGAAGGCGCGCGCCGCCATCGGCGCCTTCACCACCACCTCGACGATGGTGGGCGTCAGGCGGACGACCTCGTGCACGGTGGCGCGCAGCTCGGCGTCCATCTGCGCCATCAGGTCCTCAGGCGTGCGCCCGCTCTCGCCCGTTCGCGCCAGCATGCGGCTGACCACCGGATAGCCCTGCTTGGCGCTCGACATCGCCTTGACCACGTTGCCGGCGAACGACGGGTGCAGGTCGCCGAAGAAGCTCACCGCGCGCGCATCCTTGCCGACGCTCATCAGCACCTGCGCCTGCGAGGGCTTGGTCAGCGGCTCGGGCGTCACCGGCTCGCCGGCCTCGTCGAAGGCCTGGAAGTACTTGCCGTTGATGTGCACCCGCCTCGGATCCTCGCGGCCCAGCACCGTGTTGGGCTGGGTGCCGGCGGCGACCAGGATGGTCCTGGCCGGCAGCACCTGCTCGGTGACGATCTCCTCGTCGCTCTCGCGCAGCCGGTCGAAGCCCAGTTTCAGTCCCTTGGCGTGGCCGAAGCCGTCGACCTCGACGGCGAGCGGCGTCAGCCCCTCGGCGAAGCGGATGCCTTCCTCCAGCGCCTTGGCGACCTCCTCGTGGTTCAGCGTGTAGCTCGGCGAGTCGATCAGCCGACGGCGATAGCAGATGGTCGCGCCGCCCCATTCGCGCAGCAGCTCGACCACGCGGGCCGGCCGGCCGTCCTTGGCGGCCGCCGCCCGCTCGGCGCGGATCGCGCGGGCGTGCTCCAGGAATTCGGCGGCGACCTCGCGCTCCTGCGCCGACCAGCCGGCCTCCACGGCGGCGACGCCACGCTCGGCGACCAGCGCCTCGTAGCGGCCGAGGAACTTCTCCACCTGCAGCGGATAGTAGGCGAGCGCCTCGGTGGCGGTGTCGATGGCGGTGAGGCCGCCGCCGATCACCGCGACCGGCAGGCGCACCTGCAGGTTGGCGATCGAGTCGGTCTTGGCCGCGCCGGTCAGCTGCAGGGCCATGAGGAAATCGGACGCCTGCCGCACGCCAGGGGCGAGGCCGTTGGGCATGGCGACGATCGTCGGGCGCCCCGCCCCGGCGCAGAGCGCGATGTGGTCGAAGCCGAGCGCGAAGGCGCTCTCGATGGTCATCGTGCCGCCGAAGCGGACGCCGCCGTACATGCGGAACTCGGGCCGCCGCTCGAGCAGGAGGCGCACCACCTTCAGGAAGGTCTTGTCCCAGCGGACGGTGATCCCGTACTCGGCGACGCCGCCGAAGCCGGCCATCACCCGCGAGCCGAGCGGCTCGCGCAGCGCCTCGAAGTCGCGCACCGGCTCGAACGGGGCGCGCCGGCCGAGCGGATCGACGCCGCAGACACCGGCGTCCAGCGGCTCGATCTTCAGCCCGTCGATCGCCACGACCGCATGGCCGTCGTTGATCAGGTGGTGCGCCAGCGTGAACCCGGCCGGGCCGAGGCCCACCACCAGCACGGTCTTGCCGCTGGGGCTGCGCGGCAGCGGTCGCTCCAGGTTCAGCGGATTCCAGCGCGACAGCAGCGAGTAGATCTCGAAGCCCCAGGGCAGGGCGAGCACGTCCTTCAGGATGCGCGTCTCGACCTGCGGGATGTCGACCGGGTCCTGCTTTTGGAAGATGCACGACTTCATGCAGTCGTTGCAGATCCGGTGGCCGGTGGCCGCCAGCATCGGATTGTCGACGATGGCGATCGCCAGCGAGCCGATGGTCAGCCCGCCCGCCGCCGTTAGGTTCATCTCCGAGATTTTCTCTTCGAGCGGGCAGCCGGCCAGGGTGACGCCGAACGGGCTCTTCTTGAACTCGCCGGTCTTCTCTCTGAGGCCCTTCGAGCAGCTGTCCTTGCCCTGGTTGTGGCACCAGATGCAGTAGTTGGCGTTGTCGAGCGCGCCGGTGACGTCGGTTCCGGGGTCGGTGAGGGCGAAGCCCTCGCGGCGGCGGCGGTGCGAGGCCGAAAGGCCGAAGGCCGGCACGCCGGCGACCGGATCGTCGACGACCGGCACCAGCGCCAGCGGATCGACCTTGCCCGGCGCCTTGAACAGCACCCCGTGATGGTGCGCCGCGCGGCCCGCCTCGCTGAGCGTCGCCCAGGCGGCGTAGCGGGCGGCGAGCTCCAGCGCCTCGCCGTTCGCCGGCTCGTCGGCCAGCCAGTGCTCCACCGCCTTGGCGAACGAAAGCTCGGTGAGCGGGCCGCCCAGCCGCGGCTCCAGCTCGGCGCGCAGGGCCGCGCCGTCGAGGCTCTCGGCCTCCGACGCATGCTTGCGCACCGCGCGGCGCTGCACGAACTGCCGCTTCACCTCGAAGATCGGCGCGAGGTCGCTGCGCGCCTGCCGCACCGTCCCGAGCTCGGCCTCGATGCCGAACAGCGCGCCGACGAAGTCCTCCAGATGGGGCGCGAGCGCGATCAGCAGCTCCGACTCCGGGTCGCCCTTCACGTCGCCCGGCGCGGCGCGCGCGGCTTCCAGCTGCTCGCGCAGGCCGCCGTCGCGCGCGCCGAGGTAGCCCAGGAAGCTGCGGTCGAGCTTGGCCAGGCCCTCGCGGTCGTAGAGGTCGTCAAAGCCGAGATCGAAGCCGAGGGCGAGGCGGGCGGTCATGGATCATCCAAGGACGGCGGGAGCGGCGCTCCCGAGAAGGGGCTTGGGGGCGGTGGCGCTTTCGCTCACGCGTCGCCGGGATGGCGCGGCCACCCCGGCTTCAGTTGGGGCCTCGATGCCGGTCGCGCCAGATTAAGTCAACGCCCGGAGGGTCGCAGGCGGCCGCCCGCGCAGCGGTTTTTCGTCGGCAGCCGTTTAGTTTTCCTGGGTAGCCGAAGGTCTGCATCGCCGCCGGCCAAAGAGAGCGATTCTAATGCCGCGGCCGCGCAAGACCTAGATGGGTGCGGGCGCTCTCCACCTCAGCCCGGGGAAGCGGGCGAAGTCGCGATCGAGCGTGATCCACTCGCACCCGTGTTCGATTGCAAGCGCCGCGTACCAGGCGTCGGAGATTTTGGAGCCCGTCGTGTCGGACTCTTCGCAGACCCATCGGAAAATGTCCCAATGCCGCCGGCCGGGCTCGAGCAGGTGAGAGTTCGGTTGATTCATCAGGTCTGCGCAGAAGTCGAACGCCTCCTGGGGCGAGCTCGGCTGCTGAAAGAGGCGGCGGTTCGTAGTAATCCGCACAAGCGCCCTCAGCGCCAACGCCGAGAGGCCGAAGGGCGCCTCGCTCTGGATCGCCTGCCGAAGCCAAGCGCTGCACCGGTCATGAAATGGAGATTCGGTCCGGAACGCGTAAATGAGGATATTGACGTCAGGCAGTTCCACTAGAGACGACGCAACTTCTCGGCGTACTCTAGGTCTTCCAACTCCTGGACTTGCTTCAGATCCTCGATCCCGGGCGCGAGCCAACCTCTCGCTTTGCTCACCCGGGGCATCACTCGCTTGGCCGGCGCGGATCGTCGCTGAGCGATCAGCGAGCGCAGCGCTTCTTCGATCAACGAGGTCAAGGTGCGCCCTTCGTCCGCGGCTACTCGCATCGCGCGGTCCTTGAGCTCCTCGGGCAGGCGAACAGTAGTCCGGTCCGTCATGCTTCAAAGATATGCGCGTATGTCAGTATGTCAACTTCAACGCGTGGAAGGAAGACCACGAACGCAGGCCGCGGCCAGCGCGCCGGCGCCCGCCCGCGCTACGCTGCGTCGGCCGCCTCGCGCAGCCTGGCGATGTCGAGCTTCTTCATCTGGAACATCGCTTCCATCGCGCGCCTGGCTTTCGCGCGGTCCGGCTGGCCGATGATCTCGGTGAGCGCGCGCGGGACGATCTGCCACGAGAAGCCGTAGCGGTCCTTCAGCCAGCCGCACTGGCTCTCCTCGCCGCCCTCGGTGAGCGCGGCCCAGTAGCGGTCGACCTCGGCCTGGTCCTCGCACATCACCGAGAACGAGAAGGCTTCCGTGAAGTGGTAGTGGACGGGCCCGCCGTTCAGGAAGGTCACCGGCATGCCGTCCAGCTCCAGCTGCACGGTCATCGCGCGGCCGGGCGCGCCAGGGCCGGCGTCCGTGTAGCGCGAAATGCTGACAACCCGGGAGTTCGGGAAGATGCCGGCATAGAATGCGGCGGCTTCCTCGGCCTGGTCGTCGAACCACAGGAAGGGGCTGATCTTCGGCATTGGCGTCTCCTCAATGGGTTCGCTTCCGAGGACGCATATGCACCCTTGGTTCCGACAACCACCTCACGTTCCGCCGAGCGACGGTGCGGGCTTTTGACAAGCTGCTGACACATCCCGCCATGCGGCGGGTGTAACGCGCTCATCGCGTTGATCTTTTTGAAGGGCGCACGGGATGAAGAAGCTCGACCTGGAAGCCATTCCCACCGAAAGCGGCTGCAACTACCCGGCCCCGTTCGACCGGCCGTGCCTCGGCGCGACCTGGAAGCGGCTGGGCGTCGCGGGGGGCCTCACGAAGGTGGGCGTCAACGTCTCGCGGCTGCCGCCCGGCGTCTGGTCGAGCCAGCGGCACTGGCACAGCCACGAGGACGAGCTGGTCTACGTGCTCGAAGGCGAGCTCACGCTGGTCACCGACGCCGGCGAGGAGCGGCTCGCCGCTGGCGACTGCGCGGTCTTCAAGGCTGGCGATCCCGACGGCCACCACCTCGTCAACCGATCCGAGCGGGACGCCGTCGTGCTGGAGGTCGGCACGCGCGATGCCGACGACCGTTGCGTCTACCCCGACATCGACATGCTGGCGCTACCCGGCGAGCGGCCGTACTTCCACCGCGACGGCACGCCCTATCCGGTGCGTGTCGCCGGCGCCTGGCTGGTGGGACAGGAGCCTTGAGGTGGCGCCAGCCTACTTGTTCGGCGGCGGGCAGCCGTGGAAGACGCCCACCTTCATCACCGCCAGCGTCGCGAGGTTAAGCGACATCAGCGGGGCCATCGAGGCGGCGCCTCGGCCGGTGAAGAGGTCGATGCGGCCCTTGTGGATCGCGCCGCCCTCGTCGGAGGCGTACCAATAGCCGTCGTGCTTGGAGCCGTCCGGCATCGGAAGGCCCACCGTCTCCTTGATGAAGAGGATGGTGTGCCGCGGCAGGCTCACCCCGTCGACGGCGGCCGTGCGCATCGGAACCACCTTGCAGCCCAACGAGTCGAGCGCACGGATGCCGCGCTCCCCCGCATGGTAGAGCGTGGCCTTGAGATAGTAGTCTGCCGAACCGGGCAACGCCCCCGTGAGGGCGGCCGACACGAGGTCGCCGATGGGATCACCGGGCTTGGCAGTCGAAGCTGGCGTGGCGGCCGGCTTAGCCGGTTGCGCGGGAGCCCCAGTTGACGCGGCCAAGGCGCACGTCAGCGTGGCGAGGCATGCCAGGAAGCGCTTCATCAGCAGCTCCTTGAGTTGTTTCTCGTCGCGTTGTGGGTGTTCTCGTACAGACCCGAAACAACGGTGGCAACCCTCAAAGAGGTCGCAGGCATGCTGACGATCTACGGCGATCGCATCTCGGGCAATTGCTTGAAGGTCAAGTGGACCGCGGAAACGCTTGCGATTCCGTACATTTGGCAGGACGTCGACGTGACCAAGGGCGAGTCCCGCACAGCTACTTTCCTGGCGATGAATCCTGCCGGCCAGGTGCCCACGGTGGTCCTGGACGACGGCCGGACGCTGGCCCAATCCAACGCCATCATCCTCCATCTCGCCGAGGGATCGCGCCTGATTCCGGCCGACGCCTACGACCGCGCCAGGATGTTCGAGTGGCTGTTCTGGGAGCAGTACAGCCACGAGCCGTACGTCGCCGTCGCGCGCTTCCACGTGAGATACCTCGGCAGGGCGGTGGCCGACCTGGAGCCGCGCATCGTCGAGCGCGGCGCCGCCGCGCTGGCGCGGATGGACGCGGCGCTGAACGGGCGGAAATTCCTCGTCGGCGAAGCTCTGACGCTGGCGGACATCGCGCTCGTCGCCTACACGCGGATGGCGGCCGACGGCGGCTTTGCGCTCTCCGACTACCCGGCGGTGGAGGCGTGGGTGGCGCGCATGGAGGCCGCGCTGCCGATCAAGGAGCCTCGATGAAAGCAGCTTGGGTGTTGGGGTCGGCCGCCTTCATGGCGCTGACGGCGTCGGGCGCGGCGTTAGCGTGGGGCTCGAGCGGGCATCGGATGATCGGCGTCGCCGCGGTCGAGTCGCTCCCACCGGAACTGCCCGGCTTCCTGCGCGAGCATGCGTCGGCCGTGGCGGTCGGCGAGTTGAGCCGCGAGCCGGACCGCTCGCGCGGCGCCGGGCGCATGCACGACGCCGACCGCGATCCCGGCCACTTCGTCGATGGCGACGACGCCGGCCGCGTGGCCGGCGCGGTTCCGCTGGGCGCCCTGCCGCCGACCCGCGAGGCGTACGAGACCGCCCTGCGCGCCGCCGGGACCACGAGCTGGAAGATGGGCTATCTGCCCTATTCGATCATCGGCGACTGGCAGCAGCTGGCGAAGGACTTCGCGTACTGGCGCGTCGACGAGGCGGGCGCGCGGATCACCGCCAATCCCGCCCACCGCGCCTGGCTGGAGGCGGATCGGATGCGCCGGCAGACCCAGATCCTGGTCGACATCGGCCAGCTTTCGCACTTCGTCGGCGACGGCAGCATGCCGCTGCACGCCTCGATCCACTACAACGGCTGGGGTCCGTTCCCGAACCCCAACGGCTACACCGACGAGCGCGTGCACGTGCCGTGGGAAGGACCGTACACCGCGCATGCGGTGACCCTCGCGGCCGCGAAGGCGGCGATGCCGCCTTTCCACGACTGCGGGTGCCCGATCGAGCAGCGCGTCGGCGCCTACCTGATGAGCGACTGGCGGACCGTCGTTCCGTTCTACGAGCTGGAAAAGGCCGGCGCGTTCCGGCCGGGCGTCGCCAAAGGCGCCGAGTTCACCACGGCTCGGATTGCGGCCGGCGCGGCGGAGCTGCGCGACGAGATCGTGCTGGCGTGGTGGGCCAGCAAGGACGAAAAGGTCGGCTACCAGCCCGAGGTCACCGTCGGCGACGTCGAATCCGGCAAGGTCGATCCTTACGGCAGCCTTTACGGCGCGGATTGAAGCGAGGGCTTCGAAATGGCGCGGCCGCAGTTCGGCGATCCCAATCCGTCGCTGATCTACCGGGATCGGCCGGCCGCGTTCGGCGTGCTGGAGCGCGATGGGCTGGTCGCGGCCGTTTCCGTCGAGAAACCCGGGCATGCGCCTTGGCTCGATCTGCCGGGCGGCGCGCTCGATCGGGGCGAGGATGCGCGCGCCGCTGTCATTCGCGAATTCGGCGAGGAGACCGGGCTCGACATCGCGCCCGGCGAGGTGCTGGGCGAGGCCGATCAGCTGTTCATCAACACCGATGGCGAGGCCTACAACAACCGCCAGACGCTGTTCGAAGTGCGCCTCGTCGCCGAAGCGCCTGAACTGAAAGTCGAAGCCGATCACACGCTTGTGTGGCTTCCTCGCCTCGATGCCATCGCCCGCTTGCGTCATGATTCGCACAGTTGGGCCGTCAGCCTGGCGCTTCGGCGACGCTTTCGAGCGACATAGGCCAGGCGAAATCGCCTCGGACCGGGGTTCGGGTTGACGACGCCCGATAAGCCTTACAGATTTCAAGCCAGACTCGTAGGCGGGGGTCATCGTTTGCTGACGCCTGGGGGGCGTATGGACGACACCGGCATGCTTATGCACAGCGTCGAGGCCCTCCGCTTGCAGGTGGATCGGCGTCTGGCGGAGCTGATCCCGACCCCCGGCAAGGAGCCCGGGCGGCTGGGCGAGGCCGCCCATTACGCATTGCTCGCGCCCGGCAAGCGGTTCCGGCCGCTGCTGACGCTGCTCGCTGCGGAAGCGTTCGGCGCGCCGATCTCGAGGGCGCTGGACGTCGCCTGCGCCATGGAGATGGTGCACGCGGCCTCGCTGGTGCTCGACGACCTGCCGTCGATGGATGACGCGCGGCTGCGCCGCGGCCGGCCTACCACCCACCGGGTCTACGGCGAGGCGGACGCCATCCTGGCTTCGGTCGGCCTGCTCACCCAGGCGTTCGCGGTCATCGCGAAGGCCGAAGGGCTGCCAGCCAAGGACCGCGCGGAACTGGTGGCCGCCTTGACCGACGCCGTCGGCTTCTCCGGGCTTGTCGCAGGACAGGCGCTGGATCTGGCCGAGCGCAACCGGCCCCGCACCGTCGCCGAGCTCGACCAGCTCAATCACCGCAAGACCGGCGTGCTGATGATGGCGTCGGCCGAGGCCGGCGCGCGCATCGGCGGCGCCTCGGCGGCGGCGCGCCGCGAGCTCGGCGAGTTCGCCCGCCGCATCGGCCTCGCCTTCCAGATCCGCGACGACCTCATCGACGCCGAGGACGGCGGCGAGCACGTCGGCAAGGACGTCGGCAAGGACGCCGGCATGACCACGGTGGTCTCGGCGCTGGGCCCCCGGGCCGCCGTCGCCGCCATCGAGACCCATTTGGTCGCCGCCGACGCCGCGCTGGCGCGCGCCGGCTGCGACGGGCGCCTCGGCGTCTTCGCACGCAGCCTGTTCGCGGGGCGCAAGGCCGCCGCGTGACCTCAGGCCCCGCCGGCCCGATCCTTGAAGTCACCGACGTCCGCCACGCCTTCGGCCCCCGCGAGGTGCTGAAGGGCGTCAGCCTCGACGTGCGGCCCGGCGAGATCTACGCGCTGCTCGGTCCGAACGGGGCCGGCAAGACCACGCTCGTGCGCGCCATCTGCGGCCGGATCCGGCCGAGCGGCGGGCAGGTGCGGGTGGCCGGCCGCGATCCCTACACGGATGGCGAGGCGCGGGCGGCGCTCGGCCTCGCCCCGCAGGCGCTGGCGCTCTATGCTCAGCTCACGGTGATCGAGAACCTCGAAACGTTCGCGCGGCTCGCCGGGCTGAAGGACTGGGCGGTGGTGGACGCGGTGCGCCGCGCCATGGCCGTGACCCAGATCGAGGAGCGCTCGAAAAGCCTCGTGCGCACGCTGTCCGGCGGCTACCAGCGGCGGGTCAACATCGCCGCCGCCATCCTGGCCGACCCGAAGCTGCTGGTGCTCGACGAGCCCACCGTCGGCGTCGATATGCCGGCCAGGGAAGCGATCGCCGAGGCTCTGGCTCGGCTGAAGGAGAGCGGCGTCGGCATACTGCTGGTCACCCACGATCTCGACCAGGCGCAGCGGCTTGCGGATCGGGTCGGCTTCCTGCGCGCCGGCGAGAAGGTGCTCGAAGGCGCCCCGGCGGCCCTGATCGCAGAGGCGTTCGGCGAGCGGATGGAGGTCGAGGTCGATGTCGCCGAACCGGCCCCGCAAGCTACGCTCGAGGCCGAGGGCCTGACGCGCGGCGACGATCCGGGCGCCTGGGTGTGCCTGGCCGCGGACGGCTACGCGCTGGCCGGCAGCCTCGCCGAGCATCTGAAGGCCAAGGGCGTCGAGGTGCGCGAGGTGCGCGTGCGCCGGCCCTCGCTGAACCAGCTGTTCGCTAGCATCGTCGAGCCAAGGCGCGCGGCGTGAGCTTCGCAATGTTCCGCGTGATGGCGCTGGACCTCTGGCGCGATCGGCCGGCGCTGGTGATGACCTTCGTCCTGCCGTCGGTGGTGTTCCTGATCTTCTCGGCGGTGTTCTCCGGGACCACCGGCCTCGACGTGAAGCTGAAGGTCGCCGTCGCCGACGCCGTACACACCTCCGGCTCGGCGCGGCTGGTCGGCGCGCTGCTGGCCGACAAGAACCTGCGCGCGGAGCTGACCGAGCCACAGACCGCCGAGGCGGTGCGCGCCGCCGTGCGCAGCGGCCGTGACGACGCCGGGCTGGTGGTGACGTCCGATCCGGCCGCACCGGGCACGCCGATCCTGATCCTGACCGACCGCAGTCGCGCCGTCGCCGCGCCGCTCACCGAGGCGCGCACGCGCGATGCGCTCGAGCGGGTGACGCCGGACGTGCTGCTGGTGCGCACCATCCGCGACGTCACCCCGGCGCTCGGGCAGTTGACGCCCGATCAGCAGGACAACGTCGCCATCGCGGCCGACGAGGCCGCGCGCGGCGGCGGGACCGCCAACAAGCCGCCGCCGCTGTTCGCCCAGGAGGACGTGGCGCGCGACCAGAAGGGCGGCGCGGCGGTCGCCTACTATGCCGGCGCGGTCACCATTCTCTTTTCGCTGTTCGCCTCGACCCACGGCGCCCTGACCCTGCTCGACGAGCGGCGCGCCGGCATCGCCGATCGCATCCTGGCCGGTCGCTACGGCATGGCGCCCGTGGTGACGGGGAAGTTCCTCTTCCTGGTGGCCCAGGTCGTCGCGCAGGCGGCGGTGATCTTCGCCACGGCCGAGATCGTCTATTCGGTCGCCGTGCTCGGCCATTTCAGCCTGTGGCTGGTGACGACGGTCGCCACCGCGATCGCCTCCGCCGGCCTCACGCTCGCGCTCGTGGCGCTTTGCCGCACGCGCGAGCAGGCGCAGATGCTCTCCACCTTCGTGATCCTGATCCTCGCCGCGCTGGGCGGCAGCATGGTGCCGCGCTTCCTGATGCCGCCCTGGCTGCAGAACCTCGGCTGGTGGACGCCCCACGCCTGGGTCATCGACGCCTACCAGGGACTGCTATGGCGCGACGCCGGCGCGGGCGAGCTCTATAAGGCTTGGCTCGTCCTCACGCTGACCGGCGTGGTAGGGTTCTTCATCGCCCAGGCCGCCGCCCGCCGCGTCCGCACCTGACATCGCCCGAATGGACCGTCTCGCCTTGGACATCGTGCTCTTCGCCGCCGCCTTCGTCGGCATGGAGGGCTTCGCCTGGTTCACCCACAAGCATGTCATGCACGGCTTCCTGTGGATCTGGCACAAGTCCCACCATTCGCCGCGCACCGGCGTCTTCGAGCTCAACGACCTCTTCGCGGTGGTGTTCGCCACCCCCGCCATCGCCGCCATCTTCGTCGGTAGCCACGGCGTCCCGGCGCTGCTGCCGATCGGCCTCGGCATCACCGCCTACGGCGCGGTCTATTCGATGTTTCACGACGGGCTGGTGCACAAGCGCTACCCGACGCCGCTGAACGCCAAGTCGCGCTTCTGGAAGCGGCTCGTGCAGGCGCACCGCATCCATCACGCGATCACCACGAAGGACGGCTGCGTCTCGTTCGGCTTCCTGTTCGCCATGCCGGTCCGCAAGCTGAAGGCGCAGCTGGCGGAGGTGCAGGCCGCCGCGAAGGTCTAGCTAGATCTTCGACCAGAGGGCGGGGCGGGGCGCAGACTTGGCGCCGCGGCTCGCCAGCGCCGTCCAGCCGCCCAGCAAAGCGAGCCAGGCCTTCATCGCGCCGCTCGCCGAGGCGCGCGTATCCCACGCCGCGGCCCCGCGCTGCAGCACGATGACGCCGATCTGCCGGTAGACGCCGCGCGCCGCCGCGATCGCCCAGGCCGAGCGCAGCGGCAGCTCGGCAAGTCCGGCGACCGCCGACGCATAATAGGGCTCGGCAGTCGCCAGCAGGCGCTTGGTCACGGCGAAGAGCGCCGCCCTGCGCCCGGGCGCGGCGATCTCGGCCTCGGGCAGGCCCGCCTCGGCGAGCCACTGGGCCGGCAGGTAGATGCGGCCGTTGGCGGCGTCCTCGACGACGTCGCGCGCGATGTTGGTGAGCTGGAAGGCGAGGCCGAGGTCCTGCGCGCGGCGCAGCGTCGGCAGGTCGTCGGGTCTCACGCCCATCACCAGCGCCATCATCACGCCGACCACCCCCGCGACGTGCCAGCAATAGTCGAGCGTGTCCTCGAGGGTCTCGTAGCGGCGCGCCGAGACGTCCATGGCGAAGCCGTCGAGCAGCTCCAGCGCGTAGCGCTCCGGGATGCGGCGGGCGAGCGCCACGCGCTGAAAGGCCGCGAAGTCCGGATCGTCGGTCGGCGCGCCGGCCAGTGCGGCCCTGGTCTTGGCGTAGAGTCCCTCCAGCCGTTGGCGCGCCGCGTCCGGCCCGGGCGCCGCCATGCCGTGGCCGAGGTCCTGGCCGTCGATCACGTCGTCACAATGGCGGCACCAGGCGTAGAGCATCTCCGCGTCGATGCGGGTCTGCGCGTCGAAGAGGGCCGCAGCCGCGGCGAAGCTCTTCGAGCCCTTCCTGATCGTCTCGCGGCTCGCCTGGGCCAGGTCGATGGCGGGCTGGGCGACGGCTTCGGTCATCAGCTTGCTCCGAGGTCGGCCAGCATGAGCCCGGCCGTCGCCTTGGCCGAGCCGATCACGCCCGGCACGCCGGCGCCCGGATGCGTGCCGGCGCCGACGAAATAGAGGTTGGCGATCACGTCGTCGCGGTTGTGGGTCCGGAACCAGGCGCTCTGGGTGAGGATCGGCTCCAGCGAGAAGGCCGAACCTTGCCACGCGTTCAGCTCGCGCTCGAAATCCTTGGGCGTGAAGATCCGCCGCGTCACCAGATCGGCGCCCAGGCCGGGGATCAGGCGAGCCTCGAGGCTGGCCAGGATGCGGTCCGCGTAGCGCGGCCCTTCGACATCCCAGTCGATATCGGCCGTCCCCAGGTGCGGCACCGGCGAGAGGGCGTAGTGGGTCGAGCAACCCGGCGGGGCGACGCTGGGGTCGGAGACGCTCGGCGAATGCACGTAGAGCGAGAAGTCGTCGGCCAGCGCGTCCTTGCCGTAGATCTCGTCGATGAGGCCGCGGTAGCGCGGCCCGAACAGGATGGTGTGGTGGGCGAGGTCGGGATGCGCCCGCTTCAGGCCGAAGTGGACGACGAACAGCGATGGGCTGAAGCGCCGCCGCTTCAGGCTTCGGCCGACCGAGCGGCCGCGCAGCGTGCCCCGCAACAGGTGGTCATAGGTGTGCACGATGTCGGCGTTGGACGCGACCGCATCGAAGGCCTCGAAGCCGTCGTCGGCATGGCGCAGGCCACTGACGCGCCCGGCCTCGACATCGATGCGCTGGACGGGATCGGCGACGATCAGCCGGCCCCCGAGGTCCTGGAAGAGCCGGGCCAGCGCGGCTACCAGCGCATTGGTGCCGCCGCGCGCGAACCAGACGCCGCCCTCCCGCTCCAGCGCATGGATCAACGCGTAGATCGACGAGGCCGCGAACGGGCTGCCGCCCACCAGCAGCGTGTGGAACGAGAGCGCCTGGCGCAGGTGGTCGTCGGCAACGTAGCCCGCCACCTTCGAGTAGACGCTGCGCCACGCCTGCAGCCGCATCAGTTGCGGCGCGGCGGCGAGCATGTCGGTCAGCTTCTGGAACGGCACGTGCCCGAGCCGCTTGTAGCCCTCGGCGTAGACCGCCTCCGAGAACGCCAGGAAGCGTCTGTAGCCGGCGACGTCGGCGGGGTTCTTCGCCGCGATCTGGCAGTCGAGCCGCGCCTGATCGTTGACGTAGTCGAACTGCGCGCCGTCGGGCCAGAGCAGCCGGTAGAACGGACTGATCGGGATCAGGTCGACGTAGTCGCCGCGGCGCCGGCCCGAGAGCGCGAAGAGCTCGTCGATCGAAGCCGGATCGGTGATCACCGTCGGGCCGGCGTCGAAGGTGAATCCCTCGTCCTTCCAGGAGTAGGCCCGCCCGCCCGGCCGGTCGCGCGCCTCGATCAGCGTTGTCGCGATCCCCGCGCTCTGCAGCCGGATCGCCAGCGCCAGGCCGCCAAAGCCCGCGCCGATCACGGCCACCTTGCGGCTCATGGCGCGCTCGCCCGCTCGGCCAGCAGCGGCGCCTCGGAGATGACCCCCAGCGCGCGGCGGATCGGCACCGGCGGCCGGCCGGAAAGGATGCGCGCCTTGTCGGCCAGCGTCGCCTCGCCGGCGTAGAAGCGCTCGATCAGCCGCTGCGGCAGCCGGTAGAAACGCTCGAGAACCCGGTAGCGCTGGCCGGGCTCGGCGGCGCGGAACAGCATGCGGTTCAACAGCCGATAGAAGCCGCGCGCCTGCCAGGTCGCCGTGCTCATCTGGATCAGCGCGGCTCGGGCGGCCGCCGTCGTCAAACGCGGCAGGGCGGCGATCAGCTCGGCCTGTCGGGCGGCGTCCGGCGACGAATAGCCGGTGGTGGGGTGGAAGAGGGCGGCGCGCATGCCGGCGTCCGCCGCGGTTCCCTCCGACTCGGCCCAGTACGCCTCGATGTCGCCGGCCAGCGCGATCGGCAGCACGCCCACTTCCTCGCGCACCGCCTCGGCGATCCGCCAGCCTTGCGCCAGCGCATAGGCGTCGATGTCCGCGCCGATCTGCGCACGGTCCAGCGCCGGCCCGTCGCTGTAGCGGGTATCCTCGATGAGCAGGCGGTCGGGCGCCATCGGCAGCACGTAGAGGAATCGGTAGCCGTCGACCTGGGCGACCGCGGCGTCCATCACGACCGGGCGCTCGAGGCCATGCGGCGACTCCAGCCGCACCTCGCGCCCGAGGAACTTCTGCCAGCCGAGCGCCAGGTGGTTCGAGCGGCGAGGCCCGCGCGCGTCGATCACCAGCGGCGCGGCGAGCCTGCGCCCATCCATCAGCCGCACCGTGCCGGCCTTCACCTCGGAGGCCTCGACGCCCAGCCATGCGTCGTCGCCGAGCAGCTCGCTCATCACCTGGTGCAGCCGCGCCGAGGTGATCGCCCGGTAGTGCGTGCCGAGCGTGCGGCTGTGCGACGGGAAGCGCACGTCGTAGCCGGCCCAGTCGCGCGCGATCAGCGGGCTCAGCCACTCGGAGATCGCCGGCGAGACGTCGGTGGCGAAGTGGCACCAGGTGTGCTCCCCGCCGATCCTGGCGTCGCGCTCCAGCATGATGATCTTCAGCCTCGGCCGATCGCGCTTGAGCCTGAGCGCGACGAAGCTCGACGTCAGGCCCCCGCCGACCAGCAGCACGTCGGCGCCGACTACGTCGCTCGTCCCAGCCTCGGCCATCGGCCCCGCTCTAGCGAGTTTCGCAGCCCTCGCACAGAGCCGGGGCGCCACGTTCGCCAGCCCTCGTCGCGGCGTCAGATTGCCTTGGCGGCGCGGGGAGCGTAGGCGAAGCGCGCCCGCCCGGAATCGCTCGCGCAAGGAGTCGGATGACCGCCCAGATCATCGACGGCAAGGTCCTCTCGGAAGTCGTTCGCACGCGCGTTGCCGCCGAGGTCGCCGCGCTGAAGCGCGATCGCGGGCTGACGCCGGGTCTGGCGGTCGTGCTGGTCGGCGACGATCCGGCCAGCCAGATCTACGTGAACAGCAAGGAGGCGCAGAGCCGCGCCGCCGGCATGCACTCGGTGACGCATCGCCTGCCCGCCGAGACCAGCGAGGCCGAGGTGATCGCGCTGGTGCGCCAGCTCAACGCCGACCCGGCCATCCACGGCATCCTGGTGCAATCGCCGCCGCCGCCTCACATCGATGAGGCGCGGGTGCTGGCCGAACTCGATCCGGACAAGGACGTCGACGGCCTGACGGTCACCAACGCCGGGCGGCTCGCCAGCGGGCTGCCGGCGCTCACCTCCTGTACGCCGCTCGGCTGCATGATCATGCTGCGCGAGACGCTGGGCGACCTCACCGGCAAGCGGGCGCTGGTCGTCGGCCGCTCGATCCTGGTCGGCAAGCCGCTCGCGCAGCTATTGCTGGCGGCCAACTGCACCGTCACCATGGCCCATTCGCGCACCGTCGACCTGCCGGCGCGCTGCCGCGAGGCCGAGATCCTCTGCGTCGCCATCGGCCGGCCGAAGCTGGTCACCGGCGACTGGATCCAGCCGGGGGCGGCTGTCATCGACGTGGGCGTCAACCGGATCCCGTCGCGCGATCCCGCCAAGGCTGCGGCCGGCAAGACGGTCGTGGTTGGCGACGTCGACTTCAGGTCGGCCAGCAAGGTCGCCGGCTGGATCACGCCGGTGCCGGGAGGCGTCGGCCTGATGACGGTGGCGATGCTGCTGCAGAACACCGTCACCGCCGCCAAGCGGATCGCCGGGATCGGCTGATCATCCCGCGGACGGCCTATGGCGGCGGCGCGATCTCCTCGACGCCCGGCGGCCCGGCGAACACCGTCGTCGGCATGGCGCGCAGCGCCGGCAGCAGGTCTTCGATGTGCGTCACCGTGGTCCAGGTCCGGCTGAACTCGGCCGGGACGAGATGCTGGTCGAGGATGTGCCGGAAGACCGCGAACAGCGGATCCCAGAAGCCGTCGATGTTGAGGAAGGCGATGGGCTTGGAGTGCAGCCCGAGCCGTCGCCACGACAGGAGCTCGATCAGCTCTTCCAGGGTGCCGATCCCGCCCGGCAGGATGGCGAAGGCGTCGGCCTCCTGGAACATCATCATCTTGCGCTCATGCATCGTGTGCACGACCACGGTCTGCACCGCCTTCAGCGGCCGCTCGTGCGCGGTGAGGAAGTCCGGGATCACCCCCAGCACCCGCCCGCCGCCGTCATGGGCCGCGCGCGCCACCGCGCCCATCAGCCCGACCCCGCCGCCGCCGTAGACCAGCCGCAGGCCTTCGCGCGCCAGGATGGCCCCGAACGCCGCGGCCGCCGCGATGTAGTCCGGGCGGGCGGAATTCGACGACGCGCAATAGACGCAGACCGACTCCAGCCGTCGGGGTTTGTTCGCCACGCTTTGCTCCAGAAAAAAAGCGCGCCTTGGCGCGCTTCGGCGTACGACGATTTGAGGACAAGGTATCCCAAGGAGGCCCGCAGGTTGCAAGCCGGCAAGTCAACGCTCATCGCCGCCGCGCTCCTGATGGTCTGCGGCTGCGGTCAGCCGGCCAACAACGCGGCGGGGGCGGGTGATTCGGCGGGCGCCGCCAGCGAGGCGAAGTACCAGGCTGCGCCGGAGCTGACCGGCGCCAGCATCGCGCGGGACGGCGGCGTCGAGCTCGTCGGGCGGGCCAGTCCAGGCGCCGCGGTGCGCCTGACCAGCCCGGGCGCGCCGGCGCAGTTCGCGACCGCCGATTCGAGCGGGCTTTGGCGGCTGACCGTCGCCGGCGCCGCCGAGCCGCGCCTGTTCGGCCTTTCGATGTCGGCCGGCGGCCAAGTGGTGCAGGCGATGGGGTATCTGTTCGTCGCGCCCGGCCAGATCGCGCGCCTGAGGGTGGGCGGCGGCACGCAGGTGCTGGGCGCAGGCGATCGTGGCGTCGCTGCGCTGGCGCTCGACTACGACAGCCAGCGCGCCGTCACCGTCTCGGGCCTCGCCGCGCCGGGCGAGACGGTGAGCTTGCGCGCCGATGGCATCGAGCGCGGCCAGGCCAGCGCCGACCGGTCCGGCCGCTTTACGCTATCGCTGACGGGGCAGCCGTTGACCGCGGGTCCGCACGATTTCGAGCTGCTGAGCCCGTCGGGCGACGTCCGGTTTTCGGCCAACATCGGCGCGCCGGCGCCGCTCTCCGGCACGCCGTTCGCCGCGCGGCGCGAGGGAGCGGCCTGGCGGATCGACTGGATCACGCCGGGTGGCGGCGAGCAGACCACGCTGATCCTCGACCGGGCGGGAGGCGGCCAGTGACGGCCGCCACGGTCCGCAGCATGGCCCGGCGCAGCGCCCTGGCCGCGCCGCCGACCCCCAGGTTCAGCTTCTGGAGGTCGATGGCCGAGCTCGGCCGCCTCGTGCTCCGCTCGAAGGCGCGAGGGCTGAAGACGCGCCTCGGCGTCGCGCTGACGCTGGTGCTGATCGGCAAGTGGACCGGCGTCTACGCCCCCGTGTTGATCGGACAGGCGATCGACGCGGCGACCAAGGGCCGGGGCCTGCCGCAGACGCTGTTCGTCGTGTTCGTGGGCCTCGCCAGCGGCTGGGCGCTCCTGCAGTTCATCGCCAGCGCGACGCCGCTGATGCGCGACGCCATCTTCACGCCGGTCTCCCAGCAGGCGCTTGCCCGCTCGGCCGAGGAGACTTTCGGACACGCGCTGACGCTCTCGCTCAACTTCCACCAGGGCAAGCAGACCGGCATGGTCGCCCGCGTCATCGACCGCGGCGCCCACTCGACCGACACGCTGCTTTCCAGCGTCGTCTTCAACCTCGGACCGACGGTCTTCGAGCTGATCATGGCCTCGTACGTGATGACCACGCGCTACTTCGGCCTGCTGGCCGTGGTCACCGTCGTCACCATCGTTCTCTACATCTTCACCACCATCAGCATCTCCAACTGGCGGATCGCCCATCGCCGCGCGATGAACGAGGCCGACAGCGAGGCGGCCGGCCTCGCCGTCGACGCACTGATGAACTACGAGACCATCAAGGCCTTCGGCTCCGAGGAGCGGATCGTCGGCCGCTATGCCGAGGCGATGGGCGACTACGCGCGAGCCGCGGTGAAGTCGAACACCTCGCTGCAGATGCTGAACGCGGTGCAGTCGCTGATCCTCAGCCTCGGGCGGGTCCTGGTGGTGTTCCTGGCCGGCTGGCAGGTGGTCCACCACCAGATGAGCTCGGGCGCGATCACCGCCTGCATCCTCATCATCGGCGCCGTGTACGCGCCGCTGGGCAATCTCGGCGGCAACTACCGGATGATCCGCCAGGCTTTCATCGACATGGAGCAGATGATCGCTCTGAGGAGCCAACTGCCCGAGATCAGCGACGCGCCGGACGCCCGGCCGCTGCCGCCCGCGGCGGCGACGGGCGCCGATCTGGTGTTCGACCGCGTCAGCTACCGGCACTCGGCGCGCTCCGTTGGGCTGGCCGACGTCAGCTTCCACACCCCGCCGGGCACGACCACGGCGCTGGTCGGGCCCTCCGGCGCCGGCAAGACCACGGCGGTGCGGCTGGCGCTGCGGCTCATCGATCCGCAGGACGGGGTGGTGCGCATCGACGGGGCGGACCTGCGCGAGGTGCGCCAGGCCTCGCTGCGCCGCGCGCTCGCGCTGGTGCCGCAGGAGGTGGCGCTCTTCAACGACAGCCTCTGCGCCAACATCGCCTTCGGCGACCCGGACGCCAGCGAGGCGGACGTGTGGGACGCGGTGCGCGCCGCCGAGCTCGCCGAGTTCGTCGAGGGGCTGCCCTATGCGCTGGAGACCCGGGTCGGCGAGCGCGGGCTGAAGCTTTCCGGCGGCGAGCGCCAGCGCGTCGGGCTCGCCCGCGCGCTGCTCGCCGATCCGCGCCTCCTGGTGCTCGACGAGGCGACCAGCGCGCTCGACGGTCCGACCGAGGCGGCGATCCAGGCGACGCTGCGCAAGGTGCGCGCCGGTCGCACCACGCTGGTCATCGCCCACCGCCTCTCGACGATCGCCGACGCCGACCAGATCCTGGTGCTGCGCCGCGGCCGCATCGTCGAGCGCGGCGACCACGCATCGCTGCTGGCGCGCGGCGCCGAATACGCCGCCCTCTGGCGACGGCAGACCAGGGAAGTCGCCTGAACGGCAGACCGTCTCCCGAAAGCGCGGAAGGTAGGCTAGAGAGGCGCGGGGCCAGCATCGCCGCAGGGAGCTTGAGCCATGAGATACCTCCACACGATGGTGCGGGTCGCCGACCTCGACCGGGCGCTCGACTTCTATTGCGACAAGCTCGGGCTGAAGGAGGCGCGGCGCGTCGACAATCCGGCCGGCCGCTTCACGCTGGTGTTCCTGTGCGCGCCGGGCGACGAGGAGCTGGCGCGCAAGGGCGCCTCGCCGATGGTCGAGCTCACGTACAACTACGACCGCGAGGACTACCAGGGCGGCCGCAACTTCGGCCACCTAGCCTACGAGGTCGACGACATCTACGCCACCTGCCAGCGTCTGATGGACGGCGGCGTCACCATCAACCGGCCGCCGCGCGACGGGCGCATGGCGTTCGTCCGCTCGCCCGAGGGGATCTCGATCGAGCTGCTGCAGAAGGGCGGGTCGCTGGCGGCGGCCGAGCCGTGGAGCTCGATGCCCAACGTCGGCGCCTGGTAGCGGGCGTCTGCGCCAGCGGAGCGGGCCGCCCAGCTCGGATCAGAGCCGAGACTGGCTGCATGCAAGGCGAGCCGCGCCGGCGCGCGGCGCGCGGTCCTCTCGCCCTGCCTCTTGCGAAGGCCGCGGCCGAACCGTAAAATGAATGAGTCATTCATTTCCTTGGTGGACGGGGATTCCATGCCTCGCGCCGAAACCTTGAGGCCATCGACGCTCGCCAGCGCTGGCGCGGCGCGTCCCGCCATCGCCGCGGCCAGGGCGCCTGCCGACCGGATCCTGTTCATCGACAACGTTCGCTGGACGATGATCGTGCTGGTGCTCGGGATGCATGCGGCCGTCACCTACAGTCCGCTCGGCAGCTGGTACTACCGCGAGCATCCGCGGCTCGATGTCGGGACAACGCTTTTCTTCGCGACCTTC
>Ga0134125_10002083_pt1 | contig 23972 bp, 16 predicted proteins | sample KB31751_FD_96464 | JGI IMG/M metagenome (GOLD analysis project Ga0134125, IMG submission 96464) | Terrestrial soil microbial communities with excess Nitrogen fertilizer from Kellogg Biological Station, Michigan, USA - KB3-175-1 | ecosystem: Environmental > Terrestrial > Soil > Unclassified ...
AGGAGCGCAGCCTCCATGGCGCCGCATATGATCTCCCAGAGCAATCCCAGCCGTACGCCGCGCCCGTTCAGCTCCGGGGTGATGCAAAACCGTGAGATCTCCCAGACCGCCGGCCCCCGAGGCGGCGCTTCGCGGCAGGCACCCGCGAACAGGTCGCCCATGAGATGCGGCCCCACTGTCGGAAGCAGCCGTGCCGATGCCAGTACCTGCCCATCCGGCTGTCCTTTGGCGAGCAGGTACATCGTCTCGTCGCGATCGTAGCAGTCGACCTCGGACTCTCCGCGCACCGCGAGCTTCCAGCCGGCGCGATCCACGAACACGGCCTTGCGCTGGCGATGCATCTCCTCGAGGTCCGCCGCGAACTGCTGCCGGTTTTCGGAGTTGACGACAAAGATCATTCCCTGCTCCCGAGCTTCGTGCCGCGGGACGCAACATGCAGCAAAAGCGGCGGCGCTCCAATCCTCTGATCAGAGGATCAAGAGAAGAGGGTTCAGGGGCCTCGCGAGTGACCAACACTGCCGACTCCGTGCCTGTCGGCGGGGGCCGTCCTGCGTACGACGTCGCCGAGTGAGATCTGTCCGGTCATCACGCTCTGAACGATTGCCTGCACGCGTGTGGACACGCCGAGGCGCTGTTTGACCTTCTCGATGTGGGAGTGCACCGTGTGCTCGCTCAGGCACAAGACGCGCCCGATGGTCCAGTCGCCCTTGCCTTGCGCCGCGAGGGTCAGGCATTCCCGCTCCCGAGGGGTGAGCTCTACGGAGAGCACCGTGTTGCACGGGACTCGCGCGCGACTGGCGGAAGCGTAGAGATACAGCGCCATGATCTGCACGGTGGTGTAGCTGCGCGGCTCGATGTTCTCATCGTCGGGGACGACGGAGCAGGAGGCGCGCAGGGCGCCGGGCATCCAGGACACCTCGATCGGGATCGTATAGCCGTGCGCGAGGCCCAGCAGCTCCGCCTCGGCAAGCACCCTCCTTTGTGCGGTGGTGATGGCATGCGCGGGGAAGGCGGCATCCCAGAAAAACGGCGTCAGATGGCTACCGGCATGCTGCAGCACCGGATCGATCCGGTAGAGCTTCTCGTCGCTGAACTGGCGCACCCAGGTCGCCGGATAGTTGTGCACCACGATGGCATGGCTCGGCGGATCCAAGGGATCGACGTGCGAGCAGCAGGCGAAGTAACGAAACCCCAGCTCTTCGAGCGCCCGCCGGAAGCCCGCCGTGATGGACTCTATGGAGGACGCCTTGCTCTCGCAGAGCTCGATGAAGGCCTGAACCCGGTCGAAGTGATTCATGTGCGCATGCTCCTATCTCCATTGCGCCAGCGATCGCTCAGAGTCGCATCAGTAACGCCCTTAGGGGATCATTGGCAGACGAGGAGTTGCGTTCGTCCCGCAGGGCGCTGCCCATGGGGCGCTGCGCTCGGCCGGGTGTCTGGGCGGCGTGTCCGGGTTTTGAGGACATCGATTTGCGTCAGGTAGAAACATCATGTGTCTCCTTGAGCTCAGCCGCCGCAGCCAGTGCGTGCGCACGTTCGAATGCGCAGGGGCACGGTTGTCGCTTATGACTATAGTGACGCATTGACGTGTCGGAATAGTTACTCGAGGGACTCGTCTTTAGACGGTCTTGACAGCCGTCGGTCTTCAGCCGCACGCCCGCGGAACGTGGGTACGGAATGCGTGCATCTACGGATCCGGCGCTGCACGTCAGGAAGCGTCCTCGCTGTCAACCCGTCCGAAGACGGGAATTGCCAGGCCATCCTGGCCGAAGCATGAGCATGGCCGTTCCGGCCGGACCTCGCGAGGGACGTTTAGAACCAGTTGTCCGCCTTGGGATACAAAGTGACAGCCTGTTGAGTGCGGCGTAAGCTTGGGACAGGAGCGCCTCGAAGATGATCGTCTATGCAGTGGATGATGACCTCGACCTAACGGAGGGCCGCGAGCTTCTGTTCAGGCAGGTCGGGGTCGAGTCGAAATCATTCGAGCGTGGGCAGGACTTCCTCGATGCCCTTCCCAAACTGCGCCCCGGCTGCATCTTCATGGACCTCGTCATGCCGGGGATGAGCGGTCTCGAGCTCCTCGAGAGAGTTCGTGCTGCAGGGTGTCGATGGCCGGTCGTCATCATGACCGGGCATGGCAGTGCAGTGAATGCGCAGGAAGCCATCGATGCCGGCGCCCTGGCTTTTCTCGAGAAGCCGCTGCGGGAAGCTGAAACCCTGGCCGCGGTGCTCAAGGCCGATGCGCACCTTCGCGGCATCACGGAGATCGATTACGACGAGGCGATCGCGCGGCGCATACAGAGCCTGTCACGGCGTGAGCGGCAGGTATTCGAGTTCGCGCTCAAGGGCCTGCTCAACAAGCAGATCGGCGCGAAGCTCGGGATTTCCGAGAGCACCGTGAAGAGCACCTGTCGAACCATGATGGTCCGCATGCGCGCAACGAATAGATCGGACCTGGTGGTGCTGGCTCTGCGCGGTGGCGTCAGGATCCAGACCCATTCCTGAACGTGCGCGCGATCTGCCGGCCTGCCAGCCGTGCCGCTGCGAATGCCGCATCGCGCACGCGGGCGTGAAGCGGAAACTCGCAATCACCGGCACGCCGATGCGCGGCCACGGCGGCCAAGGGCAGTAGCACGACGAAGGTCGTTCCCCGATCCTGACCTTCGCTCAGCGCTTCGATCCGACCTTCATGCAGCTCTACCAGATGGCGGCAGATTGAAAGACCGAGCCCGAGGCCGCTGTCCCCGTCCAGAACCGCCGCACCCTGCCAGTAGCGCTCGAAGACGTGAGGTAGGGCATCGGAAGAGATTCCTCTGCCGGAATCGGACACGGCCAGCTCGACCGTATCCGCGCGCCGCCGGCAGCGGACCTCGATGCGGCCGCCGGGCGGGGTGAAGCGGATGGCATTGGAGAGAAGGTTCGATACGATCTGCTGGATACGGTCGGCATCGACATTGACAGGCCCGCTGACATCCTCCAGAGCGCTGCGAAGGACGATACTCTTGTTGTCGGCTGCAGGCTTGTACGCCTCGACGACCCCGGCGACCAACGGTGAGAGTGCCGCGTAGGGTTCCCGAGCGACGCGCATCTGTCCGGATGTCGTCCTCGCCACATCGAGCAGGTCTTCCGCCAGCCGCCGCACGGAGTGTGCCGCGCTCTCGAGGACGTCTAGCGCACTGGAGTCATGGAGATCCTCGTCCCGCAGCCGCGCGATCCAGGTGAACAGGCACGCGGCGGGGGACCGGAGCTCGTGGGCCAGGGCCGCGAAAAATTCCTCGCGCGCCTTGATCGTTTGTTCTGCCTGCATGCGGGCCTGGCGCTCCGCCGCATGTTGTTTCGCCATGGCGAGGCGGGCCTCCACCCGAGCTTGCAGCTCGTGGCGGGAGAACGGCTTGACCAGGTAGTCGTCGGCACCTGCCTGCAGTCCTCCGACGGAAGCTTCCTCGCCGGCGCGTGCAGACAGCAGGAGTACCGGCAACTGGGCCGTTGGGCCCTCGTTGCGCAGTGTTTGCAGGAGCTCCAGGCCGTCCATCCGCGGCATCATGATGTCGGCGATCACGAGGTCGGGTGGGTAACGACGAATCTGCTCGAGAGCCATGATGCCATCGGCTGCCGTCTCCACGTGCCAACGACCCTCGAGCAGGCGCAGCAGAAAGCGGCGCATATCGGCGTTGTCGTCGACCACTAGAATGCGCTCTCTCCGAGGATCCTGCAGGTCCGCCGGCCCGTCGATCAAACGGTCGACCGCCGCCGCTTCCGGTGAGTCTTCCACCAGCCAGCCGAGCGCCTCCTCGAGATAGGGCTGGGCGATGCTCTGCAGTTCCGGCCTGACGCCTTCCGTGCCCACGAGCTCTTTGGGCAGGTGGCTGTTGCCGCGCGGGATCCGCACCGTCATGGTGGTTCCCACGCCGACCTCGCTCCTCGCCTGTATCGACCCGCCGTGCAGCTTTACGCGCTCGTGCACCAGGGAAAGGCCGATCCCGGTCCCCTCGACCGTACGCGCGCGCGGCGCCTCTATGACTGCGAACCGCTCGAAGATTCGCGGCAGGCTCTCCGCCGGGATGCCGCAGCCGGTATCCGCCACCTCGAGCTCGAAGCAGTCGGCGAGCATCTGCACCCTGACGCTGACCTGGCCCTCGAGCGTGAATTTGAGGGCATTCGACAGCAGGTTGAGGACGACCTTCTCCCACATGTCCCGATCGATATACGCCTGCTCGGCGCCGCTCGGGCAATCGATCTGCAAGCGGACGCCGGCCCGCTCGAACGCGGACCTGAACATCGAGGCAAGATCTGCCGTCAGCGTCCCGATGTCAGTAGGCAGGTAGCGCACGTTCGCCCGGCCACCCTCGATCCGGGAGAACTCGAGCAGCGAGTTGACGAGCTTCAGGAGTCGTGCGCCGGCGCGCCGCGCGGTCTGCAGCAGCTCGCGATCCGGCCCGGCGAGCTCCGCCCGGTCGAGGACCTGACGCAGAGGCTCGAGTAGAAGAGTCAGGGGCGTGCGCAGCTCATGACTCACGTTGCTGAAGAACGCCGTCTTGGCATGATCGAGCGCAGCCAGCTCGCGCGCCCGTTGCTCGGCCTCCTGGCGCATCGAGGCGCTCGAGATGGCAGTGGCCACCTGGTTGGCGACCAGCTCGAAGAATCGACGGCACTCGGCCGCCGGCCGCATGGGATTGATGCCCGTCACCAGGATGCACGTCGGCGAGTCCAGGCCGTTGCCGGCCACCGGCATGGCGAGCGCCTGGCGCGGCATGATCGCTTCACCGCGCAGCGCCGCCCCGACCACGTGCTCCACTCCCTCGATCAACATGGGGGTGCGGCTCGAAATCACCGTGGCGAGTTGCCAGGGATCGCTCGTGCGCTCGAGCGGACCGATCCCCGGGGCTGAGGCCGGAATGCTGCTCAGTCCGGCGTACGCGATACTCTCGATGCACGATCCGGTGCGATCGATGAGATAGAGCATCGCAAAGGGAACGTCGTGCCGCTGTCCCTCGAGAGTCTCGGCCGCGAGTTGACAGGCGGCTTCGGGCGACTCGGCGCAGGCGCAATGGTTTGCGAGGCGCAGCAGGCAGTCGAACTGCCGGCTCGAGATGACCTGGGCGGTGCTCTCGGTGGCCGTGCAGAAGATGCCGCTCGGCTTGCCGTCATCGTCCGCAAGCGCGGCGAACGAGAACGTGATGTAGGTTTCCTCGAGGTAGCCGCTGCGTACGAGCGGCATCAGCAGATTGGCCTCCCCGGTAGGGCGGCCGGTGCTCAACGTCTCAGCGAACCGGCGCTCGAGTACCGGCTCCCAAATCTCCCGCCATACCTGCGTGACGGGACGTCCCAGCGCCGAGGGATGTCTCGCCGGACCGCCTATCGGAATGAAGGCGTCGTTGTAGAAATAGACGAGCTCAGGCCCCAGTGCGAGGGCAGTCGGAAAGCTGGACGCCAGGATGAGATCGACGGCTTTTCGCCAGGTGATCGGCCAATGGGCGGCTGGACCGATCGACGTCCTCGACCAGTCGAACTCCTCGAAGCGCTTGGCCATCTCGCTCGTGAACCGTCGCATCTCCGACTCCTTGTGGCAATGCATTGCGACGCGGGCCGAGCTTATCGCAGCCCTGCAGATGCTGGAAGTTGACAGGCATCGGGGAGCGCGCCGCGCCAGTCGAACGGGGCTCGCCACACATCACGCGCCAAGGATTACAAGCCTGCCGCAACGCGTTGATTTCATTGAGCGGTTGCCCTCAATGCCCACGCTCACCTGCGCCCGCCTTCGGCAGGCATGGGGCGACGCATTTTGTCAACCCGTCTAAAGACGGGTGGGTGGAAGTTGGCAGGTGTCGAATGGTCGGGTGAAAGGGTGCCCCATCTTTAGGCGGGATTGACCACTTTCCAGGATCGGAATTACATGTCAGCGGGAGAGTTGAATGGTCTCACGGAGCAGCGCTCAGTTTGGGAGAGTTACCTATGGCCAGTCAGTGGATGCGAGCCGGCGATCTGCAGGACCTCGCCACCTACCCGCAATGGGTGCAACAAATCATTGCCGACGTACGCGAGCGAAAAGATCGCGTCGCCGGTCATCGCCTCTTCAGGCAGATGCGCGATGCGGTCCTGCCGCCGCACGCCGCCGCGAGCTTCTTCGTGCGCGTCTGGCCGGTGATCGATCAGTTCCCACAGTATATGGGGCGCAATCTCGCCAAGCTCGAATTCGGCAAGCCGGGACACGACCTGGCCCGTACTTTTCTCACACGCAACGTGCGCGTCGAGCAGAATCATGCGGACTACTGGGTCGCGTGGGCCGAGGCGAGCGGGGTTCCCCGCGAGGCTCTGCTACGGGGGTCCGAGGCCGCCGCCTCGGCGACTCTGGCGCATTGGTGTTGGTACATCTGCGATCGCGGACCGCTTGCGGAAGCCATGGCGGCGACGAACTACGCCATCGAGGGGGTCACCGGCGAATGGGCGCAGCTCGTGTGCTCCGCGAATGTATACGCGGACTCGCTACCGCCCGAGAGGCGCAAGACCGGCATGCGGTGGCTGCGCGCTCACGCCCGCTACGATGACAGCCATCCGTGGGAGGCGCTCGAGATCATTGCCTCCATGCTCGGAGCGGATCCCGAGCTGCGGCAGATCGAGGCGATTCAAACGGCCATCCGGCGCAGCTACGACTACATGCGGATCACGCTCGATGACTGCATGGAGGACGCGGAAAGCCTCGTGGAAGAGGGGGTTCAGAGGCAGGACCGTGCCGCCTGATTGCACATAGTCTCGGTGTAGAGGCGGATAGCCAGCAGCGAGAGGCAGGCGTAGACTTGGCGGTAACCGGCCAACGCGCGCGCGGCGCGCGTTGGTTGCATCGCCGCAAGGCAAGCGGACCGAAGCTCGCCTGGAATGAGGCTCGGAATGAGCAGCTCTCCCGCCAGGATCTATATCGTGGATGACGACCCGCAACTGCGGGAGGGCCTCGCGCATTGGCTGGCGCAGGCCGGGTACCAGGCGCGCGGCTTCGATTCCGGAAGCGCCTTCCTCAACGCCCGCCCGCAGCTTCCGGCCGGCTGCATCATCGTCGACATGTTGATGCCGGGCATGACCGGCCTCGATCTGCAGCAACGCCTGGTCGCTACCGGTTGCAGCTGGCCGGTCATCGTGCTCACCGGCCATGCCAATCGGCCGGATGTCGCCCGGGCGATGGAGGCTGGGATCGTCGCCTTTCTCGAGAAGCCCGTGCGCGAAGTCGAGTTGCTGGCCGCCGTGATGAAGGGACAGGCGCACCTTCTCGGCAGGATCGAGATGGTGCCGGATCCGGACCTGGCGCATCGCGTGGCGAGCCTCACCCTGCGCGAGCGGCAGGTGCTCGGCCTCGTGTTGGAAAAGAAGCTCAACAAGCAGATTGCCGGCACGCTCGGGATCGCCGAGACCACCGTCAAGGGCTATCGCAGGGCGGTGATGCGCAAGCTCGGTGCCAGGAAGGCGACGGAGCTGGTGGTGCTCGCGATCCGCGCGGGCCTCTACAACGCGCCGAAGTCATGAGCCTGCGGCAGGCTCGCGCCTCGGCGCAATGAGCGTCAGTGATTGTCCCGGGGCACGCCGAAATGCTCGTCGATTCTCTGAAACTTCACGGCGGGCTTGAGCACCATGCCTTCGGCGAGCTGCTCCACCATCCCGCGCTGGATCTCCTGCCATGGCGTCTGGGAAGGCGGGAACCGATAGCCGTTGCCCGCCGCAAGCGCGTTGCGGCGGGCGGTGAGCTCGGCCTGCGGCAGCAGCATGTTGACGAGCCGCTTGCGCAAGTCCACCCGCACCCGGTCACCGGTCTTGAGGAGGGCGAGGTTGCCTCCGGCAGCCGCTTCCGGTGAGGCATTGAGGATGGACGGTGACCCTGAGGTTCCGGACTGCCGTCCATCACCGATGCAGGGGAGAGAGGTAATCCCCTGTTTGATGAGGTAAGCAGGCGGACGCATGTTGACCACCTCCGCGGCGCCAGGGTACCCGATGGGGCCCGTGCCTCGGATGCAGAGGAGCGTCTGGCTGTCGATGCCGAGCCCGGGATCATCGATGCGGGAGTGATATTCCTCCGGACCATCGAACACCACCACCCGACCCTCGAACGCATCGGGGTCGGCAGGGTTGCTCAGATACCGCTGCCGGAACTCCTCCGAGATCACGCTCGTCTTCATGATGGCGGAGTCGAAGATGTTGCCCCCGAGCACGAGAAAGCCGCCATTGGGCTTCAGCGGCCGCTCGAAGGGGCGGATGACGGCGCTGTCCACGATCTCCCGCCCGCGGCAATTCTCGCCGATCGTGCGGCCGTTGACGGTGAGTGCGCCCTCGCGGATGAGGCCATGCTTCATCAGCTCGTTGACGACCGCCGGTACGCCGCCGGCGCGGTGGTAGTCCTCTCCCAGGTACTCGCCCGCGGGCTGCAGGTTGACGAGGAGGGGCACCTCGTAACCGTACTTCTGCCAATCGTCCAGCGAGAGCTCCACCCCGGTGTGCCGTGCAATGGCGGCGAGATGGATCGGTGCGTTGGTGGAGCCGCCGATCGCCGAGCTGACGACGATGGCGTTGAGGAAGGCATCGCGTGTCATGATCGCAGACGGTCGCAAGTCCTCGAGTACCATCGCCACGATCCGCTCGCCCGTGCGGTAGGCGACCTGTCCACGCTCCCGATAGGGCGCCGGAATGGCTCCCGAGCCCGGCAGCTGCATCCCGAGCGCTTCGGTCAGAGAGTTCATGGTCGTCGCCGTGCCCATGGTGTTGCAGTAACCGGTGGAGGGTGCGGAGGAGGCGACCAGCTCGATGAAGCCCGGGTAGTCGATCTCGCCGGCGGCGAGCATCTGGCGGGCCTTCCATACGATGGTGCCGGAGCCGGTGCGCTCACCGCGATGCCAGCCGTTGAGCATCGGACCCACCGAGAGCGCGATGGCGGGGATGTTGACCGTGGCGGCTGCCATGAGGCATGCGGGTGTCGTCTTGTCGCAGCCGATGGTGAGCACCACGCCATCCAGCGGATAGCCATAGAGCACCTCGACCAGTCCCAGGTAGGCGAGGTTGCGGTCGAGGCTCGCGGTCGGGCGCTTGCCTGTCTCCTGGATGGGGTGGACCGGGAACTCGATGGGGACACCGCCCGCGGCGCGGATGCCCGCGGCGACGCGCTCCGCCAGAACGATGTGATGGCGATTGCAGGGCGAGAGGTCGGAGCCGGTCTGCGCAATGCCGATGATGGGCTTGCCCGACTGCAGCTCCTCGAGCGTCATGCCGTAATTCAGGTAGCGCTCCAGATAGAGCGCCGTCATGTCGGGATTCGCCGGGTTGTCGAACCAGGCGCGCGAGCGCAGCCGCCGTGCGCTGCGCTGGCCGTCGTGCGAAGTCATTTCTTCTGTTGTCCTCTTTGCTTTTTGCGGGTGATGTCGATCCGGTTGACCCCGATGTCGATGACTTTCAGGATGGCCTCGGCCGCAGCCTGCTCCCGCCCCGACTCGATCGCATCGACGATCGCCGCATGGCCGTTGACGGTGGCTTCATGGTCTGCCGGGTCATCCACCGGCGAGCTGTGGGCGAAGGAGGCGACGAGCGCCGTTTCGATGACACTCGCCATGGAGCGCATGAGCGGATTGCCGGAGGCACTGCCGATGGCGAGGTGAAAATCCAGATCCACCTCGGCGAAGCTCTGGCGCGTATGGTCGGTGCGTGCCATTTGCCGCACGCACTCCCGCAGGCGTGCGATATCCGTAGGCGAGCGGCGCTGCGCCGCGAGCGCCGCCGCCGCAGGCTCCAGCGAGCGCCGCACCTCGGTGAGGCTCTTCATGAACTCGTCATCGAGGCCGAGCCGCACGCGCCACGCGAGCACGTCGGCATCGAAGTAGTTCCAGTACACCGGATCGCGCACGCGGGTGCCGACACGCGTCTTCGAGACCACGAAGCCTTTGGCCGCGAGCGTCTTCATCACCTCACGCATCACCGTACGCGAGACCTGGAAGCGCTCGATGAGCTCCGGCTCCGATGGCATGTTGGCACCGGGTGAGTAGACACCTTTCAGCAGCTCCGTCCCGAGGATCGCCGCGATCTGATCGTGGCTCGACTTTGCCCGCTCGAGCGCGAGGCGGCTCAGGCGGGGCATGGGGCGGGGGACGGACTGGCGTGCGGGACGGTAGTTCGCTTGGGCGTTCATCGACTGCGGACCCCGTTATCATTGCGCCGATGGAGCGGCAATTGAGGATCATATAATATGACTATTCAGCTCCGGCGGCAAGCCGTGCGGTTCCCATGAGTCCCTCTCGGCAGGTAGTGGTCACGCGGCGGGACCATGTATGCGAAGTGCGTCTGAATCGTCCTGAAAAGCGAAACGCACTCAACTCTGACATGTATGAAGCGATGGTTGAGGCCTTCGCCCAGGCTGAGTCGGACGAGCAGTTGCGCGTGATCCTGCTGAGTGGCGAGGGCGCGTGCTTCACAGGCGGCAATGACCTCAAGGACTTCCTGAATGCGCCGGCGATCGTTCAGCCTGACCACGTGATCTCGCGGTTCCTGCGCGCCATCAGCGGGTTCAGCAAGATCCTCATCGCCGCCGTTCATGGTCCCACGGTTGGGATCGGGGCCACCCTGCTGCTGCACTGCGACTTGGTGGTCGCCGCGGCCCGCAGTACCCGGCTCATCATGCCCTTCGTGCAACTGGGGGTCATTCCGGAGGCCGCGAGCACGCTGATGCTGCCGCGCCTGCTCGGGCATCGGCGCGCGGCGGAGCTCTTTTTCCTGGGTGAGCCGCTCGATGCGCAGACCGCCAGGGAGTGGGGACTCGTCAACCGTGTAGTAGAAGATGAGTCCCTGATGGAGCAGGCGAGGGCGCTGGCCGAGGCGGCTGCCCGCCAGCCTCCGGGGGCTGTCCGCGCCACCAAGCGCCTGATGAAGTCCGCGCAGCAGGCGGAGGTCGCGGGCCGCATGGACGAGGAGCTCAGGGTGTTCGCCGAGCGGCTCCGCTCCGCGGAATTTGCGGCCGCCGCGCAGGCATTCTTCGGCAAGTCCGCCGCTCCCAAGCCCGGCGGAACCTGAGCCATCGCCTGGCCGTTCTCTCGCGATGGCTGCCACGCGAGACGACATCGGCGCGAACCGCTCAGGGGGCACCCAAGGCCGGCTGCACTGGACCCTGAGCCGGCTGCGGGCCATGAGTGCGCGTGAAGTCGGCTTCAGGCTGCGGCGCAAGGTTCAGGGGAGCGCCGAGCGCGCCGGCATCGGCCTGGCGCGTCCCTCCCATCCGGCGGGAATCTGCGGCCGACCCTGGGTCTCGCCCCTGCCGCGGGAATTCGACACGCCGCGCTACACGCGGGCCGCGGACCGCATCCTCGAGGGCCGCTTCGATGTGTTTGCGCTCGAGGATGCGAGCCTCGGCTTCCCGCCCCGCTGGAACGTCGATCCCAAGACCGGGATCGAGGCGCCGCTCGATTTCGGCTTCGGACTCGATTATCGCGATGCGAGGCGGGTCGGCGACATCAAGTATCTCTGGGAGATCAACCGCCACCTGGAGTTGGTCACTCTGGCCCAGGCGTGGCATCTCACCGCAAATGAGCGTTATGCCCTCGGTGCCAGGACGCTCATCGATTCCTGGCTCGCTGCCTGTCCGTATCCGCTGGGCGTCAACTGGTGCGCAAGCCTCGAGCATGCCTTCCGCCTCGTCAACTGGGCCTTCGCCTGGCAGCTCCTGGGGTCAGATAACTCCATGCTCTTTGCCGGCGCAGAGGGACAGGCCTTCCGTGCCCGCTGGCTCGAAGGCATCTACCGGCACTGCCACTTCATCGCCGGGCACTGGTCACGGCACTCCTCGGCCAACAATCATCTGCTCGGCGAGGCCACCGGCCTCTTCGTCGGCGCGCTCACCTGGCCGCTCTGGCCCGAGAGTCCCCGCTGGTGCAGACAGGCCCGTGCCGAGCTGACACGCGAGGCGCGGGTTCAGACTTTCGAGGACGGCGTCAACAAGGAGCAGGCCGTGTGGTATCACCACGCGGTAGCCGACATGCTGCTCATTGCCGGGCTCTTCGCCCGCGGCAATGACTGCGACTTCGATGAGAAATACTGGGGAGTGATCGAGTCGATGCTCGACTTCCTCGCGAGCATCATGGACGTGAGTGGCGGGCTGCCCGCCATCGGTGATGCCGACCAGGGTGTGCTCGTGCGACTGGTGCCTGAGACGCCCGGCGCGAAGCCGTGGTCCGGCGTCTATCGTTCGTTGCTCGCGACCGGCGCGGCGCTCTTCGGCCGCCCGGAGTTTCGCTTCAAGGCGGGCGCGGTCGATGAGAAGACCCGCTGGCTCCTGGGTGATGCGGTTGCGAGCCGCAGCGAGGGGCTGCCGGCCTCACGCGCGGGGCTGCCGGTTCGCCGCTCGTTTCCGTGCGGCGGCTACTACATCCTGGGAAGCGATTTCGAGACTCCCGGGGAAGTCAGGATCATCGCCGATGCCGGCGCGCTCGGATATCTCTCCATCGCGGCGCACGGCCATGCGGATGCACTGGCATTCACGCTCACCATTGGCGGCAAGCCGTTCCTGATCGATCCCGGTACTTTCGCCTACCATACGGAGCGCGGCTGGCGTCGGTACTTCCGCGGTACCTCGGCACACAACACCGTCACGATCGACGGTGCGGATCAGTCCCTCGATGCGGGAGCCTTCCTGTGGTTGCACCATGCCGATGCGACCCTCGATGAGTTCGTCTGCTCGCCGGACGAGCAGGTGCTCGTAGCCCACCACGGCGGCTATCGGCGCCTCGCCGATCCGCTGCTTCACCGGCGGACCTGGCGCTATGACAGCGCGCACGAGACGCTTGCAATCTGCGACGAGCTCCTCTGCGCCGGCGCGCACACGGCCGAGATCTTCTGGCATTTCGCGCCTGAGTGTCAGGTCGTGATCGAGGGAGGGCGTGTCAGGGCCGAGCGCGACGGCCTCGAGTTGGAGTTGGAGCCGCCCCGGGACCTCGCCGTCAGCCTCGTGAGCGGGCGGGCACCCGGGGGCGGTGAGCGCCCGCTCGGCTGGGCCTCTAGCGGCTTCGACTCGAAGGTTGCGGCGACGACGGCGGTCTTCGCGGGGGATATCCGTGGGGATACCCGACTGGAGTCTGCTGTGAGGATCCGGCGCCCGCGCCTGCCGGGCGGTTCATGGCCTCCCTGAAGCCGGCGCTCGCCGGTGCGCGCGCGCCGGCTGGGGCGAAGAGCGCATCGTAGGCGGTGAGGAGCTTCGGCGCCTCGTAATCCCACGCGAGCTGCCGCTCCACCCGGTGTCGGCCGAACTGTCCCATCCGCTCCCGCCGCTCGGGATCATCGAGGAGCAGGGTGATCTTGCGCGCGAAATCGTGGGCGTCGTTGGGCCGCGCGTAGAGCGAGGCGTCGCGGGCCGAGAAACGGCCTTCGGCGAGCTCGAACTGCACGATGGGCTTGGCGAGCGCCATGTACTCCATGATCTTGTTCATGGTGGACTTGTCGTTCATCGGGTTGACTTCGTCGCAGTTGACGCAGACATCGGCGGTGTTGAGCACCTCGAGCAGCGTCTCATCCGGCACCCGGCCCAAGAACTCGACATGCGAGTCGAGCCCCTGCTGCGAAGTCAGCCGGCGCATGTCCTCGAGCGCCGGCCCGCCGCCGACCAGCATGAAATGCACATCCTCGCGGCCCATCTCACGCACGATGTACCGTGCCGCTTCGATGAGATAGGGGATGCCTTCCTGCGCGCCCATCACGCCCACATAGCCGACGAGATACTTGCGGCCGCGCTTCAACTCCGGCACCGGCGGCCGGATCTTCAGGCGCTCGAGACTGGGACCGGAGCGCACCACGAATACTTTCTCGGGCGGCATGCGCCCGCGCTCGAGCGCGATCTGCCGGTAGCTCTCGTTGGTGGCGATCGAGACATCCGCCACGAGGAAGGTGAGCCGCTCCGAGAGGCGGACCAGGCGGTAGAGGAGGTCGCGACGCCCGAATTTCGCCTCGTAGAGCTCCGGGTTGATGTCGTGATGATCGAAGAGGAAGCGCTTGCCGGCGATCGCCTTGTAGAGCGCGCCGATGAGGAAGATGTTGTCGGGCGGATTGCAGGCGTGGATGGCATCGAAGCCGTGGCGCCGCAGCACTTTGAGCGAGAGCACGAGCTCCCAGAAGAGCGAAGAGGCGTACTCCAACACGTAGCCCCAGGTGCCCCGCGCCTCGAGGGGCAGGGGATGGCGGTAGATGTGGATGCCGTTCAGGCACTCGTAGCGTGCCGTGTGCTCGCGCCCCGCCGGACAGATCACCGCCACCTCATAGCCACTGGCCTTGAGCGCAGTCGCTTCCTGCCACACGCGCCGATCGAACGGCACGGGCAGGTTCTGGACGATGATGAGTACGCGTCTACCAGCAGATGCCGGCGTAGTTCGCATGGCGCTCCTCGATCTGCCGGATGCGCACGAAGTCGATCACGAGCTGATCGGGGCGCAGTTTTTCGGCGAGCCCGGTGAATTCCTCTCCCCGGTTGCCGATGACGATCACATCCGCGTGATTCACGACCTCCTCGACCGATGTGACCATGAGCCGCTCGATGTGCGGAATACTCTTCATGATGTACTCACGGTTGGCGCCCGTGAGCTTGGCGAGATTGACGTTGCGATCGTAGAGCCTGAGGTCGAAGCCCTTGCCGAGCAGCCGCTCGATGACCTCGACCAGCGGACTCTCGCGCAGATCGTCCGTTCCCGCCTTGAAGCTGAAGCCGAGGACACCGACCTTCTTGCGCCGCGAGGCGAGCACCATCGCGAGGCCCTGCTCGATCTGCTCGCGGTTGGAGAACATCAGGGAATTCAAAAGCGGCGTGGAGACATCGTGGCTGCGCGCATGGTAGGTGATGGCGCGCAGGTCCTTCGGCAGGCAGGAGCCGCCGAAGGCGAACCCGGGCTTGAGGTAATAGGGGGAAAGATTGAGCTTCGCGTCCTTGCAGAAGATCTCCATCACCGCGTGGCTGTCCAGCCCCAGGCTCTTGCAGATCTTGCCGATCTCGTTGGCAAAGGTGATCTTGGTGGCATGCCAGGTATTGTCGGCATACTTCACCATCTCGCCGACCTCGACCGGGCAGCGGATCACGGGCCCGGGAAAGCCCTCGTAGAGGCTCTGCACGATATCGCCGGAGCGCGAATCGGTCGCGCCGATCACCGTTTTCGGCGGGTTGCGGAAGTCCGCCACCGCGGTGCTCTCGCGCAGGAACTCGGGATTGTGGCAGACGCCGAAGTCCTCGCCGACGCGCCGGCCGCTCGCTCGCTCGAGCGTCGGGATGGCGAGTCCCCTCAGAGTCCCCGGCAGAATGGTCGAGCGCACCACCACCACGTGGAAGGTGCTCTTCTCGCGCAGCGCGGCGCCGATCTCCATGCAGACCCGCTCGAGATAGCGGAAGTCGAGATTGCCGTTGGTTTGGCTCGGCGTCGGCACGCAGACGAAGGTGACTTCGGAGTCGAGGACAGCGCTGACCGGATCGTGGGTGGCCCGCAGTCGCTTCGCCGATACGGCGTTGCGTGTCAGCTCCGCGAGCTCCGCTTCGACCACGGGCGCGCGCCCCGAGTTGATGAGCTCAACCTTCTCGGGGTTCGGGTCGACGCCCGTTACGACATGGCCGCGGTCGGCTAGACAGGCTGCTGATACCGCTCCCACATATCCCAGCCCGAAGATGCTGACTCTCATCGTGTCGACTGAAAGCTCCGGAAGGTGCTTGGCGGGAGAGTTCGCAAGAAGCATTCCGGGAGCGTCTCCTCGGGCGTACCGCCGCGAACGCGCGCAGCTCAGGAGCAAGAGAGGGGGTGTGTCGCGCTTCGAGGATCTCTGTCGCTCATCGTCGACAGGTTGCCAGAGGTCGTCCGCCCTGCAACGCTACAGGTTGGCTCGAGCGTCGCAGCGCGAGCCGAGGCGTGTGGGGCAACTTGGTCTTGTGTTCCACTGTCGCCAGGGAGCATCATCGGCCTGTCACAATCGACACGTATCCTGCAGTCTGCAGAGAGGGAATTTCACACATGACATCATTACCGCAGACGCGTCAGCGCTATTCTCCGGCTCAGGACGGCCGTCGCCGCACCTCGCCGGCCGCTTCCGGCGCGTCGGAGTCTTCCGGCACTGCTCGAGGCCGCGCTCGCCAGGCTCTGCCGGCGGTCGATCCATCGATGGCGTACGGGTGTGTAGACTGGTTCTTATACCCTGACCAAAGTGCAGGCCGCGCGCTGGCCGACGCCTAAGCAGCGAGCGCTTTTGCCCAGGCCACGGTCACGATTCCCGCGAATGTCATGATCAGCGAGGCGCCGAGGTGCGCTGCCACCTCGGCGAGTGCCCAGAGGGGCTCGCTGCGCTGAATGAGTCCGACCACCTCGGCCGAGAACGTCGAGAAGGTCGTGAGCCCGCCGCAAAATCCGGTAATGACGAACAGACGCCACTCAGCGGGGATCGCGGGGAAGCTGGCGAAGAAGGCCACGGCCACGCCGATCACGTAGCCACCGATCATGTTGGCTGCCAGGGTGCCGGGGGGCAGCAGCGGGAACACCGCATTTAAGCGATCACCGAGCCACCAGCGCAGCAGCGCGCCGGCGCTCGCGCCCACGCTGATCGCGACTATCGATTTCCACATGCGGGATCAGCCGCCTATATTGTCGTACGGCACCTTCGGATGCGGGCATACCCTCACCTCGGGCGGGTTCATGTTCCGCGTGTGGCCGAACTGTTGGGTAGTGAGCCAGCACTGGTCGAAGGCCGAGCAGTAGCAGTAGCGGAGGCTGACATTGCCCCTCAATGTGGAGTGCAGCGCATCCCAAATGGCGGTGCTGCCGGCGCCTCGAGTCAGGCTCAGAATCGGAACGGACTCACCGGCTCTGAGTACGACACCTTCGTCCGTGGAGGTCTGCAGATCGGGATTGCGCCGCAGGGTCGCGAGGTCCACCGGCTGGCTCGAGCCGTTCTGCGCCTGAGTGCAGCAGCTCGCGAGCAGCTCCCAGGGACTGTGCTGCGGCTTACCTTTCCAGAAGAGCTCGAACGATTCGAGCTTCGCTGGCCCGATGCCATCGTTGGCGACGATCAGGCTCATGCCACGCGGTTCGCTCGGCGTATCGCTTTCGTATACCTCGACGTACGGCCAGGACTGCGAGGCGACCAGCTCGCGGTTGGTACGCTCGGCGTCGAACGCCACCCAGAGCGACACTCCGGCGATCACGACGGCGCCGACGGCAAGCGCGCTCTCGGCCCAGTGCCGATCGAGGAGGGACGGCAACCCGTTCTGCGACATGGGCTTTCCCGAAGTTTCGTTGGAGCTGGCAGTGTGGGCCCGCGGCCAAGGAGCGGCGCGGGGCACTAACTCTGATTGCTGTAGCGCACCGCCGGCTCCGGGCATGCCTGCACGCGCGGCGGAGAGAGGCTGGTGCGCCTGCCGAAATCACTGGTGACCCGCCAGCACTCGTCAAAGACCGAGCAATAGCAGTACCGAATGGAGATATTCCTGAGCCCGGTACGCAGTGCATCGACGATGGCGGCGTCGTCCTTCGTTCTGCTCAAGAACAGGAAGGGACGCTCTTGCCCGGCGCGCATGACTACACCCGAGGGGGAGCTCACACCGAGAATCGACTCGATCTGCGTGCGGGTTACCGCCTCGGTGCGGGATTGTCCCGATTGCAGGCAGCAGTTGCGCAGAAAGTCGCGCGGGCCGTGCTGGGGCTTGCCCCTCCATGAGAGCTCGAACGTCTCGATCTTCGCGGGTCCGATCCCGTTATTCATGATGATGAGGCTCAACCCGGGACCGCCGCCCAGCGTCTGATCGTTCTCGCCAACCTCGATGAAGGGCCATGAGTTGGCGCCCACCAGCTGCCGCTCAGAAACCACGAGCTCCCGATTCGTCTGCTCGGTGTCGAATGCCACCCAGAGTGAGACGCCAGCGATCACTATCGCGCCGATCGCGAGGGCGCTCTCGGCCCAATGCCGATCGAGCAGGGATGGCAAACCGTTCTGCGACATGAAGACTCCCCGAGCCGGCAGAGCCGGCGAAAACACCGCCCCGCGGATGAGCAGCGCGCGAGAAGTCTCATCCGCGGGGCGGCAAGGGGACTCTACAACACCCGCTGGCCCTGCGCGATGGCGTCCTTCAGCTGCCGCTCGCCCGTCTGAGCCTCCCGGTTGAGGTCGCCGAAGACCTGGTGCTCCGCCGCCGTCGGTCGCTCGTAGGCGAGGTCGATGTCGGCCGCGAGGTAAGCGAGGTGGCTGCGCAGCTTGGTCTCGTGTAGCAGCGGCCCTTCGCTCGCATGCAGATCGAGTTGCACATAGGTGCCGATCGCTTTATCGAGCGCCGCGAGCGCATCGTGCGCCTTGGCCTCGCTCACCCTGTGGTGGGCGACTGCGGCGGTGAGCTTCTGGCGGGTCGCAATCGCCTGATTGAGCGTCTTATCGAGCGTATCGAGGGCGGCATGGATCTGCATCTCGAGCGCCAGGCGCTCATCGAGCGCGCCGGGCTCGGGGTGTAGCCGCGGGTCGAGCGCCACCTGGAAGGACCGCTGTGATTTGCGGCCGTTGTAGTCGAGTACCACGGTATAGCGCCCGGGTGCCACTACCGGGCCATCCACCGTATCCTCGAGGCCGCCGGCCGCGGCCGGCGCCTCGAAGTCCGTCACTTCGGTCGCCGCCGCATAGCGCAAATTCCACTGGAAGGCGTTGGAGCCGGCCGTGACGGCAGTGAGCTTCTCCTCGGCCTCCTGCTTCATCTCGATGGGCGTGCGGTTGTCACGCTGCGCCGGGGTCAGCTTCGGCTGCCTGGTCTTGAGATGTAGCGCGAAGGTCCGAACCACATGACCTTTGTCATCCAGGAACGTCAGGCTCACCGGCACCTTGCCGTGATAGGTGTCGGGGATGTGGAAGAAGACGGTCGCGCCGAATGGCGGGTTCGTCCCGGCATCATGCTGATAGCTCGCCATGGGGCTCGCACCGTAGGCATGGCTCAGCCAGGCTGTTTCCGGAGCATAGACCTGCACCTGGTCGGCACTCACGGCCGGCCGCAAAGACAGCTGCTCGAGCAGAGCGAGATTGTCCAGCACCCAGAACGCCCGTCCGTGCGTTGCGATGGTGATGTCCCCCTGACGGACATTGATGGCGATGTCGCGAACCTGCACGTGCGGTAGGTTCAACGACAGCGCCTGCCAGTGCGAGCCGCCATCGAAGGTCACATACACCGTGCTCTTGGTGCCGAGGAAAAGAAGCCGCGGATCGGACGGGTCCTGCCGCACTGCGAGCACATACTCATCGTCCGGAAGCCCCGCTGTCATCGCGGTCCAGTGCTGACCGTAGTCCGTCGTCTCGTATACGTACGGATGGAAGTCGTCCCACATGTAGCGTGAGGCAGTCAGGTAAGCCGTCCCCGCCGTCGTATGTGAGGGCTCGATGGCACTGATCTCGGCCCACTGCGGCAGGTCAGGCGGTGTGATCGCCTGCCAGGATTTGCCGCCGTCGCGGGTGATGTGCACCAGGCCGTCGGCCGAGCCGGCCCACATCTCCTGCTTGTCGAGGGGCGATACGGCAAGGGCGGAGACGTCAGGGAACACCTCTGCGCTCGATTGGTCGAGGTCGATCGGACCGCCGCTCGGCGCCTCGGTCGAAGGGTCGTTGCGGGTCAGATCGGGGCTGATCGTGTTCCAGGTGCGTCCGAAGTCGGTGCTCTCGAGGATGACCTGTGAGGCGATGAGCAACTGCTTCGGATCCGCTGGCGAGAAGAGGACGGGATGCGTCCAGCCGAAGCGGTATTTCTGCTCCCCGGAAGAGGCGCCTTCCAGGTAGTTCGGCCAGGGACTGACGTCGCGGTACTGCCCGGTTGCGAGGTCGTAGCTCAGGAAGATACTGAAGTAACCGCTGCCATAGGTGATATCGGCGTCTCCCGGCTGCGGCGCGATGAAAGTGCTCTCGCCGTAGGCGACCCGGCGCCAGTCACTGAGCGGAACCATCCCCTCGGAGGTCGCGCTCGGGCCCTCGAAGGAGCCCTCATCCTGCTGCGCGCCGTAGATGTGAAAGGGAAACTGCTCATCGAGCGCCACGTGATAGAACTGGCCCGTCGGCTGATTGTGCTCCGTGCTCCAGGTCTTGCCGCCGTCAGTGGACACCGTGGCCCCGCCATCGTTGCCCTCGAGAAGAACGTTCGGGTCATTCGGATTCACCCAAACGATGTGATTGTCGCCGTGCGGTGTATGGAGTTTCGAGAAATTCCGGCCGCCATCGCGCGAGACCCAGAGGGCATCGACCTCGGGGACATACACGACGTCGGGGTTGGTGGGATCGGCGAAGATGCTCATGTAGTAGAAGGCGCGCTGGCGCAGACTCCACTTGGAGTTGACGCGATGCCAGCTGCCGCCGCCATCGTTCGAGCGGAAGACGCCGCCGTTCTTCGACTGCACGATGGCATAGACGACCTGCGGATTGCTCGCGGCCACCGATACGCCGACGCGGCCGAGGATTTCCTGCGGGAAGCCGGAGTTGTGGGAGATCTCGGTCCAATGCGCACCGCCGTCGGTGCTCTTGTAGAGGCCGCTGCCCGGGCCACCGTCATCGAGCTTCCAGGGTGTGCGAGACGCTTGCCACAGGGCCGCATAGAGGACCTGCGGGTCACGCGGGTCCATCACGAGGTCGATGGCGCCCGTCTTGTCATCGACGTAGAGGATCTTGCTCCAGGTCTTGCCGCCATCGGTCGACTTGAAGACACCCCGATCGGGGTCGGCTTTGAAGACGTGTCCCATGGAGGAGGCGTACACCACCTCGGGATTGTGGGGATCGACGACGAGGCCGCTGATGGTGTGCGTGGCGGCAAGACCCGCCGAGTGCCAGTGCTTGCCCGCATCATCGGAGCGGAAGACGCCATCACCCGTAATGAAGGTTCCGCGGATGTCGCTCTCACCCGTACCGACGTAGATCACCTTGGAGTCTGACGGTGCCACGGCGATGGCCCCGATGCTGTCGCTCGTGCCCGGGAGCGTGTGATCGGTGATGTTGCTCCAGGTCACTCCGTAATCGGTGCTCTTCCATACGCCGCCGTCCACCGCGCCCATGTAGAAGAGATTGCGCTCGCCGGGCACTCCGGCGACCGCGACGACCCGGCCGCCGATGTAGGGGCCGACACTGCGCCACTTGAGCTTCGCTTCCGGTCCCTGCGAGGTGGCGGCGGAGGCGACGGTGAGTGTCGCGAGAACGATTCCCGCAGCCGCGGCGGTGAGCATCCGCCGGCCGCGTGAGCCCGCCCAGCAAGAAGTGCCTGTCATGCGCTTGCCTCCCACGAACGGCCGGCTACGGTCCGTCCGTGTAATTGTTTTTCATACGTACCGAATGCGAGACGAAATCATAGGGGAAGGCGGCACTCGGTTCTGCCCACCGTCGACGAGCCGTGCCGCTCATGCGGTGGATGTGCCGCTGCGCGACGTGCATCATCGCTTTCTTAGATAACTGCCATAAGTAGCTGATAACAAAGAAATAGCAGTCAGATCCGGGCATGAGCCTTGCTGCGGGGCCACACGATGCGCAGCGGAATCACCCAATCGGAACGGCTCTGAGGGCGGCATACGGTGCCGGAAGCAGGTCTGGGAAACCGAATCGAGCTGGCTCTCACACCCGCGGGAGAGCTGCGGCCCTGCGCCGAGCGCCAGCCCGATATCTCTGAGCGGCTGGTGGCGACGGACCTGCCGCCCATCATGATTCTGGCCGATCACTTCGGCTACGCGGGCGGCGTGCGCCACGGCGTGACGACGTACCTGCTCCATGTGTTGCCGCCTCTCATGGCTGCAGGCCTCGACCTGACCGTGTGTTTCCTGCGCGCACCACACGCTGCTGCCGAGGACCTGCACGCGATGGGTATCCGTCCGGTCTTTTTCGATGCGGGCAAGTGGGACCCGACAGTCGCGCTGCGGATTGCAGCGCTCGCCAAACGCAACGGGGTGCAGCTGTTGCATGCGACGGGCGTGAAGGGGACGCTGGCAGCGCGAATCGCCGCACGGCTCATCGGCGCCCGCACGCTGTTACACATGCACGACCTCAATGACCCGGGGGCACTCAGCGTGCTGCAGCGACTCGTGGCGCAACCCACGGATGCGGCCGTATGCGTCTCGAAGGCCGTGTGTGAGCTGGCGGTGAGCCGCTATCACGTCTCTCCCGAGCGGGTCCGGGTGGCTCGCAATGGCATTCCGCTCGAGGCCCTGCGCACTGCGGGGGCAGGCGAGCAGAGCCGTGTGCGAGCCGAGCTCGGTATCGAGGCGGACCGCCCGGTGCTCGCCATCATCGGCCGCCTGCATCCGGTCAAAGGTCACCGCGCCCTGCTCGGGATGTTGCCGGCCATCGTGCGCGGCTGCCCCGAGGCCCTGCTGCTCGTGATCGGTGATGGCCCGGAGCGGGGGGATTGCGAGGCGCTCGCTCGCACGCTGGGCATGTCGCGGCACGTACGGTTTCTCGGCCGGCGCAGCGATGTTCCCCGTCTGCTCTCGGCCATCGACCTCGTGTTGATGCCCTCGCAGTCCGAAGGACTCGGGCTCGCCGCCATCGAAGCGTTGGCGGCGGCGCGCCCGGTAGTAGCTTTTGCAGCCGGTGGTCTGCCGGAGGTCGTGACCGACGGCCTCAATGGGCGGCTGGTGCCCCCGGGAGACTGCCAGGCGTTTGCCAATGCCGTGATCGAGACGCTGCGCGATCCCGGCCGGCGCTTCTCCTACGCACGAGGCGCCGCGTCGAGCGCCCAGCGCTTTGGCGTCGAAGCGCACGTCCGACGACTCATCGATTGTTATCGGATGACGCTCGCTCCCTGACGGGGGCTCCCGAGGCGCCCAGGGACCCTCTTTGGCAGGCGTGGTAAATTACGACGCATGAGAAAAAGGGGAGAGTAACGGTGAATGCCTGGGACGAGAGCGTAAAGGGCACGGTGCAAAGCGAGCGGCGGCCGGTGCCGCCTCCTCAGACCGCCGACGAGCTTGGCGAGAGGCCTGCCAGGGCCGCCGGTACCCGCTCGGTCGAGGGGCGGCTGCTGATGCGTCTGCTCGAGTATCTCGGCAATCCGCCCCTGGAGTTCGTGCTCTGGACGGGTGAGCGGATCGCCCCCGCGGGCGCAGCCGTCGTGGCGCGCATACGCGTCTCCAGCCGCGCGACCCTGCTGGGCATTCTCGCAGATCCCCAGGTTCGCTTTCCCGACGCCTACAGCGAAGGGCGCCTCGAGATCGAGGGCGACCTGGTGCAGCTTCTCGAGACCATCTATCACGCCGGCCGCAGCAGCCCGCAGCCTTCGGCGCTGCGCCGCCTGGTGGAGCGGCTGCACCGGCCGCATGTGAACACACTGGCCGGCTCGCGCGAGAACATCCACCACCACTACGACATCGGGAACGAGTTCTATTCGCTGTGGCTTGGCGAGACCATGGCGTACACCTGCGCCTATTACCCAACGCCGACCGCTACGTTGGATGAGGCGCAGGTTGCGAAGATGCACCATGTGTGCCGGAAGCTTCGCCTGCGTGCCGGGGAGAGCGTCGTCGAGGCCGGATGTGGCTGGGGAACGCTCGGGGTCCATATGGCGCAGCACTACGGCGTGAAGGTGCGCGCTTTCAACATCTCGCGCGAGCAGGTGGCCTATGCGCGGGCACGCGCGGCAAGCCTGGGGCTGAGCTCCCAGGTCGAGTATGTCGAGGACGATTACCGCAACATCTCAGGCCGCTACGACGCCTTCGTCTCGGTCGGCATGCTCGAGCACGTGGGCGTCGCCAATTACCCTGCGCTGGGTGAGGTGATCGCGCGCACCCTGGGCAGCAACGGCCGCGGCCTCATCCATTCCATCGGCCGCAACCGGCCGGCGCCGCTTCAGCCGTGGATCGAGAAGCGGATCTTCCCCGGCGCCTATCCGCCCTCGCTCGCTGAGATGATGCAGATCTTCGAGCCGCGGGACTTCTCGGTGCTCGACGTCGAGAACCTGCGCCTGCACTACGCGCAGACGCTGCGTGACTGGCTCGCTCTGTTCGAGACGGCAA
>Ga0134125_10002084_pt1 | contig 23953 bp, 21 predicted proteins | sample KB31751_FD_96464 | JGI IMG/M metagenome (GOLD analysis project Ga0134125, IMG submission 96464) | Terrestrial soil microbial communities with excess Nitrogen fertilizer from Kellogg Biological Station, Michigan, USA - KB3-175-1 | ecosystem: Environmental > Terrestrial > Soil > Unclassified ...
CATCGCCTTGAAGTAATCGTAGAAGAGCACGAACTCGGCGAAGGTGGGAACTTCGCGCCAGTCGAGAATAGCGACGCGGGGCGGCTCGGAACTGTTGCCGCGCCACTGCTTGAACGAATCCATGAGGGCGTGCAGCACGCCGGGCCGCCCGAGCACCGGCCACACCTGGAATTGCCGCTCGAATTCCTGGAACGCCGGCAGGCCGTAAAAGAGCCGGCCGAGCGAATCCGAGTAGCCGGCCCCCGCCGAGGTTTCCGTGTTGAACTCGGTGATGCGGAGCAATTGATCGGCGGCGAAGAAGGCATCGAAGCGGCTGGTCGGGTTCGGGTCGCGATAGCCGGGCTCGATGGCGAGCAGCGTTTCTTCCCAGTCGCGGAGGCGGAACTGGCGGCGAAATACCGGATCGGCGAGAGCCCGGTCGAAGACCATTTGCAAGGCGGGAAGCAGCATCTTCACGCGGTCGTGCAGCAGGCGGTACTGCGCCGGCGTGAGAAAGCGCGGCCGCAGCACGGAGCAGACCGGCCGGCTGCCGTAGACCAGGCTGCGCGCCTCTTGCCCGCGATCGAGCGCGGCTTGCGAATCGGCGGCGAGCGACGCATCCCCGAGCAACTCGTGGTACGCCGCGACGGCGGAATCTGCCATCACTTCTTCTTCCGGCGGGTGGCCGCGAACAACTCCGCGAGCGGCAGCTTGAAACCGGGCAGCACTTTCCCGCCGTCGAGCGTGCCGTCAACGTCCAATTCCTTGAAACGCTTGGCGGACGTGTAAACGCGGGCGCTCTTGGTCCGCGGATTGATGACCCAGGCCAGTTGGGCGCCGGCGGCGAAGAACTCGCGCAACTTCCGGTCGATCTCGGCCGCCGTGTTGTCGGGACTCAAGACTTCGACGAACACGGCCGGTTCAACGTGCGAATGGCCGCGCTCGGGAATCTTCTCCTCCGGCAAAGCGGACCAAGGGATGAAGCTCACGTCCGGAGCGCGAATCTGTCCGCCTTCGAGGTAGAAGAAGCCGTCCGTACCGAGAATTGCACCGAGATCGTCTTGCGCCACATGGTTTCCAATAATTCGGCCAAGGTACAAACCCAAAACCGACTCGTTTGCACCCACGGCTTTGTCCACGAGGATGCCGTCGATCAATTCGCAGCCCTTGTTCTCTGGTTTGTTGAGATCCTGTTCCGTCGCGGGATAGGGGAGGGAGCGAATGCGATGGAGCGGAATGTCGCCGAGATCGTGGACGACATCGGCCATCGTCCGCACCTTCGTACGGGCATATTCGAGGAGAATCATGGCGGACTCCGGCGCGGGGCGGAAAGCAGCCCCGGAGAGTTGATTTATCGGTTGGAGTTGGCGGCGGCGCGGTCAATCGCGGTCGAAGCGGCCGCGCGGCAGCGGAACGTAGCCGGCGTCCGGCGGCCGCGTGCCGAGCTTGATCTTGTAGGCTTTCCGCGCTGCGCCGCGCTGCACTTCCACTTCAATCACGGCGCCCGGCCGGAACGTACAGACGTGATCGATGACCTGCTGGACGAGCCGCGGCTCTAGCTCGTTGACGCGAACGATGACGTCGCCGGGACGGATGCCCGCGGCGGCCGCCGGTTGGTTCGGCTCAAGCCGCTCGATGACCAGCGTGGAATTGGGGCCGGAACCGCTGAAGTAAATCCCCAGATATCCCTTGGCGAAGGGGTCGGGTTTCGGGGCGGCCGGCACCGGCGCGAGTACCGGGGAGAACATCACCAACCCGAGCACCGATGCGGTTAAAGCGGCCATGATAAATCCTCCCGGTTGGCGATCCTACCCTTCACTGATGGCCGAACTTCGCCCGCTTGTCAACCGGTTTCAGGGAATTGATACAAAGGCCGCCGTTCCGGCACTTCGCTTTTGGCGCAGACAGGCTTTTTCCCCTTCGCTATCTCCTGGCCGCTTCCCTGGAATGGGCCCCCACCCGTTCCGACCCCGAGGAGACGAAGCTCATGCTGTTTTCCCGCTGGAAAGTGATGACCGGGCTGGTCGGCGTGTCGCTGGGCGGACTGGCGGCGCTGGCCGGCCAGTTGCCGAAGCCCGAGCCGGCGCTGCCGCCGCTCCCGGAAGTGAAGCAGGCCGCTCCCGAGCCGAAGCCGGTTGCCGAGGCCAAGGTTCCGATCAAGCAATCCAAGGAAAGGTCAGCGGAACAACTGCAGAACTCCCTGAAAAACCCGTCGGAGTGGACGCCGATTCCGCCGCACGTTCCGATCAGTGCGGCGAGTGGTTTACCGCCAGTCGAGCTTCCAGTGCTGCCGCTGCCGTCCGCCAATGCGACGCCCTCGGTGGCACAGACGCCGAGCAAGACGGGCGAACTGCCTCCGCTGCCGCTGCCCGAGAAAACAGGCGACGCTCCCAAACCGGTGTTCGTGACTACTCCAGGCCACAAAGTCACAGCTCCCAACTACACGCCCGATTACAGCTCCGTCCCCACATCAGTACCTCCCGCGGGTGTACTTCCAACTGCTGGCGCCGCTGCTCCACTCGCGCCGCCGATCGCCGAGCCGGATCCTGCGCCTCTGGCAAGGCCGACGGTTCCGCCAACTTCAACCGTGTATTCCCAGGGCCCAGGCACGAATCTGCCGGTCGCCACTCCGCCATTACCCACGGTTCAAGCGGCCGATCCGCTAATCGCTCCGTCCAAGCCGAGCGTGGGTCCCGCGGCCACCAAGTTCCGAATCGTCCTCCGCGTCGGCGACGGCGAGCCGAGCTTCGAAGTGCGCCACGGCGATAACCTCGTCATGAAAGTGACCTGCGACAAGGTCGACATCAAATCCCCCGAAAAGGGGCAGGGCTCGAACGTGACGGCGACCGGCAGGGTGAAGTTCGTCGGCTTCGGCGCCGAGGGGACGTGCGATTCGCTTTCGTTTTTGGCCGGTTCCGGCGAGGTCGCGCTCTCCGGCAACGTGAACGTAAAGGTTCGCGACAAGATCGGCCGCGTCGAATCGGAACTGAACGCCGAGAAGATGCAGTACAAGCTGGATCAAACGGCGCTCACGGGCGTTCTCAAGCCCTGATTGTCGTGACACTCCGCGTCGCATTGCCGCGGCGCGGGGTTACGCCCGGCTGCCGAAGTAGGCGGCCACAAACGCGATGATGATCCCTTCCCACACCTTCATCGCCTCGGGGCCGGGCGGTTGCGCCAGGCTCGGCCGGATCGCGAATTGATACACCGTTTCGATCACCAGAAGCAAAATGGCGACGATGCCGACCCAGGCGCGGAGCGACTGGAACAGATCGCTTTTGCGGCCGAAGATGAACCGAAAGAAGAGCCCGGCGCCGAAGCCGCCGCACAAGGTGCCGAGCAACACTGGCCACTGCGACACCTCCGCTTGCTCGGGCGTCAATCGAACCGAGAGCCGGCTCGGATCTTGGTACGCCACATAAACGACCACAGCGATGCTGCCGCCGACGAAGAAGAATCGCATCAACCACGGTAAGAACTCGGAGCGCTGGGCGTCGTGCAGGATCGGGTGCGATGCGAACGCCAGGAACACCAGCGATAGCAGGAAGAAATGGGCCAGCGGCACGGTGAGCGGCCGTTGATCCGCCGGGGCCGGCAATAGCAGGTAAATCCAGAAGAACGAACAGATGAGCAGCGAGATGAAACCGCGCACGGTCCCCATCGGCAGCCCGAACGGATGGCGGATGTCGCCGTAAGGGCCGGGGATACTCATGGCGTTCCTCCAGGAAGAGCGGTTCATGCTCTCTTAGGCAATTCGGCCTTGGCGGCCAACTCTTTCGGAAACCGCGACCCGTCGCCCGCAAACATTCTTGGAGTTTTCCGCTCCGATGCCTTCCGTCGAACCCCCCGGCGTGAATAATTACTGTTACTGCGACCGCTGCACCGCCGGGGCCCGCCATGACCGACCTTCGCTGGAGTTTCTACTGGGCGGTGGCGCTCTCCAGCACCTGCCTGGCTCTGTGCGTGCTCACGGCGGTATCGCTGTTCCATCAGCAAGAGAAGATCGCCAACGTGCTGCGCGAGAACGTGGCCAGTCGCCGCGCCGCCGTCGAGATGGAAGAATGCCTCAACAACGTCCTCACACTCGAAGATAAGCGCATCGAAGAGGTCGCCCCGCTGCACGATCGCCTCCGCCGGCACATGAAGTTCCTTCGAGCCGTTTCGGACGAATCGGAAGAACGGCAACTGACCGAGCAGATGAAGGCGGGGTTCGACGAATACCTGCGGCGCTGGCAATCGCTGCCGCCGATTTCGGCCGGGCGGGAACGCCACGAAGTGGCTCTTCAAGCCGCCATGCAACTCCTTGAAACGGACGTGCTCAAACCCTGCTCCGAATTCCGCCTTTACAACGATCGGCAACTGGAAGAAACGGCCCAGGAACACGAGCGCGTGCTGCGGCAACTGGCGTGGGGAATGGCCGGCGTCGCAACGCTCGGCGGCGTCGCCGGCCTCGTCTTCGGTTACGGCATCGCCCGCTCGCTCAACCGCACCATCCGCCGGCTGCAGGTGCAAATCCGCGACGCGGCCGGCAAACTCGACCCCAAGATGCCCGAAATCGTCCTCACCGGCGAAGGAAAACTCGACGGCCTCCACGAAGAGATCGATGACCTGACGTCGCGGATTGAGAAAGTGATGCAGCAACTGCACGAGCGCGAGCGCGAAGTCATGCGCGCCGAGCAACTGGCCGCCGTCGGGCAACTCGCCGCCGGCGTCGGCCACGAAATTCGCAACCCGCTCACTTCCATCAAAATGCTCGCCCAGGCCGGCATCGAAGACGGCCAGATGAGCCTCACCGCCGTCGATCTACGGATCATCGAATCGGAAGTTCGCCGCATGGAGCGGTCGCTGCAAACGTTCCTCGATTTCGCACGGCCGCCGCGGCCGGAACGCCGCCCCGTGAACCTCATTCCGGTCATCGAAGGGGTATTCGGGCTCACCCGCGGCCGTGCCGACAAGCAGCACGTCACAACGCGGCTCGAAGCTCCCCCCGGCGGCGTCGTCCTCACCATCGATGCCGCCCAGTTCCAGCAAGTGATGGTCAACATCGTCCTCAATTCGCTCGACGCGATGCCGAACGGGGGCAACCTGAATGTCGCGGTACTGGTTTCAGGCGACTGGGTGGAGGTGGAAGTGACGGACACCGGCTCGGGTATCTCCGATGAGGTGCTGCCCAAGATCTTCCAGCCGTTCGTCAGCAGCAAGGAAACCGGCCTGGGGCTTGGGCTGGTCATCTCGCGGCGCATCGTGGAAGATCACGGCGGGACGATCGAGGCGGCCAACCGCGTCGGCGGCGGCGCTTCGATCCGCGTCAAGTTCCCCGCACATGAAACCGCCGACCACGCGACCCGAAATGGAAAACAATCTCATTTGAAGAGTGTCAGTTAAATGGGCGTTCGGCGACGGAGGGCACTAAAGAGGGCCGGAATTGGGTCATTTTGCGTCGATGTGGCTATTACGGCACTGTTCGCGCCAGCACTCCGCATTGCGGTGCTGCGCGTTTCTGCTTCCGGCGGGTGCACCTAAAATCTCCTGGGGGCGGCGGTAGTCTATAGACAATTCTTGGGTGGCACCGGCTTCCAGCCGGTGCAAGTAAAGACACACCGGCTAGAAGCCGGTGCCACCCAGAAGCGTCCAACTCCCCCAGCGAATCTTCCTGCAACCCTTCCGGCGGCTGACGAAAAGCCCAGTCCGAGAAACCACCCTTCCTTGTCTATGTTGGAAAAACTCAGTATTGCACCGGAATTGCAAGGCGGCTAATGCTCCGACGCGAAGGAATTGGCGCTGAAAGGGATTCGCCTGAGTTCATGGAGTTATTGCATCATGCGAATCGTTCTCGTCGCCACAATCTCTTTTTTGATGGCAAGCAAGAGCCAGGCGGGTGAGCCGCTCTCGATCGGTAGCCCGGCGCCGCCGTTCAAGCCCGCTGGGTTCGTGAAGGGCGATACATTTTCGGCCTTTGCACGCTGGACGATTTATGTCGTCGAGTTCTCCGCCGTACAATGCGTTCCGTGCGCCAAAGCGTTTCCCGTCCTGACCGCGCTTCAGAAGAAGCACCCGGCAATCGTTGTTGTCAGTGTTTACGGCGATCCCGAGGCTGAGGTCCGTCAGGTAGTCGAGAAGCACAAAGAAGCGATCGGTTTCCGGGTCGCACTGGACCACCGCGCCCAGATACGACGGTCATGGATGGACGCTGCTGGCCGCGATTTTTTTCCAGCCGTCTTCGTCGTCGGCAAGGACGGTCTCAACGCCTGGATCGGCAACCCGCTGGAATTGGCCGAACCGTTCGAAAAGATTCTGGCCGGAACTTATGACCCTCGCTTCGAAAAAGTGCGGCTCTCGTACCAAATGGCTCATTCCCGCAGTCTGAATGAGGGGGGCATCAAGGCCGAACGAATTACCCGCATCCATCGGCAGGTTAATGAGGCGATCGCGAAGAAAAAGTGGGCTGACGCACTTTACGCAATCGCAGACGGCCGGAAAGAGGACCCGAAAATGTTCCGGGTCTTCGACCTACTCGAACTGGAGGTTCTGGTGGCCGACCCATCGGCCGCAGACAGAGCGCTCGACTTCGCTATCAAAATCGCGGCAGCGGCAATGATTGAAATTGATCCACTCGTCCGTGGGAAAATCAACATCGAGGCCGAGCGTCTTGTTGTCATCGCAATCCAATTGCTCGGTCATGGTGTTCCAGGTTGCGGAGAAGGAGATCAACGACTGGCTTATCTCAGTGGACTGCTCATAGACCGTGCAAGATTACTGGCAAGCGTCGATAAGCCGAGGGAGGCAGCGGAGTTCATGATTGAAGCCGATTGGTGGGACGCCGAGAAATACCACCGCCTTGGACAGCATGATAAGGCCGTCGAACGGCTCGAGCATGCGTTGAAGTCATTAGCAGATCTTCGGCCACCCTCCGACGCCGACGAGGCTAAGTGGCAGAAGGCACGAGACGAACGAATTAAGCGGTTTCACAAGCGAAGGGAAGAGTTCCGCGACAAGATCCGCTTTGGGAAATGAATACAATCACTTGCAGTCCGAATGCTTGCCCCCTTTCGGCCGGTTCTCCGTCCCATCTCGATATAGCCGGGGGTCGCCAAGTCCGATACCGCGGCGCCGCAAGGCTGAAAGCAACGCCATGACAACGCTCCTCGTGGTCGACGACGAACCGGCTATCCAGCACGCCTTCCAGCGCGCCTTCCGCGGCGACGAAATCACGCTCCGGACCGCGACGACCGCCGCCGAAGCCATTACCATCGTCCGCAAGGACAGCCCGGACGTGGTCGTGCTCGACGTGCACCTGCCGGACGCCACCGGGCTCGCCACCTTCCACCGCATCAAGGAAATCGATGCCCGCATTCCGGTGATTCTCATCACGGGCCACGGCACCACGCGGCTGGCCATCGAAGCGATCAAGGAAGGGGCTTACGAATACCTGCTCAAGCCGCTCGAACTTCCCGAATTGCGGGCGCTCATCAACCGGGCGACGCAATCGAGCCGGCTGATGCGGGTGCCGGCGGCCATCCCCGAAGTCGACCCGACGCCGCCCACCGGCGACCTGCTCATCGGCCGCTGCCCGGCGATTCAAGAAGTTTACAAGGCCATCGGCCGCGTCGCCCGCCAGGATGTTACCGTGCTCATCCTGGGTGAAAGCGGCACCGGCAAGGAACTGATCGCCCGCGCCGTGTATCAGCATTCCAAACGAGCCGAGAAGCCGTTCCTCGCGATTAACTGCGCCGCGATTCCCGAAACGCTGCTGGAAAGCGAACTGTTCGGCCATGAGCGCGGCGCCTTCACCGGCGCCGAACGCCAGCGCATCGGCAAGTTCGAGCAGTGCCACGGCGGCACCATCTTCCTCGATGAAGTCGGCGAAATGACGCCGCTGACGCAGGCCAAGGTGCTCCGCCTGGTGCAAGAGCAGCGCTTCGAGCGCGTCGGCGGCGCCGAGACCATCCAGACCGATGTCCGCGTCATCGCTTCGACCAATGCCGACCTGGAGAAAATGGCCGAGGATGGCCGCTTCCGCAAGGATCTCTTCTTCCGCTTGAACGTTTTCACCATCAAGCTGCCGCCGCTGCGCGAGCGTGGCGACGATGTCGTGCTGCTCATCGAACACTACCTGCGGCGGTTCGGGCAAGAACTCGGCAAACCGGTGCAGGAACTGGCCCCGGCCGCCATGGACCTGCTCCGCAATTACACCTGGCCCGGCAACGTCCGCGAATTGCAAAGCGTCGTCAAGCAATCGCTATTGCGGATGAGCGGATCGGTGCTGTTGCCGGACTTCTTGCCATTGCGAATCCGCAATCCACAGAATAGCGAAATCCTCGCGCCCATCGGCCGCGGTTCGTTCGACTGGGACGATTTCGTCGGCGGCATCATCGCCTCGGGCTCGGAAAACCTGTACGCCGAGGCCCTGGAACGGATGGAGCGCGAGGTGGTGGTGCGGGTCTTGCAGCACACCAATGGCAATCAGTTGCAGGCCGCCCGCATTCTGGGCATCACGCGGGGCAGTTTGCGGACCAAGATCCGGGCTCTGGGCATCAGCATCGCCCGCTCGGTCTGGTCAGAGGACGACCCCGGCGAAGCGTGAGAAAGGCTTTACGGTATGTCGCTGGTCGGGTCGTTCTTGAACATCTCGGGCTTACCGAACTGGCTCAAATCGACGCTGCCGCGGAGTTCGCTCTCGGCGAGTTTCAGCCGCGATTCCAGTTCCCTTAGCTTGTTCTGGATTATCTCGAACTTGACGGAGAGGTCGCCGCGTTCGCGGTACTTGGGCACCTCCGGATAGCCGAGTTGCCGCTGCAGTGCCGCGAACAGATAGAGCGGATCGCGGCCGCGGCTGGCGCGGGCGATCTTCCCTTCCTTTTCGCCGAACAGCGGCGGATGCACCGGCTGCCATTCCGGGTTCAACCGCTGCTGATCCTTCGAATAGAGTTCCGAACGCAAATAGAGCAGGTCGCCGAAATCGATGACGCCGACCTGGCGGCGCACGATGTCGATGTAATGCACCCATTCGGGGTCGTAATGGGGGTCGGCGGCCATGGCGACGAGTCCGTCGCCATAACCGAGGCGATTGCGGGCGATCGCCTCGAACTGATAAACGTACAGCCCGCTCTTCGTCGGATTGTTCGCCTTGTAAGCGGCCTCGCGTTCCAACAGCAGGAGTGCCGTGGCCATGGCGAGTTTCTGCTTCTCGTCCTCGGCTTGCCGCACCACATATGACTGGAAGTCGGTAAAGTAGTGCGGTAACTTCGTAAAGCCGTTGCCGAGCAGGCCGGAATGTTTGAGTTCGGCCGCAAGGAACTGGATGGCGTACGGCAGTCGGGTGCTGGTCAGGACTTCCTCGTGGAGCCGTTCGAGGATGTCCTGCGCCGGCATGTTGTCGGCGATCCGCTCGCGGAAAATGCGGAAGAAGTACGCCTGCTCGACGTACTCTTCGCGTTCCAGGATGCTGGCGGCGGCCATGAGTATAGAATACGACCTTCACGTGAAGTCCGCGCGAGATCGAACATGACGGACGACCGATTCCCGGAACCGTGCGCGAAGCGACTCGCGCCGTTCACCGTCACGCATATCGACCATTGCTCGGTCATCATTACGGACGTGGCGCGGAGCCGCGACTTCTATGGCCGCGTGCTGCGTTTGAAGGAAATCGCCGCGCCGCGGGAATTCGATTTCGTCGCGATCTGGTACGACCTCGGCGGAACGTACATTCACTTATTGCTCAAGCCGCAGGCCGATTCGATCAGCCCGCGGCACTTTTGCCTGCACACTTCGGACGCCCGCGCGGCCCGGGCCCACTTCGTGACGCTCGGCGTACCGATCGAGGAAACGGTGAAGATCGCCGCCGCCGATCGCTTCTTCGTCCGCGATCCCGACGGGAACCGCATCGAACTGCTGCAATGGCTGCGGCCCTACGATGGCGAACCGGTGGGGGGTTAGACGGAGCGCTCCGCTCCGCAGACTCCGCGTCGCGGCTAAAGACGTTCAGGAAAGTAAAGACATTGAGCCAACCAGCGATTCTGACCCTCTCCCCGTTGGGGGGAGGGTGGTTTGCGAGCGCAGCGAGCAAACCGGGTGAGGGGATGAATTGGCGTAACAAGACCCTTCACCCGCCATCTCGCTGGCGCGAGATGTCGGCCTCTCCCCAACGGGGAGAGGCGTGGGGCTGGTTGACTACACGTCATATCGGTTTTTTACTGCCAGTAAACCCTCACTTCGATCGCTCGTATTCGACGATCAAGAATCCACTCCCCGGCGGGGCGGCGAACGTCATCGGCATGTCGCGTGTGCCGCGCTGCATCACCACTGTGAGCTTGTCGCCGGATAACTTGAGCAATCCAGTGCTCTCGTACTTGAACTTCTCGGCCAGTGCATCCTTCCCCGGCGAGAAGAGCCCGATCTGATAGCGGTTGCCCAAATCCTGGAGATGGTAATCCCACTCCGCCGCCCCGTCTTTCGCCGCGAAGCGGAGCTTGCCGTTCTTGAACTCGATGGCCGAGTCGCCGGGCTTGTACGGGCCCTTGTTCCCCCCGGATTCCCAGGCCACGCCGACCCACTTGCCCTCGAGTTCCAGCATGACTGTCTGCTTGATCGGCCGCATGTACATCGTATTCGTTGTGAAGTCGATCACCGCCGACCCGGTGAGGAGCTCGGTGTTGCCAAGCTGACCGTGCAGCGATTGTTTCTGCGCGGCCGGCGCCTGGTTCAGGTTGGCTGGACCGTCACCCATGCCATATATCACCATCCACGCCTGCCGGGTGTTGTAGTTGCCGAGGGTCGGGCCGCGAGGGAGGAATGTTCCGGTCGAGCCGCCGTCCAGGGTGCCAATCGAACCGATTCGCTTGGCTCCCCACTTACTAAGGGCTGTGGAATCGAACGTGGATGTGCTTTCACCGGTCTCGACCAGAAGTTGGAACGCAGTTCCGTTGGCTTTGGCCGTCACAATCCGCTGGCCGTTCAGTTCCTCCATCGGTACAGGCGTGAAGCCATCCTTCACCATGATCTCGCGGAGTGGATCGGCCGTCTTGGAGTCGGCTTTCTGTGAAGTGCGTTTCAGCTCCAGCAGCACGTAGCCGCTCCCCTTCGGGGCGGCGAATTCGGTCGGCGCGCGCTTGGCCTTCTTGACGTCGGGGACCAGGCAAACGGTCATTCGATCGCCGGCGACCTTGATCAGCGAATCGGCCAGGATCGCGGGGGCTCGATCGTCTTCCTGCTTCGGATCGAAAAATACCATCCTGTACAAGCCCTTATTTTCGGCCGGCACCATTTGCATGGCGTACTCACGGGTCTGGCCGCTATCAATCAATTTGAATCGGCGGTCGGCGAATGTGAGCGTCGGCAGCGCCTTCGGATCGAGTTTCCGGGTTTCGCCATCCTCCTGCCAGTTCGTGACCGTCCAGGCGCCGGCCAATCGCGGCCAGGCATTCTGAAGCATCGGCCGAACGTACAGGGCTCGACCGGGGTAATCGACGACAGCGCCCCAGGCATCGAGCACATCCATGGCGAGCAACCCGGTTGGGTGGTAGTCCAGGCGCGAAAGATCAACGGCCATGCCTTTCAGCATGTTCCAGTTTTTCAAGGGAGCGAATGTCCCGAGTGAGATGCCGGGATACTCTGCGACGCGGCCAGAGTAGCTGCTGCCCATCCCTCGCGGAACCGCTTCGCCGAGCGGCAGCCCGAGCCGCCTCGCCACGGAGAAGTCGATTACCGTCATCGATTCCCCACTGCAGAGCTTGAATCGCACTTTCTCAGAGCCGATCGCTCCTTCGACGTACAACCTGAGTTCCGGACTCACCGTGAGCGGGATGGCGGTGTACCCGGCTTTGACCAGTGCATCTCGGCGGGCATCCGCGGGCTTAACCAATTGCTTGTCCACGGCGCCGGCGGGTGCGGCGAGAACCAAGAGCCCAAGGACGAGGATGTGACGCACGGACTGCGACATGGCGAACCTCCCTGTTGGCGAGCGCAAGGTTGAACCGCTCGGTGAACAAGCCTACCACCGGCGCCGAATCGACTGCCAGGGAAACCCGTCGAGCGTGCAAGAATGGGGAGAACGACCCCGGCGCAAATGTCTCAAGCAGAAAAGGCTGGGCTGCGGGCTATCGGTTCTCGCGTTCGAAGACAGGGTTGTAGTTGTAGATGTACCACGGCTTCGATCTCATTCCATTCGAATAGGTGACGGTGACCTGGAATGCATGCGGCCGCCAAGGATACCGGGAGCCCTCGTACTCAATTCGCACTTGCATCGTTCCAATCCGGTCTCCCAAAAACATGCGGATTTCTCTCTCCATCTCGGCGTATGGTCCTGAACTCTTGTTGATCAGATGGTGCATCGAGACGAGGTTGCCGCTGATTTTCGAACCCGGCCCCCCAAACTGGTCGGCGATCAGGTGTCCAATGTCATCGAATGCAGTTCGCTGGACTCTCGAGTGAGATATCCGCCCCGGCGTGAACCGTATCGGACCTTCAATCGATATGGTCCGATACTTCCCGTCTGGCAGTTTCTCATCCTCAACTGTGTAAACCAGGCTCGGATCCTTGCCCGGAACCAAGCGTACTCGGTTGGCCATGCTTAACTCGCTTGCAGTTCGCGCACGGGCTCGCGGTCGTCCAGGATGTACATGGGGCGATTATTGTGATCGGGCAAGGTGATTGCGGGGTCGATGCCCAGGTGGCCGTAGATGGTGGCCAGGACGTTGCTCGGGGTGTACGGCTTACCCCTGGAACGGCCGCCGTGGGCATCGGTTTCGCCGATGACCTGGCCGGTGCGGAAGCCGCCTCCGGCGAGCACAGCCGCGCCCGCTTCGGGCCAGTGGTCGCGGCCGTCGCCGCGCGAGATCCGCGGCGCCCGCCCAAACTCGCCCCACAGCACGACCGCCACGTCGTTCGCCAGGCCGCGCTCGTGCAAATCAGTCACCAGGGCGTGGAAGCCCTTGTCGAGTTGCGGCAACTGCTCGCGCATATCCTTGAAATTCTTCTCGTGCGTATCCCAGTCGCCCACCTTGGCGGTGACGACGGCAATGCCGGCCTCGACGAGCCGCCGGGCCATCAGGAAGCTTTCGCAGAACTTGCCGTAGCGTTCGCGCTGGCCGGGCGGCTCCAGCTTTAGATCGAAGGCGTCGCGCACTTTCGGCGACGCGATCATTTCCATCGCCCGCTGGCGGAAGCTATCGATGCCCGACATGTTGCCGTTGAACTCGATGGCGCGGTTCAAGCGATCGAACTGGCCGAGCAATTGGCGGCGATCGCCTAGACGTTCGAGCGGCACGCTCCGGGTCGGCCGCAGATTCGCCAACCCTTCGGCGCGGGGGGCGAATGGCCGATGCGCGGGGCCGAGGTAAGTCGGCCCTTCGTTGTCGTAAAGACCCGGCGGCTTGTACATCAGGCTGACGTACGGCGGCAAGCCATTGCTGCTCGGTTGCAGGCGGCTGACGATCGAGCCGAGCACCGGCCGCTTGCCGCGATCGGGGAAGCCGGTGAGGATGTAGTGCGGGGTGTGGTCGCCGATGTCGACGGCTTTGTAGCCGCGGAGGATGGCAAGCTTGTCCATCATCGCGGCTTGTTTCGGCATGTATTCGCAAATGCGGATGCCGGGAACGCTGGTGGCGATCGGCTTGAATTCGCCGCGGACCTCCGCCGGGGCGTCGGGCTTCATGTCGTAGCTATCGATGTGGGATGGTCCGCCGCGCAGCCAGATCATGATGACGGATTTGGTTCGCCGGACAGTGGCCGGGGCGGCAGCTTGGGCGCGAAGCACGTCGGCCATCGTGAGTCCGGCGACCGCCAACCCGCCGACGCGAAGCACCTCGCGGCGGGAGGAGGGTTTGCCAAGGATGCTCAGCATCGTCGCCTCCATTTTCAGAATCACCACAAAGGCACAAAGATCACACAACGGGCACAAAGGAAGAAAAAAAGAGACAGGAAAGCGGAAGAAAGAGAAACAGAACGGATACGCATTCTCCCTTCGTGCCCTTTGTGTGATCTTTGTGCCTTTGTGGTGACTGCTTTGGTTGGTCTTAACTCCGCTTCTCGGCGACGCGGTAGACTTCGACCGTGCCGTTCTCCAGGCCGCGGCCGAGGTAGCGGGCATCGGGCGTCAGGGCCACGCAAGCCACGACATTCGCCGGCAGCTGCCAGGCCGTTCGAATCTGGCTGTTCTTCAGGCTCCATTCGAGCACATCGCAGGCCGCGCCGACACTAATAATTGCCGTGCCGTCCGCGGAATAAACGGCCTGGCGCGTCGTCCCGGTAAAGCCGCTGAGGCTCGCGAAGGCCGTCGGCTTGGTCGCGCCGCAATCCCACATCCAGATGACGTGATCGGCCCCGGCCGTGAGTAGCGTCTTGCCGTCCGCGGAAAAGAGCACGCTATTCACTTCGCCGCGATGCGGCAGGGACATGCGTTGATTGGCGCAGATGCCGAGGAGCGTCCAGAGGCGGGCGGTGGCGTCCTGGCTTCCCGTGGCGATGGTGCGGCCGTCCGGGCCGAACGCCACGGTGCGCACCGGCTTGGTGTGGCCGGGGAGGATGGCCCGCGGCACGCCGCCGCCGCCCTTGCGCAAATCCCAGACGCGGAGGATGCCGTCCTGGCCGCCGCCGGCGAGGAAGCGGCCGTCCGGCGAAAATGCCAGTGCATCGATGGAGCCGGCCCCGCCGCGCAGGATCTTGATGACTTGTGGCGTTTTTTCCCCCACGTCTTGAACGGTAATCTGGCCCGTGCCCGAGCCAATCGCGAGGTGCTTGTTGTTCAGCGAAAAGGCCATGGCCGACAGGCGATCGCCGTTGCCGCGGATGGTGGCTCGTTCGACCGGTTTTCCGGTTTCGATGTCCCAGAGGCAGGCGAGGCCGTCGCGGCCGCCAGCCGCCATGATCCGGCGATCCGTGGAGAACGCCAATGAAATCACCGCGTCGGTGTGCTTCTTGAGGGCATAAACGAGCTTGGCCGGCGTTCCCGCCGGCGGTGGGCCGATCGTCGGAAACTTGGTCTCCATGGGCTCCTCGGAGCAAACGCAAACCCGTTCGTGGCGCTGAGCGTGCGCGGTAGGAGCGACAATAGCAACCTTTTTAGATTAAGGATTGGATCGCCGGCGTGCGAGAGCATTTGGAAGAGATGAGAGACGGACTTTCCGCTCTCGACGGAATTCATGGCCTCGGCCGCAATCGGAGGTCTAAACGGGTTGGAGCCACTCAAAAAGCGCTTGGTGGTCCCGGTACTCCGGAATAATGATATCCGCGCCGGCGGCGATCAGGCGCGTTCGCTTGTCCGCGTTCACGCCGCTTTGCCCCGGCTCGGCACTGGCGACGCCGACGAACGTTCCCCCAACCCGTTTCACTTCCTGCGTCTCGACGACGCCGTCCCCGAAGGCCAGAAGTTCCTCGCCGCGGATGGCCAGCGATGCCAGGATGCCATCGACGATATGCCCTTTGGTGAAGGTGGGGTTGCCGCCGGCCGGGGCGTATACGTGTTCGCCGAAGAACGACAGCACTTTCAAAAGATGCCCCTCATGGAGCACGGCTTCGAGATCGGTGCCGCTGGCGAGAAAGAGCGGCATGCCTTCGGATTGCAGCCGGCGCAAGATCGCATGCGCATCCGGCACCACCCAGGCTCCAGCGCTCGCGGCGCCGGAAGCGAGCAAGTCCCAGCGCTGCTGGACCACGGCCATGAGCCGATCGAGATAGTCCTGCAAGTAAACGGTGGGTGCGTCGGGCGTGCCGCCACGGCTGGCGATTTCCTCCGCGAATCGTTCCATTTGCGCGATCGTTGGATGGCCGTTGAGGGCCATGACGAAGCGCTCGATGAGCCCCCACAGTTGTTCTTCCGGTTCGGGGGCCAGCTTCCGCTCGCGAAGGATGCCGACCATCATGCCGATCATGACGCGTGGCCACCCTTCGCGAATCAGCGATAGCGTCCCGTCGAAATCGAAGAGCGCCGCCCGATAAGGCCCGCGCCGCACGTTCGGATTGACGATCTCGAAGGCAGACATCGAACCGACCCCTTCGCGGCGCTACCTGGCACAGGCAGGAATGCCTGTGCCACCAAATCAGGCCATTACCCTTCGACTTGCGTGCGGGCTCTGATGTCCGTTATACCTGCGGCGGTCGCGGCGTCGCCTGAGGAACAGCATGATGCGGTCGCGGTGGTTCGATGGACTGTGGCTTCTGGCATTCGGCGCGGCGTCGTCGGCGTGGTGCCTCGCGGCGGCTTCCCAGCTCGGCGCCACCTTCGACGAACCGCTTTACCTGCACGCCGGCCTCACCAGCTGGCGAACGGGGTCGAACAAGCTCCTCATGTCCGCGGGCACGATGCCGCTGCCGGTGGACGTGCAGACGTTGCCGATTTATGTCTGGGAACGCTGCCGCGGCGAGGAATTCCACGCCTTCAAGGACATCGCCACGCTCCTGCCGGTCGCGCGGGCGGCGAATCTCGCCTTCTGGTGGTTCTTGCTCGTCTATGCGATGCGGCTCGGCCGCACCTGGGGCGGCGCCTGGGGCGGGCGGCTGGCGGTCGCTCTCATCGCCTGCGAGCCGAACTTCCTCGGCCACGCCGCCCTGGCCACCACGGATATCGCCGTGGCCGCTGCCTTGCTCGCGCTGGTTTACCACTTCCACCACGGCCAGGGAATGTCCTGGGGCCGACGCGTCTTGCTCCCGGGAATCCTTTACGGCACGGCGATCCTCGCGAAGGCCAGCGGCATGGTCTTCGGCGTGCAGGCGATGCTCGCACTCGGCCTCTGGCATCTGGCGAACCGCGGCGACCTGACTCCGCCCCTGGGCTCAACGCTCCGCGGCAAAGCCGTTCACCTGTGGCACGCCACGTTCTCGCTTCGCAAAGACATGACCGGGATCGGCCTCATCGGCTTCATCGTGGTCTTCGCTTACACTGGCAGCGACTGGGGCACCGAGTGGACGTTCATCGACTGGGCCGAGAAGTTGCCTGACGGTGCGGTCCGTTCGGCGATGGTCCCGCTCAGCCATAACCTGGCAATCTTTCCCAATGCCGGGGAAGCCTTGCTGCAACAGGTGAAGCACAACCTCCGCGGCCACGGGACATTCCTGCTCGATCAGTGGCACGAGAAGTCGTACTGGGCATACTTCCCCATCGCCCTGTCCATCAAACTGCCCGTGCCAATTCTGGCACTCCTGATTGCCGTGCTAATGATCCGGCCGCGGGCCTTACTCTCTCCGCTGGCGGCCATCGTGCTGCTTCTGCTCGCCTACAGTTTGAATTGCAGGGTGCAGATCGGCATCCGCTTCATGTTCACGCTAATGGCACTACTCAATATCGCCGTCGGTGTGGCAATCGCGCGGACGTGGGCTGAGCCGAGGAATGGCCGCCATGTGCCGCGATGGTTCACCGGAGTCATGTTGGCGGCCCTGGCCGGCACCTCGCTGTGGATTTGGCCGCACGGCATCAGTTTCGTCAACCAACTCTGGGGCGGCGTGGCGAACGGCTACCATCGCCTCGGCGACTCCAATTACGACTGGGGGCAGGGTTTGCCGGAATTGAACGCATGGAATCGGCAGAACAACGCCGGCGCTCCGCTCACCATTTGCTACTTCGGCACCGACCCGGCCATCCTTTACCCGCCGTATCGGCCGATTAACCTTTATTTCAAGCTGGAAACGGGTTCGCCCGAGGAATTGCGCCGCGTCGCCGGGACGCGCTTCCTGGCGATCTCGACGAGCGCCCTTCACGGCAACACCGGCGAGCGGCCGGGGCAGGTCGCTGCTCTCAAGTGGCTTCGCTCGCTGCAACCCATCGGCCGTACCCAGACTTTTCTGATCTTCGATCTGGGCAAGTAGAATCACTTCGTGTCATCGCAAGAAACAAGCCCACCCACGGCCGCGGGTGGGCTGCTGCAATCGCTCATCCTCGCCGGGCCGACGGCGTGCGGCAAGTCGGCGCTGGCGCTCGAACCCGCCGAGCGGATCGGCGGCGAAATCATCGCCATGGATTCCATGACGCTCTATCGCGGCATGGACATCGGCACCGCCAAGCCGTCCGCGGCGGACAGCGCCCGCGTGCCGCACCACCTCATTGATGTTCTCGAGCCGTGGGAATCGGCGACGGTGGCGTGGTGGCTGGAGCGGGCCGAGAAGGCGTGTTCGGAGATTGTCGTTCGGGGCAAGCGGCCGATCTTCGTCGGCGGCACGCCGTTCTACCTGAAGACATTGCTCTACGGGCTTTTCCCCGGCCCGCCCGGCGATCCAGGATTGCGAAAGGAACTGGAGGCGGAGGCCGAGCGCGACGGCAACGACAGGCTGCACGCGCGATTGGCCGCCGTCGATGCCAAGACCGCCGCCCGATTGCATCCCAACGACGTTCGCCGCGTCGTTCGCGCTCTGGAAGTGTTTCAACTGACCGGGCAACCGATCTCCGCGTGGCAGCAGACGTGGGATACGCCAGCGTTCGGGAATTCCGATAAGCCCCGGCCGCCGGCGCGCATTCCCACCGTCGTGCTGGAACTCCCGCGCGAGGAACTCTATCGGCGAATCGAACGGCGCATCGAAGCGATGCTCGCGGCCGGCTGGCTCGACGAAGTTCGCCGACTCCGCGACTTGCCCCGCCCGCTCAGCCGCGAAGCGCGGCAGGCGCTCGGTTACCGCGAACTGCTCGAATTCCTGGACGGCCAAAAAACCTGGGAGGAAACCGTCGAGCGCATCCGCATCCACACCCGGCAATTCGCGAAGCGGCAACTGACGTGGTTCCGTCACTTGCCGGTCTGCACACCGATTCCCGCGGATGCCACCGATGTGTGCGACCGGGTGCTGGCGGCATGGGGATGCTGACAGAGGCATGCCCCAATCCGCGGAGCCAAAGATCGTCGGGCACAGCCCGACCTACGAGCGAATTATGTAGGGCAGGCTGTTCCCGCCAATCGCCGATTCAAGAGCACTCCCTTCTTGGGTAACCAGATTCTCTGGGACGGTCTGACCTTCCTGGGTGGCACCGGCTTCCAGCCGGTGTGTCTTTATTTGCACCGGCTGGAAGCCGGTGCCACCCAAAAATCCCATATGCCGGTCACGTTCCCCAGAGACTTTTGCTTCACCTCCCTTATTCCAGCAACGACTTTGCGATTGACGCTTGCCGCGACCCTTGCCATAAGCGCGGGGTGCCAGAAATTAGCGGGGGTGCTCCCATGTACCGAAGCCTCGGTTGGGGCGTCGTCGTTCTCCTCATCGTTCTCGGCTGCCAGACGACGGCCCCGCCGCCGGATGTCCGCGAGGCGATTCCGCCGCCGTTCGTCGTCAACGGCGCCACGGTCGCCATCGTCGACGAACGTTCCGACTGGGAACGCGAGCCGCTCAGCGGCGGCAAGGTCACGCTCTATCGCCTCGGCCGCGTCACCCCGAACCCGTGGACCCAAGTCGCCCGCGCCACCGGCGACATCGTTGCCGCCTTGCCCGAGAAACCCGAACGCGTCGAAGTGTCCGTTACCTCGTTCCGGCTCGTGCGGAAAGAGGATAAGTTGACCGCCATACCCGACCCGTCGAATAATCCAGGTGTGGGACAACCGAACGGCATGACCGGCTTGTCGGCGCGGAATCCGATCCAGAACCCGTACGACCCGCTGAAATCGATGACGACGGGGGCCGGGGCGGTGAACGCCAATACCAAGGGGCTGACGGTTCAGAACTTCGAGCCGGGCAAGGATGGCGGCATGCCAATCGCCGCGAAGCAAGCGAGCGGGCCGAACTTCACGGACCACCCGGTGGGGGCGAGTTGCCGCATGCAAGCGACGGTGCGGGTGATTTATCCGGGCGGCCGCGAGAAGAAGTTCCCAGTGCAGGCGATCGCGGCGGGCATTCAGCCGAAGGATTCCAATTACTACGGCGAGGCGCTCGACTCGGCGGCGAACATGGCGGTGCGACTCTATGCCGTGCGCTTCCGCGAGGCCGTCGGCTTGCCGCAGGAATAACAAGCCCAACCCTTGCCGGGGCGGGCTCGATCGAGGAACATCATGAGCCTCTTCCGCTACGACAACCAAAACGTTCCCGCCATTCGCACGCCGCTGCCAGGCCCGGCGGCGCAAATCCTGCTTGCCCGCGACGCCGAGTACGTCTCGCCGTCGTACACGCGCATCTATCCGCTGGTCGTGGCTCGCGGCAGCGGCGCCGTCATCGAGGATGTGGACGGCAATCTGTTCCTCGATTTCACCGCGGGCATCGCCGTCACGTCCACGGGCCACTGCCATCCGGAAGTGGTCGCGGCCATCCAGGATCAGGCCGAAACGCTTATCCACATGAGCGGCACGGATTTTTACTACCGCCCGCAGATCGACCTCGCGGAACGCCTGGCCAAGGTGTCGCCCGGCCCGTCGCCGAAGAAGATCTTCTTCACGAACAGCGGAGCCGAGGCCATCGAAGGGGCTTTGAAATTGGCTCGCTGGCACACGGAGCGGAGCCGCGTCGTGGCCTTCTTCGGCGCCTTCCATGGCCGCACCTATGGGGCAATGTCGCTGTCCGGCTCGAAGCTGGTGCATCGCCGCGGCTTCTCGCCGCTGGTGCCGGACATTCACCACGTCGAGTTTCCCCGAGCCTGCCCGCCGGGCGATTGCGCGAACGGCTGCGCTCTTGTGCAAGAGATCGAGCACACGCTATTTCACCGGGTCGCCCCGCCGGATGAAGTCGCCGCCATCTTCGTCGAACCAATCCAGGGGGAAGGGGGCTATCATCCGCTGCCGCTCGGCTGTTTGCCGGCGCTGCGGGCTCTCTGCGACAAGCACGCCATCATGCTCGTGGTGGACGAAGTGCAATCGGGAATGGGGCGAACGGGCAAGATGTTCGCCGTGGAGCATTACGGAGTCGAACCGGACATTATTTGCACGGCGAAGGGAATCGCCAGCGGAATGCCGCTTGGGGCGATCATTGCGAAGGGGAACGTGATGGACTGGCCGAGCGGCAGCCACGCCAGCACCTTTGGCGGCAATCCGGTGAGTTGCCGGGCGGCACTCGCCACCATCGATTTGCTGGAACGGGAATATATGGCCAACGCCGCCGCTCGCGGCGAGCAACTCCGGGCCGGCCTGCGGAAACTCGCGGAGAAGAACCCGAATTTCGCGAACGTCCGCGGCATGGGCTTGATGACGGCGGTGGACGCGGCGACGCCGGCACTGCGCGAACAGATCGTGCAGGCCAGTTTCCGCCGCGGGCTATTGCTGCTCGGCTGCGGCGAAAGCGGCATCCGCTTCTGCCCGCCGCTCTGCATCACCGCGGATCAGATCGAGACGGGATTGAAAATCCTCGGCGAAGTTGCGGGCTGACTGCAGGCTCGCTCCCCCATGGCTCGCGGCTAATCGGCCTCACTTCACGGCTTTCGCCACTTCCTCGGCGAATTGTTTCTCCACTGGCGCCGCCGGCCCTTCCAGGACCTTGAATCTCGCCGTCAGCGGCACCTTTTTCGGGAAGCAGTTCGAGGCATCGCAGACCATCACTTCGAACAAATCGAGTTTCACTTCCACCATCCCGGCCTTGGCCTTCGGCGACACCACGGCCTTGCGCGTGTAGATCGCCGTTCCCGTTAATACGTGAAGTTCCTTGATGCCGAGCATCGGTTCGGCGTGCGTTTCGAACTTTTTGGGGTCGGCGAGTTTGCCGACGAAGATCACGTCGCCGGGCTTGGGGAACTTGATGATATTGACGAAATTCTCGGCGGCCTTCTCGGGCTGCATCGTGGGATAAGTGTGGAACCCCTTGTTCATCTCCATGACGATCTGGAACGTCACGGTCTGCCCCGGTTTGGCTTCGGCGGGTTCGAACTTGGCTTCGATCTTCTTGACGGCTTTATCGAAGAAGGTCGGTTTCTGCGCACCGGCCGGCGACAAGGCGGCAACCAACATCGCGGGGCACGTCAATGCGAGCAGCCGATTCCAGCGCATGGGAAGTCCCTTTCAGGCGGGGCGTGAGGCGACCATTATTCCGGGTCGAAGGTGTGCACGATGCGGCTGCTGTTCACGTCGAGGGCTTCGAGGATTTCGATGACGGAGTCGAACGAGATGTGATTGTCGCAGGCCCAGCGGAGAACGTCGAGGTTTTCTTTGCCGGCCTTCAGTTGGCCGAGGATTTCATCGAGGAGTTGCGAGCGGTCTTGGAATGCCCGCTGGAGCAGGCCGTAATCGCACTTGTGAAGCTCGGTCCAGAAGCACTTGCCTTGAAGGTGTTCGACCCACCTGGCTCGCAAATAGCCCGTCCAGTGCATCTGCACCCATTCGCGGATCGCCGCTTCGCCGAGATCGTAACCCACCTTCTGGCTGGCGATCCATTTGTGGATCATCATCTCCTGGCGACAGTGGCGGTTGAAGCTTTGCCGCTCGGGTTCGGTGCAGATCGTAGCGCTCATGGGCATATCACCTCAACCATTCGTCGCGGGCCGACGAGCGGGGTGGTTCACCGGGATAGCGTACTAATCATCCTATCTTACCTTATCGGCCGTTGTGGGTTCAAGCATTTAACGGCGCGAATTTCCGCGCTCGCATTTCCGGTGCCGCTCGCTACCATGACCTCCGCCAATCCTTCTTTCCCGGAGCCTTTCAATGAATCGCCGGAACTTCCTCCGCTCCTCCGCGGCGGTTGCCGCGGCCGCCGCCACCGGCCCCACCCTGCTCGGCATCACCCGCCGCACCGAAGACCTCAATCCCGCCGTCGGCAGCGGCGACCACAAATACGAATGCTTCCACGACTGGGCCCAGCTCCCGACCGACTACAGCTGGCAAACCACTCACAACGTCGCCATCGATTCGCAAGGGCTCGTCTACATCACCCACCAGGGCATCGGCAAGCAGATGGACACCGTGCTCGTCTTCGATCCGAAAGGGAAGTTCGTTCGCTCGTTCGGCAAACAGTGGCACGGCGGCGGCCACGGCATCGAGATTCGCAAGGAAGGCTCCGACGAATTCGCCTACCTCTCGAATACCTGGACGCCGAAGTTGAAACTCGTGAAGACCACCCTCAAAGGCGAGAAGGTTTGGGAGAAGGGCCGCCCCGAGTGCAAGGAATACGAGGACCCCAAGAAGCTCTATAACCCGACCAACATCTGCTTCTTGCCCGATGGCGGCTTCAACGTCGGCGACGGCTACGGCTCCAACCACATGTTCAACTACGACAAGGACGGCAATCTCGTGAAGGTGTTCGGCGGGCCCGGAAAGGGGCTCGGGCAACTTTCCACGCCGCACGGCCAGTGGGTCGATGCCCGCGCCAAGGATCATCCGGTGCTGATCGTGTGCGATCGCGCCAACGCCCGCCTGCAAACCTTCTCGCTCGATGGCAAGCCGCTGGCCGCCACTGAATCCGGCAAGACCGTGCTCTTCCCCGCCCACGCCAAGACGCGCGGCGACGTCCTGCTCGTCCCCGACCTGCACGCCCGCGTCAGCCTTTTCGACAAGGAACTCAAGCCGATCGTGCATCTCGGCGACGATCCGGTTTGGCGGAAGAAGGTACTCGACGGCTTCAAGGTTCGCGGGCAACCGAAGGAGTGGCTGGCCGGCAAGTTCGTCCATCCGCACGACGCCGCCTTCGATAAGGACGGCAACATTTTCGTCGTCGAGTGGGTGTCCACGGGCCGCGTGACCTTCCTGAAGAAGGTGAGCTGATGGCCGCGAAAGTCGCGATGATCACGGGGGCGGGTTCGGGGGTCGGCCGGGCCACGGCGCTGGCATTGGCGAAAGAAGGCTATTCGCTGGTGCTGGCCGGCCGCCGGGCCGCCGCCCTCGAACAGACGGCGGCCGCGGTCGCCGCGCCCACCGTGGTCGTTCCCACGGACGTGGCCGACCCCGTCGCCGTGCGGTCGCTCTTCGACAAGGCCAAGCAGAAGTTCGGCCGGCTCGATCTGCTTTTCAATAACGCTGGCACCGGAGCTCCGCCGCTTCCACTCGAAGACCTGTCGCCCGAACAGTGGAAGCAGGTCGTCGACGTGAACCTGTCCGGCATGTTCTATTGCACGCAGCAGGCGTTCCGGTTGATGAAGGAACAGTCGCCGCGCGGC
>Ga0134125_10002085_pt1 | contig 23949 bp, 21 predicted proteins | sample KB31751_FD_96464 | JGI IMG/M metagenome (GOLD analysis project Ga0134125, IMG submission 96464) | Terrestrial soil microbial communities with excess Nitrogen fertilizer from Kellogg Biological Station, Michigan, USA - KB3-175-1 | ecosystem: Environmental > Terrestrial > Soil > Unclassified ...
CCCCTGGGGCCGACCACCAAAAGAGCCGCGACGAAGTCGCGCTCGAACTCATGAAATTCATCGCCGTGACCACCGGATATGGGAAAGGAAGCTCGGCGGCGGCTGGTTTCTCCGGCAAGCCTTCGAAATCCGCTGACGAATACGCCGATTCTCTCATCCAGCTTTTTGAGAGATGCCGCTCGGTGGTCGCCAAACCCGTAACGGCGGCCAAATAAACGTCCAGTCCAAACACGTGAGCCCCGGACGCTGATCCGGGGCTCACGGGAACTCATTTCTTGCGCCTGGCGGCTTTCTGCCTGGCGGCTCTCTTCGGAGCCGCTTTCTTCACAACCTTTTTGGCCGCCTTTTTCGGCGCTGCTTTCTTCGCCGCCTTTTTCGGCGCTGCTTTCTTCGCGGCCTTTTTCGGTGCGGCCTTCTTTGCTGCTTTTTTGGGCGCCGCCTTCTTCGCGGCCTTCCTGGGCGCAGCCTTCTTTACGGCTTTCTTAGCCGCCTTCGGAGCAGCTTTTTTCTTAGCGGCAGCTTTTTTCTTCGCCGGCGCCGCGGCTTTCTTCACTGCGGCCTTCTTTGCCGGAGCGGGCGTCGCTTTCCGCGCCTTCTTCGCCGGCTTTCTCGCCGGAGCCGCCGGTGCCCCCGGAGTACCTTCCACAATCTCGACGATCTCGGTCCCCATGACCGGCGTGGCCGTAACCACCACCACCTCGTCTTCTTCGTCATCCAGTTGGCTGTCCTCGTAATCGTCCAGCTTGGCCGGTTCACTCCCGGTGTCGTCATCATAACCCCGGAAATCTTCCATCTCGTCTTCGTCCCGGGCTATCAGCTTCAGATCGTCGAACATGCAGCCTCCTGATCGGTCTTGATCACCAATAGCATACCTGTTTTTCACTTGTACGCAACACTTCGCGCGAATTTTTTAGCGGATAATCCGCGCCTTCGCGTGCGTCTCGCTCACGAGCTTCGTCACGGACTTTTTGGCGGGTGCTTTGGCGGAGGCTTTTCGGACCGTTTTTGCGGATTTTCCAGCCGAATGAGTCGTTCTCACCGCCCTTACAGGCGTCTCATGGTAGGCCGACGGAATCACCAGCCGGTCGCCCTCATTCAGCGTGGCATCCTTTTCAAGACCGTTCGCGCCCGCGATCGCCACACTGGTCGACCTGTACAGCTTCGCGATCTCCGCCAGGCTCTCGCCCGGTTCTACCTTATGGAGCCGCGCCGTCGCGCGGGTGGCGGCGGGAACCGAAGCCAGCCCCGCTTTCACGTCTTCCAGCATCCCCTTCGGAACGTGCAGATTGTACCCCTCCGGAGCCGTACCCCGCAGTAATGCGGGATTCAGTTGCTGCAGTTCCGGAATCGGCGTCTCTGTCAGATCGCTGATCAGCCCCAGATTGACGTTCGCATCGAGCGGCAGCGTGTCGTATTCCACGGGCTTTTCCGGAACCAGATCGTAGATCCCGTACTCCGGCGCATTCTTGGCAACAATCGTCATCGCCAGGATGATCGGCACATAATTGGCGGTTTGCTGGGGCAGCACGCCGCGCGACCGCAGTTCCCAGAAGTCCGCATACCCGGTCCGCTCCACGGCCTTCTCAATCACGCCCGGACCGCAATTGTAAGCAGCCATCGCCAGATACCAGTCGTGAAATTCATTGAACAGGTCGTGCAGGTGGTGCGCAGCCGCGCGCGTGGCCATTTCCGGATCCAGCCGGTCATCCGTCCACTGCGTCTGGTGAAGCCCGTATTCGTTCCCGCGGAACTTCATGAACTGCCACATACCCTTCGCCGCCGCCACCGAAACCGCGCGCGGCATGAAGCCCGATTCCGCCTGCGCCAGCCGGATCAGCTCCGGCGGAATACCCTCTTCGGCGAAGATCTTCGTGATCATCGGCTCATACCGCCCCGCCCGCACCAGCCCGTTTTCGATCGTCCGGTGCCCGCGCCCGCTGAAATAGTTGACATAACCCAGAATCGTGTCGTTCGTCATCAGCGGCAGCACCGAAGACGTACTCCTGACTTGGGTCTCCACCTTATCTTTCGTTCGCGGATCCACTGGGAACGTCATTCCTGAAATGTCGTCGATCGGCGCCCTGTCGAACCCCGGCGTTTCGTCCGTCACCGCCGCCCCCATAGAGGTCAGGTCGTAACGATTGATCGTGTCGATCATGTTGTCGAGCGTGTGCTCGAACAGCGTACGGTTGGTCGGCGAATCCGACGCGCGCAGCATCAGCTCGATCGCCGCGTCAAAATCCGCCCGGGCGCGATCGTAATCGCTCGACATATACGCCCGCGTCCCGCTCCGAAACTTTTCCTCCGCCTGCTGAATCAATAGATCGGAACCGTTCGGATGGAAAACCGAGGTACCCTGGTTCTCCCGCGTCACCACCGTCAGGTAAGGGAGGTGTTCGGTCTCGCTGATGTCGGCAAGCATGCCTGCCGCCGCTGGCGTGCGAATGATGGCTGGAAGGAAGGAGCTCTGGATACTCGATTGCTGCGGGTAAAGGGGAAGAGTTAATAGAGACCCGCTGATAGCGGTTGCGAGAAGGCGGCGGAAATGCAGTCGGGCTGTATTGCGACGCCGGGCCATTCATTCTCCTTCAGGCAGAATTCATAATTGCCGAGTTCCCGGACCCGGTCGGGCCGCAGGCTCGGTGCGCTCTCTCGCCTAACAGGCTATCACAGGCCTTTACCGGCTTGTAACCCGTCTTTACATCCGGTTACAAACTTTAGGCAACCGGTCACGGACGCTACTCGTCCTCGGCTTCTTCCTCACCAGTACGGGCTGCCTTCGCTGCCGCTACGATCTTCTCCACTTGCGGCTGTGGCACGTAATCGTAGTGGTCGAATTCCATCGTGAAAGACGCCCTGCCCTGCGTCATGGATGTCAGATCGCTTTGATAAGAAAGCATTTCCGCCATCGGCACGTGCGCCCGCAGGATCTGGGTTCCGCCCTGCGTCTCCATCCCCGAAATACGTCCGCGCCGTCCATTCAGGTCTCCCATCAGATCGCCCGCGAACTCCACCGGCGCCTGTATCTCCACGTTCATGACCGGCTCCAGGATAGACGGCTTTGCGGTGAGCATCGCCGCTCGGAATGCCTTCCGCGCCGCCAGCTTGAACGCCAGTTCCGACGAATCCACGTCATGGTAGGAACCGTCGTACACCGTCACCTTGAAATCGACCATCGGATATCCCGCCAGGAAGCCCCGCTCGGCCGTCTCCAAAATCCCTTTTTCCACTGCTGGAATATAGTTTTTGGGAATTGCGCCGCCAAACACCTCGTTGGCGAATTCAAAACCGCCCCCGCGAGGCAGCGGCTCCATCCGGATCCAGCAATCGCCAAACTGCCCGTGACCGCCGGTCTGCTTTTTGTGCCGCCCCTGCACGTCGGCGTTCCCCCGGATTGTCTCCCGGTACGGAATGCGCGGCGGCTTGAGCGTCACGTCGACCCCGTATCTCTTCTTCAGCCGAGAAACCGCGATCTCCACATGCTGCTGGCCGGTCCCGGCAACCAGGAAATCGCGCGTCTGAGGATCGCGATAGAACCGCAGCGAAAGGTCTTCTTCCAGCAGCTTGTGCAGCGCGTTTCCCATCCGGTCTTCATCATTCCGGCTCTTCGCTTCTACAGCGAACGCGATCGACGGTTCCGGGACCTTCACCGCCGGGAATATTACCGGCGACGCCTTGTCGGTCAGTGTGTCCCCCGTCAGCGATTCCTTCAGTTTCCCCACCGCCCCAATGTCGCCCGCATGCAGCTCGCCCACCGGCTGAATCGTCTTACCCAGCGGCGTCCCGATATGCGCCAGCCGTTCGGACGTTTCGCGCTTCACGTTGAACAGATTGGCATCGTTTTTCACCACGCCCGAAAGCACTTTAAAGAAGGAGATGCGTCCGGCGAACGGATCCGCGGTCGTCTTGAAGACATACGCCGCCACCGGGCCGGAATCCGAGCACTCCCGCTCGCTCTCCACTCCGTTCACCATCACCCTCGCCGGCGGCCTGTCGGCGGGCGACGGGAACGCCTCCACAATCAGATCCAGCAAGCGGTCCGACCCAACGTCGTGCAGTCCGCTCATACAGAGGACCGGAAACACCAGGTCTTTCCGCATCTCTTCGTCGAGACCGGCAACAATGTGTTCCTCCGGCAGCGTTCCCGTCTCGAAGAATTCTGCCATCAGATCGTCTTTTCCCTCGGCCACCAGCTCGACCAGCTCTTCGTGCGCCTGCTTCGCCGCCTCGGCGTGCGATGCCGGGATCTCGCCCTGCTGTGACTTCCCGTCGCCATCCGGCACAAACGTATGGGCTTTCATGTGGACCAGATCCACCACGCCCGTGAAATCCTTTTCGTTGCCGATCGGCAAATGGATGGGGACCGCCGCGCGTCCGAACCGCTCGCGGATGCTCTCCATCGTCCGCTCGAAACTCGCGCGCTCGCGGTCCAGCTTGTTGATGACAATGGCCCGCGGCAGCCCGCGCTCGTCCGCATAAGCCCACATTTTCTCCGTGATCGCCTGCACACCGGCAACGGCGTCGACCACGATCACCAGCGCGTCCGCCGCCACCAGCGTGGCGAACGCGTCATTCGTAAACAGATTGAAACCAGGGGTATCGAGAAGGTTAATCTTTGTCTTTTTCCACTCGATGGAGGCGATCGAAGTGGCGATTGTCAGCTTCCGCTGAATCTCTTCCTCATCGTGGTCGGTGATGGTATTCCCCTCATCGACCCGCGTGAGCCGGCTGGTCGCCCCAGCCGCAAAAAGAAGACCGGCCACCACGGAAGTCTTTCCGCAGTGGCCGTGACCTACAATGCCAACGTTTCTGATGTCCTTCGTCTCGTAAACTTTCACGGATGCCTCCGTTTCCAACGGCATACTATCACAACGCCGCAACACGGGGTTTCCTGCTCTGTGATCGTTTTGACGCTCCAATGCAGGTCGCCGCCCGCAACGTCATCCCGGCAATGCCACGACGAACCTCCTCCGGAAAACAACCGCCGGCGGCGCACAGAACGCTCCCCGTGAAGACTGATTTTGCCGCCCTCCGGACGGCCACGTCACATTCTGAAAACGGCTTGCTGTATCCGAGCCAGCGCGCTGTTCCATCGCCGGGACCTGCGATGCCCTCCCTCCAGCCAAAGGCGTCATTTCGGATTCTGTCTTTTCTGGTTCTCACGAGGCGACTATCGCCGCGGGCCGGTATTTCTGCAGGATCGAGATCAGCTTGTCGCGGTTCACCGGTTTGGCCAGATACTCCGCGGCGCCCAGCGAGTACGCCATCGTCTTGTTTTCCACCATGCTGATCACCACCACCGGAATCGGCGCCAGTTCAGGATCGGATTTCAGCGCAGTCAGGACATTCCAGCCATCCACCCGCGGCATCATCACGTCCAGCGTAATGATGTCCGGCCGCAGCCGGCGCGCCAGTTCCAAACCTTCATCCCCGCTCGACGCAATCGTCACCACATAACCGGCCTTCGCCAGATGGGCATGCATCAATCCCTGCGCGCCAGGGTCGTCATCCACCACCAGAACCGACCCGGGCAAGTCGCCGGCGCGATGCTCTTCGTCGACCGGCGCCAGTGCCCCCGTCGCTGCTTCCACCATCCCGGCCGGCAGTCGAACCGTGAAAGTCGACCCGACATCCAGTTGACTCTCGACATGGATTGTCCCGCCCAGCATCTCGCAGAATTTCCGGGTAATCGTCAGCCCGAGACCGGTCCCTCCATACTTCCGCGTTGTCGATGCATCGGCCTGCGTAAACGCGTCGAAGATCTTCGCCACGCGCTCCGGGTCCATCCCGATCCCCGAATCCTTCACCTCGAAAACGATCCAGTCCTGCTCCGGCCGCGCCGTCAGCCGGATGACGCCATTGTGCGTGAACTTGCTCGCGTTGCTCAGCAGATTGAGCAGCACCTGCCGCACCTTCGTCAGATCGGACCGCATCGATCCGATTCCCGGCGCCGCCTCCAGCACCATCGTGTTGGAATTCTTTTCCATCATCGGCCGGATCGTCGTGCGAAGATCCTCAATCATCCCCGCAATACCGAAGGTTTCGACATACAATTCCATCCGCCCCGCCTCGATCTTCGAAAGGTCGAGAATATTGCAGATGAGCGCCAGCAGATGCCTTCCCGCCGCGCTGATTTTCCGCAGATCGGCGATCGAATTTTCGAGGCCCAGCTCCATCGCCTCCTCAATCACCATTTCCGTGTATCCGATGATCGCGTTCATCGGTGTCCGCAACTCGTGGCTCATGTTCGCCAGAAACTGGCTCTTCGCCTGATTGGCCGATTCCGCCGCCTCCTTTGCCGCCCGCTGCTCGCTCGCGATCTCCACCATCAGCCGGTATCGCTCTTCGTTGGCCGCCGTGACATGCATCGCCAGCCGCCGGTCCATCACGGCCGTCAGAAACACCAGGCCCAGCACCACCACCGTGACGAATACGATGCTGACCAGCCCCAGGTCGGAAATCGGAATCGCGTACTCCATCGGGCCATTCGGACCTGCCATGGGGAGAAAGCTCACCGCATCCATGCCCACGTAGTGCATCACCGGAATCGCCGCGCCCATCAGGACCGCGCACAGCACCTTCCGTATCCCCCAGTTCGCCGCCGATTCACGCACCGCGAACGTGAGCCACAACGCCACAAAGGAAATCATCACCGCCAGTACGATCGAAAGCGCCACAAGCGGCCATGAGTACTCGCACATCGCATGCAGGCGCATCGCTTCCATGCCTTCGTAGTGCATCGCCGCGATTCCGCCGCCCATAAACAGGCTTCCGCCCGCCGCGCGTGCAAACCCCAGCCGCTCCCGGCTCACGAGGAACAGCGCCACTCCCGACGCGAATACGGCGAGCAGGAGCGACCAGATCACGGTCGGCCAGTCGTACTGCACGGCAATCGGCAGCCGGAACGACAGCATCCCGATATAGTGCATCGACCAGATCCCCATCCCCATCGCGAACGCGCCGCCCAACATCCACGCCGTGCGCCCCCTGCCTCGCGCCCAGGCAATCCTTCCCGCCAGGTCGAGCGCAGCATACGCCGAGAGGATCGCGATTGCCACCGAGAGCGCCACCAGCCGGTAGTCGTAGGAATCGCTCAGATGCGCCGTGCCCATCACGCCGGCTCTCCAATCGTCCTCTTCTGAAGCAGCGTCTCCAGCTTTTCGAGCAGCCGCGAGAATTCCACCGGCTTCGTGTCGTATTCATCGCAGCCGGCGTCGAGCGCTTTGGTCCGGTCATCCGACATCGCGTGCGCGGTCAGCGCCAGTATTGGAATCCGCCGCAACGCCGGATCCGCCTTCAGCCGCCGCGACGCCTCCCAGCCATCCAGCACCGGCAGGCTCATGTCCATGAGGATCGCGTCCGGCTCCAGCTCCGCCGCCATTGCCAGACCCTGCGCCCCATCGAGCGCCACCGACACGGCATACCCCTTCCGCGTCAGCCGCCGCGCCAGCATATCCCGATTCATCTCGTTGTCCTCCACCAGAAGGACACGAACCGCATCGCCCATAGGAGATCCCCTCCTTTCCTATCGGCGGTGTGGGTAAGAACTTTAGTGCGCGAGCGCCTGCGCCATCGCCGGATGATCGATGCAGAACTGCGCCCGCACCGCCTTCCCCGCCCGCACTTCCCATAAATGGACAATCGGCGTCCGGAACGCCGCGCCCGTCGCGTTCACCGTCCCTTCCGTCCATCCCACCACCGCCACCTGATCTCCCGCGCGGATCATCCGCTCGATCGTCACCGACGAACGCACCGATGCCGTCAGTCGCCCGAAAAATTCCCGCGCCCCTGCATGCCCCCTGTAGTCCCCACCCCACGGCAGTTCCTTCGACTGCGCTATCTCCACATCCGCCGCCAGCAGGCCGAAGACTTTCGCCATATCCCTCTGACGAAATCCCTCATACACCGCCTCCACAACCTGAACCGGCCCGCCTGCCGCCGGCCGCGACTCCACGCACGCCTTCAGCGCCGTCAGTTCCTCATCCATCAATCGCATCCCCGCCTCGAACATCTCCACCGGCAGCGCATCCGGTTTCGGCAGCGTGATCATGTAGACCGCCTCCGCTGCCCCCACCGGCACGATACGCGCCGTCACCCGCCAGCGGCCCTCGGACGCATCGATGTACTCATGATCCAGAATGCCGGTCGCCCCGTCGTAGTGCGGAATCAGCGTCCCCTTCCCGTGCACCGTGTCCATTTCCCAACAGCCGTTTCCCAGATCGCGAATCGCCCGCACATTGTGGATCGCCCACTCGGGCATCGTCCCCGGGTCCCCGATGAACTCATAGCACTCCGCCGCACTGCGCGCGATCTGAATCGTTTTTGTTGCCGATATCGTCACTGCCTGTCTCCTCTTAATTGACTGGAATCTTCTTGAGCTTGTTCGCGGCCGCCAGCTTTCGCAGCGTCACCATGAGGCTTCGACGCTCCTCCGCCGAAAGGCAGGAGAAGAATTCTTCCTCGTTCCGGTCGGCCAGCGCCGCCAGCTTCGGTACCAGCGCCCGCCCCGCCGCCGTCAGCTTCACGTCCTGATAGCGCCGGTCTTCGTCCGCCTCGGCGCGCGTCGCCAGTTTTTTCTGGACCAGCCGCTCCACCAGCTTCGACACCGCTCCCCGCGTCAGCCCGCTCGATGCCGCCAGCCGGCTGGGCGACGTCTCACCCGCCTCGTACATCTCGCGCAGCATCACCCACTCCGCCACCGTCACTCCGCTTCCCTCTACCTTGCGCGCGAAGCTCTGCGATACATGATTCGAAACAAACCGGAGCCAGAATCCAATGTGGCTCTCAAGCGAAGCCGGCTGCATCTCCGCTTTCACAGTTCCAATCTGCGCTTTCACAATTCCAATATTAGTTTCTCAGGAAACTATTGTCAAGGAAATTATACCCGCGCGCGAAATCGCGCCTACCACGCATCCCGATTCGTAATACTGACCCGAAACAGCGGCTTCGCCTACTCGCTGTCTTCCATCTGATAGGTCTGCTCCGTCTTCGCCGGATCGTAATCCCGCCACAACCACGTGAGCGATTCCGGCAGATCGAGCGCCCCCTGCGCAATCGCATGCATGCTCACCCCAAACCGGAAGTGGAAATCGTACCCGCGCATCTTCAGGCTATTCGCGAGCTGAATATTATTCATGGGCCAGCTTCCGGCGTTGCTCTCGATATCGTCCGCCCCGTCCGACATCCACACCCGAATATTCTTCCTCGCCTCCCGCCGCACCCGGAACGCCACAATATACCCGCCATCCTGATTCTTCTCCGGATGCCACTGAATCGCCGAATAGCTCCCGATATGCGACAGCACTCTGCTGAACTGCTGCGGATAATACCAGGCCACATTCATCGCGCAGATCGCGCCCGACGACGCCCCCGCAATCGCCCGCGAATACGCATCCTGCCGGATCTTGTAAGTCTTCTGCACATCCGCCAGCACTTCGTCGATCAGATACTTCCCGTACCGGTCCGACACCGTGTCGTATTCGATGCTGCGCATCATCCGCGCCTCCTGCCCATCCGTTCCCGGCTGGATCAGCACATGCACCATCGGCGGAATTTTCTTCTGCGCCACCAGATTGTCCGATACCGTCTGCAGCCGCAGCCGCATCCAGTCCTGGTTCCCGACGATCGTCTCGCCATCCTGCCACACCATCAGCGGCGCGCCGTTCGCCAGGTCCGCGCCCGCATTCACATATACCCAGTAATTCGACTTCATCCCCGGATACACTTTGCTCTCGAGCGTCTTCCGCTCGCTCAGCGTCCCGTGCGGTACGTCCGGCTCCGGATACGAATCGGGATTGTATCCCGCCACCTGATAGCCGCCGATCTCCCGCCCATTCGCGAAGTAATGATATTGATGCGTGGTCCCGAGCCGCATCATCTTCAGCAGATACCAGTAATTCGTCCCCGTCACGCGCTTCATCGGCACCGCGGGTGCGCCGTCGATCACCACCGTCGCGCCCGAGGCGCTCTCCACCGCGAACAGAAACTCCTGTCCCCACACCGCGACGCCGTCACGCCCCGCCAGTTCCGGAATCCGATACCCGAACGAATCCTTCTTCCCCAGCAACTCCGCCAGCTTCGGCGAATCGGCGCGCGCCGCCTCAATCAGTTCCTGAACAGGATTCATCTGCGCCATCGCCGGCGCGCACAGCATCAACGCAACGAGTAATCGGGTCTTCATCAGTCCCGGATTATCTCACTCTTCGGGTCAGTGGAGGGTGGTCCTCCGGACCGCACGCGGCCCCCGGCCGCGTCGCAGGGGCAGGCGCAACCTCTCCGTGTTACTACTGGAACAACGACCCCATGGAACTCACCAACCTCGGCCGCACCGGCATCAAAGTCTCCCGTCTCTGTCTGGGCTGTATGACCTACGGCACCAGTAAATGGCGCCCCTGGGTTCTCGACGAACCCGAAAGCCTCCCCTTCCTCCAGCGCGCCTGGGAAGCCGGCATCAACTTCTTCGACACCGCCGACGTCTATTCCAACGGCGCCAGCGAAATCGTCCTCGGCAACGCCCTCCGCAAACTCGCCATCCCCCGGGAGCAGGTCGTCATCGCCACCAAAGTCTTCAACCCCATGGGCTCCTCCGCCAACGAGCGCGGCCTCTCCCGCAAACACATCAAACACGCCATCGACGCCAGCCTGAAACGCCTCCAGCTCGATTACATCGATCTCTACCAGATCCACCGCCTCGACACCGCAACCCCCATCGAAGAAATTCTCGAAGCCCTCGATTCCCTCGTCCGCGCCGGCAAGGTACTCTACATCGGCGCGTCATCCATGTACGCCTGGCAGTTTGCGCAAATGCTCCACGCATCGGACCGTAACGGTCTCGCGCGCTTCGCCACCATGCAGAATCACTGGAATCTGGTCTATCGCGAAGAAGAGCGCGAAATGAATCCGCTGTGCCGCGCCGAAGGCGTCGGCATCATTCCCTGGAGCCCGCTCGCCCGCGGCTTCCTCGCCGGCAACCGCACAAAGAGCGACTTCGGCGAAACCAGCCGCGCCAAAACCGACGACTTCGCCCACAAGCTCTACTACCAGGAAAGCGATTTCACCGTCGTTAACCGCGTCACCGAAATCGCCCAGCACCGCGGCGTGCCGAACGCGCAGGTCGCGCTCGCGTGGCTGCTCCACCAGCCCGGCCTCACCGCGCCCATCATCGGCGCCTCGAAACCCCATCACCTCGATGACGCCATCGCCGCGCTCTCTCTCAAGCTCGATGCAGAGGAATTAAAGGCTCTCGAAGAGCCCTACCGCCCGCACCCGGTTCTCGGTCACAGCTAGCCGCCTACTCGCCCAGAATTCCGCGAAAGTATTCCACGTATCGCGGCGCCAGATTCTCCGGCCTGTACATCGTCGAAGCCGCCAGCGCCCGCTCGCTCTCCGCCCGGTAAAATTCCGCGTCGTCTTCCAGCCGCTCGATCAGATCGATCCACGGTTCCACCACCTCCGCCGCCACCGGAACCGCCTGCCCCGCCGTGACACCCGGTGGAATCGGCAGATAAAATCCCGCCCCGTTGCAAGTCTCCGCCAGCCCGCCCCGATCGCTGACCAGCGGCGGAATTCCGTTCAGCAGCGCTTCCGCCGCCACGCGCCCCGCCGCTTCCTGCCAGAGCGACGGCGCCAGCAGCGTCTTCGTCGGCACGTAAATCTCTTTCGGCTGCGCCATCGCCGGCGAAAACATCAGGTTCTCGTGACGCCGCAGATCGAAGCCCCCCGCCATCCCCGCCCTCACTAACTGCCCCGCCGACCCGCGCGATTCCACAATCAGCATCGCGATATCCGGCCGCCGCCCGCTCAGTTCCTCCGCCAGCCGCGCCACCACCATCACGCCTTTCTCCGGCGATGGATTAATCACCGTCACGAAGATCGGGTCGCGTTCCTCCGCCACCACGTCTCCCATCTCCATCGGCACCGGCAATGGCGTGCTTTCGAGTTCAATCGCCGTCCGGTAATAGCGGGTCAGAAATTCGCTCGGCGTGAGAATGCCGTCCATTTTCTTCAGGAATCCGGAGCTCTGCAGATATCCCCGATTTCGAAGCGCGAACACAACCTTCGCGCCGCTCCGGCGAGCCCGGTCAAACCGCGCTACATCCTGCGGCAGCCCGCCGAATCCCATCACGATATCCGGCTGGAAGCCGCTCAGTTCATCGTCGAACATCCGGTCGAACTGGCCGCCATGAATCTTCTGCCACGCGTGCATGTCCCGCGGCCCCGTATCGATCAGCCGGTAATGAACGCCGCGTTCCTCCAGACGATATTCGGGCCGGACACGCGCCTTTGTGCGTCCCGGCAACACTTCCGGATCCATTCCCGATTCGCGCAGGAACAGGAGCGGATCGATCTTCCCCGTCTTCTCGCTTGCGGTGGTGGCGACGACGCGCGTCTCGAATCCGGCTCGCGCCAGAAACTCGCACGTCGTACGCATGGAACGCGCGGCTCCGCTCGCCGGGTCCTGCGGCAATTGCGGCAGAACCAGCAGAAAGCGGATTCCGGACGTGGTCACTATTGAATGTTAATCCGGCGCAGCCGTCAGATTTTGCGCCGCCGGCGGAATCCGGCAAACGCAAGTCCCAGCAACCCGCTCAGTCCGAGAGCCATCGACGCCGGCTCCGGAGTCTCCGACTGCGCTGCCTGCGGGTTCAGGTCAACCGAATTACCCGGTATGTTGACCTGCAGAAAGGATCCGGGATTGAAATATCCCGAGACTGTCAGTGAAATGTCGTATGACAAAATCGGTCCATCCGCGCCAATGTAATCCGTGCCCGTAACGTGGGCGCATGTTAAATCGCCGCACGAGGTATCGAAACTCAGGCCGCCCGATTCCCCTCTGCTGAAGCTGCCACTGTTCAGCTGGTACAGCAAGGAATAACTGAGGTCTCCGCCAGCCTCGCTGGCCGCGACCTGCTGGTGCAGGCCAACCGTGAAGTCCCAGCTCACCGGCAGAATTCCCTGTGGTACTCCCCCGTTGGCAAGGCCGCTGATCTCGAAAGTCATGCTGCCGAAGCCGCCGCTGAAGATCCCTACCTCGGCATCTCCAGTCAGCTTCACGCCGTTGGCATTGTTCTGAAAGCCCGGAATCGGCGTCGCCGAACAGTCGCTGATCGGTTCCGCCAGCACGCCGGTCTGCGTGACGTTGCACCCGCCCGAGCCGAACACCAGAACATTCGCCGCTCTCGCCGGCTGTGTAGCCGCAATGGCAATCGCCGCCAGCGGTACGATCGTTATGGCGATCGCTTTCCCGCGCGCCTGAATAAACCGCCGCGCTCTCTCAACTGAAGTCATTTGCCGCAATCCTCCGATTTACAGTCTTTTGGTTAGTATAAAGGAGCCGGATAGAAACAACCACCCTGTTTCCAGTATTTTAAGTACCAGCAGTACCACGAAAAAATGGCTAAATCCGTTCAGATCGACGCCTCCTCCCACTGCCAGCTCGCCTGCCCCTCCTGTCCCACCGCCGACGGTTCCACCCGCCCCACGCTGGGCGCGGGCCATTTGTCCCTCGCGAACTTTACCGCCCTGCTCGACGCCAATCCCGCCCTCGAGGAAGTCGAGCTCTCTAACTACGGTGAGTTGTTCCTTAATCCCGCGCTGCCCGAAATCATGCGCGCGGCTTTCGAGCGCGGCGTCGTCCTGCACGCCGATAACGGCACAAACCTCAACTTCCTGCATCACGATGCGCTCCACGCCCTCATCCGCTACCGCTTCCGCAGCCTGACCGTTTCGATCGACGGCGCCTCACCGGAAACCTACGCCCAATACCGCCGTAAAGGCGATTTCGAACACGTGATCGCGAACATCCGCCGCATCAATGAGGAGAAACGCCGCCACCAGACCGGCTACCCGATCCTCACCTGGCAATTCATCGTCTTCGGCCATAACGAACACGAGATCGACGCGGCCCGTAAGCTGGCGGCCGAACTCGGCATGCGATTCCGCGCCAAACTTTCCTGGGACGAAGACGTTTCCCCCATCCGCAACCGCGAACTCGTCCAGATCGCGCTCCAGACCCGGAACGTCACCCGCGCGGATCACTACGCCGCTACCGGACAGGCCTACCTGAGGACCATCTGCTACCAGCTCTGGCGCGCCCCCGTCCTCAATTGGGATGGCCGCCTGACCGGCTGCTGCCGCAATTTCTGGGGCGATTTCGGCGTCAATGCCTTCGATGCCGGCCTCGAAGCCGCTCTTGCCAGCGAGCGTTTTCACCACGCGAAGCAAATGCTGATGGGACGCGCCGACCCGCGGCCCGATATCCCCTGCACCACCTGCGATCTATATAAGACGATGCAGAGCGACGGCCGATGGATCTCCCGCGAGGAAATTCCTCCGCCGCCGTCGACGATCCTCCTCAGCATCTTCGCCGATCCTGGCGCGAGCGAGGCCACGCATGCGGATATCTTTCTTTATCCCGGTCACACGCCGAATCGAATCCTGCTGGCGGAGCCGCCACCCGCCATACGCTTTGAAGTCGGGAAAAGTTTTTCGGCCCTCCTGAGTGTCCGCGGCCCCGGTGACTACACACTCTGCGCGCTCCCGAAACGCATCGACCCGTCATACCGCAAGCACTACCCGCCGCTCGATCCAGTCACGAAACCAGTCACCATCTCGCCCCGCCCCATCGCCCAGGAACTCTCGATCCAGCTCTGAGGCGGGTCTACATCAGCTGATCGGACTTGCTCCGGTTGCACGCCTTGCACAGCGTCTGCAGATTGTCGAGCCTGTCGCTTCCACCCCGGCTCACCGGCATAATGTGGTCCACTTCGAGTTCCGCATCCGCATTCCGGCAAATCCGGCATCGATAGCCATCCCGCTTCAATACAAGAAATCGCCTTGCCACGGAGAGCGGACGGCGTTGGCTTCGCGGCGGCTCCCGTCTCGCCGGCGGCGCCTCCGGTGTGCCGTTTTCGTTCGCTTTCGCCACGGCGATCAGCGCGCGCTTCCACGTACCGAACCGCTCCACAATCGTTTTCGAGGACACCGGACATCCATACTTCTGCACGTCACTCATGCGGGGCCGCCGCCCCATTTCGCGCAGTGTAGTTTCCCAGAGGTCCGTAACGGCTTTGATCAGCTCTTCGTCGGTCGCCTTCGTGTAACGCGGCGCAATCAGTCCGGCCGCTGCCGCCGCCTGCCGCAGCGTCCCGAATTTCTGCCCCACCGTGCGCGAGCTGATCCGCCCATAACGATCGATGTCATCGCCCGTAATTCGCCGCCGCCCCAGAAGCTGAGAAATCCGCCGCAGCTCGGCCACAATACTCGCCTCATCGTGCGACTCCAGAAAATCAATAACAAACCGGCCCATCGTGAAGTTCTTCCCGTACGAAGCCTACGCCACGATCCCGCCGCTCCGGACCGCCCCAACTCGTAAATAACTGAAAATCAGAGGAATAAACTGTACATTTTGTTGCTACTCGAAATCCACGCGCCCTGCTCAGGGGGCGGACGCCCTCAATCCGCCGTAGCCTTCGACGCCGAGTCAATCTGCACCAGGTCTGCGGTCACCTTCTTCGAAACCAGCTTTAATCCAAGCTGATCCCGCAGCGCCGTAATCAGCGAAATGCTCCCCTGCTCGCTATCCGATATCTGATCGGCGCGTTCCGTCCAGCGGATCCGGAAGTCATAGAGTCCCGGCAGGCCAGTCTCATTCACCACCGGCTTCGAGACATAAGCCCCCACAATCTTCGCGAAGGCAGGCATCGAAAGCCCGTCCGACACCAGCGCGCCTTTCTGATCCCGCCGCATCGTAGCGGCTTCCTCCGTTGCTTTCGAAGGCCTCAGCTTCGGCTGATCGCCGGCAACTTCGAGCCCAAACCCCTGCATCTGCTTCTGAACAGGGTGCAGCTTCAGCCCGAACCGGTCCGCCAGCAGCGCCTGCAGCATCTGATTCACCTCATGCCGCGTAGCGTTCGCCCGGCCGCGCCCCCGGACATCGTAGCGATCGGTATCGAGCCACCCTGGACCGCCCAAAATCTGAAACCCTTTGATTTCGTATGCCTGCTGGATCAGCAGCTTCAGCGTGTAGCCGCGCGCCGCGAACCGGCCGCCCGGACCAACGTCAATCGTGACGATGTGATCGTCCAGTTTGTTCGGCTTCACGGACGCGGCGTCGAAACGGAACTGCTGCCCAAACGCAATCGCCGCAAACAGGAAACAAAAAAAGACTCTCATGCCCTTTGGACGCACGAGAGTCTCTCTTTCTTCCGTTCCGTGGATGTGGCGTGCCAATACCCCCCCTTGCAGCCTACCTACATCTTGTAGTAGTCTGAACGAATCATTGTGGTAGATACGATATGGCGCGAATAAAGCTCTCTAAACTCGAACTCGAAATCATGGAGACGTTGTGGGAGCGCGGTCCATGCTCTGTCCGGGAAATTCAGTCCGCTTTCTCGTCCTCCAGAAAGCCCGCATACACGACGGTGCAAACCACCGTCTACCGTCTCCTCGAAAACAAAAAGGCCGTAAGGATCGTGAGGCGAATCAGCAACGCCAATATTTTTGACGCGGCGATTACCCGTGACGATCTGGGGCGTGGTTTGATCGATGAGATCCTCGCGTTGTTCGGTGGCCGCTCGAAACCCGTGATGGCCCATCTGGTTGAATCCGGCAATCTCACCCTGGCCGAGGTGAAAGAGGCGGAGCAGGCGATCCGAAGGCTCGCGAAGCGAAAAACCGCGGCGAAGGACGCGGCCAAATGATCGCGGAACTCGAAAACCACCTCTGGCAATCGACGCTGTTCGCTGTCCTCGTCGCGTTGCTTACATGGACACTTCGCCGAAACAGGGCCGCCGTGCGGTATGGTCTGTGGCTGACCGCGTCCGTGAAGTTTTTGGTCCCGTTTGCCATACTCGGGGCCATCGCCGGACAATTCGAATTGCCGTCGGCCCGCGTCGCTGCGCGGCAGGTTGCCGCCACAAGTCAGGTCGCGTTCATGGAACAAATCAGTGAGCCATTCGCGCGGCCGATGCTCGCTCCTGGCGCGAAATCGATGACCCGCGCGCCGCACTTGCTTCCCGTCATCCTGTTCTGCATTTGGTTGTGCGGCTTTGCTGCCAACTGCCTGTCATGGTGGAGACGATGGCGGCGTATGCACGCAGTATTGCGCACTGCCACGCCGGCCCCCATTCATTTGCGGCAATGCGGCGCCCGCATCAGAATGCTGTGCGCCGCCGGAAGGCAGGAACCCGGCGTTTTCGGGATTTTCGACCCCGTTCTGCTTCTCCCTGAAGGAATCGCGGAGCATTTGACCGCGCCGCAGTTGCAGGCAATTCTGGCTCATGAGCTGTGTCATATCCGGAGGCGCGACAACCTTGCCGCGGCGGTTCACATGATTGTGGAATGTCTGTTCTGGTTTCACCCCGTCGTTTGGTGGCTGGAACGCCGGCTCCTCGAGGAGCGCGAGCGGGCTTGCGACGAAGATGTGCTGGCATCCGGGATCGATCCTCAGGATTACTGTGACGGAATAGTGAACGTCTGCAGGCACTTTCTGGTTGCGCCTTTGGTCTGCGTTGCCGGCGTGACTGGAGGGGCCTTCAGACGGCGCATCGAGGGAATCATGTCTTATGACGCAACGGTCGCGTTGAGTATCGCGCGGAAACTCCTTCTGGCAGGCGCCGGGGTTTTCGCGATTGCGCCCCCGATTCTGATCGGCGTTCTGCGTTTGCCCACGGCTGCCGCACAATCGCCCGCGGAATCGCGAAACATCCTCGGCGCCTGGCAGGGCTCACTGGCCGCTGCCAATCGGGAATCGCGGGTCGTGTTCAGCATCTCGCTGGAAGGTAAAACGCTCAAAGCAGTCATGTACCGCATTGATCAGGGAGGCCCCGGTACGCCTGTCACGGCGATCACTCAGGATGGCTCGCTGATAAAAATGACCTTCGCGTCGATCGGGGGCATCTATGAAGGAAAGCTGACGCCGGACGGAAAGACAATCGTGGGAACCTGGACGCAGGGAACGCCTCTTCCCCTTCGGCTCGTGCATGCCACACCGGAAACCGCGTGGGCGATTCCGGATGCTCCTCCACCGCCACAACAGATGGCAGCGGATGCTGACCCGGTCTTTGAAGTGGCAACGATCAAGCCGAGCCAAAACGTGAGCGTCTCGTTGAAATTAAGTCCCAGCGGGCTTTTCGAATCGGGCGGGACAACTTTAGCCGCCCTGATCAAATTCGCTTATGACCTTCATCCCAGTCAGATCGTCGGCGGACCCTCCTGGCTTCAGACGGAGAAGTACGATGTAACCGGCAAGCCGGACAAGCCTGGCAGGCCCGGCATCGAGCAGTTGAAAGCGATGATCCGCAAGCTGCTGGCGGACCGTTTTCAGCTTACCTCTCATCACGAAAAGAGTGAGCTGCCTGTTTATGCAATCAGGGTCGCGAAATCCGGAGCAAAGCTGATCGCGAACAACGCCGATCCGAATGGTCCTCCGGCTTTTAATGTGGGACCTCGTGCCTTACGCCTCAGCAACGCGACGATGACGGAATTCGCGCGTATCCTGCAGGCCGCCGGTAGCATCGTTGACCGGCCGGTGGTGGACCAGACAGGGCTCGGTTCCGCCAAATACGATCTTGCGCTGAGGTGGACCCCCGTGACATCTCAGTCGCGGGCGCCCGGGGTCGAGCCGGCCGGTGACAACGCCGGCGCACCTCCGGATCTGTTCATCGCATTTCAGGAGCAACTGGGATTGAAGCTGGAATCCACTAAAGCGCTGATCGACGTACTTGTAATAGACGGCGCGAAAAAGCCTTCGGCGAACTGATCGCGCGTTCGGCGAAAGCGAGCGCAATTCGTTTCCCGCCTCAACACACATAAGCCCCGGAGCGCAAATAGCGCTCCGGCCAGGGACCGAGGGTCGGTGTCCCCTCGCATCTGGAGTATCACTTTATAAATTTGAAACTCGAAAGCATGTGCCGGTAGGCTGGATAATCGGTTAGCTGTTCAATTTTCCAATGAAAGGAATCGATGGCGATCATAAAGGCGTCGGAATCCGTCACCACGTATGTGTCCTCCATCTCCAGCTCACCTGGTCGCTGTCGATACCGCACCGTCAGAGCCGGTCGATTGTCAATTATCAGTCGTATCTCACTGACCTGTGGGTTAAGATTCCGAGTTCGTTTCAACCCTTGAAGTCGAGCTTCAGCATTGCTTCCCCCCGTTTCGCGGGCGAGTCTGTTAACAATCACGTGACCGCCTGTCTCCGGATTGGAAAAAACCACGCCTTCACCTGGGCACCCAGCCGGACAACTACTCTCAGCTTCCCATGTCGATGGGTAGTCCATTGTCCACCCATAGCGATCGACAAATGTCCTCCAGAATTTTACGGGCACTGGCGGCGCGGGTGGGATGGGCGGTGGCCGTTTGACGATGACGCATGCCGATCCGCGAGATAGTATTTCCTGCCACCGGTCATGAATTAGAGGCCAGAAAGGGAAAGCACTAACACTTCCAAAAATCGGCACATTGGGAACCCATTCGTTTGTCGGCTTCACTGGCTTTAACGAGACAGGATCTCGGGTACTTTCCTTGACCGGTTTGCCGTTCTGTATGGCCCATATCTCCAGTTCGTTTATGCTTCCGGGAATCACGTTGATCGTCCGGTTGATTGATCGCAGCTTCTCGCTCTTATCCAGGGAATAAAGGTCGAAAATGGTCCAATCTCCCGCTCCAGGATCATCAAGGTTAGTGACGTAAATGCTGGAGACACGGCCCTTCGTGTATTCCAGCCTTGCCAAAGTCCGGGCGTCGGTCTCTGGCGAATCGACCCTGGAACGCCATTCGGACTCGCTGGTATACGCGCACCATCGGTCGTTGACTTCGTCGTTCACGACATAGAAGCTTTTCGGAGCCGCCTTCGGCGATTGAACCTGGCCCATGGCGGTGCTGATAAAGAGCGGAAAAAGAAGCAGGGTTGCCGCGCATTGCATCCACACATCCCCCACACCAATGGACGAGACGGCTTCGTACGAGTCGAATTTGGAACCGGGCTTTAGTTCCATGGGGATGCGCAGGATCGCTTCAACGTATTATACGGAAGCAATTTGCCAACGTCCTTCGGCGGCCGAAGCGAGGCTTTCCCGATGCGGGCGATTGCGCTGATGCTATGACAGAGATGATCCAGGCTCAGCCCTTTCCCAAAAGGCCATGGCTATGCGTTTGGTTTTCCCCGGTTCTTACGCTTCGAATCACCTCGCATCTCGATGCGATGAGCTCCGAGATCGGCGCCATGCCCAATCATCGATCAGCAGGACGGCAATCCGGCTCGGCCGGCCGGGCAGATTGCGGAAGCTACCGTCGGCGCGGGCCAGTGCAAGATCGCGGAACAGCGCCGCTGCCCGTGTGCAGAACGCCGAGAATCCGTGGCGGCACGCCTTCCGCGCAACGGCACAGGCGATGTTGTCCTTCCGGCACCGATCCAGTTAGCCAACTGCTCATCGCCAGTGGCAATTGGTGAGTCAGGGGTGAATGACGCTGGCGCTGCCGGTGAAGGTCGGCGAAGTCTGGCATCGTCGCCGCACCTGAAGCCAGTTCCTACACCTATGCTGAAGCCGGAATCATGTTCGCGTTCACCCGGAACAGCGTTCTGAATCATCCCGGAATCGCGTTCACGTTCCTCCGGGTTTCCCAGCTCGAACCCAATCGCCCGCAAATAAGAAATAAAAAAAGACTCTCATGCCCTTTCGCCGCACGAGAGTCTCTCCTTCTTTTTCCGTTCCGCTAAAGCGGTTTACTCCGGAGCCGGGAAACGTCCCGTATACGCCGCTTTGCCGACCACGTGCCCGTCCATCGCCTTCAGCAATTCATCGCGGGTCGTGTTGGCCGGCAGATCCAGCTTCGTATCGAGCGCATAGAACTCGAATACATAATGATGGATCGGCCCCGCCGGCGCTCCTGGTCCGAAATACCCCGGCGTACCGCGTGAAGCCATGATGCCAGGGCCGTTGCGTGTGCCGTCGGGAAGATCGCCGTTTCCGATGCCCGCCGGCAAACCCTTCGCCGTCCCCGGAATATTAAAGGCGCTCCAGTGCAGCGTGTCTGTCGTGGTCTTGTTGCTGGAATTCTCCACGTCGTGCAAAATCACCGCATAGGTCTTCACCGTGTCGGGCGTGCTCGTCGAATTGGTTCCCAGATTCCAGTGAAACTCGAAATCGGGCGATTTGTTTTCGCCGCGGCCCGCATTGTGCATGGGAATCATCCCGCCATCCGGGAAAGCATTCGACGTCACCCAGAACTGCAGTCGAGGCCCCCCTCTTCCCCCACCCCGTCCGCTCGCAGGCGGAGCGCCCTGCGCGAACATCAGCGCGGCGCAGGATAACGTCGCTAATAAAGTTGTCGCAACTCTCATGGATTTGCTTTCTCCTCATGAGTAGTCTATCCGAGCGGCGCGCCGCCTGTGTTGCCGCCCTTGCAGGGCCTCAGCCCGCCTTCCGGAGTTCTTCGCGAGTGACGCGCCGCAGCGTCTTCTCGAGCGGCTCGCGCGCCGCTTCCATATGCCGGACCAGCGCCTGGTTGATCAGAGCCTGATAGCTCGCGCCGCCCGCCTGGTGCGCCTCATTGCGGAACCAGTCGAGCACAAGGTCGTCCACCCGAATGGTGATCCGGGTCTTCCCCGATGCCTCTCCCACAATCGGCCCGCGCACCGCTTCACGCCATGCCCACGCGACTACTACCAGGCGTCCCGTCACATCTCTCGCGAGGGTGATCCATCGCTCCTGGTCCTCAGAGGATTCATCCGATCTTCCAGAGCTGTGGCAGCGTCAGCGAAATCCACCCGGTGCTTTTGAAGATTCGATCCGGCTTTTGCCGGGCCCCATTCGGAATCCCACGTTTCATCGTATGCACAACTGTGCACGGCCGAACGAAAACGCTTGACATTGCTCTAGTACACTAGTACATTATATTTCCAGATGACCCCGCGGGAAATCAGACCCGAACCATTCCGCATCGTCCTCGACGGCCGAAGCGGCGTCCCCGTCTATCGCCAGATCATGGACCGCATCACCGCTGGCATCGCCCGCGGCGCCGTGCGAAGCGGCGAGCAGTTGCCCACGGTTCGCCAGCTCGCGGTCGATCTCTCCATCAATCCGAATACCGTCATTCGCGCCTACCGCGAGCTCGAAATCCGCGGCGTCATCGATACCCAGCAGGGCACCGGTACGTTCATCGGCGAAACTCCCGCCGCCGCGGCTCCCGACGAGCGCCGCCGCATTCTCTCGCAATTGGCGGGCGAGTGCGCGGCCCGCGCCGGCGCGGCAGGCTTCACCCTCGATGAGCTGATCCAGCAGCTTGTATCTCTGGACAAACCAGAAAAGAGGAAGAAATAAATGTTCATCCGGCCCCAGCGCATTTCAACGATCCAGGTCAGCGCCATTGCCGCTGCAACCGCGGCAATCTCTGCCGCCGCGGGCTTCGGTCTCGCGGCCCTAACCGGAAAGCCCCTCTTCCTCATCACCGGAGTTGTCGTCGGCGCATGGTTTCTTTTCTCCATCAAGGTCGCCGACCAATGGGAGAAGGTCGCGGTACTGCGCCTCGGCCGCTACATCGGTCTCCGCGGTCCCGGCCTCTTCTTCGTCATCCCGGTCGTTGACCAACTCAGCCGCATGGTCGATCAGCGCGTCCGCACTGCCGGCGTCAGGGCCGAATCCACCCTGACGCGCGATACCGTGCCCGTGAATGTGGACGCCGTCGTGTTCTGGCTCGTCTGGAACGCCGAGAAGTCGATTCTCGAAGTCCAGGATTTCGACGAAGCGATCCAGCTCAGCGCCCAGACCGCTCTGCGCGAATCGATCGGCCGTCATGAGCTGGCGCAAATGATCACGGAGCGCGAATCGCTCGGACACGAGTTCCAGCGAATTCTCGATGAGAAAACAAACCCGTGGGGAATCACAGTCCAGTCGGTCGAAATTCGGGACGTTCAGATTCCGCAGGCCCTCGAAGACTCCATGTCACGCCAGGCCCAGGCGGAACGCGAGCGGCAGGCGCGCAACATTCTGGGACAGGCTGAGACAGAAATCGCGGAGAAATTTTCGCAGGCTGCCGAGCTCTATCAGAACAATCCCACCGCTCTCCATCTCCGCGCCATGAACATGCTCTACGAAGCAATCAAGGAGCGCGGCTCCATGGTGATCGTCCCCTCCTCGGCCGTGGAGACCATGGGCCTCGGCGGCAACCTGGCGGCCGCATCCCTCGCCGGCGCGAAGCCTCCGCAGGGGGCGTGAGATGCGCCGCCTTCTCACCACAGTTCTCACGCTCGGCATGGTGAGTGCGGCGCCCGCGGGGTTTGACGCCGCCTCCGTGCGGGTCAACAACAACGGTCCGCGCTACGGGTCCATTCAGTACACCGGCAACCGGCTCACCATCCGCGCGGCATCTTTGTGGATGTGCATCCGCTGGGCCTGGCATCTCGAAAGCTTTCAGATTTCCGGCCCGGACTGGCTGCAAACAGCACCGCTTTACGATATATTCGCCACAACTTCTGCGCTGGTAACGCAGCAGAAGATGCGGGCCATGTTCCGGATACTCATCGGCGAGCGTTTCGCGATGAAAACGCGTGCGGAAAAGAAGGAGATGCAAGTCATGGCGTTGGTCATCGCGAAGGGTGGACCGAAGCTCAGGCCATCGTCCGGTAAATTCGATGCGGCGCTCGGAGTGGAAGCTCCCTTCCAGTTCCTCGGGTTCGACAGCCGCACTCACATGCAGAGATCGTCCGGTGATCGGCCAGGCAGATGGCGCGATTCGTTTACAAATATGTCGATGCCGGAACTCGCCGCGGTAACGGCGCTGGCGCTCAGCAAAACGCCACTCGAGCAAATGCCCGTCATGGACGGCACCGGGCTCACCGGCCGCTACGATTTCTCGCTGACACACGATCTTCAGTCCGGAGACGAACACGAACACCCCACGTCGGACGATCTTCTGGCGAACATGCGGGCTGTTCTCCAAAAAAATATC
>Ga0134125_10002086_pt1 | contig 23948 bp, 22 predicted proteins | sample KB31751_FD_96464 | JGI IMG/M metagenome (GOLD analysis project Ga0134125, IMG submission 96464) | Terrestrial soil microbial communities with excess Nitrogen fertilizer from Kellogg Biological Station, Michigan, USA - KB3-175-1 | ecosystem: Environmental > Terrestrial > Soil > Unclassified ...
ATTAGTTCTTGCATTGGTACGTGACGTCGGATTGGGTAAAGTGAAGGATAAGAATCCGTGCCTTCCACGTTCCCTACACGGCAGACACTGACGGTCTTTGACGGCTAATCACGGTCAGTCAAAATCGCCGCTCAATAGCCCTGTCCTTGCGGATGTCATGTAGTTCCCAGGCTCTAGACGCGGTTCGATTCCCGTCACCCGCTCCATACAAAGGCGCACTCCACGGGATCTCCCTTGCAATTATAGGCCCTTTGTCGTGTTTGGGTTGGTGCTGCGTGCGTGCTGTTAATGGCCGTATTAATTGACCAATCGAAGCGCCACCAACCTGCGTCACCGCGGGATATCCAGCAGGTCGTATGCTGCTTGGGCCGCCACCAATCATCGATCTGGGCTCCGGTGGGCAGCTCAGGAAATTCTCGACCATATTCAGCAACATCCTGAGATCCGGAGGATTGAACTCAGCGACGTCGTCTGATTCAGCGCAACCGTCGGTGACGTTTGACTAGCCACCTAGCAATCGGCTGGACGTCGACGCCCCCGCAGCGGTGAGCCCGCGGACAAGGTCGGCTGCTCGCTCGGCCACGGCGATCGTCGGCGCGTTGGTGTTGCCGCGGGGGACCGTGGGCATGATCGACGCGTCGACGACGCGCAGGCCCTCAACACCGCGCACCCGTAGCTGCGGGTCGACGACTGCCATGTCATCGGTGCCCATCTTGCAGGTGCCCACAGGGTGATAGATCGTCTGCATCGTGGCTTGGATGTGCGCGACGATGTCCTCGTCAGAGTCGGAGGCGGGCGCGAGGTAGGGATTGCTGGCCCACTGCGCCAGCGGCGCGGTATTGGCGATCTGCATGGTGAGCCGCACGCCGGCGATCTGGGTCCGCAGGTCCTGCGGGTCGTCGTAGTAGTTATGGACGATGAACGGCTTGGCGGTTGGGTCCGGCGAGACGAGCGCGACCTGGCCGCGGCTACGGGGGTTGACGACGCTCGCGGCGATGGAGAAGCCATGTGCCTGCCCCGGCACCAGCCCCTCCTGAATGAACAGCGCGGGGACCAGGTGAAACTGCACGTCCGGCGCGTCGAGTTCGGCGCGGGTGCGCACGAAGCCGCCCGCTTCAGCGGCGTTAGACGTCAGTGGCCCGCGGCCCTTCGTCTGGAATTGCGCCAGGCTCTGCTCGTTCAGCGCACCGAACAGGCTGCCCTCGCGGTCGCTGAGGTAGATCACGCCCGACATGGGATGATCGATCAGGTTGAGCCCGACGCCAGGAACCTCGGCCACCAGGGAAATCTGAAGCGCCGCGAGCTCGCTCGGGCGGCCAATGCCGGACAGCATCAGCAGCTGGGTGAGTTGTAGGCGCCGCAGCTGATGATGATCTCACTCGCGGCGCGGAAGGTGAGTTGCTCGCCCAGCCGCACGCCCTGAACGCCGACCGCGCGCGTGCCCTCGAACAGCACCTTCACGACCTGGACATGCGTCTCGACGTGCAGGTTCGGCCGGCTCATCGCGGGACGTAGGTAGGCGACCGCCGCGCTCGGCGACACCGATCGGGCACGCCACGATCGCCAAACACGCCGCATTCCCGGCCACCACCGTCGTGCTGTGCCCACCGGGCCCCGATCGTTATCTCCGGTGCTAGCGGCCGACGGGCCCTAGGGCGCGTATAGGAAGCGCAACTACCCGTGAACAGCCGGACAGCACCGGACGTACCGAAGGGCGAGCCGCAACGACCTCTGTCCTGCTCAAGAGCCGTTTCTCCTCGTGGCGGGTCAAGGATTCGAACCTTGGAAGGCATCAGCCGACGGATTTACAGTCCGCTCCCATTGGCCGCTCGGGCAACCCGCCTGGTGGCCGGACGCACCGGCCGCTGGTCACGATACACAGTCCGTGACATCGAGTGGTAATGGGCCTGGCGAGTAGGGTCATCACCGGCGCGCACGGAAGGAGGCACGGTGGCGGATCCGTCGTTCGATGTGGTCAGCAAGGTCGACCGGCAGGAAGTGGACAACGCGCTCAACCAGGCGGCCAAGGAGCTGTCGACCCGGTTCGACTTTCGCGGGACCGGGGCGAAGGTGATGTGGGCCGGTGACGAAGCGATGACGATCGAGGCCGAGACCGAGGAGCGTTGCCGCGCCGCCATCGACGTCGTGAAGAGTAAGCTGGTCAAGCGCGGCATCTCACTGAAGGCCTTCGAGGTGGACGAGCCGGCCGTCTCAGGCAAGATTTACCGCACTACCGGGCGCATCCTCCAAGGCATCAGCCAGGACAAGGCCAAAGAGATCGCCAAGGCGGTGCGGGACGAGAAGCTCAAGGGCGTCCAGGCTCAGATTCAAGGCGATCAGCTGCGCGTCTCGGGCAAGAAGAAAGACGACCTGCAGGCCGTCATCGCCCTGCTGAAGGGCCGCGACTTCGGTGTCGCCCTGCAGTTCACCAACTATCGGTGATCTGAGCCGCTCGTAGTGTCCGCGGGTAGCCGACTACGCCATGAACCGGGCGGCCGGGTGTCCATGGCGTAGTCGTCGCATTACCGCATAGTGGTGCTATCCGGCGCGGTCGTTAAGTGGGCCTCCGTGTGGGCGCCCACCGAACGACACGACCGGTTTGGACGCTTTCATGCGGTGGAAGTGTTCCATGCGGGCCTGATAGTCGGCGGCCGCCAGCTTTTCTGCCGCCTTCCGGTAGTCGACGGTGCCCTTCCTTGTCCCTGCATCTTGGGCGGTAGCGGGCTGGTCCTTCACGGGTGACGATTCGGGACCGAGTTCTGCATGCTGGAGGGTGCTTCCTGGGCTGGTCATCGTTGGCCCCTTCCTATGTATCCTCTCTGTTGTTTTTCCGACGATCTGACCCTGTCGAGTCCGGGCAACGTTATGCCACCGACGCAGAATGCGATCAGCTGAAGCGGTTGGGGAATTGCTTGACGATGCCATTCGAGGCGTGTCGGCCATGGCCAGAATATGGTCTCGGTAGCCGTTCCAGACACCGACGCTTTCCGCGTAGTGATGGGTGAGCTCATCGGACCCCCATCTCCACTACCTGGTCCAGATGCGTCTTCATCATGTTCTGCACCGCGTCGAGCGGCCAGTTCCCCGGGTTGGCGCCGTGCAGGAAGTCAGCGATCTGGTTGCCGTTTGCATAGAACGCCGCTTTGGCCTGGTCGACTTCCGCCGGATTGCCGGTCTTGGCGGCCTTGAGCACCCCCACCGCAGTCATCATGTGTTGCTGGAGCAGGGCCGTCAGCTTGTTGCCTGCATCCTCGCCGTAGTAGGGCTTGACGGCGTTGCCGATATCCGTCTGGTTGGCAAGCAGGCGGTCCTGAGTTACCTGCAGGTCGGGGGAGTTGTCCGCGAAGCCCACGATCGCAAGGCGAGTCCAGGTTCCGTGGTCCTGCCACAACGTACGCATGTTGTCATGCAGCGCGCTCGCCTTGGGGCTCGGAGCCTGCTCAGTCCCAGCCTGCGGTCCGGATGCCCCGGAGCCGCAGGCGGCTGCGGCCAGGACTACCGCAGCGATACCCACCGAGAGCCGTGCGCCGATAGAACGCCAGATGGTACTCATCGCTACCCCTCTATAACTCTAACGGGTGCGTCAAATGTTAATACGGTATTCATCCAGGTCACCCCTAGAAGGGCGATCCGCTCGCCTGTGCGCGGGCACCGCGGTACACCGGCTCTTCAGCCCCGACTATGCCCCTGGCTATCGCGCCGCTGCCAACCCAGATGCCCTTCAGCAGAGACAGTGTGTTGCCCATCGATCGGCGGCAGGTATCCGGCATTTCGGGCGGGAGAACTCATTACGACTTCGCGCGCGGCCCGGCTGGCGCAGCCGCACGTGCAAGCCGGCCATGAAGGCCCGGGTACCCGTGCGGTACAAACGACGGTGACCACCACCCGCCGACGACAGCGAAAGACGAGCATGGTCAGCGCAGCTCAGACACAGTGTCGGGCGGATGCGTCCTGGCCGCTGCTAGTCACTACGCAGTTCACCGATTATCGGTGAAAGGGATCGTGCTGGCCGGCGGCGCCGGCACCCGGTTGCATCCGATCACGAAGGCCGTCTGCAAGCAGCTGCTGCCGGTATACGACAAGCCGATGGTCTACTACCCGCTGTCGGTGCTTATGCTGGCCGGGATCCGGAACATCCTGATCATCTCCACACCGTCGGACCTGCCGTTGTTCCGCCGCCTGCTAGGAGACGGCAGCACGCTGGGGTTGCGGTTGAGCTACGCCGAACAGGCCCAGCCCAACGGCTTGGCCGAGGCTTTGATTATCGGCGCAGATTTCATCGCAGACGACTCTGTCGCGCTCGTGCTGGGTGACAATATCTTCTATGGTCCTGGATTCTCCAGCCGGCTCCGAGACTGTGTGGCTAGCTTGGACGGTTGCGTACTGTTCGGCTACCCGGTCAAGGATCCGCAGCGCTACGGGGTTGGCGAGGTGGACGCCACCGGCACGTTGATATCCATCGAGGAGAAGCCCGCCGCGCCCCGCTCGAACAAGGCGATCACCGGGCTGTACCTCTACGACAACGAGGCGGTCAAGGTCGCTCGCTCGCTGACCCCGTCAGCCCGCGGCGAGCTCGAGATCACTGACGTGAACATGCACTATGTGCGGCAGGGCCGGGCAACGCTGATCGACCTGGGCCGCGGATTCGCCTGGTTGGACACCGGAACCCATGAATCGCTGCTGGAGGCCGGCCAGTACGTGCAGGTCCTTGAGCACCGTCAGGGAGTCCGGATCGCCTGCCTGGAGGAAATCGCGCTGCGGATGGGCTTCATCGGCGCCGACGCCTGCTACGCCCTGGGCCTGGCCATGGCGAGCTCTGGCTACGGTCAGTACGTCATGGACATCGCCAAATCGACCTGACAGACCCGTCAGGACCGCTGGCGGCGAGCCATCTCCTCCAGTCGCTGCACCCGCTCGGCGATCGGCGGGTGGGTGGAGAACAACCGGGCAGCACCCTCGCCCGGCCGGAACGGGTTAGCGATCATGAGGTGGGACTGCGCGGCCAGCTGCGGCTCGGGGCGAAGCGGCGCCAGCTGGGTACCGCGCTCCAGTTTGCGTAGCGCGCTGGCCAGCGCCAGCGGGTCACCAGTGAGAGTCGCGCCGGATGCGTCGGCCTGGTACTCCCGCGATCGACTCACCGCCATCTGCACGATGCCGGCGGCAATCGGGCCGAGTAGGGCGATAAACAGCATCGCGAACGGGTTCGGGCGATCGTCATCGGCGCCACCGAACAGTCCGGCGAACATCGCCAGGTTCGACAGCGCCGTCACCATCCCGGCCAGGGCGCCGGCGACGGAGGAGATGAGGATGTCCCGGTTGTAGACGTGCGACAGCTCGTGGCCGAGCACTCCCCGCAGCTCCCGCTCACTGAGCAGCTCGAGAATGCCGACGGTGCAGCACACCGCTGCGTGGCGCGGGTTGCGGCCGGTGGCGAAGGCGTTGGGGGCCTGGGTCGGACTGACGTACAGCCGGGGCATCGGTTGGCGGGCATCCGTGGCCAGCTCCCGAACGATCCGGTACATCATGGGCTGCTCAGGCTCCGACACCGGCTGCGCGCGCATCGCCCGCAAAGCCAGCTTGTCGGAGTTGAAGTAGGCGTAGGCGTTCATTCCCAGCGCGAACACCACCGCGATGAGTACTCCGGTGCGGCCGAAGGGCACCCCGATCAGCACCACCAACGCCGACAGCCCGCCGAGCAGCAGTGCCGTCTTCAGCCCGTTGAAGTGGTTGTGCACAGCGGTCAGCCTCCCGTTGCGATCGGCTTCTGATCAGTGCAACGTGGCAGCGCAGTCGGGGGTTCCAGCGCACCGCGTGGGTGCCCGCGCGGGCACAGTGACGCGACACAGCACTCACGGGAGCACGACACGCCGGGCATGAGGGCGCGACACGCCGGGGGAGGGGAGTCGGGGTCAGAGTTCCAGGGTGCAGCATTTGGGACCGCCACCGGCCCGGCGGAGTTCGGAGATGTCGACAAAGACCGGCTCGAAGCCGCGGGCGGCCAGGGTGCGGCCGAGAGTCGTGGCTTCCGCCGGGAGCACCACCGAGCCGCCGTTGGATACCCCGTTGAGCCCCAGACACGCCGCGTCTGCTGCATGCGCGACCACGGCGTCCGGGAACAACCGGGCCAGCACTTGTTGCGAGCCGGGTGAGAAAGCCGGCGGGTAGTAGGCGATCAGCGAGGTGACCGGTGAGTCGTCGAGCACCAGCAGGCAGGTGTCGAGGTGGTAGTAGCGGGGATCGACCAGCTGCAGTGACACCACCGGGACCCCGAGCACTTCCTGCGCTTCGTGGTGCGCGGCCGGCTCGGTGCGGAATCCGGTTCCGGCCAGCAGCAGGGAGCCGGTCCACCTCAGGTCGCCGGCTCCCTCGTTGACGGCGCGGGGCATCACCATCTCGGGCGCGCCGTGCGCGGCGAACCAGCGCCGGTAATGCTCCGCCTCAGCGGCTCGCTCCGCGTTGCGAAACCGAGCACCCAGTACGGCGCCATCGATCACGGTGCCCGCGTTGGCCGCGAAGACCATGTCCGGCAGGCCCGGCTCAGGATCGGCCACCTCCACGGTGTGCCCCAGCGCACGGTAAGTGTCGACGAGCGCCGTCCACTGGGCCATCGCCCGCGCGGCGTCGACCGGTCGGCTGGGATCCATCCAGGGGTTGATCGCGTAGTTGACCGTGAAGTACCGCGGCGGGCACATCAGGTACCGGCGCGCGGTACCCACACGCGATGGACTCACGAGTTTCAGAGCCGACGACATATTTCGATCGTAATCCCGCAGAGATTTGACATTCAATGTAGCTATTTTGCTTGTCGACCATCAGAATATTGCGCATGGATCATATCGACCGGCAGATCGTAATGCGGCTGGTGGCCGACGCCCGCTCCAGCTACGCGGAGATCGGTGGGGTAGTCGGGCTTTCCGCACCCGCCGTCAAGCGCCGGGTGGACAAGCTGCTCGACACGGGTGTGCTGCGCGGCTTCACCGCGGTGGTCGATCCCGGCGCGCTGGGTTGGGGTACCGAGGCCTTCGTGGAGGTGCACTGCCGGGGCAACGTGGCGCCGTCCCGGATCCGGGACGGCCTGCTGTCGCTGCCCGAGGTGGTGGCCGCCTACACCGTCTCCGGTGCGGCCGACGCCATCGTGCACCTGCGCGCCGGCGGCATCGCGCATCTGGAGTCCGCGCTGGAACGGCTCCGCGCGCTGGACTTCGTGGATCGCACGGTTTCCACCGTGGTGTTGTCCAGCCTCATGAGTGGCATTCGGTGCTATGAGCCTGTTACGCACTCATGACTGTGAGGGCCGCGTCGCGGTCCTCACCCTCGCCGACCCGGGCCGGCGTAACGCGCTGAGCATTGAGTTGTCCGGGCAGTTGGCCGACGCCGTCGCGGAGTGCGACCGGGACGGGTCCGTGCACGCCATCGTGATCACCGGTGCACCTCCGGCGTTCTGTGCCGGGGCTGACCGCGGCGCGCTGGCCGCCGCGGGACGGTCGGGTTCTGAAGCGCAGCTGCGCGGCATCTACGCCGGTTTCCTCGCCGTCGCCAATGCCGCCCTGCCCACCATCGCAGCCGTCAATGGGCCGGCCGTGGGCGCCGGGCTCAACCTGGCACTGGCCTGCGATGTGCGCCTGGCCGGGCCGGGCGCGGTGTTCGACGCGCGGTTCCTGCAGCTGGGCATCCATCCCGGTGGGGGCATGACGTGGCTGGCGCAGCGCTCGGTGAGCCGGCAGACCGCAGCCGCGCTGGCGCTGTTCGGTGAGCCGCTGAACGCTGCGGAGGCGGTGCGCACCGGCCTGGCCCACCGCCTGATCGAGACACGAAGCGAGCCCCGCTCGCGCGAAGCGCACGAGGCGGTCGTGACCGCCGCAGTAGACCTGGCGCGCCGAACTGCCGACGCTCCCCGGGACCTGGTGATAGCTACCAAAGCCGCCCTGCGGGCCACCTCAACCATGCCCAACCACGCCGACGCGGTCGCTTACGAGACCGCCCCCCAACTCGCCTCCCTGCGCTCCCAAGCCCGGTAGCCCCTCCGCAGTCTGGATGCAGACTGCTGTTTCCAGGCCCCGAAAACAGCAGTCTGCATCCAGACTGCGGGCGGAAGGGGCGGGAAGGGGCGGGGGCTCAGCCGGTGCGGGCGGCTAGGTAGTCGGTGACGGAGGCTAGGGCGTCTCGGGCGGAGCACGGAGGCAGCACTGCGAGTTCGCGGCGAGCGGCGTCGGTGTAGGAGCGCAGGGCACGCACTGCCCGATCCAGGCCGGGCGACTCGCGCAGCCGCCACAGCGCCTCGGCGATCAGCGCGTCATCGGTCAGCGGACCGGCCAGTAATGCCCGCAGCCGCTCACCCTCAGCGCTCCCGTCAGCCAGCGCGTAGAGCATCGGCAAGGTGCGCACGCCCTCCCGCAGGTCCGTCCCCGGTGTCTTACCGGACTGGGCGGCCGGTGAGGCGATGTCGATGATGTCGTCGGAGATCTGGAACGCGGTACCGATTGTCTCCCCGAAGCGGCACAGTGCCTCGATCCGCTCCGACCCTGCCCCGGAGAACATGGCGCCGTAGCGGCCCGCGGTGGCGATCAGCGAGCCGGTCTTCTCCGACACCACCGCGAGATAATGATCGACCGGGTCGGTGCCGTCGACGGGACCCAGGGTTTCCCGCATCTGGCCGGTGACCAGCTCGGCGAAGGTGCAGGCGATGATCCGCACCGCGTCCGGTCCGAGGTCGGCGACCAGCCGGGAGGCGTGCGCGAACAGGAAGTCACCGGTGAGGATCGCGACGGTGTTGTCCCAGCGGGCGTTGGCGCTGACCGCGCCGCGGCGCAGGGTCGCCTCGTCCATCACATCGTCGTGATAGAGCGTCGCGAGGTGGACCAGCTCCACCACCGCGGCGGCCCGCACCACTTCATGCGTTCGATCCCGGTCCGGCCCGAACTGACCCGCGAGCAGCGTGAACAGCGGCCGGAACCGTTTACCCCCGGCGTCGACGAGGTGCAGCGACGTTTCGGTGAGGAAGCGGAACTCGCTTTGCACCTCCTTGTGCAGCAGCTCTTCCACCTGGGTCAACCCCTGCTCCAACACGGCGCGCAGCTGCGGGTCGGCCATTTCCACACCGGCGAGCTGCTCGGATGTCGATCTGCTCATACCCGGATCAGGAGGCGAACGCGCCGAGCGCGGCCCAGTCCAGGGCGAAGGTGGGCACCACGCCGAGCAGCAGGGTGACCACCACGCCGAGCGTGATCGCGGCCGTGGTGAACGCACCGGGCACGCTCACCGTCGGACCGTCGGCGGCCGGTTCGCTGAAGTACATCAGCACGACTACCCGCAGGTAGAAGAACGCGGCCACCGCGCTGGCCACCAGGGCCACCACCACCAGTGGCGCCATCCCGTCGGCCAGCGCGGCGCTGAACACCGCGAACTTGCCGGTGAACCCGCTGGTCAGCGGGATACCCGCGAGCGCGAAGAGCAGGAAGGCGAACACCGCGGCGGTCAGCGGGGACCGCTTGGCCAGCCCCGCCCACTGGGACAGGTGGGTGGCCTCACCGTCCGCGTCCCGGACCAGGGTGACGACCCCGAACGCGGCCAACGTGGTGAAGCCGTAGGCGAGCAGGTAGAACATCGTGCCGGACAGCCCCTCGGCGGTCAGCGCGATCGCCCCGACCAGCAGGAAACCGGCGTGCGCCACCGACGAGTAGGCGATCATGCGTTTGATGTCGGTCTGGGTCAGGCCCAGCACCGCGCCGATCGCCATGGACACGATCGCCACGCCCCACAGCAACCCGCGCCACTCCCAGCGAGTGCCTTCGAAGCCCACCGTGAGCACCCGCAGGATGGCGCCGAAGGCGGCGACCTTGGTGCAGGACGCCATGAACGCCGTCACCGGCGTCGCCGCGCCCTGGTAGACGTCCGGGGTCCAGGTGTGGAACGGCCCGACCGAGCCCTTGAACAGCAGCCCGATCACCAGCAGCGCCAGCCCACCGAACAGCAGGGTGTCCGACCGGTCGGTGCCCGCCGACGCCTCGGCGATCCGGGACAGCTGCACCGAGCCCGCGTAGCCGTACAGCAACGCCACCCCGTATACAAAGAAAGCAGAGGAGAACGCTCCCAAGAGGAAGTACTTGACGGCCGCCTCCTGGGACAGCAGCCGGCGCCGCCGGGCCATCCCGCACATCAGGTACAGCGGCAGGGACAGCACCTCCAACGCGATGAACATGGTGAGCAGGTCATTGGCTGCGAGGAAGACCATCATCCCGCCCAGCGAGAACAAGAACAGCGGGAACACCTCGGTCTGCATCATGGTCTCGGTCTGGGTCCCGACCAGCTGCGCGCGGTCAGCAGCCGTACCGGGGCGCACCGCGGCGTCGGGCGTGAACGCTCCCCCGGGTTCGACCGTACGATCCGCGATGAGCAGCATCGCTCCCAGCCCCAGGGCTAGCAGCGTGCCCCACAAGAACAGCGCAGGGCCATCGACGGCGATCGTGCCGGCCAGCGTCACCACGTTCGTCGCGCCACGGGAGTACAGGTGTGCGCCCAGTGCGGCACCGGCCGCGCCGAGGGTGAGCAGCGTCAAGGCGACCTGAGCCGACCACCGCGCCGGGCGCGCCACGAACGCTTCGACCAGCACCGAGATGCACGCCGCGCCGAGTACCACCAGGATCGGGGCGATCGCCCCATAGTCCACCGCAGGCGCCTGCACGTGCTGGACCTGCCACAAGAATCCGGGCACCTCAGCTGCCTCCCTGCCCGGTGACCGGGTCGGACAGGCCGACCTCGGTGACCGTGGCCCCGACTGACGGTTGAATCACGTTCAGCACCGGTTGCGGGAAGAACCCGAGCAGCAGGATCAGCGCTACCAGCGGTACCAGCACAGCAATCTCCCGGATCGACAAGTCCGGGAAACCGCCCCGTCTGCGGTGCACCCCTGGTGCCGTCGCGGTACCCGGCCCGTCCAGCGCCCCCAGCACGGCCGCGCCGCGCACCGGGCCCTGCATGAGTCGCTGGTAGAACCACAGCGCATACAGCGCGGACAGGATCATCCCCGTGGTGGCGATGACAGTGGCCACCGGCTGGCGCGGGTACGAGCCGATCAAGACCAGGAACTCCGAGACGAACAAGTTGGTACCCGGCAACGCCAGTGCGGACAGCGCGGCCAGCAGCATCATCCCGGCCAGCAGCGGAGCCCGCCCCGACACGCCACCGTAGTCGCTGATCAGCCTCGATCCGCCGCGCGCGATCAGCATGCCGACCACGATAAACAGCATCCCGGTGGAGATGCCGTGATTGACCATGTAGAGCACCGCGCCGGCCTGCGACTGGGTGGAGAAGGCGAACACGCCCAGCCCGATGAACCCGAAGTGCGCCACCGAGGTGTAGGCCACGAACCGCTTCATGTCGGACTGGCCGACGGCCAGCAGCGCCGCGTAGATGATGCCGGCGATGGCCAGCACCAACACCAGTGGGGCCAGCGTGCGCGATGCGTCGGGGAACAGCGGCAGGCAGTAGCGCAGGAAACCGTAGATGCCGACCTTGTCCATCACGCCGACCAGCAGCACCCCGACGCCTACCGGGGCTTCGGCACCGGCGTCGGGCAGCCAGGTGTGCAGCGGCACCAGCGGTGCCTTGATGGCGAAGGCGATGAAGAACCCGAGGAACAACCAGATCTGGGTGCTCGCCGGGATCGTTGCGGCGATGCTCTGCAAAGCGGCCCAGTCGAAGGTGCCATGCCCGAGCCGGCGCCCGCTGACTACGAACAGGCCGATCACGCTGGCCAGCATGACCAACCCGCCCAGCAGCGAGTACAAGAAGAATTTCACCGCGGCGTACTGCCGTCTCGGGCCGCCGAAACGCCCGATCAGGAAGTACATCGGCACCAGCATGACCTCGAAGAACAGGTAGAACAGGAACACGTCGGTGGACACGAACACGCCAATGAGCAGCGACTCCAGCGCCAGCAGCAGCGCGTAAAAACTCGCCGGGGTGCGGCCCTCGGGCAGCTTCTCCGCCCACGACGAGCCCATCACGATCGGCACCAGCACGCCGATCAAGGCGATCATCACCAGCGCGATGCCGTCGATGCCGAGCGCGAAACGGGTACCGAACGCGGGGATCCACGGCACCGACAGGGTCAGTTGCAGCCGCCCACCACCGGGCTGGTAATCCGACCAGGCGACTGCGGTCAGTATCAGCTCGACCAGCGCGAATGCCAGACCGGTGGCCTTGGCGGCCACCGGCGCGGTGCGCATCGGGGCCACTACCGCCGCCCCCACCATCGGCAGCAGCAGCATGGCCAGTAGCAGTCCGCCTCCACTCATGCGTAGCTCACCGCCACCAGGAAAGCGATCACTACAATCCCCCCACCGAGCATGCCCAATGCGTAACTGCGCACGAACCCGGTCTGCAACCGGCGCAGCCGCCCTGACGTGCCGCCGAGCAGCGCCGCAGTGCCGTTGACGATGCCGTCGATACCCTTGTTGTCCACGAACACCAGCGCCCGGGTCAACCAGGTACCGGGTCGCGCGATGATCGCCTCGTTGATCGCGTTGGCATACAGGTCGGCTCGCGCTGCGGCCACCGGCAACGAGACCCGCTGAGGCTTGGCCACCGGCACCGGGTGGCGGCCGATGACCAGCCAGGCCACCAGCACCCCGGCCGCGGATACCAGCACTGTCAACGCCGGCACCGCGATCGCCGTAGTGGTCGATTCCACCGGTACGAGTGCCCCCACCGAGGGCTCCAGCCAGCGCGCCAACCGCTCGCCCGAGGCCAGGAACAAGCCGGCGACCAGCGAGCCGATGGCCAGCGGCACCATGGGCACCCACATCACCGGCGGGCACTCGTGGGGGTGGTATTCCTGGCCGTCGGCGGTACGCAGGTTGCGCCAGCGCTCCTCACCGAAGAACGTCATGAGCATCAGCCGGGTCATATAGAACGCGGTCAACCCCGCGGCGAGTAGCGCGATGACTCCGAAGACTGTTCCCCAAGAACTGCCAGCGCCGCCCACCCCGAAGGCTGCCTCGATGATCGCATCTTTGGAGTAGTAGCCGGACAGGAACGGGAAACCGATCAGCGCCAGGTAGCCGGTGCTGAAGATGGCGAAGGTGATCGGCAGGTGCTTGGCCAGCCCACCCATCCGGCGCATGTCGACCTCGTCGTGCATGCCGTGCATCACCGAACCCGCGCCCAAAAACAGCCCGGCCTTGAAGAAACCGTGGGTCAGCAGGTGCACGATGCCCAACGCGTAACCGGCCGGACCCAACCCGACGGCGAGGATCATGTACCCGATCTGGCTGACCGTGGAGTAGGCCAGCACCTTCTTGATGTCGTCATAGGCGCAGCCGATGATCGACCCGATCAGCAGGGTGATCGTCCCGATCGCGGCGACGGCCAGCCGGCCGGTGGCGCTGAGGTTGTACAGCGGGCTGCACCGGGCGATCAGGTACACCCCGGCGGTGACCATCGTCGCGGCGTGGATCAGGGCCGAGACCGGGGTCGGGCCTTCCATGGCGTCGGGCAACCATGCCTGCAGCGGGAACTGGCCGGACTTACCGCAGGCGCCGAGCAAGAGCAGCAGGGTGATCGCCAGCAAGGTCGGCGCGCCAATCTCCCCGGCGCGGGGAAATACCTCGGAGAACTGCACGGTGCCCAGCGAGCGCCAGATCAAAAAGATCGCGATGGCCAGGCCGACGTCGCCGACCCGGTTCATCAGGAACGCCTTCTTGGCCGCCGTGGCCGCGCTGGGCCGATCCTGGTACCAGCCGATGAGCAGGTAGGAGGCCAGGCCCACGCCTTCCCAGCCGAGGTAGAGCGTGACGAAGTTGTTGGCGAGCACCAGGATGAGCATCGCCGCGATGAACAGGTTGAAGTACCCGAAGAACCGGCGCCGCCCGGGATCGTGCGCCATGTACCCGATCGCGTAGAGGTGGATCAGGCCGCCGACCCCGGTGATGAGCAGCACGAACGTCAGCGACAGCGGGTCCAGCCGCAGACCGTAGCTGACCTGCAGGGAGTTGACCGCGAACCACGTTCCGGTGCCCAGCTCCCGGGTGCGCTGCGCCGCGTCGTAACCCAGCCACTCGGAGAACAGCGCCACCCCGTAGACAAAGGCGGTGAGCACCGTTGCGCAGCCCAACAGGTGGCCCCAGGCATTGGTGCGACGGCCCCCGGCGAGCAACACGAACGCGCCGAACGCAGGCAGCACCACAAGCAACCAGGCGTAAAGCGCAGTGCCCTCAGCAGGCAAGACCTCGGCCATGCCGGACACTCCGTTCGTCGGTACGAGCGAGCCGGTCGGTTAGCAGTCCAGCGCACCGACGTAGCAGCACCGACTACGTCGTCACGTCCGCTCAGTTTAGGGTGGTAACGCTCGCAACCCGGCATCACCTCATCGTGGCGGGTCGCGGCGCGTCGACACCTGGCTCCAGGGCCTTATGGATGCTTATGCACCCTGCGATCGGCTTGCGGGGGGCGGAAGCGGCACGGCTCCCGTGATGCCGTGTTACACTGGATCACGTGTCCACTCGAAACATCACGCTCACCCTTCCCGCGGAGCTTGTGCGGCAAGCGAGAGTCATCGCGGCCAGCCGCGATACATCACTGTCTGCCCTGGTCGCCGAATACCTCAGGCAGTTGACGCGGCAGGAAGGCGACTACGAGCGGGCGTGGCAGGAGGAACGGCGACTGATGGCCGACGGCCTGCCCATGCGTGTCGGAGAGGTCACGTGGTCCCGGGCCGACAGCCATGCGCGCTAAACAGGACCTCGAGTTTGTGGACACCAATGTCGTGCTGTACGCCTACGACTGTTCCGCGCGGGCCCGGCATGACGCGGCCGCGCAGCTTGTCGGTGACCTCGGAGCAAGCCAACGCGGCGCGATCAGCGTCCAGGTGCTCCAAGAGTTCTATGTCAACGCTACGCGTAAGATCGCCGAACCACTCGCTCACGATGTCGCGCTCGGCCGAATACGTATTTTGAGCCATTGGCCGCTGCACGTCCCGCAGGTTGTCGACATCCTCAGCGCAGCCGAACTGGCGGAGGCCAACCGGCTGTCGTTCTGGGACGCGATGATCGTTCACAGCGCCGGTGTGCTGGGGTGCACGACGGTGTGGTCAGAGGATCTGAACCATGGGCAACAGATCACCGGGATCACCATTCGCAACCCATTCCGGGACTAGACAGCTATCCGTTACTACCCGTGGAGTGCCGTGAACTCGACGGTACCGACCTTTCGTGCGACGAAAACGTCGCTCACGTCGAGTTCACGACACGGACCGGGGCTGCTCAGTACTTGAGCAGGTTCGCCTCGTCGACCGAGGCGGAGCGGCGGGTCTTGAAAATCGCCATGATGATGGCCAGCCCCACCACCACCTCGGCAGCGGCCACCACCATCACGAAAAACGCCATGATCTGCCCGTCCAGAGTGCCGTTGATCCGGGCGAAGGTGATCAAGGTGAGGTTCACCGCGTTGAGCATCAGTTCGATGCACATGAACACCACCACCGCATTGCGGCGCACCAAGACACCGACGGCGCCGATGGTGAACAGCAGCGCCGACAGCAGGAGGTAATTGGTAGGGCTCATCGCGAGACCTGCGCGCAGGGTCGAGCCATCATTACTGCTCCTCCTCGTCCACTGGAGGTGGTGTCACCGGTGCGCGCAGGGCCCGGGCGTCGGGTTCGGCACCGGCGCTGGTGACACTGCGCACGTCGGCCTTGAGTCGCTCCGAAGCGGTCGATTCGAGCAGCTCCGAGCGCGACTGCGGAGCCGGCGAACCGTCCGGTAGCAGAGCTGGGGTGGCCACCGAGTTGAGGGTGGCGAACACCCCGGGACCGGGTAGCGGCGAAGGATGCCTACCGCGGATGCGGGCCTCCACCTGTTCGCGCTGGGTCAACCGGCCCTGCTTGGTGCGTTCGGTGTAGGCCAACACCATGGCGCCCACTGCGGCGCTGATCAGCAATGCTGACGTGAGCTCGAACGGGAACAGGTAGTCGGTGAACAGCAGCCGGCCGATGTTGGCGACATTGCCACCGTCGGTGGTGTTCGGGCCGGCCAGCCCGACCGCGCTGACTCCGATGAAGGCCCGGCCCAGCATGGCCACCAGCAGGGCGGCCAGCCCGATCCCGCCCAGAGCTGCCGCCACTCGCTGACCACGCAGCACTTCGACCACCGAGTCGGCGCTCTCCTTGCCGACCAGCATGAGCACGAACAGGAACAGCATCATGATCGCGCCGGTATAGACGATGATCTGCACGAACCCCAGAAACGGTGCTTGCTGGACCATGTACAGCGCACCCAGGCACAGCATGGTCTGCGCCAGCCACAGCGCCGAGTGCACCGCGTTGCGGGCGAAGACCATCGCCAGCCCGCCGGCCAGCGCGAGCGGCCCCAGAATCCAGAACGTGATGGTTTCGCCCCAGCCGATGGTCTCAGCGCCGGCCACGGGCGCCAGCGGGATGCTCAGCGGGATGCTCAGCGCGCTCACGGCATTTCCTCGCCTACTGCCCCGGACCGCCGCTCCAGAGTCGGGCCCTGCACGTAGTAGTCCTGCTCGGTCTCGCCCAGCCGCATCGCGTGCGGGGGTTGCTCCATCCCCGGCAGCAGCGGCGCCATCAGGTCCTCCTTGGTGTAGATGAGGTCCTGGCGGTTGTCGTCGGCCACCTCGTATTCATTGGTCATGGTCAACGAGCGGGTGGGGCACGCCTCGATGCACAACCCGCAGCCGATGCATCGCAGGTAGTTGATCTGGTAGATCTCGCCGTAGCGCTCCCCGGGCGAGTACCGGGCCTGCTCGGTGTTGTCGCCACCCTCGACGTAGATGGCGTCGGCCGGGCAGGCCCAGGCACACAGCTCGCACCCCACGCACTTCTCCAGCCCGTCGGGGTGCCGGTTGAGCTGGTGGCGACCGTGGAACCGCGGCGCGGGGATCTTTTTGACCTCGGGATATTCCTCGGTCACCACCTTCTTGAACATCGTCGAGAAGGTGACCCCGAACCCTTTGACCGGATCAAGTAGTCCCATGGCCGTCCTCCCTCCTGGTCGGTGGGCCACCATTGGTCGCGCCATCGGGACCCGTCCCGGCCGCGGTCATCGCAGCCCGGCGCGGCGGCGGTGCCGGCACCACGAGATCCAGCGGGGGTAGCGGGTAGTCCGAGCCGGCGGTCGGCGCCACGCCGGTGTGTTGGGTCCTACCGTTGGCTCCGCTGGATCTGCCGGTGGCCGGCGCGGTCGAGTCGCCCTGGGGCAGCAGGAAGGCGACGACCAGCAACATGACCAGCACGACGCCGCCCACCACGAGGATCTCACTCGGCGTGACGTCGGAGCCCCGCAGCGCTCGAGCTGCGGAGACCAGCACGATCCACACCAGGCTGCCCGGCACCAGCAGTTTCCATCCGACCGCCATGAACTGGTCGTAGCGCAGCCGGGGCAGGGTGCCGCGAAGCCAGATGAACACGAACAAGAAGACCAGCGTCTTGCTGATGAACCACAACGGGCCCCACCAACCGCTGTCGAGCGCAGTACGCGACAGCGGCCACGGGGCGTGCCAGCCGCCGAGGAACAGCGTGGTCGCCATCGCTGAGACGGTGACCATGTTGACGTATTCGGCGAGGAAGAACAGCGCGAACTTCAGCGACGAGTACTCGGTGTGGAAGCCGCCGACCAGCTCCGACTCCGCCTCGGGCAGGTCGAAGGGCGCACGGTTGGTCTCGCCGACCATCGATACGCAGAACACTACGAAGCTGGGGAACAGCAGGAATACGAACCACCACTGCCGCGACTGCGCGGCCACGATGTCGGCGGTGGACAGCGAGCCCGAATACAGGATCACCGCGACTATCGACATCCCCAGCGCGATCTCATAAGAGATCACCTGGGCGGCTGAGCGTAGCGAGCCCAGCAGCGGGTACGGCGAGCCGGACGCCCAGCCGGCCAGCACGATGCCGTAGACACCCAGCGACGAGCAGGCCAGCACCACCAGCACCCCGACCGACAGGTCGGTAATCTGCAACGCGGTCTGCTCGCCGAAGATCGAGACCTGACCACCCAACGGGATCACGGCGAACGCCGTGAACGCGGTGACCGTGGAGATCACCGGAGCCAGCACGTACACCCAGCGGTCGGCCAGCACCGGCGTGATGTCCTCCTTCAACGCCAGCTTGAGCCCGTCGGCCAGGGACTGCAGCAGCCCGAAGGGCCCGACCCGGTTGGGGCCTGGCCGGTGCTGCATCCGGCCCACCACCCGGCGCTCCATCCAGATCATGAACAGCGTCATGACCATGAGGAACCCGAAGATCACGACGACCTTGAGGATGATGAGCCACAGCGGGTCGTCGGCGAGCAAGGCGCCAGTGGGTGTCATGACTTGCCTCCCCACCCAGTTTTGGATGCTGTACTCATGGGTGCTGCGCCGTTGCCGCCACGCACGGTAACCACCGCGCCGTGCCCCACGCCGAGGCTGCGCCGGACGGTGGCGGGTCCGGAGTTACCCGGCACCCACACCACTCCCGGCGGCAGGTCGGCGGCGGCCACCGGCAGCCTCACCGTTCCGCGTTGGGTGGACACGGTCACCGTGCCGCCCAGGTGCACCCCGAGGTCGGCCGCGGTCGTTTCCGACAACAACGCGACGGCGGGCCGCGCTGTGCCGGCCAGTCGAGGCTCGCCGTCCTGCATCGATCCGTTGTCCAGCAGCCGGCGCCAGGTGGCCAGCAGGACCTTCCCCTCGCCGGTATCCGGCTGCGGCGCCGCGGGCGCCGTCGGGGGCCGCCCACCGGTGTGGCGGTTGGGGTCGCGATTGATGCCGCCGTAGGTGCCCAGCGCCGCGAAACCGGCCCACGCCGCGGCAGGCGTCTGGGTGAACAGGTCGACGTCCATCTCGACGCCGAGACTGTCGAGCACCCGGCAGTCCGGCAGCGCCGACCGAAAGGCACTGCTGTTCGACGTGATGGTGGTGGCGAATTCGCGGCGGCGACCCTCCCAGTCGAGGTAGCTACCGGACTTCTCGACAGCGGGCGCGATCGGCAGCACGACATTGGCCGCCCGGGTCACTGCGGAGGGCCGCATCTCCAGGCTCACCACGAATCGGGCTCGGCTCAGCGCCTGCTCGGCCAGCCGGGGATCCGGCAGATCATTGGGATCCACCCCACCGATGACCAGCCCACCCAGTTGCCCCGCCGCCGCGGCGGCGACGATTCCCGCGGCGTCGCGCCCCGGCCGCCCCGGCACCGTCACGCCCCAGGCCCGTTCGACCTCGGCGCGAGCGACGTCGTCGGTGACCGGCCGGCCGCCGGGTAGCAGGGTGGGCACCGCGCCCGCCTCCAGGGCGCCGCGTTCGCCGGCCCGCCGGGGGACCCAGGCCAGCCGAGCGCCGGTGTCCGCGGCGAGCCGCGCCACTGCGGGGTAGAGCCCGGGCACCTCGGCGGCCCGCTCTCCCACCATCAGCACCGCGCCCGGCTTACTCAACGCCTCTCGCACCGCGGGTTCCTCGGCGCTCAATGCCGCCAATGCCTCGGCTTCGCCGCCGGGCACCACCCGCAGCAGGGTGCCGGAGGTGCGGCGCACCGCGGGCGTGGTGAACTGACCGAGGTGCCACACCGGCATGCGGCGGTCGCGGGCGGCACGACGCAGCCGCAGGAAGACGATCGGCGACTCCTCCTCGGGCTCGAAGGCCACGCACAACACCACCGGGGCGGCGGACAGGTCGTCGTAGGTCACCGCACCGTTGTCCGGGGTGATACCGACGACGTGCGCGGCCAGGAAGTCCAGCTCCTCAGCGGAGTGCGGCCGGGCGCGGAAGTCGATGTCGTTGGTGCCCAGCGCGACCCGAGCGAACTTGGCGTAGGCGAAGGCATCCTCCACGGTCAGCCGACCACCCGGCAGGACCCCGACGCCGGCGTTCTTCGCGGCCAGTAGCCCTTCGGCCGCTACCTGCAGCGCCTCGGTCCATGACGCCGGCCGCAATTCGCCCCCGAGCGATTCCCGGACCAGCGGCTGGGTGATCCGGTCATCGGCACTGGCGTAGACGAACGCGAAGCGTCCCTTGTCGCAGTTCCACTCCTGATTGACCTGCGGGTCGTGACCGGCCAGCCGGCGCATCACGACGCCGCGCCGCCAGTCGGTGCGCAGCGCGCAGCCGCTGGCGCAGTGCTCGCACACCCCGCGGGTGGAGACCAGGTCGAAGGGCCGAGACCGGAACCGGTAGTCGGCGCTGGTCAGCGCGCCGACCGGGCATATCTGGATGGTGTTGCCGGAGAAGTAGGACTGGAAAGGCTTGTCGGCCGCTACCCCAACCTGCTGACCGGGACCGCGTTCGAGCATCTCGATGAAGGCGTCCCCGGCGATCTGTTCGGAGAAGCGGGTGCAGCGCGCGCACAGCACGCAGCGCTCCCGATCCAGCAGCACTTCGGTGGAGATGGCGATCGGTTTGGCGAAGGTGCGTTTGGTATCGATGAACCGGGAGTCGGCCCGGCCGTTGGACATCGCCTGGTTCTGCAACGGGCATTCGCCGCCCTTGTCACAGACCGGGCAGTCCAGCGGGTGGTTGATCAGCAGCAGCTCCATGACGCCCTGCTGCGCCTTGTCCGCTACCGCCGAGGTGTGCTGGGTCTTGATGACCATGCCGTCGGCCACGGTCAGGGTGCAGCTGGTCTGCGGCTTGGGCATCGGGCGCCCGCCCGTCTCCGCCTCGACCAGGCACTGCCGGCAGGCACCGGCCGGGTCGAGCAGCGGGTGATCGCAGAACCGCGGCACGATGATGCCCAGCCGCTCGCAGGCTCGGATCACCAACTCGCCCTTGGGCGCGTCCACCTCGCGGCCGTCGATGGTCAGCCGGACGTGCCCCTCGGGGACCGGTCGCCCGGAGGTGCCGCTGCCGGGTTGTGCTGCTGCCACCGTCATCGGGACGATCCGGTCAGCGTCATCGGCTGCGCCCGGCGCCCGTGGCCGGGTTGTTTGGTGCACAGGTCCAGGAACTCCTGCCGAAAATACTTGATACCACTGGTGATCGGGCTGACCGCGCCGTCACCGAGCGCGCAGAACGAGCGGCCCAGGATGTTGTTACAGATGTCCAGCATGGTCTCCACGTCGCTCGGCGTGCCCTCGCGCCGCACCATCCGCTGCAGGATCTGGGTCAGCCAGTAGGTGCCCTCCCGGCACGGGGTGCACTTACCGCAGGATTCGTGCTTGTAGAACTCGGTCCACTTCATCACCGCCCACGGCACGCTCACCGTCTGGTTGAAAACCATCACTGCGGTGGTGCCCAGCATCGAACCGGCCTCGGCGGCGCCCTCGAAGTCCAAGGGCACGTCCAGGTGTTTCGCGGTCAGCAAGGGCGTCGACGAGCCACCCGGCGTCCAGAACTTCAGCGGACCGCCTTTCATGCCGCCGGCCAGGTCTAGCAACTCGCGCAGGGTGGTGCCCAGCGGAGCCTCGTACTGACCGGGGCGCTGCACGTGCCCGGAGATCGAATAAATCTTGGGACCGGGGGATTTCTCGCGGCCCATCTTGCGGAACCAGTCCGACCCACCGTTGACGATGTGGGGCACCGTGCAAATAGTCTCGACGTTGTTCACCACCGTGGGCGCGGCGTAAAGCCCGGAGGTAGCCGGGAACGGTGGCTTGAGCCGGGGCTCAGCGCGACGGCCCTCCAGAGAGTTCAGCAGCGCGGTCTCCTCACCGGCCTCGTAGGCTCCGGCGCCCGCGTGCACCACGATGTCCAGGTCGAACCCCGAGCCGAGGATATCGCGGCCCAGATAGCCGGCGGCATAGGCCTCGGTGACCGCGCTGTACACCCGGCGCAGGCAGTGCACCACCTCGCCCCGGACGTAGATGAAGCACCGGTGCGCGCGGATCGCGTAAGCGGTGATGATGCAACCTTCGACGAGCGAGTGCGGGTCGGCCATCATCAGTGGCACGTCCTTGCAGGTCCCAGGCTCGCCCTCATCCGCGTTGATCACCAGGTAGGTGGGCTTGGCTGCCGGCCCGGTGGGCTGCTCGCCCGGTTTGGCTTGCGGGATGAAACCCCACTTCATGCCGGTGGGGAAACCGGCCCCGCCGCGCCCCCGTAGGCCTGAGTCTTTGATCAGCTGGATCAGCTTGTCGGGGTCGGCGGCCAGCGCGGCGCGCAGTGCGGTGTAGCCATCGAGCTGGGTGTAGGTGTCGAGGGTCCAGGATTTGGGCGCAGCCCACCGCCGGGTCAACACCGGTGTGAGCGTTCGCTCGGTCACGCCTGTCTCCTCCTTTGGGGCGTCTGAACTCGGGCGCCGGTCACTTCTTCTGTGCAACTTCAGGCAGCGGCGGGGGATTATCCGGCATTGCCGGGGCCTGCCACCCGTGCTCCTCGGCGAGCCGGTTGCCGGCCAACGTTTCGGGCGCTGCTGACGGTGCGTCCACCGCGTCGCGTAGCTGCTGCGCGTCGCCGAAGAAGCCGGCCAGCTGCAGCTCGGTAGCGCGCCAATCGGTCAGCGGCGCACCACGGGTCGGCGCCGGCCGTTCCCCGCGCCGCAACGCATCCACCAACGCCTCGGCGGACTCCGGGGTCTGGTTGTCGTAGAACTCGTAGTTGACCTGCAGCACCGGCGCCAGGTCGCACGCAGCGAGGCATTCGGCGTGCTCCAGGGTGATCGAACCCTTGGCACCTGGCCGGCCGGCGGTCTCCTCGTGCCCGACCCCGAGCCGCTTGCGCAGCCGGGCATAGATTTCTTCGCCGCCCAGCGCTGCGCACAGCGTATTGGTGCACACACTCACCAGGTGCTCACCATTGGGTCTGCGCTTGAACATGGTGTAGAAGGTGGCCACCGTGGTCACCTCCGCGGTGGTGATGCCCACCAGTTGGGCACAAAACGCGATCCCGGCCTGGCTGACATACCCCTCCACGCTCTGCACCAGGTGCAGCAGCGGCAGCAGCGCCGAGCGCCGCTGCGGATAACGCGCGATGATCTCCTGCGCCCGGCGCTGGGTCAGCTCGTCGAACCCACTGGTGTCCACCCGCACCGGCCGCTCCACCGGAACGTCTTGCGCGGTGGACAGCGTCGTCGGCGCAGCCTGGTCCGCGGCCCCCGCCGCCGCTACCGGCCGGGCGGTGAACGCCGGGGTGTCGCTCGCTGAGTTCATGCTCGAACCCGCAAGTGGTTCTTCGGAACTCACCGGTCCACCCCTCCCATCACCGGGTCGATCGAGGCCACCGCGGCAATGACATCGGCCACCAGACCGCCCTCGGACATCGCGGGCATGGATTGCAGGTTGACGAAGCTGGGGTCACGCATATGCACCCGCCACGGCCGGGTCCCGCCGTCGGAGACCAGATGGCAGCCCAGCTCCCCGCGCGGCGATTCCACCGGGACGTAGACCTGACCCGCAGGCACCGCGAAACCCTCGGTGACCAGCTTGAAGTGGTGGATCAGCGCCTCCATCGACTGCCCCATGATCTTGCGGACATACTCCAGCGAGTTGCCCATCCCGTCGGCGCCGATGGACAGCTGGGCCGGCCAGGCGATCTTGCCGTCCGCGACCATCACCGGGCCGGGTTCCAACTTGTCCAGGCACTGCATCACGATCTTGAGCGATTGGTGCATCTCCTCGACGCGCAACACGTAACGGGCGTACGCGTCGGCGTCGGTGGAAGTGGGGACCTCGAAGTCATACTCCTCGTAGCCGCAGTAGGGCTCCACCTTGCGCAGGTCCCACTCGAGTCCGGCGGCACGCAGGATCGGACCGGTGACCCCCAGCTGCAGGCAACCATCCAGCGGCAGGTAAGCCACGTTCTGCAGCCGGTTCTTCCAGATCGGCTGCCCGGTAAGCAGCTTGTCGTAGTCGGGCAGCCGGGAGTCCATCACCTTCAAGAAGTCCCGGATCTTGTCTTCCGAGCCCTCGGGCAGGTCCTGGGCGACGCCGCCGGGCCGGATGAAGGCGTGGTTCATCCGCAGGCCGGTGAGGAACTCCAGCAGGTGCAGCACCTCCTCACGCTCCCGGAACCCG
>Ga0134125_10002087_pt1 | contig 23942 bp, 18 predicted proteins | sample KB31751_FD_96464 | JGI IMG/M metagenome (GOLD analysis project Ga0134125, IMG submission 96464) | Terrestrial soil microbial communities with excess Nitrogen fertilizer from Kellogg Biological Station, Michigan, USA - KB3-175-1 | ecosystem: Environmental > Terrestrial > Soil > Unclassified ...
ACACGTCGGAAACGCTCGAGCGCCTCGCGCGCGTCGACTTCTCGAACCGCGTGTTCATCGACGCCGGCGGTCTCCTCGTCAAGGGCTCGAGCCGCATCGATCGCCTCGCCGACCTCGCCAACCGTAAGATCGGCGTGATCGGCGGCACGACGACCGAGGCGCGCCTTCGCGCGACGCTCAAGGAGCGGCTCGTCAACGCCACGGTGATCACCGTGCGCGAGGGGCCCGAGGGCTCGGCGATGCTCGAGGCCGGCTCGCTCGACGCGTTCGCCGGCGACAAGATCAAGCTCGTCGGCCTCGCCGCCGCCGCCAACGAGCCCGGCGCGCTGCGCATCCTGCCCGACGACATCTCCTTCGAACCGTACGCGTTCGCGGTGGCGCGCGGCGATTCGGCGATGCGCCTCGCCGTCAATCGCGCGCTGTCGCAGCTCACGACGTCGGGCGAGATCGAGGACATCTTCCGGCGCTGGCTCGGCCAGTACGGCCGCCCCACCGGCCTCCTCGCCGCGATGTACATCCTCAACACCATCCCCGAATAGCGGAGCGGCGCGTTGCCGCGGCGCCGGCCATGACCCACGGCAACGCGCGCCTCGAGCTCGCGGGCATCACCAAGCGCTACGGCGACGTCGTCGCCAACGACGCGATCGACCTTGCCGTGCATGCGGGCGAGATCCACGCGCTGCTCGGCGAGAACGGCGCCGGGAAGTCGACGCTGTCGAAGATCATCTACGGCGTCGTGCGTCCCGACGCCGGCACGCTGCGCTGGGAGGGCCGCGCAGTCGAGATCGCGAGCCCGGGTGACGCGCGCCGGCTCGGCATCGGCATGGTGTTCCAGCACTTCTCGCTGTTCGAGTCGCTGCGCGTGGTCGACAACATCGCGCTCGGCGAGGACGGCCCGGCGAGCGGCGCCGCGCTGTCGGCGAGCATCCGCGGCATCTCGCACGCGTACGGCCTGCCGCTCGACCCGTCGCGCTACGTGCACACGATGTCGGTCGGCGAGCGCCAGCGCGTCGAGATCGTGCGCTGCCTGCTGCAGTCGCCGAAGCTCCTCGTGATGGACGAGCCGACGTCGGTGCTGACTCCGCAGGCGGTCGAGCGCCTGTTCGCGACGCTGCGTTCGCTCGCCGCCGAAGGCACGGCGATCCTGTACATCAGCCACAAGCTCGCCGAGATTCGCGCGCTGTGCGATCGCGCGACGATCCTGCGCGACGGCCGCGTCACCGGCGAATGCGATCCGCGCGCGGAAGACCAGGCGTCGCTCGCGCGGATGATGATCGGCAGCGACCTGCCGCACCCGCGCCACCGCGCCGCGATTCCCGGCGCGACGATGCTCGCCGCGCGCGCGCTCGACCTGCCCGCCGGCGATCCGTTCGGCACGCCGCTCGCCGGCGTCGACCTCGACGTGAGGGCGGGCGAGATCGTCGGCATCGCCGGCATTTCCGGCAACGGCCAGCGCGAGCTCCTCGCAGCGCTCTCGGGCGAGCGCACGACGCGCGCCGACGCCGTCGCGATCGATGGCGTTGGCGTCGGCCATCTCGGCATCGCCGCGCGGCGCCGCCATGGCCTCGCCTACGTGCCCGAAGAGCGCCAGGGCCGCGGTGCCGTCCCCGAGCTCTCGCTGGCCGACAACACGCTGCTCTCGGCGAGCCCGCAGGGCCTCGTGCGCCACGGCATCGTCGACCGGCGCGCGACGCGGGCGCGGGCCCGCGACGCGATCGCCGCGTTTCGCGTCAAGGCTGCCGGGCCGGACGCGCTCGCCGAGACGCTGTCCGGCGGCAACCTGCAGAAGTTCATCCTGGCGCGCGAAATGCAACAGTCGCCGAAGGTGCTGATCGCCGCGCAGCCCACGTGGGGTGTCGACATCGGCGCGAGCGCGGAGATCCGCCAGGCGCTCGTCGACCTGCGCGACGCGGGTGCCGCGGTGCTCGTCGTGTCCGAGGACCTCGACGAGCTTTTCGAGATCGCCGACCGCATTGCCGTCATCGCTCGCGGGCGGCTTTCGCCGGCGATGCCCGTGACCGGCACCGATCCCGAAGCGATCGGCCTTGCAATGGCCGGCGAGCCCGGCGCGCGCGCCGCCTAGATGGCGCCGTTCCGCCTCGAGGCGCGCAACGCGCCGTCGTCGCTCGCAAAGTGGCTCGCGCCGCCGCTCGCCGCCATCGCAATGGTCGCCTGCGGGTTCGTGCTGTTCGCCGTGCTGGGCAAGGACCCGGTCGCGGCGCTGCACGCGTTCTTCGTCGCGCCGGTCGCGACGCGCTACGGCATCGGTGAGCTCTTGCTGAAGGCGAGCCCGCTGGCGCTCATCGCCACGGGCCTCGCGATCGGCTATCGCGCCAACGTCTGGAACATCGGCGCGGAGGGCCAGCTCGCCGTCGGCGCGATCGCCGCGGGCGGAGTCGCGCTCGCGCTCGACGCGAGCGGTCCGCTCGTCGTCCTTCCGCTGATGTTCGTCGCCGGCGCGCTCGCCGGCGCGCTGTGGGCGGCGATCCCGGCGTGGCTGCGCACGCGCTGCAACGCCAACGAGATCCTGACGTCGCTGATGCTGGTCTACATCGCCACGCTGCTGCTGTCGTACATGGTGCATGGCCCGTGGCGCGACCCGGAAGGCTTCAATTTCCCGCAATCGCGGATGTTCGCGGCAAGCGCGCTCCTGCCCGTCATCGTCGAGGGCACGCGCCTCAACGCCGGCACGCTGGTCACGCTCGCCGTCGTCGCGGCCGCCTGGCTTTTCGTCGCGCGCACGTTGGTCGGCTTCGAGATGCGCGTCGCCGGCCTCGCGCCAGGCGCCGCGCAATACGCCGGCGTGTCGCCGGCGAAGGTGGTGTGGATCGGCATGTTGTGCGGCGGCGCCTGCGCCGGTGTCGCCGGCGTCAACGAGATCGCCGGGCCGATCGGCCAGCTCTTGCCGTCGGTGTCGCCGGGCTACGGCTTCGCCGCGATCATCGTCGCGTTCGTCGGCCGGCTGCATCCGGCCGGGATCGTCGTCGCGAGCCTCCTCATGTCGCTGCTCTACCTCGGCGGCGAGGCCGCGCAGGTCGCGCTCGCGCTGCCGTCTTCAATCACCGGCCTGTTCCAGGGGACGCTGCTCCTGTTCCTGCTCGCCGCCGACGTGCTGATCCACTACCGGGTCCGCATCGGCGCGCGCACCGCGATGGCGACGCCGTGATCGACACGCTGGTCGGCATCGTCGCACTCACGCTCGCCGCGGGCACGCCGCTCGTCATCGCGGCACTCGGCGAGCTTGTCGTGGAGCGCTCCGGCGTGCTGAACCTCGGCGTCGAGGGCATGATGCTGATCGGCGCGGTCGCCGGCTTCATCGTCACCGTGCACACGCACATGCCGTGGCTCGGCGTCGCCGCGGCGATCGTGGCCGGCGCGGCGATGGCGCTCGTGTTTGCCATCGTCGCCGTATCGCTGCAGGCGAACCAGGTGGCGAGCGGACTCGCGCTGTCGCTGCTCGGCATCGGCCTGTCGGCGTTCGTCGGCCAGCCTTACGTCGCCGCGGTCGTCGATCCGATCAAGGCAATCAATTGGCCGCCGCTGAGCTCGCTGCCGGTGCTCGGCCCGCTGCTCTTCGCCTACAACCCGCTCGTCTACGTGTCGGTCGCGCTCGCTGCCGGCGTGCACCTCTTCCTGCTGCATTCGCGCGCGGGCCTCGTGTTGCGCGCGGTCGGCGAGTCACCGCGATCGGCGCATGCGATCGGCTACCGCGTGCTGGCGATCCGCTATGCCGCGGTGCTGTTCGGCGGCGCCTGCGCGGGCCTCGCCGGCGCGTACCTGTCGCTCGCGTTCACGCCGCTGTGGAGCGAGGGCATGACGAGCGGGCGCGGCTGGATCGCGCTCGCGCTCGTCGTGTTCGCGACGTGGCGGCCGTATCGCGTGCTGCTCGGCGCGTGGCTCTTCGGCGCGGTGACGCTCGCGCAGTTCCAGGTGCAGGCTGCCGGCATCGAGATCGCGCCGCAGCTCCTCGCGATGCTGCCGTACGCAGCGACGATCGTCGTGCTCGCCTGGATGAGCCGCGATGCCGCGGCGATCCGCCGCCACTCGCCCGCCTCGCTCGGCAAGCCGTTCCATCCGCAGCGCTGACCCCGCACCGGAGGGCGGCTCGCGCATCGCGCGTTGGCGTAGAATGCGCGTCCTCGGCGGAGCCGCGCGCTTTTGCGCAACGGCTCGCCGGTCGCCCGACCCTCCCGGAGAATTGCCGATGATATCCCGCCCGACGATCGTCGCCGCGCTCGCGGCCGCCGCGCTTGCGCTGCCAATCGCCTCGCTTGGACAAGCCCCCACGACGCCGATCAGCATCGGCTTCGTCTACGTGAGCCCGGTGGGCGACGCGGGGTGGACGTCGCAGCACGACCGCGCGCGCAAGAAGATGGAAGCGGCGCTCGCCGGCAAGGTGACGACGCACTACGTCGAGAACGTCGCCGAGGGCCCCGACGCCGAGCGCGTCATCCGCGAGATGGCGGCGAGCGGCGACAAGCTCATTTTCACGACGTCGTTCGGCTACATGAACCCGACGCTCAAGGTCGCGCAGCAATTCCCGAACGTGAAGTTCGAGCATGCGACCGGCTACAAGACCGCGCCCAACATGGGCACGTACAACGCGCGCTTCTACGAGGGCCGCTACCTCGCCGGCATCGTCGCGGGCCGGATGACCAAGTCGAACGTCGCCGGCTACGTCGCCGCGTTCCCGATCCCCGAGGTCGTGATGGGGATCAACGCCTTCACGCGCGGCATGCGCAGCGTCAACCCGAAGGCGGAGGTCAAGGTCGTGTGGACGAGCTCGTGGTACGACCCGGGCAAGGAGCGCCAGGCGGCCGAGACGCTGGTCTCGCAGGGCGCCGACGTGCTGACGCATCACACCGACTCGACCGCGGTCGTGCAGGCCGCCGAGGCGAAGCACGTCTACGCGGTCGCCTACCACAGCGACATGGCGAAGTACGGCCCGCACGCGCAGCTCACCGCCGTCACGCATGTCTGGGACCAGTACTACATCCGCGTCGTCAAGACGGTGCTCGATGGCACGTGGAAGCCCGACCACGTCTGGGGCGGCCTCAAGGAAGGCATGATCGAGATGGCGCCGTTCGGCGCGATGGTGCAAAAGCCCGTGCAGGACGAGATGAAGAAGGCGGAAGCCGCGATGATCGCCGGCACGCTGCATCCGTTCGACGCGCCGGTCAAGGACAACGCCGGCAAGCTGCGCCTCGCGTCGGGCACGCTCTCCGACGACGCGCTCAACAAGATGGACTACTACGTCGAGGGCGTGCAGGGCAAGCTGCCGTCCGCGAAGTGATCAGCCGTTGAAGCGGTCGAGGAGCGCGAGCAGGCGCTCGAAGCGCGCGCCGTAAGGCGGCGCGAGCGCGCGCGCGAACGCGAGGCGCCGCTGCACGAACACCGGCTTGCGGTGGCTGAACGCGAGGAATCCCGCCTCGCCGTGGTACGCGCCGTAGCCCGCCGCGCCGATACCGCCGAACGGCAGCTCCGGGTGCGCGAAATGCCACAGCGTGTCGTTGACGGTCGCGCCGCCGGCACGCGTGGCGCGAAGCGCCGCGGTGGCGCCCCGCATGTTGCCGAAGTAATAGAACGCCAGCGGATGCGGCCGCGCGTTGACGCGCGCGAGCGCATCGGCCTCGTCGCGCACGATCTCGATCGGCAGCAGCGGCCCGAAGATTTCCTCGCGCATCGCGTCCATCGACGCCTCGGCGCCGACGACGAGCGTCGGCGGGAACACCCGTGCGGCCGCATCCGCCGTGCCGAGCTCGACGAGCGTCGCGCCCTTCGCGCGGGCGTCGGCGGCGAGCGCCGCGAGGCGCGCATGGTGCCGCGGCGACACGATCGACGCGTAGTCGCGCGCGAGACCCTCCGGATACAGCGTCGCGACGGCGTCACGCAATGCTGCGACCAGCGCATCGGCGCGCGCCGCGTCGATTTGCACGTAGTCGGGCGCGATGCACGTCTGCCCGGCATTGAGCCATTTTCCGGCGGCAATGCGCGCGGCCGCGAGCGAGAGGTCGGCGCCCGGCGCGATCAGCGCCGGCGACTTGCCGCCGAGCTCGAGCGTCACCGGGGTCAGGTTGCGCGCGGCAGCGAGCGCCACCTCGCGTCCCACCGCGGTCGAGCCCGTGAAGAAAAGATGGTCGAACGGCAGCGCCACGAACGCGCGGCCAACGGCGGCGTCACCCTCGGCCACCGCGAGCTCGTCGGCGGCGAAGCGTCGCGCGATCGCCTCGCGCAGCACCGCCGACGTCGCGGGCGCGAGCTCGGAGGGCTTCAGCATCGCGCGGCAGCCGGCGGCGAGCGCGGCGACCGCCGGCGCGAGCGCCAGCTGCACCGGGTAATTCCACGGGCTGACGATGCCGGCGACGCCGACCGGCTGGCGCATCACGAACGCGTGCGCGGGTTGCAAATGCCATGGCGTGGCGACGCGCTCGCGGTGCATCCAGCGCGGCAGCGCGCGCAGCGCGTGGCGTGCCTCGGCCGCGACGACGTGGAGCTCGGCGAGCCTCGTCTCCTGCGCGGGGCGGCGGCCGAAGTCCGCGTCGACGGCGTCGCACAGCCGCGCCACCTCGTCGCGCACCAGCGCGCGCAGCCGCGCCACGCGGTCGCGGCGCACGCGCAGCGTCGGGTACGGCTCGCGCGCGAACGCATCGCGCTGCGCGGCGAAGCGCGCGTCGAGCGAGGCGGAGCCGCCCGCGGCCGGGCTAATGGGCGCCGCGCTCGGCATCGAGGTCGCGCAGGAGGCGCGTGAACTCGGGCGACGTGCGCACGATCCGCCCCGCCGCCTCGCGCAGCCGGTCGACCGCCTCGTCGGGCAGCACGAACGAGGTCGGCAGGTTGTTGAGGTATTCGCGCTCGGCGAGGTTCTCGTCGGCGGCGATGCTGACGTCGACCGCATAGAGGTCGATGTCCGGCACGTCGACGGCGCGCTCGAGCGAGCGGCTGTTGGCGCCCGCGAACGCACCGGTGGCGCGCAGCGCGCGGATCTCCTTCCAGCGGAAGATGATGTCCTTCAGGAGCTCGACCGCCTCGTACGAATAGCGGTCGATCGGCACGCCGGTGGCCTTCAGCAGGATCTGCAAGTCGTTGGGCGGACGCTCGTGCGTGTCCCAGTCGGTATCGGGTACCGACAACGAGTTGACGACGAACACGACGATGCGCTTGACGTTGCGCAGCCCGGTGCTGCTGCGGAAGCGCGGGCTCGCCTCGAGCTCCTCGAGCGCCTCCAGCACGGCACGCACGCCGAGGTTGTCGGAAAGGCCGCCGTCGACCAGGTGAATGAACGGCCGGTTCGCGCTGTCCTCGAACGAGCGCATCTCGTTGTAGCGCTGCAGCGCGCGTCCCGCCGGCCGCGACCGGTTCGTAGGATCGGTTACCGACGCTACCCAAACCGGGTAGCGATAGCCGCACCGGCCGCCGTAGTTGTTGATCGTCACCGGCGAGAGCGCCAGCGGCACCGCCGACGACGACGCGGCGGCGCGCGACAGCGGCATCGTATCGAGGTCGGAGCAGATCAAGTCGAACTCGCCCTGCGTGAACGCGAGCCGCGAGCCTGTCGAGATGTCGGTCGCGGTCGCCATCACCATGGGACCGGGCCGCTTCTCGAGGTCGGCGAACGTGGCGCCATGGAAAAGGAGCTCGTCGTACAGCGACGACGCCATTTCCGAGCGCCCCCAGGTGCCGGTGGCGAGCGCGGGCCAGTAGTACGGGTTGAGGAAGCGCGCGACGAGGTCGCCCTGCACGTTGTGCTTGAGGAAATCCTTCTCGAAGATGTCGAACAGGCGGTCGCCGTAGAGGCCGTACGCAAGCGCGGTGAAGCTGCCGCCCGACACGCCGGTGACGATGTCGACCTGGTCGAGCATCCGCGCCGGCTTGCCGGCGATCGTCACCGGCGTGCGCCGCAGCTCCTCCAGCACGCCGTATGCGAACGCCGCGGCGCGCGTGCCGCCGCCCGAGAACGCAAGGACGACGACGGTGTCGGCGAGGTTGGCGACCGGGCGGGTCTCGATGCGGTATCCCGCGTGCAGGTCGACCTTGGCGAGCGGCGGGTTGACGTAGCGGCCGGTGCTCGTCGCGCAGCCCGCGACGAGCGCGATCGCGCACAGCGCGCCAAGCGAGCGGACGAGCGACGCCGCGCCCGTCACGGCGCGGCGAACCAGTCGCGTGCGGGCTTGCCCTGCGCCGACGCCACCGCCGCGATGCGCGTGGCGAACGCCTCGGGGCAGCGCGGCTCGAGTCGCGCGCATTCGCGGAAATCGCGTACCGCGTCGTCGTCGTCGCCGGCCGACATCTCGAAGAGCCCGCGCTCGCCATGCCATTCGGCATTGCCGGGCACGATCGCGAGCGCGGCCGTCAGGTCGTCGCGCGCGCGACCCACGTCGCCGTTGGCGAACCGGGCGCGGCCGCGCGCGGCGAGCGCGTCGGCGTCGCGCGGGTCGAGCGCGATTGCGCGCGAGAAGCTCGCGATCATCGTCGCGCGGTCGCGGCTCGCGAAGCCGCGCTGGCGCCACGCATCGGCCCAGTCGGGCCGGTGCGCGAGCGCGCGATCGAGGTCGGCGGCGGCGCCGTCCAGGTCGCCTGCGGCGAGCTTGGCGACGCCGCGCTCGAACGCGCTCTGCGTCGCCGCGCGCTCGTAGCCGCGCCAGGCGAGCACGCCGAGCGCGCCCAGCACCACGACACCGGCGACGATCCACGCCGGCGTGAGCCGCGGCCGGTCGAGGCTCATGATGTCGATGCCGCCTTCGCCGTCGTCGACGTCCTCGGCGTCGCCGAGCGGAATGCCGGCCGCCTGCTTCGCGCGCACGACGATGCCCTTGACCCGCTGCGGCAGCTTGCCGCCGGCCGCGTCGATCGACGGCGCGCCGCGCAGGAACGAGCGCAGCCCGGACGCCGGCTTCGCCTCGTCGACGCGCACGACGATCATCGGCAGACGCTTTCCCGCCGCCGCCTCGGCGACGCGCAGCATGCCGGCGTCACCGTTGGCGGCGCGCGAATGCACGATCACGACCACGCGCGCGATGGTGATCGCCGCGGCGATCGCGCTGCGCGCCGTGCCGTCCTGCGGCGCGACGTCGACCCCAACGCCGCTCCTCGCGAAAGCATCGCGCACCGTCTCGGCCGCGAAGCGGTCGGCCGGTGCGAACGCCAGCAGCACGGGTGGCATGTTGGGGCTCATGGCGCGCATTGTAGCCGCGGGTTGCGCGATTCCAAGCGCGCGCCGGAGGCGCATCCGCGACCGCTGCGGAGGCATAATCGACGGCTTCGCCAATCCGCGGAAATACCACGCCATGCTTCGTCGCTTCCTTTCCGTCGCGCTGGCCGTGCTGGCCGCGCTCGCCGGCACGGCCCCGGTCGCGCATGCGCAGGCGCCCGAGCGCATCGTGTTCAGCACCGACTGGCTCGCGCAGGCTGAGCATGGCGGCTTCTACCAGGCCGTCGCCGAAGGCATCTATCGCCGCCACGGCCTCGACGTCGCCGTCCAGCAGGGCGGGCCACAGGTCAACGGCCTGCAGCTCGTCGCCGCCGGCCGCATCGACGTCGCGATGGGCGACGCGCTGCAGGTGCTGGCCGCCAACGGCGAAGGCGTGCCGCTCGTCGCGATCGCGGCGACGTTCCAGAAGAACCCGACCGTGATCATCACGCACCCCGGCGTCGCCGCGCTCGGCGACCTCAAGGGCAAGCCGATCGCGATCGGCGCCGCGAGCAACACGACGTTCTGGCCGTGGCTCGTCGCGCGATACGGCTTCACCGACGCGCAGAAGCGTCCCTACGGCTTCTCGGTGCAGCCGTTCCTCGCCGATCCGCAGCTGTCGCAGCAGGGCTTCGCGACATCGGAGCCCTTCTCGATCGAGAAGGGTGGCGTCACGCCCAAAGTGTTCCTGCTTGCCGACCTGGGCTACCCGCCGTATTCGGAGGTGCTGATCGTGTCGCGCGACATGCTGCAGAAGCGTCCCGCGCTGCTCGCGCGCTTCATCGAGGCCTCGGCCGAAGGCTGGAAGAGCTATCTCGCCGATCCCGCGCCCGGCAACGCGCTCATCCGCAAGGCCAACCCGCAGATGAGTGACGAGCTCCTCGCCTACGGCTACCGCAAGATGAAGGAGTACAAGCTCGTCGACGGCGGCGACGCCGCGACGCACGGCCTTTTGTCGATGACGGACGCGCGCTGGCAGGCGACGCTCGCGTTCCTGCGCGAGGCGAAGCTCGCCAAGCCCGGCGTCGACTACTCGAAGGCGTGGACGATCGAGCTCGCGCGCGACACCCGCGTACGGCCCTAGCGATGAGCGGTCGCGACGCTCGGCGCCGAAGCGCAGCGGCTCGTGGCCGCTGAGGGCGCGCTCGGCCCGCAGCGGGAAGCCGGTCGCGAGCCGGGCGAGCGCAACGCGATCGTCGTCGCGCGCGGCGTCACGCGCACCTACGCATCGGGCACGCGCGCGCTCGATCCCGTCTCGCTGACGATCCGCGAGGGCGAGTTCCTGACGCTGCTCGGACCCTCGGGCTGCGGCAAGACGACGCTGCTCAATCTCGTCGCCGGGCTCGACGCGCCAACCGAGGGCACGATCGAATGGTGGGGCGCGCCTGTGCCGCCCGCGACCGGCGACGCGCATCGGATCGGCTGCGTGTTCCAGTCGCCGACGCTGATGCCATGGGCGCGCGTTCGCGCCAACGTCCGGCTGCCGCTCGACCTCGCCGGCGCGCCGCGCGCGCAGTCGGATGCCGCCGTCGACGCGGCGCTCGCCCGCGTCGGCCTCGACGGCTTCGCCGGCGCGTTCCCGCGCGAGCTGTCGGGCGGCATGCGAATGCGCGCGTCGATCGCACGCGCGCTCGTCACCGGCCCGTCGCTCGTGCTGCTCGACGAGCCGTTCGGCGCCCTCGACGAGTTCAGCCGCCACCGGATGGACGACGAGCTCGCCGCATGGTGGCGCGACGCGAGTCTGACGATCGCGTTCGTCACGCACAGCATCGCCGAGGCGGTCTACCTGTCGACGCGGATCGTCGTGATGGCGGCGCGGCCGGGCCGCGTGATCGCCGACGTGCCGGTCGACGCGCCCTGGCCGCGCGGCAACGCGTTTCGCGCGTCGCCCGCGTTCGCCGCGCAATGCGTCGCGCTGTCGGAGCTCGTGGCGCGCGCTTCGGAGGGCGGACATGGCTGAGCACCGAAGGTCCGCCGCGAGGCGCTTGCCTCCCAGCGGGGGGACGCGCGCGCAGCGCGCTTCGGGAGGCGTGGATGGCTGAGCGCGCGCCACTTCCCCGCGGCCTGCGCATCGCCGCGCCGCTGCTGGTCGCCGTGCTGATGGTCGCGGGCTGGCACTGGTTCGTGAAGGCGTACGCGTTGCCGCCGTGGCTCGTGCCCTCGCCGCGCGCCGTGCTCGCGACGCTCGTTGCCGACCGCGCGCTGCTCGCGGCGTCGCTGTGGGTGACGCTGTCGATCGCGCTGGCGGCGTTCGCGCTCGCCGTCGTCGCGGGCGTCGCGATCGCGCTCGCGTTCGCGCAAAGCCGCTGGATCGAGGCGTCGTTCCTGCCGTACGCGATCCTGCTGCAGGTGACGCCGATCGTCGCGATCGCGCCGCTCATCATCATCTGGGTGAGGGACACGCGCGTGGCGCTGGTGTTGTGCGCCGCGGTCGTCGCGCTGTTCCCGGTGATCTCCAACACGACGATCGGCCTGCGCAGCGTCGACCCGGGGCTCGCCGACCTCTTCCGGCTGATGCACGCGAGCCGCTGGCAGCGCCTCACGCGGCTGCAGGCGCCGTCGGCGCTGCCGTATTTCTTCGCCGGCCTGCGCGTCGCGAGCGGCCTCGCGCTGATCGGCGCGGTGGTCGCCGAATTCGTCGCCGGCACCGGCGGCCAGGGCGCGGGGCTCGCCTACCAGATCCTGATGGCGGGCATCCAGCTCAACGTGCCGCGGCTCTTCGCCGCGCTGGTGCTGATCGCGGCGACCGGCGTCGCGCTGTTCCTCGTCGTCGACCTTTGCGCGAAGGCGCTCCTCGCGCGCTGGCATGAAAGCGAGCTCGATCCTGCGCGGCGCTGAGCGCGCGAGATGTCCGGCAGCGCCGCGCGCGATGCAACGTGCCGTCGCGAAAGCGACGCCCGGCGGCGTCGCACACGCGCGCCGCTACGGCGTCGCCGCCTTGAGGCCGGCGATGCCGATGACGACGAGCGCGATGCACAAAAGCCGCATCGGCGCCGCCGATTCGCCGAACAGCGCGATGCCGAGCGCCGCCGTGCCGACGGCGCCGATGCCGGTCCAGATCGCGTACGCGGTGCCGACCGGCAGCGTGCGTAGCGACCACGCGAGCAATCCCATGCTGGCGACGATCGCCGCCGCGGTCGCGACGCTTGGCCATGGCCGCGTGAAGCCATCGGTGTACTTGAGCCCGATCGCCCAGCCGATCTCGAGGAGACCTGCGACGAAGAGCGCGATCCATGCAGACGACATGGTCCATCCTTTCACGGGGTGACGCGGTGGACCCAACGAGGGTGCCGACGCGATTGTAGGCACATGTCCGACAGACGTTGCACTGCACAAACGGTTAAGGTCGGGTGATGCGTCTCTCGCTGCGCTTCATCATCCCCCTGTTGATCGCCCTGGCCCTCGCCGCCTACGCGACGGTGCCGCTGATCGATCGGCAGATGCTGTCGTGGTTCTCGCGCGACCTCGACGCGAGGGCGACGCTGCTCGCGCATTCCGCCGAGGACCCGGTGCTCGCCCTCGTCAACAGCGGCGACAACGCCGGCATCGAGACGTATTTCGGCCGCCTCACCAACGACGAGCGGCTGTTCGCGATCGGCCTCTGCCCGCCCGGCGCGGTGATGCCGCTCGCCACCAGCGACATGCCGCCGCAGGTCGATTGCGCGCTGGCGCGCCGCCGCGTCGACCTGCCGGGCCAGCTCGTGCACAGCGGCCACGGCCTGCTCCACGTCGCCGTGCGCGCGATCCCCGCGCCCGCCGGCGCGTCGATGCCGCTGATCCTCGTGCACGACATGACGTTCGCCGAGCGCCGCAGCGAGGACACCAAGCGCTACATGCTGGTGTTCTTCGTTGCGCTGGGCGCCGTCATCGCGCTCATCACCGTGGCGATCGCGCAGATGTCGTGGCGCGGCTGGGTGACGGGACTCCGCGCGCTGTTGCGCGGCGAGGGCCTGTTCCGGCCTTCGGGCGGCATCGTCGTGCCGGAGCTCGCGCCCATCGCGCGCGACGTGCGCAGGCTCGTGCGCGACCTCGAGAGCCACTACCGGCCGCGCGACGAGGACCAGCTCACGTGGACGTCGACGACGCTGCGCAGCATCCTGCGCGGCGACATGCAGGGCAACAACGTCATCGTCGTGTCGAACCGCGAGCCGTACATGCACATCCATCGCGACGACCGCATCGAGGTGCTGCGCCCGGCGAGCGGGCTCGTTACCGCGCTCGAGCCGGTGATGCGCGCCTGTTCCGGGACGTGGATCGCGCACGGCAGCGGCGACGCCGATCGCGAGACCGTCGACGCGCAGGACCACGTGCCGGTGCCGCCCGAGGATCCCGCCTACCGGATCCGCCGCATCTGGCTCAGCGCCGACGAGGAGGCCGGCTACTACAGCGGCTTCGCCAACGAGGGGCTGTGGCCGCTGTGCCACATCGCGCACGTGCGGCCGATCTTCCGCGCGCGCGACTTCGACTACTACCGGGCCGTCAACCAGCGTTTCGCCGACGCGGTGGTCGACGAGGCGCAGCGTGACGACCCGATCGTGCTGGTGCAGGACTATCACTTCGCGCTGCTGCCGCGGATGGTGCGCGAGAAGCTGCCGCGCGCGACGATCATCACGTTCTGGCATATCCCGTGGCCGAACCCGGAGGCGTTCGCGATCTGCCCGTGGCGCGACGAGCTCCTCGACGGGATGCTCGGCAGCAGCATCCTCGGCTTCCACACGCAGATCCACTGCAACAACTTCCTCGACACCGTCGACCGCACGCTCGAGGCGCGCGTCGACCGCGAGTCGTTCGCCGTCACCCGCAACGGCCAGCGCACCGAGGTGCACCGCTACCCGATCTCGATCGAGTGGCCACCGGAGGCGCTCGCCGGCCAGCGGGACATCCCGACGACGCGCGCGACGGTGCGCCGCCGCCTCAACCTGCCCGCCGACCACAAGATCGGCATCGGCATCGACCGCCTCGACTACACGAAGGGCATCCTCGAGCGCTTCTCGGCGGTCGAGCGTTTGCTGCAGCTCGAGCCGCAATGGGTCGGCCGCTTCACGTTCGTGCAGATCGCCGCGCCGACGCGCGGCATGATCGACGATTACCGCGACTACGCGGCGCGCGTGAAGACGCTCGCCGACCGCATCAACGCGAGCTTCTCGAACGCGCGCCACCCGCCGATCGCGCTCCTCTCCGAGCACCACGACACGCGCGCCGTGTACGAGTACTTCCGCGCCTCGGACCTCTGCTTCGTCTCGAGCCTGCACGACGGCATGAACCTCGTCGCCAAGGAGTTCATCGCCGCGCGCGACGACGAGCAGGGGGTGCTGATCCTGTCGCAGTTCGCGGGCGCGTCGCGCGAACTCCCCGAGGCGCTGGTGGTCAATCCCTATGACGCGGACCAGTGCGCGGCGGCGCTGCATCTCGCGCTGACGATGCCTCTCGACGAGCAGCGTGCGCGCATGCGCCTCATGCGCGCGCTGGTGCGCGATTTCAACGTCTACCGCTGGGCGGGACGGATGTTGATGGACGCCGCGATGATGCGGCAACGCAACCGCCTGTTCCGCTTCCGCGTCCCGGAGGAAGCCGCCTGATGCGCGATCACGCGCACCGCCTGCCCTATGCCCAGCGCCGCGCGCGGATGCCGGCGCCGCCGCGCGTGCGCCGCGGCCCGCCGCCGCCGCTCGCGGTCACGCACGCGCTCTTCCTCGACATCGACGGCACGCTCGTCGACATCGCGCCAACGCCCGATCGCGTGCGCCTGCACCCGGGGCTCGCGTCGCTGCTGCCCGCTGTGGCGACGCTCCTCGACGGCGCGGTGGCGCTCGTCACGGGCCGCAGCATCCGCGACACCGACCGGCTGTTCGGCGAGCTCGTGCTGCCGGTCGCGGGCCAGCACGGCTGCGAGCGGCGCGACGGCACCGGCACGCTGCACCTGCACGCCGCCAACACCGCGACGCTCGCGCGGCTGCGGCGCCTGATCGCCGAGTTCGCCGCCCGCCACGAGGGCCTGCGGCTCGAGGACAAGGGCACCACACTTGCGCTGCACTACCGCGCCGCGCCGCACCTCGCCTCGCACGTCCACCAAGTGCTGCGCGCGCAGTTCAACGCCGCGCCGATGGAAGGCTTCCGGCTGCAGCCCGGCAAGCGGCTGCTCGAAGTCCGCCCGGAAGGCCGCGACAAGGGCACCGCGATCCGCGACTTCATGAGCGAGCCGCCGTTCCATGGCCGCGTGCCGGTATTCATCGGCGACGATCGCACCGACGAGCACGGCTTCGCGGTCGTCCGCTCGCTCGGCGGGCTCGCGATCAAGGTGGGCCCCGGCTCGACGATCGCCAACCATCGCCTTCACGACGTCGCCGCGGTGCGCCGCTGGCTCGACGACGCCGTGGCCATCGGCTAGCGCCGCTCGCCGCAGGCGCCGCCGCCCGCATTGCGCAGCGGCGCGCCGGCGCCGCAGCGCCCGTCTTTCCGCGCGCCTTCTGTAATAGAATCGCCGCAAACGTCCGGCGGCAGGCGGGCGCGGCGCGACGCCGCGGTCGCGCGCCCCACCGGGCGCGCGACCCGCACACGCCAACGGAGGCCCTCGATGGGTAGCAGCGATTCCCGCAACACGCTCATGCGCGCGACACGGCTCGCGCTTTGCACGCTCGTCGCCGCGCTCGGACTCTCCGGGATGGCGCACGCCGCGGACCGCACGCTCGTCATGTACTGCGCCGTCGACGAGGCCTGGTGCCGCGCGATGTCGAACACCTACCAGAAAGTGACGGGCGTCAACGTCGAGATGACGCGGATGAGCGCCGGCGAGATCTACGCGCGGCTGCGCGCCGAGAAGGCCAACCCGCAGGCCGACATCTGGTGGGGCGGCACCGGCGACCCGCACCTGCAGGCCGCGGAGGAAGGGCTGACCGACGAGTACAAGTCGGCCGAGTTCGGCCAGCTGCGCGACTGGGCGCAGAAGCAGGCGGAGCGCGCGAAGTTCCGCACCGTCGGCATCTACCTCGGCGCGCTCGGCTACGGCTACAACTCGACCGAGCTCAACCAGCGCAAGCTGAAGGCGCCGGGCTGCTGGTCCGACCTCGTCAAGCCCGAGTGGAAAGGCGAGATCGAGATGGCCGATCCCAACTCCTCCGGCACCGCGTGGACGATGCTCGCGACGATGGTGCAGCTGATGGGCGAGGAGAAGGCGTTCGCGTATCTCAAGGAGCTCAACAAGAACATGGCCGAGTACACGAAGGCGGGCGCCGCGCCGGCGCTCGCCGTCGGCAAGGGCGAGACGCTCGTCGGCATCGCCTTCCAGCACGACGTCATCAACGCGGCCAAGCAGAACCCCGCGGTGAAGGTCGTGTCGCCGTGCGAAGGCACCGGCTACGAGATCGGCTCGATGAGCATCGTCAAGGGCGCGCGCCACCTCGACGAGGCGAAGAAGTTCTACGACTGGGCGCTGACGGTCGACGCGCAAAAGCTCGCGGCGCCCGCCGGCAGCTACCAGATCCCGTCGAACAAGGCGACGCCGGTGCCGCCCGAAGCGCCCGACCTGTCGAAGATCAAGCTGATCGACTACGACTTCGCCAAGTACGGCTCGTCCGCGGTGCGCACGCGCCTCCTGAAGCGCTTCACCGACGAAGTCCGCAACGGCCACTGACCGCCACGCGCCACGCCCGGGCGTCGCCGTCATCGGCGCCCGGCCGTCGCCTTCCGCTCCCGAACGCTGAACCCGCCGCGCCGCAAGGCGCGATCGACCTTGCCGCATTCGCCCGCGAGCCCGATCCGTCGCGACGTCGTCGGCTGGGTGCTGCTCGCCTTCGCGAGCGTGCTGCTGTTGCCGTGGTACAAGATCGAGAGCGGCTTCTTCTCGTTCGACTGGCTGTCGCACCCCGCGGAGGCCATGCCGGCCGCCGCGCTCTCGTTCGCCGGCCGGCCATGGCTCGCGCCGCTGCTCCTCGCGCCGATCGCCGCGGCGGCGCTCGTCGCCGCGCGACGCACGCGCGGGCTCGGCCTCGTTGGCGCGCTCGGCCTCGGCTGGCTCATTGCCGAGGGCTTCGCGATCATCCATTCGGGATGGGGCTACGCGTGGCTCGCGGCGCTCGCCGGCACGAAGGGGCCGATGCAGCCGGGCCTCGGCTGGGGCGCGACGTTCTATTGCGTGGCGATGCTGATGCTCGTCGCCGCCGACCTGGCCGAGCACGGCTGGTGCAAGGGCGACCGCTTCGTCGTCGGCGCGCTGCTCGGCGTGATCGCGGCGATGCTCCTGTTCGTCGCGTATCCGCTGGTGTCGATCCTCCTGTCGGCGATCAAGGACAACGAAGGCCACGTCGCGTTCGGGCTCTTCGCCGACAAGTTCCTGAGCCCCGGCATCTGGAGCCTGCGCTGCCTCGGCGGCAGCGGCAGCTGCGGGTCGGCGTGGAACACCGTCGCGCTCGCGGTGCTCGTCGGCGTGCTGTGCACCGCCCTCGGCCTGCCGCTCGCGCTGATCGCGCTGCGCACCAGGGTCAGGGCGAAGTGGCTGCTGCGCATGCTCTCGGTCCTGCCGATCATCACGCCGCCGTTCGTCATCGGCTTGGCACTCATCCTGCTGTTCGGGCGCGCGGGCATCGTGACGACGTTCCTCGCGACGCATTTCGGCATCCCGCGCAGCCGCTGGATCTACGGGATGCCGGGCATCGCGATGGCGCAGGTGCTGGCGTTCACGCCCATCGCCTTCCTCGTGCTGGTGGGCGTGCTGCAGGGCGTGAGCCCGAGCGTCGAGGAAGCCTCGCAGACGCTGCGCGCCAACCGCTGGCGCACGTTCCGCACGATCACCTGGCCGCTGATCCGGCCCGGCCTCGCCAGCGCGTTCCTGATCGCGTTCATCGAGAGCATGGCCGACTTCGCGAACCCGCTGGTGATCGGCGGCAACTTCAACGTGCTGTCGACCGACATCTTCTTCGCGGTCGTCGGCGCCGCGCACGACCAGGGCCGCGCGGCGGTGCTCGCGATCGTGCTGCTCGGGTTCACGATCGCGGCGTTCGTCGCGCAGCGCCGCTGGGTCGGGCGCCGCAGCTTCGTCACCGTCGCCGGCAAGGGCGACGGCGGGCTGCCCGCGGCGCTGCCCGACCGGCTGCGCATCGGCTGCTACGTCGCGACCGCGCCGTGGCTCGTCCTCACGCTCGTCGTCTACGCGATCATCCTGGGCGGCGGGTTCGTCACCGCGATCGGCCGCGACAACACGCCGACGCTCGAGTACTTCCTCACCGCGTTCTCGATCGAGAAAGGCGTCAACGGCTGGTTCCTGTCGGGCTCGGCGTGGCCGTCGCTATTGATGACGATCGGCCTGGCGCTCGTCGCGATGCCGCTGACCGCGGCGATCGGCATCCTCACCGCGTGGCTGCTCGACCGCCAGCGCTTCGCCGGGCGCGGGCTGTTCGAGTTCCTGGCGATGATGAGCTTCGCGATCCCCGGCACCGTGGTCGGCATCAGCTACATCCTCGCGTTCAACGTGCCGCCGGTCCAGTTGACGGGCACCGGCCTCATCATCGTGATCTCGTTCGTGTTCCGCAACATGCCGGTGTCGATCCGCGCCGGGCTCGCCAACCTGGCGCAGATCGACAAGAGCCTCGACGAGGCGTCGCTGACGCTGCGCGCGCGCTCGTTCTCGACGTTCCGCCGCGCGATCCTGCCGCTCCTGAAGCCCGCGATCGTCACCGCGATGATCTACTCGTTCGTGCGCGCGGTCACCGCCGTGAGCGCGGTGATCTTCCTCGTCACCGGCCGCTTCAATCTCTCCACCGTCTACATCGTCGGCCGCGCCGACGTCGGCGAGTACGGCATTGCGATCGTCTACGCGGCGGTGATGATCGTCGTGATGATGGCCGTGCTCGTCGGCATCCAGCTCGCGGTCGGCGAGCGCAGGCTCGGCCGCCGGCGCCCGGGCAGCGAGGCGATCGCGGCGGGGGCGTGAAACGGAGAACGCAATGAGCGACGCAACGCACAACACGGCGAGCCCCGCGGTCCGCTTCGAGAAGGTGACCAAGCGCTACGGCGACGTCGCCGCCGTCGACGCGGTCAGCTTCGACATCGCGCCGGCGACGCTCGTCACGCTGCTGGGGCCGTCCGGCTGCGGCAAGACGACGACGCTGCGCCTCGTCGCCGGCCTCGAGCAGGCGAGCGAGGGCCGCATCTTCATCGACGGCGCCGACGTCACGCGCCTGTCGGCCGCCGAGCGCGACGTGTCGATGGTGTTCCAGTCGTATGCGCTGTTCCCGCACATGGACGTGATGGAGAACGTGTCGTACGGGTTGCGCTCGATGGGCATGAAGAAGGCGGAAGCCGCCGAGCGGGCCGCGCAGAAGCTCGCTCTGGTTGGCCTCGCCGGCTACGAGAAGCGCCAGCCGAGCGAGCTGTCGGGCGGCCAGCAGCAGCGCGTCGCGGTCGCGCGCGCGATCGTGCTCGAGCCCAAGGTGCTGCTGTTCGACGAGCCGCTGTCGAACCTCGACGCCAAGCTGCGCCGCCGCGTGCGCGAGGAGATCCGCGACCTGCAGCAGGCGCTCAAGCTCACCGTCGTCTACGTCACGCACGACCAGGAGGAGGCGCTCGCCGTCTCCGACCGCATCGTCGTGATGAACGCCGCGCGCATCGTCCAGGACGGCACCCCGTTCGCGCTCTACAACGAGCCGGCGAGCCGCTTCATCGCCGACTTCATGGGCGACGCCAACGTGCTCGACGTCGCGTGCGGCGAGCGCCGCGGCGACGTCGTGCGGGTCGACGTGGGGCCGATGCACCTCGACGTCCGCCATCGCGGCATCGCCGGCCGGGGCGCGGCGCTGGCGGTGCGCCCGCACTCGCTGCGCCTCGTCGACGATCCGGACCTGCCGAACGCGCTGCGCGGGCGCATCCGCAAGCGCTCGTATCTGGGCGACCATTTCGAGTACCACGTCGAGATCGCCGATCCGGCGATGGACCTCTACGCGTCGACGCCGGCGAGCGCCGCGCCGATCGCCGAGGATCGTGCCGTGTCGGTGACGTTCGATCCCGCCGAGTCGATCCTCATCGACGCCCGATGACGGGGCCAGGCGGCGCGATCGGAAGGAGCCTCGACCTCGCGCTCATCGGCAACGGCCGCATCGCGCTGCTCGTCGACGCGATGGCCAACGTCGTCTGGGGCTGCTTCCCGCAATTCGACGGCGACCCGGTGTTCTGCGCGCTGCTCGACGCCGCGCAGCCGGGCGAGGAGCGCGGCGTCCACGGCATCGTGCTCGAGGATTGCGTGCGTGCATCGCAGGCCTACCGGCGCAACACCGCGGTGCTCGTGACGCGTCTCGTCGACGCGCATGGCGGCGAGATCGAGGTGATCGACTGCATACCGCGCTTCGCCCAGCACGGCCGCCTCTACCAACCCGTCGTCCACGTCCGCCAGTTGCGGCGCCTCGCCGGCAGCCCGCGCGTCACCGTGCGCCTGCGGCCCGCCTACCATTGGGGCCATCGCCCGCCGCCGCCCGCGCGCGGCTCGTCGCACCTGCGCTACACGCTCGGCGAGCAGTCGCTGCGCCTCACCACCGACGCGCCGCTCGCGACGATCGCCGAGGAGAAGCCGTTCCTGCTGCAGGACGACGTCACGCTGATCTTCGGCGAGGACGCGACGATCCCCGAGGCGCCGCGCGAGCTCGCGCGCCGCTTCATCGACGAGACCACCGACGCCTGGCGCGACTGGGTGCGCCGCCTCGCCATCCCGTTCGAATGGCAGGACGAGGTGATCCGCGCGGCGATCACGCTGAAGCAGAACGCCAGCGACGACACCGGCGCGATTGTCGCCGCGGTCACGTCGTCGATTCCCGAGGCCGCCGGCTCGGGCCGCAACTGGGACTACCGCTACTGCTGGCTGCGCGACGGCTACTTCGTCATCAACGCGCTCAATCGCCTCAACGCGACGGGCACGATGGAAGGGTTCCTGCGCTACCTCGTCAACATCGCCGCCGATGCCGCGACGTCGCCGCTCCAGCCCGTCTACCGGATCGATGGCGATCCCGCGCTCGCCGAATCGGTGGTGCCGACGCTGCCGGGCTACCGCGGCATGGGCCCCGTCCGCCTCGGCAACGACGCCTACCGCCAGGTGCAGAACGACGTCTACGGCGCGGCGGTGCTCGCGGCGACGCACGCGTTCTTCGACGCGCGCTTGACCGAGCGCGGCGACGAGGCGCTGTTCGCGCGCCTCGAGGTGCTGGGCCAGCGCGCGCTCGAGTGCCACGCGCTGCCCGACGCCGGCATCTGGGAATACCGGGGGCGCGCTCGCGTGCACACGTTCTCGTCGGTGATGTGCTGGGCCGCGTGCGATCGACTTGCGCGGATCGCCGCGCGCCTCGGCCTCGCGGCACGCGCGGCGCGCTGGCAGGCCGACGCCGCGCGCATCCGCGACTTCATCGACCGCGAATGCTGGAGCGCGCAGCGCGGCGCGTTCGTCGCGGGCGTCGGCGGCGACGACCTCGACGCGAGCCTGCTGCGCTTGACCGACCTGGGCTACTGCCGGCCCGACGACCCGCGCTACGTGGCGACGGTGCTCGCGATCGAGCGCGAGTTGAAGCGCGGCAATTTCATCTTCCGCTACGTCGACGACGACGACTTCGGCGCCCCCGCGAACGCGTTCGTCGTCTGCACGTTCTGGTTCGTCAACGCACTGGCCGCGATCGGTCGCCGCGACGAGGCGCGCGCGCTGTTCGATTCGTTGCTGCAGGCGCGCAACCGCCACGGCCTCCTCGCCGAGCATCTCGACGCGGCGACGCGCGAGCCCTGGGGCAACTTCGTGCAGACCTACAGCATGGTCGGCATCATCGACTGCGCGATCCGCCTGTCGATGCCCTGGGACGACGCGTTCTAGGCTGCGCGATGGCGCGAGCCCGCGCGATCCTTACGGGGTGTGCGGCGGGCGCCAGCCGCAGTCCCGGCGTCGGCGCGATGCGGCGCCCGGCGCCGCGTGTCGTCGCGGCGCCGTGGCCGGTCAGGCGTTGTCGACCGCCTCCACCTTGACCTCGCGCGCCTCTTGGATGAGCGCGAGGATCGCCTCGCCGCTTTGCGCGCCGGAGACGGCGAGCCGCCCGTCGAACACGAAGAACGGCACGCCCTGCACGCCGAGCTCGCGCATGTGCCGCTCCATGCCGGCGATGGCGGCGGCGCCCTCGTCGCCATCGAGGAAGGCGGCCGCCGCGGCACGGTCGAAGCCCGCCTCCTCGGCGATGTTGGCGAGGACCGCCTTGTCGCCGACGTCGCGGCCGTCCACGAAGAACGCCGCGAACAGCCGCTCGACAAGGTCGCCAGCGTCGTGGTCATGCTGGATGTAGCTGACGAGGCGGTGCGCCGCCAGCGTGTTCGGCTGCACGCGGATGCGCCCGAAATCGAACGTCACCCCGGCGGCACGGCCGACCTCGCGGACGACGTCGTGCGCCTCCTTGACGCGCGCGACGCCGCCGAGCTTGGCCTCGATATACGCATTGCGCTCGACGCCGCCGGGCGGCACGTCGGGCGACAGCTGGAAGGGATGCCAGTTGACGGTCACCGCGAACCCCGGATCGTCGGCGGCGAGCCGCGCCAGGGCCGCGTCGAGGCCGTGCTTGCCGATGTAGCACCACGGGCACACCACGTCCGACACCACGTCGATCTTGAACCCCACCGGCCGCTCCGCGCGAATCGAATGCGCCATTATCGCCGCATTCGCGGTCGCGGATAATCGCGCAATGCAACCCGACCTCCGCCGCTTCGACGTGTTCTGCCGCATCGTCGACAACTTCGGCGACGCCGGCGTCGCGTGGCGGCTCGCGCGGCTCCTCGCGACGCTGCACCGGCGCGATGTCACGCTGTGGATCGACGATACCGCGCCGCTCGCGGCGATCGTCGAGGGCGTCGCGGTCGACGCCGATGTGCAAACCGTCGACGGCGTGCGCATCGCGCGCTTCGACGCCGCCGCAGATGCAGCACCCGCCGACGCGGTGATCGAGGCGTTCGGCTGCGGCCTGCCCTCGCGCTACCTCGACGCGATGGAGCACCGGCCGCCGGTGTGGATCAACCTCGAGTACCTGTCGGCCGAAGCGTGGATCGAGGGGGTGCATGGCCTGCCATCGCGGCAGCCGCAGCGGCCTCTCACGCGCTGGTTCTTCTTTCCCGGCTTCACGGCGCGCACCGGCGGCCTGTTGCGCGAGCGCGACCTTTTCGCGCGGCGCGCGGCTTTCAACACGCCCCGGCGCGACGCGGGCCTCGACGTCTCGCTGTTCTGCTACGCGAACCCGGCGCTGCCGGCGCTGTGCGACGCCTTTGCGCGCGGCGGCGAGGCGATCCGCCTGCGCGTCGCGGACGGCGTCGCGGCGGGCGATTTCGCGCGCTGGCTGGGCCGCCCGCTGCCGGCCGCGCCGGCGCGCGTCGAGCGCGGCTCGCTCGCGATCGACGTGCTGCCGTTCGTGCCGCAGCCCATCTACGACGAGCGGCTGTGGCGCTCGGACCTCAACATCGTGCGCGGCGAGGACTCGTTCGTGCGCGCGCAATGGGCGCAGCGGCCGTTCGTCTGGCACATCTACCCGCAGCGCGACGCCGCCCATCGCGCCAAGCTCGCGGCGTTCCTCGATCGCTACCTCACTGGCGTGCCGGACGGAGCCGCCGCGGCGATACGGCGATTCTCGGAGGCGTTCGACGACGGCGACGGCGCCGCCACTGCGGCGGCGTGGCCCGACCTTCGGATCGCCCTCCCCGTGCTCGAGACGCACGCCTCCGCGTGGGCACGACGCCTTGCCGACCTGCCCGAGCTTTCCAC
>Ga0134125_10002088_pt1 | contig 23940 bp, 18 predicted proteins | sample KB31751_FD_96464 | JGI IMG/M metagenome (GOLD analysis project Ga0134125, IMG submission 96464) | Terrestrial soil microbial communities with excess Nitrogen fertilizer from Kellogg Biological Station, Michigan, USA - KB3-175-1 | ecosystem: Environmental > Terrestrial > Soil > Unclassified ...
GAGTACCCGGCCGACGTGGTGATCGTCGGCGTCGGCGTGGTGCCGGCGGACGAGCTCGCCAAGGCCGCCGGCCTCGAGTGCGAGAACGGCGTGGTCACCGACGGCCACTGCCGCACCTCGGACGAGGCCATCTGGGCCGCGGGCGACTGCGCCAGTCACCTCAACCGCCAGTACGGCCGGCACCTGCGCCTCGAGTCGGTCGACAACGCCTTCGAGCAGGGCACGACCGTGGCACTCAACCTGCTCGGCACGCCGACGCCGCACGACAAGCTGCCGTGGTTCTGGTCCGACCAGTATGACCTCAAGCTCATCATCGTCGGCGTGGCGCACGGCTACGACACGGTCGTGATGCGCGGCACGCCGGCCGGCCGCAGCTTCAGCGCCTGCTACCTGCGCGGCGGCGAGCTCATCGCCATCGACAGCATCAACTCGCCCAAGGACCAGATGGCCGCACGCAAGCTGATCGCCGCGCACGTGCGCCCCAACCAGGAAAAGCTCGCCGATCCCGGCGTCGCCCTCAAGGACGCGCTGTAGCGTTCTCCGCCGCACCGAAGATCACCGCCGGCTCGCCGGCGAGGCGCCGGCTGAGGTAGCGGCCGAGGAGGTCCGCGAGCGCGCCGTTGGGGCCGGCGGTCTGGCTGTCGTTGAGCAGCACCACGCCGGCGTAGTCCCCCTTGGGATTGAAGAATGCGTAGCAGGTGTAGCCGCCGGTGGCGCCGTTGTGCCAGTACTCGCCCCGCTGCGTATCGAACAGCCACGCGAAGGCGATGCGCTCGGAGCCGGCGTCCGCGCGCAGCTCGTGCGACACCTCGATGGCCGAGCCCAGGGTGCGCGCCGCGCCGCTCGCCCCCGCGGCCGCCCGCGGCGGATGCAGGTTCGCCTCCAGGTAGCCGAGCATGTCGGCCGCGGTGGAGTGCAGGGCGCCGGCGCCGGCGAGCGCATCGAGCTGCCAGGCATGCGCCGGGCGCGCGTCCGCGCCGTAACCCTGGATGAGACGCGCGCGCTGCTCGCCGGCGAGCACGACGGTCGTGTCGGCGAGGTGCAGCGGCGCGGTCACTTCCTCAGCCACCAGCTGCGCGTAACTCATGCCGGCGCGGTTGGCGAGCGCCTGGCCGAGGAGTCCCACGCCGAGGTTGCTGTAGAAAAAGCCCGCGTCCGCAGGCTTCGCGACGCCGCGCTGCTGGAGAAAGCCGTACAGCTCGGCCGCGTGGTAGTCGGCGTACGGGTCGTTCGGGTCGGCCGGATTGAAGTTGCCGGGCAGGCGTGGCAGGCCCGAGCGATGGGTGATGAGATCGAGCAGCGTGATCTCCTCGCCGTCGGGCTTGGGCACCGTGCCGGGCGGCAGCAGCTCCCGCACCGGCTCCTTGAGATGCACCTTGCCCTGCTCGAGCAGCTGCGCGAGCACCAGGCCGGTGAAGGTCTTGGTGAGCGAGCCGATCTCGAAGATCGAGTCGGGGCGCGCGGTGCCGAGCGCGAACACCCGCCGCACGCCGTTGCGCACCACCCCGATCGCGACGCCGGCCGAGGTCGCCGGCCCGAGCGGCCCGTCCTTGAGCGCCGCCGCGAAATCCTTCCTGACCAGCGCCGGGAGCGCCGCGGCCTGCGCCGGCGGCAGCGCCGGCGCGGTGGTCATTTTCGGATCCGGCGGGGGCTCGAGCGCGCGCACCTGCCGCAGCAGCTTCAGCGGCAGCTGCCTGCGACCCTGCGTCCAGGTGCCGCTGAGGGCGGCGCCGTCGGCCGACAGCGTGCCGCGCCAGGCGCCACCCACCGCCGGCACCTCGAACGCGAGGTCGGGCTTGGTCCAGCTGACCTGGCCGCAGTCGATTTGCCAGCTCTGCTGGTCGGGACTGTCGAGCACGCAGTACTCGCGGCCGTCGCGGTCGCTCTTCAGCCTGACCTGGATGCGCAGCGTCCCCTGGGGCGGCGCCTCGAGCGTGCCCAGCCACACGCCGTCGACCGGCGCGGGGGTGCTCGCCGCGACGAAGGTGTCGCGGCTGAAGTTGAGTGCCACCTCGGCGCCCTGGTGCCAGGTGCCGTTGAGGGTGCGGCCGGCATCGCCGAGGGTCCCCTGCCAGGTGCCGTGCACGAAGGGCACGGCGAAGCTGAGCGCGTCGTGCTCCAGCCTGAAGTCGCTGCAGGTCAGCCCGCGGGCGCCCTGCTCCGGAATGTCGAGCGTGCCGCCGAGCGTGCCGTCGGCGGCCACCGCGAGATGCAGCCTCAGGTGCAGGGGCCCCAGCGTGCCGAGGTAGTCGCCGCCGAGCGCCGTGCCCGGCGCGGCGGCCAGCGGTGCCGCCAGGGCGGTGAGCGCGGCGAGGGAGAGCGCGCACCAGATGTGCCGCAGCGGTCGTTGCATGGCGAGGGTCCTCAGCATGTCAGCGCAGTACCACCAGCAGGTCCTTGGCATCCACCGTGAGCCCGGGACGCGCCAGCACTTCGGCGATCTCGCCGTCGCTCTCGGCGCGCACGGCGGTCTCCATCTTCATCGCCTCGAGCGTCAGCAATACCTCGCCGCGCGCCACCGGCGCGCCGGCCGCCGCCCGGACGGTGGCGATCACGCCGGGCATGGGCGCACCCACGTGGCGCGCGTTGCCGGCCTCGGCCTTGCGCGGCGCCGGGTGCTTGGCCACCTGGCTGCGGTCGGGTACGCGCACCGAGCGCGGCTGGCCGTTGAGCTCGAAGAACACCGTGCGCGTGCCGTCCTCGTGCGGCTCGCTGAGCGCGACGTAGCGCACGATGAGGGTCTTGCCGCGCTCCAGGTCGACGCTGATCTCCTGCCCGGGCTCCATGCCGTAGAAGAACACCGGCGTCGGCAGGATGCCCGGCTCGCCGTACAGAGCGCGCTCGCGCGCGTACTCGAGCCATACCTTGGGATACATGAGGTAGGAGGCCAGGTCCTCGTCGGTGACCGGGCGCGGCAGGTGCTGCTGCACGCGCGCGCGCTCGGCCTCGAGGTCCGCCGCCGGCAGCAGCGCGCCGGGGCGGGCGCTGAGCGGCGCGACGCCCTTCAGCACCTTGCGCCGCAGCGCCGGCGGGAAGCCGCCGTGCGGCTGGCCGAGCTCGCCGCGGAACAGCTGCACCACCGACTCGGGGAAGGCCACCGCGGTGGCGGGGTCCAGCACCTGCTCGCGGCTCAGCCCCGCGCTCACCATGAGCAGCGCCAGGTCGCCGACCACCTTGGAGGTCGGCGTCACCTTGACGATGTCGCCGAACATGTCGTTCACCTGGGCGTAGGCGGCGGCCACCTCCGGCCAGCGTGCCTCCTCGATGCCTAAGCCCCGCGCCTGCTCGCGCAGGTTGGTGTACTGGCCGCCGGGCATGCCGTGCACGTACACCTCGGAGGCCGGCGCGCGGCTGTCGCTCTCGAACGCGACGTAGTGGCGGCGCACCTGCTCGAAGTAGGCGGACAGGAGCCGCACCCGGTCGGGGTCGATGCCCGGGTCGCGCGGCCCGTGGCGCAGCGCCTCGAGCAGCGAGCCGAGACTCGGCTGCGAGGTGAGGCCGCTGAGGGCATCGACGGCGCCGTCGACCGCGTCCGCACCGGCCTCGATGGCCGCCAGCACGCTGGCGGCGGCGATGCCGCTGGTGTCGTGGGTGTGGAAGTGCACCGGCAGCCCGGTCTCCTCGCGCAGCGCCCGCACCAGCTCGAACGCGGCGCGCGGCCGCACCAGGCCCGCCATGTCCTTGATGCCGAGCACGTGCGTGCCGGCGGCCTTGAGCTCGCGCGCCAGGCCCAGATAGTAGTCGAGCGTGTACTTGCGCTCGTGCGGGTCGCTTAAGTTGCCGCTGTAGCAGATGGCCGCCTCGCACAGCTTGCCGCTCGCCAGCACCGCGTCGATCGCCACGCGCATGTTCTCGACCCAGTTGAGCGAGTCGAAGATGCGGAACACGTCCACGCCGCCGGCCGCGGCGCGCGCCACGAAGAAGCGCACCACGTTGTCCGGGTAGTTGGTGTAGCCGACGCCGTTGGCGCCGCGCAGCAGCATCTGCAGCAGCAGGTTCGGCATGTGCTCGCGCAGCAGCGCCAGGCGCTGCCACGGGTCCTCGCGCAGGAAGCGCAGCGCGACGTCGAAGGTGGCCCCGCCCCAGCACTCCACCGAGAACAGCCCGGGCAGAAGGCTCGCGTAGTAGGGCGCGATGGCCGCGAGGTCGCGCGTGCGCAGCCGCGTGGCGAGCAGCGACTGGTGCGCATCGCGCATGGTGGTGTCGGTGAGGAGCACGCGCTGCTGCTCGCGCATCCAGCGCGCGAAGCGCTCCGGGCCGAGCTCGGCGAGCTTCTGGCGCGTACCCGGCAGCGGCGGGGTCAGCGCCACGGGCGGCAGCCGCGCCGGGGCGCCGTGCGCGGGACGGGCGCGGCCCTGCACCTCGGGGTGGCCGTTGACGATGGTCGTGCCGATGTAGGCGAGGATGCGCGTGGCGCGATCGCGCTTGCGCGGCCACTGCAGGAGCTCGGGCGTCGTCTCGATGAAGCGCGTGCTGTAGTCGCCGCCGGCGAAGCGCGGGTGGGTGATCAGCTGGTCGAGAAAGCGCAGGTTCGAGACCACGCCGCGGATGCGGAACTCCCACAGCGCGCGGTGCATGCGCGCGATGGCCTCCGCCGCGCTCGGCGCCCAGGCGGTGACCTTCACCAGCAGCGAGTCGTAGGAGCGGGTGATGATGGCGCCGGCGTAGGCGGTGCCGGCGTCGAGGCGGATGCCGAAGCCGGCCGGGCTGCGGTAGGCGGCGATCTTGCCGTAGTCGGGGATGAAGTTGTTTTCCGGGTCCTCGGTGGTGACGCGGCACTGCAGGGCGTGGCCGGCGAGGCGGATGTCGGCCTGCGGCGGCACGCCGCTCTCGGGCGTGCCGATGCGCGCACCGCCGGCGATGCGGATCTGCGCCTTCACCAGGTCGATGCCGGTCACCTCCTCGGTCACCGTGTGCTCGACCTGGATGCGCGGGTTGACCTCGATGAAATAGCAGCGCCCCGAGTCGGCGTCCTGCAGGAACTCGACCGTGCCGGCGTTGCCGTAGCGGGCGGCGCGGCCGATGGCGAGCGCCATGGCGCACAGCTCGGCGCGCTGCGCTTCGCTCAGGAACACCGCCGGGGCGCGCTCCACCACCTTCTGGTGGCGCCGCTGCACGGTGCAGTCGCGCTCGTAGAGGTGCACCAGCGTGCCGTGGCTGTCGCCGAGGATCTGCACCTCGACGTGGCGGGCGTGCTGCACCAGCTTCTCGAGGTACACCTCGTCATTGCCGAAGGCGGCCAGCGCCTCGCGGCGGCACAGCGGCAGCAGCTCGGCCAGCTGCGCCGCATCCGCTACCTGGCGCGTGCCGCGCCCGCCCCCGCCCCAGCTCGCCTTGAGCATAAGCGGGTAACCGATGGCCGCGGCGAGGGCCGCGCACTCCTCTACGTCCCGCGGCAGCGGCGGGCTCGCCGGCATCACCGGCACCCCGGCCGACACCGCCAGCGCGCGCGCCGCCACCTTGTTGCCGAGCAGCGCCATGGTGTCCGGCTCGGGGCCCACGAACACCAGGCCGGCCGCCCGGCAGGCATGCGCGAACGCGGGATTCTCGGACAGGAAGCCGTAACCGGGATGGACGGCGTCGACCTGCGCCTCGCGCGCCACGGCGAGGATGCTGTCGATGTCGAGGTAGGCCTCGACCGGGCCCTTGTCGGCGCCGACCAGGTAGGCCTCGTCGGCCTTGGTCCGGTGCAGCGAGAAGCGGTCCTCCCGCGAATAGATCGCTACCGTGCGCAGGCCGAGCTCGCTGGCGGCGCGCATGACACGGATCGCGATCTCGCCGCGATTGGCGACCAGGACGCTGCGGATCCGCTGCGACGCGGCGGGTTTCACCTTAAGATCTGCCGTCGGATGACCGGGGAGGCCCGCGCACGCCATGGCGTGCACGGTACTTCGATGATAGCCGCCGAAGGGAACAGATGTCGCACCCGTTTAAGCCCGCGCTCGTGTATCTGCTGTTGGCTGCGCCCGCGCTCGCCGCCGCCCAGCATCCCGTCGCCCTCGTCATCCACGGCGGCGCCGGCGTCATCGAGCGCGCCAAGATGACGCCCGCCGCCGAAGCCTCCTACCGTGCAGGCCTGGGCGCCGCGCTCGATGCCGGCTACGCGGTGCTCGAGAAGGGCGGCAGCAGCCTGGATGCGGTCACCACCGCCGTGCGCGTGATGGAGGACGATCCGCAGTTCAACGCCGGCCGTGGCGCGGTGCTCAACCACCAGGGCGACGCCGAGCTCGACGCCGCCATCATGGACGGCTCGGGCCCGCACGCCGGCGCGGTGGCCGCGGTGCATCACGTCAAGAATCCGATCGAGCTGGCGCGGCTGGTCATGGAGCAGAGCCCGCACGTGCTGCTGGTCGGCGACGGCGCCGAGGAGTTCGCGCTCGAGCACGGCGTGGTACTGGTGCCGCGCACCTACTTCCGCACCGAGCGGCGCGAGCGCGAGCTCGAGGAGGCCCGCAAGGCGGAGGCCGCCAAGGCGAAAGCCGCCGGCATCACCGCCAGCGGCACGGTTGGTGCCGTGGCGCTCGACCGCGCCGGCAACCTCGCCGCCGCCACCTCCACCGGCGGCCTCACCAACAAGCACCTGGGGCGCGTCGGCGACTCGCCCCTGATCGGCGCCGGCACCTATGCGAACAACGCCACGTGCGCGGTATCGGGCACCGGCGACGGTGAGTACTTCATCCGCCAGGTGCTCGCCTACGACATCTGCGCGCTGGTGGCCTACCGGCACCTGACCCTGCAGCAGGCGGTGCACGAGGTCATCCACGAGAAGCTGCAGCGCACCGGCGGCGAGGGCGGCGTGATCGCGCTCGACCCCGCCGGGCACGTGGCCATGGATTTCAACAGCGCCGGCATGTTCCGCGGCGCGCGCGACTCGCAGGGCAAGCGCGTCATCGGCATGTACGGGGACGACCTGCAGTGAGCAGCACCTACGCCATCGCCGTGCACGGCGGCGCCGGCGCGGTGCCGCGCGCCGCGCTCACGCCCGAGCGCGAGGCGCGCTACCGCGAGGGTCTGGAGCGCGCGCTCGATGCGGGCTACGCGCTGCTCGAGGGCGGCGGCTCGAGCCTGGATGCGGTCACTACCGCGGTGCGCATCCTCGAGGACGATCCGCTGTTCAACGCCGGCCACGGCGCCGCCCTCACCCGCGACGGTGCCGCCGAGCTCGATGCGGCCATCATGGACGGCAGGCAGCTGCGCGCCGGCGCGGTGGCCTCGGTGCGGCACGTCAGGAACCCGATCGAGCTGGCGCGGCGCGTGATGGAGAAGTCGCGGCACGTGCTGCTGGTCGGCGCCGGCGCCGAGGAGTTCGCGCTCGAGGAGAAGTTCCAGCTGGTGCCCAACCTGTACTTCCGCACCGCCCAGCGCGTCGAGCAGCTCGAGGCCGAGCAACGCGGCGCGCGCGTCTCGGACCTCGTGCCCTCCACCCGCGGTACGGTGGGTGCGGTGGCGCGCGACACGGCCGGCAACCTCGCCGCCGCCACCTCCACCGGCGGCATGACCAACAAGCGCCCCGGGCGGGTCGGCGACTCGCCCATCATCGGCGCCGGCACTTATGCCAAGAACGGCGTGTGCGCGGTGTCGGCCACCGGGCACGGCGAGTACTTCATCCGCGCGGTCGCCGCGCACCATGTGTGCACCGCGGTCGAGTACCGCGGCCTGAGCCTCGAGCAGGCGGTGCGCGAGGTGCTGCAGGTGCTGTCCGGGATGGGCGGGGACGGCGGGCTGATCGCGGTCGACCGCGACGGGGTCCCGGTGATGCAGTTCAGCACCGACGGCATGTTCCGCGGCGCCCGCGATGCCGGCGGGCGGCGCGAGATCGCCGTCTACTAATGCTGCCGCGGCGCAGGTAGTCCAGGTGGACTCCGCCCCGCAAGGCGCACCGAAGGACGCGCGCGCGCGGCATGAGCGTAGCGAGGAGCTGCGCGCGGCGCGCCTGCTCGACGCGCAGCGCCAGGCGGCACGGCTCTTTGCGGCGGTGGGACAGGCCGGCATCCTGCGGCCCGGCGCCACCGACCTGGCGGCGAGCGATGCGGTGCGCGATCTCGCCGCCGGGCAATTCGCCGTCGCGCGCCACTGGCACAAGCGCATCGTGCGCTCGGGTCCCAACACCCTCAGACCTTATCAGGATGAGGCGCCGGACCGCGTCATGACGGAAGACGACATCGCGTTCGCCGACTTCGGGCCGATCTTCGCCGGGTGGGAAGCGGACTTCGGACGCACCTGGGTGTTGGGGAATGACCCGCTCAAGCACCGCATGTGCGCTGACCTGGAGCACGTGTTCGCCGCCGCCAAGGGCTTCTTCGCCGCGCACGCGCAGCTGACGGCGGCAGCGCTGTACGCGGAGGTGGTGCGGCTGTCGGGCGCGCTCGGCTGGACCTACGGTAACTACCACTGCGGACATCTGGTCGGCGAGTTTCCGCACGAAAACTTTGCCGGCGAAAAAGTCCGCTCGCTGATTACGGCCGCCAACCCCGCGCCGCTCAGATGCCGCGATGCCTCGGGGCGCACGGCTCACTGGATCCTCGAGGTGCATCTGGTCGATCCGGCGCGGCAGATCGGCGCGTTCTACGAAGAGCTGCTGACCCTCTAACCGGTCCAGGCTCCATGCGCACCGCACTCTTCCTGCTCGTGGGCTCGCTGTTGCTGGCGGCGTGCCTGCTCCTCGGCCGGCTGTTCTCGGGCAACTATCCGGGGGCCTCCTACGCGGCGACGGTCGCGTTCATCGTGGTGTGGCTCGGCGTCTCCTCCGCCAACCTGTGGGTCGGGGTCGCGAAGGCCGGCTACACGCCCGCGGACGAGCTGCCGATCTTCCTGCTGATCTTCGGCCTGCCGGCGCTCACCGCGGTCATTCTCAAATGGAAATTCCCCTGAGCTAGGCGGCGCGCGCCTCGCGCGGCCGGAAGGCGCTCGGCGGCCGCGCCTCCCAGCGCGACCACACGCGCCGCAGGTGCTGGGCAGAGCGGAAGCCGGAGCGCGCCGCGACGCGCTCCAGGTCGAGGCGGCTGCCGGTCACGAGCTGCTTGGCGAACGCGAAGCGGATCAGCTGCACGTAGTCGAGCGGCGAGCAGTGCGCGTGCTCGGCGAACAGGCGCGCCAGGTTGCGCGCGCTCGTGCAGGCCACCGCCGCCAGCTCCGCCGAGCCCCAACTGGCCGCCGGGTCGCGCGCCACCGCGTCCTGGACGCGGTGCACGGCCGGGTGCAGGTGGTTACGGTGCATGACCCACGGCGACAGCGCCGGGTCGGTGCCGGCGCGGCGCAGGTACACGACCAGGTCGCGCGCCACTTCCGCCGCCACGCGCTGTCCCTGCTGCTGGCCGATGACGTGCAGCGCCAGGTCGAGCCCGGCGGTGACGCCGGCACTGGTGAACACCGTGCCGTCCTCGACGAAAATGCGGTTGTCGAGCACGCGGGCGCGCGGCTCGACCTGCCGCAGCTCGTCGATATGCGCGTGGTGCGTGGTGCACTCGCGCCCGGCCAGCAGCCCGGCGCGCGCCGCCAGCACGCTGCCCGCGCACACGCACAGGAGCAGCGCGTCGCGGGCGACGCCGCCACGGAGCCACTCGATGACGTCGCGCGTCGCCGGCTCGTGCGGATCGATGCCGCTGCCGCCGATGCCGGTGAGCACCAGCAGGCTCCCCGGGGTGAGTGCTGCCGGCAGCGGCTCGAGGGCGGCGAGGCTGAGGCCGACCGCGCTCGGGATGCGCTCGCGCGGCGCCACGAAGCGCAGCGCGTAGCTGCCCGGCACCAGGTTGGCGGCGTTGCGGAACGCGTCCGCCGGGCCGGCCACGTCGAGCAGCACCACGTTGGGCAGCAGCACGAACACCACTTCGCGCCGGGTCATGCGGCGGTCTCGCTCAGCTCAGCCGAGTGCGCCGGCGCTCGAGACGATCCGCGCGAAGCGGCCATCGAGCACCAGCTCGGTGCGCTCGCGGATCTCCGCCGCCGACACCTCGCGCCCGGCGCGGGTGCGCATCGGGAAGGTGAGGGTCGCGTCGGTCACGTAGCGCACGCTGTAGCCGAGGTCCGAGGCGTGCCGCGCGGTGGTCTCGCAGCACTGCTCGGTGCGAATGCCGGTGATCAGCAGCTCGCCGATGCCGCACCCGCGCAGCCACTGCTCCAGGGTCGTGCCGTCGGCGGTGCGGGCGAACATCGCCGAGTGCACCTCCTTGGTGAAGACCGCATCCGGCACCAGCGCCAGCTCGGGCATCGGCCGTACCTGGCCGGAGGCGGCGGTGAAGGGGTTGCCGGCATCATCGCCCGGCTCCTGGTGAAAGACCTGTAGCACCGGGATGCCGCGGGCGCGGCAGCCGTCGATGAGTGACTGCAGGTTGTCCAGGAAGGCCGGCAGGCCCTCGCCGCGGAAGTACGGCCGGTGGCGGAAGGATTCCTGCACGTCGATGACGATGAGTGCCTGCTTCATGGGTTCCTGCGACCGTGGCGATTGAGAATCGGCCAGTATCTTCGGTCAGCGCGCAGGCGAGCGCCACCGCTTCTACAGACAGGCATAGGGCAGAAACGGACGGCTAGTCCGGGAGGCCGGGGCGCCGGTCCCGGGCTGCGGCGCGGTCCGGCCGGCCGGCTGCGCGGCCTTGCCGAGGGTGCCGAACGGCGCGCCGACCTCGGCGGCATCACCCACAGCGACGGCCGCGGGAACGGCGCCGCCGGCACGCGCTCAGTGGCGCGCCTCGCTCCCCCGCCGCACCTCGGCGGCGAGCAGCGTCAGGCCACGCAGCCGCGCCCGCTCGAGCGCGCCGGACTCGCCACCGGCCGCCGCCAGTAACAGGTCGCGCCACACCTGCACGCGCGCCGGCCAGCGCGGGCGCAGCCACTGGGGATGGGCCTCGGCGAGCGCCTGGATCTGCGGCAGGGTGTGGCGCGCGATCAGCGCCGCGCACGGCCCGGGCATGCCGAGCAGGAGCCGCGCCGCCGGTCCCTGCGCCCGGGCCAGGTGCCAGGCGTAGGTGATGACCAGGCGCGTCATCGGCGCCGCCGCCGCCGCGGTGAAGTACGCGGTGTAGCCGGCACGCGTGCCCTCGCCCACCTGCACCGCCTGCGGCCGCCAGCGCAGCGGCTCGGCGAAACCTGCGTCGAACAGCAGGTAGGGACAGGCGGCGGCGCGCCGGCGTGCCCCGGCATCGAGCGCGCGCCACAGCTCACCGACCTGCCGCACGAGCGGCGCGGCCGGTGCGGCCCGCAGCCGCGCCTCTTCGGCCAGCAGCCCGAGACACGACTCGTTCACCTCCATGAGGGACTCGAGCGTGCCGTCGTGCAGCCAGGCGAGCGCACCGCCCGCCTCGGTCACGCCGTCTTCGTTCTCGCAGTGCAACAGCATGGTGTGCCTCCGGCCCGGTCCGCAGCGTTGGCTATCCTAGCCGAGCGGCGCCTCCAAGCCATCCGCAGATTTGGTTATTTTTAACCAAATTTGTGGTGTTGAGTTTTGGTGATTTTCAACCAAAATGGTGCCAGTCCTGCACGAGGACCCCCGCATGCGCATTTCCGACGACCGCTACCACCGCGAGCGCGCGCGCATGGAACTGGCGCTGCGCTTCCTGCGCCACGAGGCGCGCACCCAGACCATCCGCGCTTGGACCGGCCTGTCCGACGACCGCATCCGCAAGCTGTACCGCTCCTACCTCGGCCATGCCCGCCGCCAGCTGCCGCGTCACCGCGGCAAGTCGCCGCACCAGGTGGCCTACTTCACCCGCTCGCTGCGCCTGCAGGAGGAGACGGCACTGCTCGCCAGCGTGCTGTCACTGCTGGGCGTGCTGCCGGGGGCGGAGGCGGCGGCGACGCCCGGCCTGACGCGTGGCGAGCTGCTGTGCCAGGCGTTCGAGGCCTACCGGCTGCTGCTGCCCTCGGCACAGATCTCCTTCGAGCACGCGGTGTTCCTCGCCACCGCGCTCGGCCGCGGCGACCAGCTGCGCCTGGCGTCGTGCAGCGAGTGCGGCGGCCTCCTGGTCACGGAGCGCTTTCCGCTGCGCAGCGTGCGCTGCCAGCACTGCAGCGCCACGGTGCCACCCCGCGCCTGAGGCGCCTTTTCGCGGACGGCCCGGCTAGAATCCGCCGCCATGTATGACGAGTGCGGACGGCATTGATGCAGGCGCGCCCCAACTTCTTCTCCGGACCCTACCTGGAGCGGCGCGCCGAGGAGCGCGAGGACCCGCGCTGGATCGAGGCGGCGCGCACCGACCCGGCGACGCGCTACCTGGTGGCGCGCGGCAGCACCCAGCTGCTCAGCTCCGGGGAGTCGCCGCGCATCGCGTTCCTCGACAACGCCGGCGCCGCGGCCATGGCCGACGCGCCGTGCGTGCTGCTCGGCTGGTACCAGGATGCGCGCTGTGTCCTGATCGACCTGCCCGCCGATGCCGTGCCCACGACCCCGCCCGGCACCGGCTTCCGGGAGCTGCGGCCACTCACCGCGGTGCTGGCAGCCGCCGAGGCGGCCGTGCTCGCCTATGCGCGCGGCCTGTCCATCTGGCGCCTGCGGCAGCGCTTCTGCGGCGTGTGTGCCGCGCCGACGCAGCCGACCCACGCCGGGCACTGCCTGCGCTGCACCAACCCCGCCTGCGCGCACGAGTTCTTTCCGCGCCTCGACCCGGCGATCATCGTGCTGGTAAGCGACGGCGAGCGCGCGCTGCTCGGGCGTCAGGCGGACTGGCCGGCGCGCCGCTACTCGACCATCGCCGGCTTCGTCGAGCCGGGCGAGAGCCTCGAGGACGCCGTGGTGCGCGAGGTGCAGGAGGAGACCGGCGTCGACGTGGGCGCGGTGCGCTACCACTCCTCGCAGCCGTGGCCGTTTCCGTCCTCGCTGATGATCGGCTTCGAGGCGCGCGCCGCCGCCGGCAGCCCGGTGCGGGTCAGCGGCGAGCTCGAGGACGCGCGCTGGTTCACGCGGGCGCAGCTCACTTCCGGCGAGGCGCTCGCGCCGCCGACGCAGTCGATCTCGTGGCGCCTCATCGAGGGCTGGCTGCAGGCCGGCGGCTGACGCCATGTGCCTCCTGGTGCTCGCCTGGCAGGCGCATCCGCGCTACCGCCTCGTGGTGGCCGCCAACCGCGACGAGTTCCACGCGCGCCCCGCCGCGCCGCTCGCCAAGTGGCCGCCGCCGGCCGACATGCTCGCCGGGCGCGACCTGCAGGCGCAGGGCACGTGGCTGGGCCTCGACCGCGCGCGGCGCTTCGGTGTAGTCACCAACTTCCGCGAGCTGCAGCGGCCGCAGCCGGGGGTACGCTCGCGTGGTGGCCTGATCCCGCGCTACCTCGGCGGCAGCGACGACGCCGCGGCCTTCTTCGCCGCGCTCGAGCCCGAGGCGGCGCACTACTCCGGCTTCAACCTGCTGCTCACCGACGCCCGCGAGCTGTGGTACGGCTCGAACCGCGCCGCGCCGTTCGCGCGCGCCCTGCCCCCCGGGATCTACGGCCTGTCGAACGAGCTGCTCGACACGCCGTGGCCGAAGCTGACGCGGGTGCGCGCCGGCTTCGAGGCCTGGCTGCAAACGCCCGCCGCCGCGCCGGCCGGCCTGTTCTCCCTGCTCGCCGATCGTACCCCGGCCCCGCAGGCGCAGACCGACACCGGCGGCCTGCCGCCGGAGTGGGCCCGGGCGCTTTCGGCCCCGTTCGTGCTGCACCCCCGCTACGGCACGCGCTGCGCCAGCGTGCTGCTGCTCGGGGCGGCGGGGGAGTTGCGGCTGATCGAGCAGCGCTTCGACGCCGTCGGCCAGGAAACCGGCCGCAGCGAGTTCACGCTCGGCCCGGGCGAGTGGCCGTGAGCGGTGTCAGCGGAACCGGTGGTGCGCGCGTTGACTCTGACAGTAGAGCGACGAGCGGTTGTGCTCGCAAGGCTCTAGAATTCCAAGGACTTTCCCAGCTCGCACCTTGAAATGGCGCAGCCAGACTCCGCACTCCGGGCTCGTCGACGACGCCGGCGGGCCCCGTGGATCGCCGCGTGCCTGCTGGCGGCGCCGCTCGCGCATGGCGCCGGCGTCAACATCGAGGTGCGCGGCGTGGACGACGAGCTCCGCGACAACGTGCTCGCCTACCTGAGCTTTGCACGCTACAAGAAGGGCGGTGCCGAGCTCACGTCCGATACGGTCGAGCGGCTGCACAACCGCGTCGACCGCGAGGTGCAGGCGGCGCTGCGCCCGTTCGGCTACTACGACCCCAAGGTCGATTCGACCGTCAGCGACCAGGGCCACGGCGACTGGCGCGTGGTCATCGACATCACCCCCGGCCCGCCGGTGCTGGTGCAGCACATCGACGTGCACGTCGACGGCCCGGGCGAGACCGACCCGCTGTTCCAGCGCATCCTGCACCACCTGCCGCTGCACCCCGGCGACCGGCTCAACCACGCCTACTACGAGGCGCTCAAGGCCGACCTGCAGCGCACCGCCGCCACCTACGGCTACCTCGACGCCAAGATGATTCGCAACGAGCTGGTGGTCGACCCGGCGCAGCACACCGCCAACGTCGCCCTCGAGCTCGACACCGGCCAGCGCTACCACTTCGGCGTCACCTCCATCCAGCAGCACGTGGTCAACGACAAGCTGGTGCGCCGCTACCTGCGCTATCACCAGGGCGATCCCTACGACCTGACGCAGGTGCTGCGCACGCAGTTCGCGCTCGATGACGCGCAGTACTTCGCCAATCTCGAGGTGCTGCCGGGCGAGCCCGACCGCCAGGCGCTCAGCGTGCCGGTCAGCATCCGCGGCGACGCCAGCCGCCGCCACCGCTACTCGTTCGGCGTCGGCTACGCCACCGACACCGGCGTGCGCGGCACGCTCGGCTTCGAGGACCGCCACATCAACCAGTACGGCCACAACTTCAGCGTCGAGGTGCAGGCCGCGCAGGTGACCAGGTACTACGTCCAGACCCGCTACCGCATCCCGGTCGGCGACCCGGCGCTGGAGAACCTGTCGCTCAACGGCTCGATCGAGCAGCAGACGCTGGCCGACGTGACGGCGCGCACCCTCAAGGCCGGGCCGAGCTTCACCATGGTCAAGGGCCCGTCGCAGTACGTGTGGCAGGTGAACGCGGTGCGCACCACCAGCGAGGACGCCAACGGCAGCATCACCGATCGGTTGCTGGTGCCGGAGCTCGACATCGCCTCGGTGCCGAAGGGCTATCTCGGCGAGCCGCTGTTCGAGCATCCGTTCTTCGCCGAGATCAAGGGCTCGCACTCCTCGCTCGGCTCGGACTCGAACTTCATCCAGGTGCACGTGCAGCTGGAGAAGGTGTTCCGCCTGGGGCGCAAATGGCACCTGCTGCTGCGCGACGAGGGCGGCGCCACCCTGGTGTCGCGCTTCAGCCAGCTGCCCACGGTGTACCGCTTCTTCGCCGGCGGCGACAACAGCGTGCGCGGCTTCTCCTACAACGAGCTGTCGCCGACCGAGCAGGTGTGCGCGCCGCAGACCGGCGGCGTCAGCCCGCTGAACCCCAACGGCAGCTGCAAGGCCATCATCCCGGGCGACTTCATCAAGGTGGGCGGCAAGTTCCTGGCCACCGGCACGGTGGAGTTCGTGCGCGACCTGCCGCGCAACCTGGGCGTGGCCGCGTTCGTCGACTACGGCAACGCCTTCGACCACCTCGGCCGCCAGCTGCGGTTCACCGACCCCGGCGGGGTTGATCACTACGGCCCGCTGCTCGAGTATTCGGTCGGTGTCGGCATGCGGGTGCGGCTGCCGGTCATGACGCTCGGCATCGACATCGCCCAGCCGCTGTCGCGCAACGCCGGACCGCGCCTGCACATCAACTTCTCGCCCAAGCTCTGACCTCATGCGCCTGCGCCTGCTGCTGATTCTCGCCTGCCTGCTGGTCGTGACGGCCATCGTCGCGCCACTGGTACTGGTGTGGTCGGCGCTCTACACCACCGCGGGCCTGCAGTTCGTGGTGCGCCACCTGCCCGAGCGGCTCGGGCCGGTGCGGCTCGTCATCACCGGCATCCAGGGCACGGTGGCGCACGGCCTGACCGTCGAGCGCGTGGAGGTCGATCACGAGCTGGTGCACCTGACGTTCGAGGGCATCAGCGGCCGCGTGGCGCTGATGCCGCTGCTGCTGCAGACGATCCGCGTGCGCTCCGGCAGCGTGCACAGCGCACTGGTCGAGGTGAAACGCCGCACCCATCCCTCCACCCCCGGCCCGGCGCAGTTCCTGCCGCGCTGGATGATCATCAGCGTCGACGCCGGCCACGTCGACGACGCGCGGCTCTCGGTCTACAACGGCTTCCGGCTCGAGGCCCGCTCGCTCGAGGGCGCCGCGGTCATCCGCCGCAGGTACATCCGTTTCTTCCAGGCCGACGGTCAGCTCGAGGATGCACATATCAACGCCATCGGCGAGCTGCGCGCGACCGACCCGCTCGGGCTCGAGGTCAGGGGCCGCCTCGACTGGACCCCGCCCGGGCAGCCGGGCTGGACGCTGACCGGCAGCGCGCGCGGCGACCTGAACGCGCTAAGCGTGGTCGCGCACACCACCAGCCCGTTCCGCGCCGACGTCACCGGGCAGCTGCTCGAGCTCACCTCCCGCTGGCACTGGGTGGGGGATGCCACGGTGCAGGACTTCGACCTCGCCGCCTGGGGCGCGAGCGGGCCGCTCGGGCACATGAGCGGCCACGTCGCCGGCGCCGGCGACGAGCATGGCTTCACGGCCCACGGACCGGTGACCCCGGCCGGCCTGCACGCCGGCGCCTTCGACACCGAGTTCGCCGGCAGCTACGCCGACCACGTGCTCACTGCCACGCGCATGGACGTGCGCCACGTGGGCTCGGGCGCGCACGCCAGCGGCGCCGGCACCATCGCCATCGTCGACCACGGCCCGCGACTCGAGCTGAGCGGCACCTGGACCGACTTCCGCTGGCCGCTCACCGGACGCGACCCGGCGGTGCGCAGCGCCGCCGGCTCGTTCACCCTGTCCGGCATCCTCCCCTACCGCGTGCACGTGGCCGGCAGCGCGCGCGCGGCCGACCTGGAGGCGATGCCGCTCGACGTCACCGGTACCCTCGACAAGGACCGCTTCGAGTACGAGCGCGCCGAGGTCGACCTGTTCGGCGGCCACGCGAGCCTCAGGGGACTGGTGACCTGGACGCCGCAGGAGACGTGGTCGGTGAGCGGGCGCGTCACCGGCATCAACCCGGCGGCGCTGCGGCCCGACCTGCCGGGCAGCCTGAGCTTCGACATCGGCGCCTCGGGTCGCGGCTTCGACACCAAGGGAGATCTCAGCGCCGCCTTCAGCGGCGTGAGCGGCAAGCTGCGCGGCGAGCCGGCGAGCGGCTCGGGCACGGTGACGCGCGCCGGCGCCACCTGGGGCTTCAGCAGCGTGCGGGTGGCGCTCGGCGGCACGAGCCTCGCGCTCGACGGCCACGTCGCCGAGCGGCTCGACCTGCGCTTCGCGTTCGCGGCGCGCGACCTGAGCCTGCTCGCACCCGGCAGCCGCGGCGAGCTCAAGGCCTCCGGCTCGGTGCACGGCACGCTCGATGACCCGGCGATCGTGGCCAGCGCCCACGGCGGCGACCTCGATGCCTTCGGCATCAAGGTCGAGACCTTCGACGCCGAGATCAACTTCGACCCGGGCGCGCCACAGCAGGAATCCAACGTGGACGTGCGGCTGCGCAAGCTCGCCTACCGGAGCCGCATCCTCGACAGCGTGACGCTCGCGCTGACGGGACCGCCGGCCAACTACGACGTGCGCTTCGCCGCCAGCGCCACCGGCCTCGCGGTCGGCGCCGAGGCGCGCGGCCCCTACGGGCACGGCCTGTTCAAGGGGCAGCTGACCGCGCTCACCATCAGCGGCAACGAGCAGCTGCATCTGTCGCTCGAGCGTGCCGTGGACCTGACGCTGTCGCTCGGCCACGCGCGCGTCGAATGGCTGTGCCTGGTGGGGACGCCCGGCAGCATGTGCGCCGATGGCGACTGGACGCCGGCGCGCTGGGCCTCGACCCTGATGGCGAACCAGCTGCCCCTGAACACGCTCACCGCCGGCATGACGCCCCTGGTCGAGTACGTCGGCACCGCGAGCGTGCTGGCCCGCCTGTCGGGCGATGCGGCGGTGCCGATCCAGGGCACGGTGCGGGCCGAGCTCGCCAACGCGCAGATCAACCACAAGCTCGCCAGCCACAAGATCGAGCACACGCGCATCGGCTCGGGCACCGTCAACGTGACCGCGACCCCGACGCTCATCAACGCCCGGGCGGACGTCGGCGACGGCCAGGTCGGCACGCTGCACGCGCGGCTCGACGTGCAGCGCAACGCCGCGGCGTGGCCGGACATGCCGGTCAGCGGCGAGCTGCACATCCAGGGCGATGAGTCGGGACTGGTATCGCTGTACGTCCCCGACATCGACCGCGCCGCCGGGCACTTCAGCGCCGACGCGCAGGTCGCCGGCACCCTGGGTGCGCCGCGCCTCGCCGGCAGCGTGCGGCTCACCGACGGCTCGATCGACGTCTACCAGGTGAACCTCAGCATGCGCGAGGTCACCATGGAGGCGCGACTCGGCGAGGGCGGCGTGGACTTCCAGGGCAGCGCCCACGTCGGCGCCGGCAGCGTGACCGCCAGCGGCCACGTCGAGTGGCGCAAGCTCCTGCCCTACGGCAAGTTCCACCTGCAGGGCACCAACCTGCGCGTCGCCGACGTGCCCGAGGCGCAGATCGACGCCTCGCCGGACCTCGACTTCACCATCACCGGGCGCCGCATCGAGGTGACCGGCAAGGTGGCGGTGCCGTACGCCAAGATCCAGCCGATGGACATCACCAACTCGGTGCGCGCCTCGCCCGACGAGGTGCTGGTCGGCAGCGACGTCGAGGACCCCGCCAAGCGCTTCGAGGTGATGAGCGACATCACGCTCACCCTCGGCGACAAGGTGAACATCGATGCCGCCGGTCTCACCGGGCGCCTGGTCGGCAGCGTCACCGTGCGCTCAGGCTACGACACCTTCACCCGCGGCACCGGCGAGCTGTCGGTGGCCGAGGGCAAGTACACCGCCTACGCGCGCAAGCTCGACATCGACCGCGGCCGGCTGATATTCACCGGCGGCCCGATCGACGACCCGGGAATCGACGTGCGCGCCGTCAAGGAATTCCCCGACGTCAAGGCCGGCATCAACGTGCGCGGCACGCTGCTGCAGCCGCGCATCACGTTCTTCTCCGACCCGCCGCTGCCCCAGTCACAGATCGCCTCGCTGATCCTCGCCGGCGGCTCGTTCGAGTCGGCACAGAACCAGGGCCGCGCCGGCGGCGCCGGCAGTGCCGCGCTCGGCCAGGGCGCGGCGCTGCTCGCCGCCCAGCTCGGCTCGCGCGTCGGACTGCCGGATGTCTCACTCGAGACCGACCCGATCGCCAACGAGACCTCGCTGGTGCTCGGCCACTATCTGTCGCCGCGCCTGTACGTGAGCTACGGCGTCAGCCTCACCGAGCAGCTCAACACCTTCAAGGCGCGCTACACGCTCGGCGATCACTGGACCATGCGCATCGAGCTCGGCACGGCGCGCGGCGCCGACTTCGTCTACTCGATCGAGAAATAGATGCGTGCTACCGCCGCCGCCGCGCTCGTCGCCCTGGTCACACTGGCCGTCCCGGCACGGGCGGCCGAGCCCGCCTGCCAGAGTTACACGCGCGCCAGCTCCGCCGCGCCGGAGCTGGTGCGCGCCTGGCTCGCGCACTCCAGCGACGTCAACGTACGCGTGTGCCCGCCGGCCGGCGCCGACACTGCGGCGGTGCCGCTCTACCGCAGCGAGAGTGCGGTCGCGCACGAGAACGGGGTATGCAGCTATGCGAGCCACGTGCTGACGGCCGCCGGCAGCGGCGGCCGGCGCCAGCTGCGCCGCGATGAGCACGGCGATGCGCAGCGCATGGCGCTCGCCACCGGACCGTGCCCGGCACCGCCGCAGGCCTACACCGAAACCTACGACGTCAGCGCGCCGGCCTTCGTCGCCGCGATGCACCTGTGGAATGAAGCCTCGGGCGCGGTGCGCGTCTTCGACGCCGAGTGGCGCGACGGCCACGGCGCCGGGGAGCGCGCTACCCCGGCCGCGGCGCGGCTGCGCACCGCCATCGGTGCCGGGCGGCTCAAGGGCGCGCCGGTGCTGCGCATCGTGCGCCTGTCGGGCGCGACGCTGCGCCGCCGCTACGCGCTGTTCGTGGCCGACCCGGACCGCGCGCCGCAGCAGTCGACGCTGTACGTCATCTACCTCAGCCGCTGGATCGGCGGTCCCTGGCACATCAGCGGCGTCGCCGACGCCGCGGACTGATCAGTCCTCGCCGCCGGGCGCGGCCGCCGCCAGCTCGGGCGCCGGGCGCGGCCGGTGGCGCACCGCCAGCGCCGCGACCGCGGCCGCGAGCAGGTTCGCGCCCACGCTCGCCACGATCGGCAGCGTGTAGCTGTGACTCACGTCGAACATGAAACCGGCCGCGCTCGGGCCCAGCAGCGTGCCGAACGCGACGCTGCTGTAGAGGATGCCGATCAGGCTGCTGACGTGACGGCCGCCGAAATAGTCCATCACCACCGCCGGCAGCACCGCGACCCAGCCGCCGTAGCACACACCGAAGGCGAGCGCGAAGGCCGCCAGCGTCCAGAACTGCCCGGCCAGCGCCCAGCTCGCGAGCGCGAGGGCCATGGCGGCGTACATCGCCACCAGGAAACGCTCGCGCCCGACACGGTCGGCCAGCCCGCCGAGCAGGAAGCGCCCGGCGGTGCTGCCGACGCCGATGACGCTGATGAGGAGCGCGGCGCGCGCGGGCGCGACCCCGCGGTCCTGCGCGTAGGGCACCAGGTGTACGAACGGCACGAACACGCCGAACGAGGCGCACAGGCAGGCGGCGTACAGGCCGGCGAAGCGACCCGTGGCGAGCGCCGCGCGCACCGGGATGCCGTCCGGCGGCGCCGGCTGCGGGTGCGGGGGATCGCCGTCGGGCGCGAGCCCGCGCCGGCGCGGGTCGTTCTCGATGAGCAGTGACAGGCCGCCGCCCAGCAGCACCGCCACCGCGGCGAGCCCGAGGTAGGCGCCGCGCCAGCCGAACGCACCGATGAGCGCGGAGGCGCACGGCGGCATGAGGAGCGTCCCCACCCCGATGCCGCTCACGGCGATGCCCGAGGCGTAGCCGCGGCGGCGCACGAACCAGCGCTGCACCGCACCGATCGCCGGCACATAGGCACAGCCCACCCCGAGGCCGACGCCGAGGGCGTAGGCGGCGTACACCCCGGTGAGCGTGCGGGCGCGGGCGGCGAGCGCCAGCCCGAGCCCGAGCAGCAGCATGCCGGCCACCGCCAGTGCGCGCGAACCGAGCCGGTCCGACAGCGGTCCGCTGACTGAACCGAGCGCGAAGTACAGGAATCCTGCGAACGAGAACACGAGCGCGACCGAGCCGCGCGAGGCGCCGAACTCCGCCTGCAGGGGCGCGACGAAGGCGCTGAAGGTGTAGGCGCTGCCGAAGCCCACGAAGGTGATGGCGAACGCCGCCGCCACCACCCACCAGCCGTGGAACACGCGTCCCGACCGTGACCGACCCATGCGCTACCCGTCCTCCTGCCGCCGGCGTTCATGATGCTGTCGCGTGGCGCTCCCCAGAATGGGCTCCGTCGCGCACGCTCCGCAAAGCGGTGCTGCCGCCCGCTGCGGGACAGGCACTGTAAATGATCCGCCGCCTGCCCCCGTTGCATGCCCTGCGCCTCGCGGAGCTGTCGCCGCGCCCTTGACTCCCATGCATTAATATGCACAATGCGTGCATGTTTATGCATAAGCAGCGTCGATGCTGAGCGATGCGCAGCAACTGGAGCGGCGCGCCGCCATCGTGCGCATCCTGCGAGACGGCCGGGTGCCGCGGCAGGAGGACCTGGTGCGCCTGTTGAAGAAGGCCGGCTTCGACGCCACGCAGTCCTCGATCAGCCGCGACCTGCGCGACCTCGGCGTGCTCAAGGCCAACGGCCGCTACGCGCTGCCGCCGGATGAGGTGACGCGCGCCAACGGCGACTTCGGCGCCCTCACCCAGTTCGTGCGCGCCCTGCGCCGCGCCGGCCCGTCGCTCACCGTGCTGCGTACCACCATCGGGGCCGCGCAGAGCGTGGCGGTCGCCATCGACCGGGCCGAGTGGCCCGAGGTCGCGGGCACCATCTCCGGCGACGACACCATTTTCATCGCCACCGCGAGCGCGCGCGCCCAGGACGAGCTCGTCGGCCGCCTGCGCACCCTGTTCCCGGTCTGAGCATGGCCGCGCCGCCGTCGCCAACGGGCCCCGCGCCCATCGTGCTCGCCTACTCGGGCGGGCTGGACACCTCGTTCCTGGTGCCCTGGCTCAGCGAGCGCGAGCACCGCCCGGTGATCACGGTCACCGTCGACACCGGCGGCATCGATGCCGCCGCCGCGCGCACCCTGGCCGAGCGTGCGCGCGCGCTCGGCGCGGTCGCACACCACCAGGTGGATGCGCGCGCCGGCTACTTCGAGCAGGTGCTGCGCTTCCTCATCATGGGCAACGTGCGCCGCGGCGCGCTGTACCCGCTGTGCGTGGGCGCCGAGCGTGTCATGCAGGCACAGACGATCGCGCGCATGGCGCGCGAGCTCGGCTCCGACACCGTCGCGCACGGCTGCACCGCGGCCGGCAACGACCAGGTGCGCTTCGAGGTCGCGCTGCGCACCCTGGCCCCCGACCTCAGGGTGCTGGCGCCGGTGCGCGACCAGGCCTTCAGGCGCCAGGACGAGCTCGACTACCTGCACAGCCGCGGCCTGCCACTGCCGCCGACCGGCGCGAAGTACTCCGTCAACCGCGGGCTGTGGGGCGTGACCATCGGCGGCACCGAGACCCTCACCTCCTCCGGCAGCATTCCCGCGGAGGCCTGGATCCTGACGCGCGGCGCGTTCACGCAGCCGCGCGCCCCGCTACGCCACACGCTGCGCTTCGAGCAGGGACGACCGGTGGCGCTGGACGGGCGCGCGCTCGAGCCGGTGGCTCTCATCGAGGCGCTCGAGGCGCTGGCGGCACCCTACGGCATCGGCCGCGGCATCCATCTCGGCGACACCATCATCGGCACCAAGGGGCGCGTCGCCTTCGAGGCCCCGGCCGCCGAGGTGCTGCTGAGCGCGCACCGCGAGCTCGAAAAGCTGGTGCTCACCGGGCGCCAGCAGCGCATCAAGGAGCTGCTGGCGCAACCCTACGGCGACCTGGTGCACGAGGGGCAGCTGCTCGACCCGGTGTGTCGCGACATCGAGGCGCTGTTCGCGAGCTCGCAGCAGCGCGTCACCGGCGAGGTGCACGTGCTCCTGCAGACCGGCGCGCTGTTCGTCGAAGGCGTCGACTCGCCCTACTCGCTGATGGCCGCCTCGCGCGGCGTGTACGGGGAGGCGGCCGGCGAGTGGTCGGCCACCGACGCGCTCGGCTTCTCGCGCATCGCCGCGCTCCCCGGGGTGTTTCACGTGCGCGCCGGTGAGCGCGCCCGGCAGCAGAAGGATCGCTGAGATGGTGAACGGCATGCGCTCGGTGGTGGTCGACAAGCTCGCCTCCGTGACCCAGGCCTGCGGCCTGGCGCACGAGGTGCGCGTCGCCCCCGACATCCCCGCCGAGGAAGGCGTGGTGGTGGTGGTCGAGGTGCTCAACAACAAGTCCACCTACAACACGCTCGAGCTGGTCAGCGGCCGCATGGCCAAGGTCGGCAAGGGCGACATCGTCGCCGGCGCGCTCGGCCACCGCCGCGCGCTGTTCGGCTACTCCGGACACGTGCCCGAGCGCGTCGCCCCCGGCGACGTCATCCAGATGCTCAACATCGGCGGCGTACTGGGCGTGTGCGACTCGATCAACCCGGAGAAGGGCAAGCCCTTCGACTGCCGCGTGCTCGGCGTGGCGCTGCACTTCCCCTACCTCGGCGAGCGCATCGGCGTGCCGGCTCGCGTCGGCGCCAAGCGCCTCGATGCCGCCGCCGCGCTCGACACGCGCGGCGTGCCCGTGGTGGCGCTCGCCGGCACCTGCATGGA
>Ga0134125_10002089_pt1 | contig 23928 bp, 26 predicted proteins | sample KB31751_FD_96464 | JGI IMG/M metagenome (GOLD analysis project Ga0134125, IMG submission 96464) | Terrestrial soil microbial communities with excess Nitrogen fertilizer from Kellogg Biological Station, Michigan, USA - KB3-175-1 | ecosystem: Environmental > Terrestrial > Soil > Unclassified ...
CCGGTTTTCGCGCGCCCGCCCGACTCAGAGCCCGTCGACCACGAGGAGCCGTCGACGCGCGTCTACTCGCGCTCGGCCTCGAACCACAAACGCTGGGCGGCGGGGACCGCGCTCCTCGTGGTCGCCGCGGCGCTGGCGCTCGTCGTCGTCCTCGCGGCGGGATCGGGATCGGGTGGCTCGTCGCCGACCGCCAACCGCTCCTCCCGGACCGCCGCCACGGGCGGCCCCGGCCAGGGCGCCGCCGACCAGGAAGCGGGCGCCTCGGGCGGTGCCAGCGCCGCGACCGAAGCCGAAGCCGGATCCGGCGCCCAAGGCGAGAGCGGCGGGTCGACCGAAACCGGACCCCCGCCCCGGCAGGCGACGGAAGCCCCGGTGCCCGCGGTCCCGGAACCGACCGGGAACGACCCGGCACGGGGCAGCGCCCTGAACCAGGAAGGCTTCGCCCTGATCCAGGCCGGCAGCTACGAAGAGGCGGTCCCGATCCTCGAAGAAGCGGTGCGGGCCTTCCCGGCCGGCACCGAGGAAATCGAATACGCCTACGCGCTCTTCAACCTCGGCGACGCGCTGCGTCGCAGCGGCCGTCCGGAAGCCGCTATCCCGGTGCTCGAACGCCGGCTCGAGATCCCGAACCAGACCGACGTGGTCGAACGGGAGCTGGCAGCCGCCCGCAGCGAATCGGAATCCGCCGCCGGCGTCGAATCAGTCACGGGGGGTGAATAAATCACACGGCCGAGCGAACCCGCCCTACTCCTTGTCGCATTTGAACGAGACCCCGAGGCGGACACGGAACTCGGCGACCTTGCCCTCGTCGATCGTCACGTCCTGGCGGATGACCTCGGCGATCCGCAGTTCTCGAACCGAACCGCCAACCGTCTCGACGGCGTTTCTGGCAGCCTGCTCCCATGAATCGCCGCTGACGCCGATGACCTCGGTGACCCGGTAGACGCTCTCGGACATCATTCCTCCTTGTTGTGGGTGACCCGATCCCACCCTCCAACTCCGGCGCTCCGCTTGCGCGATCGCCCACCCGCGAGCCGTCACGATCCAAGTCATCTGGCTTGTCAGAGTGACGCCCGGCCATCGGCCCGGAAACGACGAATCCCCGCTCAGAGGCGGGGATTCGGCAAGCGGCTGAAGGGATTCGAACCCTCGACCTTCTGCATGGCAAGCAGACGCTCTAGCCAGCTGAGCTACAGCCGCGTGGACGGAACAAGATACCGCCCCGCGCGGGTTGGGGTCGGTCAGCTTCGCGGGTGGGCGGGACTGTCCGGGCTCGTCGGATCGGCCTAGGCCTTGGCGGACAGCTTCGGGCCGCGAAATGGCACCTGTTGGCGGCCGGTCACGATGTTGGAGCGCCGGCGGGTGAGATCGAGCGAGTCGAGGCTTTGCCATCGATCGGATCCCCCCGCTTCGTTCCTTCAATTCCGCCGCGACGACGACCCAATCCCCTTTTGGGTGAACAGGCAGGAGAATCTTGCCGGGGTCGCAAGGCAGGGGGACCAGATTCATGCACAGCCTGACGTGGTGAATTGCGGATTCATGCGATCGCGTTCGGCCGCAGTGGGGCGATGCCGCTCAGGTAGCCGCGTCCATGCCATCGCAATGCCGGCGCCTCCCTGGCAGCGCCGATGGAAAACGTCGATCAGTATAAATTGACTGTTAGGTCTCCCGTCGTTTTCATGGAGAAACACCCTCGCACGTCGACACTCAGATGGGCGATCCGGGTGCAGGCAGGGCGCAAGGCCCCTGCCGTCGGACCAATCCACTGAAGAGGAGCTCGCCCCGATGAGCATGAAAAGAGTCGGTCTCGCGGCCCTGATCGTGACCGCGCTGTTCGCGGTCTTCGCCGGTAACGCCCTCGGCGCGACAAAACTCACAACAAAAAAAGCTGTCTGGAGCAACAGCGGGGTGCCCTTCGGCAGCTCCGAAGCCACCGGCAAGACACCGGTATGTTCGGCCGCGACCAGCATCGTCTTCAAGGGGACGATCCTCGCCTCGGAATACGAAATGACCGCCACCGGGCTTTCCTGCACTGGCAAGCTCTGGAATGAAGGCTCCGGCGAATCCGAGATGGCCGTCGGAAAAGGGCCGCTGACCTTCACCGGGATCACGATCAACAAACCGGCGGGCTGCAAACTCAACGGCGAAGCGAACGGCAGCGCCAAACTCACGACCGAAACGCTTCAGGTAGTCGTCGACATGCACGGGACGAACGCCGAACCATCCGTCGAAACACCGATCCCGGTCGTGATCATCTCGCCGGTAGGCGAAAAGATCGCCACCATCCACGTCACCAATTGCGCGGTAGAAGGCAGCTACAAAGTGATCGGCGGGACGGTCGGTGAAGGAACGACTGGCACAGGTGGGAGTGCCGTCAACCATCCCGTCATCTTCAGCACGGCGACCAACGAAGCCGGCAGCCTCACCCTGGCCGGACATCCGGCCACCGTAACCGGTAAAGCCAACAACGAACTGGTCGGCGGCGAAGCTTTCCAGGTGAACTAGGCGACGGGACCCCAGAGCAAGGGAAGCGGGGTTGCCGGTTGCCCCGCTTACTCGATCCCCTGCAAGACCAGCAAGCTAGACCGAGGACGAGTTTAGAAAACATGGCTCTGTAAAGAGTGACTATTAGGGTCTTCTCCGCTTTTCTGGGGGATGCCCAATCGCGGCGGACATCAACGTCCGATCCGGGCGGCGCGCAGGGCGGATGGCCCTGCCGTCGGACCAATCCACTGAAGAGGAGCTCGCCCCGATGAGCACGAGGAGAGTCGGTCTCGCGGCCCTGATCGTGACCGCGCTGTTCGCGGTCTTCGCCGGTAGCGCCCTCGGCGCGACAAAACTCACAACAAAAAAAGCTGTCTGGAGCAACAGCGGGGTGCCCTTCGGCAGCTCCGAAGCCACCGGCAAGACGCCGGTATGTTCGGCCGCGACCAGCATCGTCTTCAAGGGGACGATCCTCGCCTCGGAAGCCGAACTGACCGCCACCGGGCTTTCGTGCACCGGCAAGCTCTGGAATGAAGGCTTTGGCGAATCCGAGATGGCCGTCGGAAAAGGGCCGCTGAGCTTCACCGGCATCACGATCAACAAACCGACGGGCTGCAAACTCAACGGCGAAGCTAACGGCAGTGCCAAACTCACGACCGAAACGCTGCAGCTCGCTGTCGACATGCACGGGACGAACGCCGAACCATCCGTCGAAACACCGATCCCGGTCGTGACAATCTCGTCGATGGGCGAAACCATTGCCAAAGTGAAACTGACGGGCTGTGCCGCGGAAGGCACCTATCCCGTGAGAGGAGGCGTGGTCGGCGAAGGGGGGAACAGCACAGGGGTGAGCGCTCACAATCATCCGACGGTCTTCAACATGACGACGAATGAAGCAAGCACGCTCACCCTTGCCGGCAACCCCGCAACGATCACCGGCAAAGCCAATAATGAACTTGCCGGCGGGGAAGCGTTCCAGGTGAACTAGACCGGGCCGAAGCAGGACGCAGTGGGGCGGCCCGCTCCGGCTGCCGCCAGATTTGGAAAACAAGGCCCAATAAAGATTGATTATTAAGTCTCTCTTCGCTTTTCTGAAGAGGCACCCACTCGAGGCGACACGGCAGACGTCCGATCCGGGTGGGGGGAGGGGCGGGATGGCCCTGCCTTCGGACCAATCCACTGGAGAGGAGCTCACCAGATGAGCCTGAAGAGAATCGGCCTCGTGGCCCTGATCGTGACTGCGCCGTTCGCGGTCTTCGCCGGAAACTCCTTCGGCGCGACAAAACTCACGACAAAAAAAGCTGTCTGGAGCAACAGCGGGACGCCCTTCGGCAGCACCGAAGCCACCGGCAAGACGCCGAAATGCTCGGCCGCAACCAGTATCGTGCTGAAAGGCACGATCCTCGCCTCGACGGCCGAACTGACTGCGACGGGCGTCTCCTGCAGCGGCAAGCTCTGGAACGAAGGCTCCGGAGAAAGCACGATGGCAGTCGGCAAAGGCACCGCGAGCTTCACCGGCATCACGGTCAACAAACCGGCGGGCTGCAAACTCAACGGCGAAGCGAACGGCAGCGCCAAACTCACGACCGAATCAGCGACCATCGATATCCAGATGCATGACGTGGGCGAAGTCGAAACATCAATCCCTGTCGTGGTCTTCAAATCGGCCGGTGAAAAATTCGCCACGATCAACCTCACCGGTTGCGCGGCCGAAGGCAAATACAAAGTCACCGGGACCGGACTCGGCGAAGGAGCGAGCAGCACAGGCGTCGGCGCCGCCAACTCCGTGGTCTTCTTCAACGAAACGACCAATGAAGCGGCCAGTCTCACCCTGGCCGGCAACCCGGCCACCATCACCGGCAAAGTCAACAATGAACTGATCGGTGGCGAAGCGTTCCAGGTGAATTAGTCCTGCAGGTCCATAAACAGCCAAGCTGCCTGGAGCGGTGGTCGATTCCCCCGTCCCGGATGCGCGACGACCCCGAAGCGGCAGATTCGGGGTCGTCGTCCAGCGGCACCGGCGCCTTGCCACACCGGTGCGGGATGTCGCCGGACGGCGGTTGGAGGCACGCCGAGCCGACTCGGGAAGATCCTCGCGGGCGCCCTGGGGCGAGGAGTTAAAGGGCTGAGAAAGTTGGTGATCGGACTTCGCGATCGAGGCCCTGGCGCTCCGGCGGAGGAGTAGCCTGAGAGCGGATCGGAGGTATTTGACCATGCTCTTTCGCCAGATCATCCACGAGGACCTCGGCTGTGCCAGCTACCTGGTCGCCGACCGCGAAAGCGGTGTCGCGGTGGTCGTCGACCCACAGTGGGACGTCGAGCCCTACCGCCGCCTCGCCCGCCTGCACGGGGTGCGGATCGGTCACGTGCTCGAGACCCACAACCACGCCGACCACGTCTCCGGCCACGGCCGCCTGGTGCGGCAGACCGGCGCCACCGTCCACGTGCACGAGCTGGCCGCGGCGGAGTACGCGCACGAGCCCTTCGGCGACGGCTGGAAGCTGACCCTGGGCGACCTCACGGTCGAGGCGATCCACACCCCCGGCCACCGGCCCGAGCACACCTGCTTCCTGCTCAGCGACGCGAGCCGTGGCGGCAGCCCCTGGGCGCTCCTCTCCGGCGACTCGCTGTTCATCGGCGACGTCGCCCGACCCGATTTGGCGATCGAGCCGCGGGCGGGCGCGTCGCAGATGTTCCACTCGCTGCACGACCGCCTGCTGGCGCTGGACGACGAGGTCGAGGTCTGGCCCGGCCACCTCGGCGGCTCGCTCTGCGGCGGCGCCGGGATCGACCTGAAGAGCTCCTCGACGATCGGCTTCGAGCGCGCCCACAACCCGGCGCTGGCGATCGCCGCCGAGGCCGACTTCGTCGCGAGCACTACTTCCTCCCTGCCCGACCGGCCGCCCAACGTCGAGCAGATCGTCGCCCTGAACCGCGGGCCGCTGGTGCAGGGCTTCGGCGCGCCGCTGCCGATGACCCCGCACGAGGTCGAGGAGGCGGTCGCCGCCGGCGCGGTGGTGATCGACGGCCGCACCAACGAGCAGTTCGACGAGGCCCACATCGCCGGCGCGCTCAGCACCTCCGCCTACGACACCGGCTTCGCCACCAAGGTCTCGCGGGTGGCCCCGCCCGGGGTCGAGATCATCGTCGTCGCCGCCAGCGACGTCGACGAGTGCGAAGCGGCCGAGCTGCTCGCCGCCGTCGGCCTGCGGGTGCGCGGCTTCCTCGAAGGCGGGATGACCGCCTGGCGCATCGACGGCCGGCCGGTCGAGCGGATCGAGCTGATCGACCCGGAGGAGCTGGCGCGGCGGATGGCCGGGCCGGAGGCGCCGGTGATCCTTGACGTGCGCAACGACTCCGAGTACGCCGGCGAGCACATCCCCGACAGCCTTCACATCCCCTACGGCGACATCGCGGCGCGGGTCGACGAGCTGCCGCGCGACCGCGTCATCGCGGCGATCTGCCGGGGCGGCAAACGCTCCGGCCTCGCCGCCTCGATCCTGCAGCGCGAAGGCTTCGCCGAGGTGATCCACGTCGGCAAGGGCGTCGGCGCCTGGCGCGCCGCCGGCAATCCGGTCGATTCGGGCCCGGCGCTGTCCAACGTCCCCGGTTGATGGGCCGAAAACTTGCCTATATGGCAAGTTTTCGGCCCATCAACCTAGGACGCCGGGTTTCCTCTACTTAGTTCTGGGTAGGAAAGGCGCGCGGCCGCCGCAGGGGCGACCACTACGCGAGGAGGCCACGAAGACATGCATCGCTGCACGTTTGTCTGCGCCGTGATGGCGCTGGCGCTGTTCGGAATCGCACCTGCCGCCGCGTCCGCCTGGGCGCCCGCCGGCACGGCACCGATCCACCCCGGGGTCCAGACTCATACCGAAGGTGCCCAATGCACCGCCAACTTCATCTTCAGCGAAGGCTCGACCGTCTTCATCGGCCAGGCCGCCCACTGCTCCGGCACCGGCGGCTCGACCGAAACCAACGGCTGCACCAGCGCCTCGCTGCCGCTCGGCACCGCGGTCGAAGTGACCGGCGCCACCGAGCCAGGCAAGCTCGCCTACAACTCCTGGCTGGCGATGCAGGCGGGCGGCGAGTCCGACGAAGACACCTGTGCCTTCAACGACCTCGCGCTGGTGCAGCTGAACCCTGCCGACGTCGGCTCGGTCAACCCCTCGGTTCCGGGCTTCGGGGGACCGGAAGGGGTCGGAGGACCCGGCGAACCCGGGGCGACGATCTACTCCTACGGCAACTCCGAACTGCGCGGCGGGATCACCAAGCTGAGCCCGAAGCAGGGCTTCCTGCTCGCCACCGAAGGAGAAGGCTGGACCCACCTCGTCACCACCCTCACCCCGGGGATCCCGGGCGACTCGGGGAGCGGCTTCCTCGACGCCTCGGGGAACGCCTTCGGCGTCCTGAGCACCCTCGACCTGGCGCCGCTGCCCGGCTCCAACGGGGTCGGTGACCTGGCCAAGGAGCTCGCCTACGAGCGCGCCCACGGCCCCTTCCCGAACCTGCAGCTCGTCAAGGGGACGGTCAAGTTCAAGGCGAACCTGGTGGAAGCGATCCTCGGCTCCTAGCCAAGGATGTTGATGGGCCGAAAACTTGCCTATATGGCAAGTTTTCGGCCCATCAACCGTGGAGTGCGGTGGGGATCGGGGTGTCGCCGCTGATCAGGTCGAAGCTGCGGCCGATCGTCGCGGGCTCGTCGAGACAGGCGAGGAGGACGGCGGCGACGTCGGCGCGCGGGACCTGCCCGCGGTCGAGGTGCTCGGCGACCGTGACCAGGCCGGTGCCCGGGTCGTCGGTGAGGCCACCGGGACGGACGATCGTGTAATCGAGGCCGGAGGCGCGGACCGCCTCGTCGGCTTCGAACTTCGCCTGCAGGTATGCGCCGAAGCCCTCGCTGCCGTCCTCGGGAGCTTTGTCGGCGCCCATCGAGCTGACGATCAGGTACCGCGAGACGCCCTCCGACTTGGCCGCTTCGATCAGCTTCACCGCGCCACCGAGGTCGACGGTCTTCTTCCGGGCGTCGCCCGAGCCCGGTCCGGCCCCGGCGGCGAAGACGACCGCGTCGGTGCCGCGGACGGCGCTCGCGACGTCGCCCTCGTTCTCGAGGTCGCAGATCACCGGCTCGATCCCGACCGCGCGCAGGTCGCCCTCCTGGTCGGGGTTACGGATCAAGCCGCGCACGGCGTCACCGCGCTCGGCCAACATCTGACCGAGCAACAGCGCGATCTTGCCGTGACCGCCGGCGATCGCCACGGTTCTCACGCCTCCACCGCCTCGGCCAGCAGTGCCTCGAGGTCGAGCGGCCGCGTGTACATCGCCACCTTCTCGCCCTCGGCCGGCTGCGGCCACTGCTCGCGCGGCCGGTCCCAGTAGAGCTCGAGCCCGTTGCCGTCCGGGTCGGTGAGGTAGAGGGCCTCGCTGACGCCGTGGTCGGAGGCGCCTTCGAGTGGCACCCGAGCCTCGACCAGGCGACGCAGCGCGTCGGCGAGCGCCGCCCGGGTCGGATAGCGGATCGCCGCGTGGAAGAGCCCGGTGCTCCCGGGCGGAGGCGGCGAGCCGCCGCGCGATTGCCAGGTGTTGAGGCCGATGTGGTGGTGGTACCCGCCTGCCGAGATAAATGCCGCTTCGGCGCCGAAGCGCTGCATCAGCTCGAAGCCGAGCACGCCGCAGTAGAAGTCGAGCGAACGCTCGATGTCGGCGACCTTGAGTGGACGTGGCCGATGTCGACGCCGGGGTCGATCGGCCGCGGGTCGACGCGGTCGCCGTCAGGCATTGTCGAGCGCCTCGTTGACGAGCTGGTCGGCATCGGCGTTCTGGGCCCGCTTGACGTGGCGGATCGACCAGCCGTCGAAGCCGGCGAGCATGGTCTTGGCCTGGGCGTGAAGCTCCTTCATGTCGGCGTGTTTGACTTTGTAGCGGCCTTCGATCTGGCGCACCACCAGCTCGGAATCGCCGATCAGCTCGACTTCGTCGGCACCGTGGGCGGCGGCCAACTCGAGCCCGCGCAGCAACGCCCGGTACTCGGCGACGTTGTTGGTCGCCTGGCCGATCGTCTCCCCCAGCTGCTCGACCACGGCGCCGTCGTCGTTGCGGACGACCACGCCGATCGCCGCCGGCCCCGGGTTGCCGCGCGCCCCGCCGTCGACGTTCACCGTCAGCTTTCCCATCTAGCGGTGGACCGGCCGGCCGTCGACCGCCTCGCGGCGACGCGGGGCGACCATCACGATGCGGCCGTCATGGGCCGAGGCGTTCCACTGCCGCGCGGGGGCATCGATCTCGTCGACCTCGAAGCCCCTACTGAGCTCATAGACCGGGCGCAGCTCGTCGCCGAGGTCGACGCCCCACTGGTACCAGGTCAGCTCCCAGGCGACGGTGACGCGGACCTCGTCGGCGGTGCCGGCCAGGTCACCGACCGAGACCGACGGGGCGCCGAGCGTGCGGGTGAGACCGGCGACGGTGCGCCCGGCTTCGCTCGCGTTGAAGCGACTGATCGCCCGCTCGAAGCGCGTCGCCGGCGAGAGGTCGGGCTGAAGGCGCCGCGGGCGCATGCCGCGGCCGGCGGGATCGGGCAGCACCTTGGGCTCCGCGGCCGGCGGCGGAGGAGCGAGCTCCGGCGCGGGCGCCGGATCGTCCTCCCACTCCGCCTCGACGTCGTAGCGCTCGGTGTCAAGTTCGTGGACGGCCGGGGGAGCGGTCGCGGCGGGGTCGTCCTCCCGTTGCTCCGGGACGTCCTCGACCCGGTCGGCGCGGCTGAAGAGTCGGGCGAGGAAACTGGGCTTACGCTCGGCCTCGGCCCGCACCGCCTCCTCCGCCCCCTCCTGGTCGGCGGGCAACCAACCGAGCTCGGCGGTGGTCCCGGCGCATAGCTCACAGACCTCGTGGCGCCCCTCGACCGAGACGAAAGAGTGCACCTCCTCACCGACGAGAAACGTCCGACCGCACACCGCGCAGGCACCTTGGAGGCTCACCCGCCCCAAGTTAGCAGCGGGCAGGCGCTTTCCGCAAAATGCGGGATCGCAAATGCCGGTCTGAATGCCGGCTTGCCGTTCAGGCCTGCTGCAGGTGCGACTTCAGCCGCATGACCGCCTTGGTGTGCAGCTGCGACACGCGCGACTCGGTCACGCCGAGGACCTCGCCGATCTCGCGCAAGGTCAGGTTCTCGTAGTAGTAGAGGGCGACGACGAGCTGCTCGCGCTCGGGCAGCGAGCCGATCGCCTCGGTGAGCCGGTCCCTGACCTCGTTCGAGGCGAGCGCCTCCTGTGGGTCGGCGGCGCCGTCATCGGCGATCGTGTCGAGCAGGCTGACCTGGTCGCCGGAGGAGTCGGAGACGGTCCACAGCTCGTCGAGCGCGTAGACCGAGGAGTTGGCGATCTCCAGCAGCGCGCTCTGCAGCTCGCTCTCGGTCATCCCGAGTTTGGCGGCCAGCTCCTGCTCGGTCGGCGCCCGCTGCAGCTCGTGCTCGAGTTTGGCCTGGGCTTGTTCGATTTCGCGAGCTCGCGAGCGGACCGAGCGCGGCACCCAGTCGAGCGAGCGCAGTTCGTCGATGATCGACCCGCGGATCCGGGTCATCGCGAAGGTCTCGAATTTTATCCCGCGCTCCGGCTCGAAGCGCTCGATCGCCCCGATCAACCCGACCAGCCCGTAGGAGATCAGGTCGGCGTCCTCGACGTGGGACGGCAGTCCGGCGCCGAGGCGACCGGCGACGAACTTGACCATCGGCGAGTAGGCGACCACGAGACGCTCGCGCGCGGTGGCGTCGCCCTGGTCTTTGTAGCGGCGCCAGAGCTCGCGCAGCTCGACCTCCTTGACTCCCGTCTCCATCGCCATGGATCAGGGCATTCTACGTTTGTCGGAGGGACGCTGGTTCATGCGCGCGGGTGGCTGTTGGAGTAGGTGTCGCGCAGGCGTGCGGCATCGACCCGGGTGTAGACCTGCGTCGTCGAGATCGAAGAATGGCCGAGCAACTCCTGGATGGTACGCAGATCCGCGCCACCCTCAAGCAGGTGCGTTGCAAAGGAATGCCTGAGCGAATGCGGCGACACACCGCCGATGCTGGACACGTTCGAAACCCAGATGCGTAGCCGTCTCGTCACATCCGAGTTGGAGAGCCGCCTGCCGCTCTTGGAGAGGACCAGGGCCCTCTCGCGCGGATCGCCGGCCAACGGCCGCCTGCCGCGGTGCAGATAGCGTTCCAGCGCCCGCCGGGCGGGCTCGCCGACCGGCAGCAGGCGCTCCTTCGAGCCCTTGCCGAGCACCCGCAGCTGATCCTCTTCGAAGTCGAACGAGTCGGTGTCGAGGTTGACGATCTCCTCGCAGCGCAGGCCGCACGAGTAGGCAAGCTCGAACATGGCCCGGTCGCGCAGCTCAAGCGGCGTCCGCGCCGGGATCCCCTCCAGCAGCGCGCGCATCTGCTCCCCGGTCATCACGTTCGGCAGCTTCTGCGGGCGCTTCGGGCTGGAGACGAGTTCGGCGGGGTTGCTGCCGACCTGCTCGGTGCGGACCAGGAAGTCGTAGAGGCCACGGATCGCGGCGAGGTGACGGGCGACCGTGGTCGAGGCCTTGCCGTCAGAGGAGAGCGTGGCGGCGTAGCGACGTACCTCTCGATGGCGGAGGTCGCCGGGCTCGAGGCGCTGGGCCTTCGCCCAGCCGGTGAACGCGGCGAGGTCGACCGCGTAGGCGCGTCGCGTCCGCTCGGCGGAGCCGCGGGTCCGCAGGTCCCGGTCGTAACCCGCCAATGCCGTATCCCAGTTCACGGGTCTCTCATTCTGCGTAGAACACCCGTCCCCTTTACCCCGTGCAGACGACTTGCAGCGGAGCCCAGGAATCCCCCGCGACTTTCCGCCCTAACCAATGAAGATCGGGGTGCCTACTTCGACCTGCTCGTAGAGCTCTTCGACGTCGGGGATCGCCATCCGCACACAGCCGTGGGACGCGGCGCTGCCGAGCGAGGCGGTCTCTTCGGTGCCGTGGATCCCGGCGCCTTCGTAGATCGCCATCCAGCGCGCCTTGATCGGGTTCGAGGGGCCCGGCGGGATGGTCTGCCCGGCGAGATCCCCCGCCCAGTCGGATTCCGGCACGTGCCAGACCGGGTTTTCTTCCTTCGCCTGGATTTCGTAGAGCCCTTCGGGGGTTTCGAGGCCTTCCTGGCCGACCGCGACGGTGTAGGTCTCGGTCAGCTTCAGGTCCCGCCAGAGGCGCAGGGTGAAGGAGCCGCGGTCGAGGGTCAGGTAGGACGGGTAGCGCTGGGCGACCTCGGCGGTGGTCACCTCCGGCTTGGTCTCGTGGACGTGGACGGTGACGGTGCGCGATCCACCGCCGGCGACCGCGTCGCGCAGTTGACGCTCGAGCCGGTTGTCGCGCACCTTGCGGCCGGGCTGGGAGGCGACGACTTCGAGTTCGTCGGCACCGGGGTCGACCGAGGCATCGCGCGGTTCCTGGTCGAGGTCGCCGGCGACGCGGCGGACGAACTTGTTGATCGCGCTGCGTGAGAAGGCGACGTCGGCGGAGATCTCCAGTTCGAGGTCGTCGCCGGCGAGGTAGCGCCCGAGCCGCGTCGGCAGGTCGCCTTCGCGACTCGCGGCGACGGCTTCCTCGACCGCGCCGTGGATGTCGGCGCGCACCTTCAGCGCGGCCGGCGAGAGCTTCCAGCTCCGGTCGCCGAACCTGGCGCGCAGCGGCTGGTCCAGCGGACGCAGCAGCTCGCGGCGCAGCTTCGCTTCGGCGGCCGCCGCGTCCATGCTGCCGACGTCGACCCCCTCGATCGTCACGCCGTCGGCGATCTTCCCCTCCTGCGAGCGGTCGTACAGGTAGGCGCCGGCCGCCGCGAGGGCGACGACGAGTACGGCTGCGATCGCTGCGAACTTCGACTTACGGCCCATTGCTGTCCCCACAGCCAGAGGTCGTTGACGGGACCGGTGAAGTGTAGGTGGGACGCGCGACGGGACCCGCTCTGGCCGGCCGGATGGGGGATATGTTTCGGCTCATGCGCTCCAAGGACGAGGTCCGCGCCGAGGTCTGGAAGGCGATGGAAGACCAGGGTGTCTCCCGCTTCCCCGGCGCCGAGGGTCGCATCCCCAACTTCGCCGGGGCGAAGCTGGCGGCGGAGAAGCTCGCCGCCCATCGACTATGGAAACGGGCGATGGTGGTAAAGGCCAACCCCGACTCCCCGCAGACGCACGCGCGGCGGCTGGCCCTGGAGGAAGGCAAGACGGTGATCATGGCGGTGCCGCGCCTGCGCGACCCCCATCCTTTCCGCGTCCTCGATCCGAAAAAGCTGCCGAAGAGCGCGATCAAGGAGGCGGCGACGATCAAGGGCGCGCTCAAGCACGGCCGCGTCGTCGCCCTCGACGACCTGCCCGAGATCGACTTCGTCCTCTGCGGCTCGGTCGCCGTCAACCTCAGCGGCGCCCGGATCGGCAAAGGCGGCGGCTACCACGACCTCGAGTACGGGATCCTCGTCGACGCGGGCAAGATCGACACCCACATCACCGTCGCCACCACCGTCCACCCGATCCAGATCCTGCGGCAGCACCTGCTGGTGACCGATCACGACCTCCCCTGCGACGTGATCGCCACCCCGCGTGCGGTGATCGAGATCGAGCGCCAGTACGACCGCCCCCGTGGCATCCTCTGGGATCACCTGCAGCCACCGCAGATCCGCGAAGTGCCGGTGCTCGAACGGATGGGCTACGCGTAGTTGGTCGATTCCAAAGCGGAGGCGGGCGGCCGGGGTTCGGGCCGTCGCGGCCGTCCGAGATGGGTCCCGGGCATTTCGTGGCGGCCCGGGCAGGCTGTGGCCGCCACGAAATGCCCGGGACGCGAGAGCTGTTCGCGGGAAGACGGCACAGGTCGTGACGAACTCCACTCTTCCGTAAGGGGTCTTCAAGGGAGGGGCGCGGAAGACGACAGGTGTTCCGCGAAGATGCCGAGAGCGTCACACTTCTCGGCCCTCTGAGGGCCGAGATCGGGCCTCTGAAACGCGCTGTCGACTTTGACCACCTCATAGGGGGGTCAAACCCGGGTCACGTGTTCGTAACGCCTGAAGAGGTCGGTAGGAAGAGTGACGATCCCCGCGTCTTCGCGGAGATCGTCCCGTCCCGGCTCGAAGAAGTGCTGCGCGAGCGCGCCTACCAGTAGCGCGCCGACCTCTGGGTCGGGCGGGTCGGATCGGACGGCCGGCAGTGCGGCGTTCCACCACCCCGGTGGTCGCCGGGGGCCGAGGAGTTCAACGACCTCGAGGCGGCCTCCGGGCCGACGCGGCATAAAGCCCTGGTCGAACTCGCCGGATCGACGACATCGGCACGATCATCTGACGAGTTCGGCTAGCTGGTGACGGCGCCGTGGGCGGCGCTGGAGACGGTGGCGGCGTACTTGGCCATCACGCCGCGGCGGAACTCGGGCGGGGGCGGCGGTGGTTCGTAGGCGGCGACCCGCTCGGCGATGAGGTCATCGGGGAGGTCGAGTGTCAGGGCGCGGGCGTCGATGTCGACGGTGATCTGGTCGCCCTCCCGGACCGCCGCGATCGGGCCGCCCCTCGCCGCCTCGGGGGCGACGTGGCCGATCATCAGGCCGCGGGTGGCGCCGGAGAAACGGCCGTCGGTGACCATCGCGACGCTCTCCCCCAGGCCCTCGCCGACGATCGCGGCGGTGACCTGGAGCATCTCGCGCATGCCGGGGCCGCCGACCGGCCCCTCGTTGCGGATCACGACGATGTCGCCGGGATTGATCCGCTGATCCTTGACCGCGCGGAAGCATTCCTCTTCGGACTCGAAGACGCGGGCGGGGCCGCTCTGGCGACGGCGCTCGGTGCCGGCGACCTTGACCACGGAGCCGTCCGGGGCGAGGTTGCCGCGCAGGATCGCCAGCCCGCCTTCGGGCTTCAGCGGCTCGTCGAGCGGGAGCACGACTTCCTGACCGGGCGCCTCGGTGGCGCCCGCGGCGACCTCGCCGATCGTCTGGCCGGTGACGGTCAGCTGGTCGCGGTGAAGGAGGCCGGCGTCGTCGAGCCGCTTCAGCAGCACCGGCACGCCGCCCGCCGCGTAGAGGTCGGTGGCGACGAAGCGACCGCCCGGTTTGAGGCTGGCCCAGAGCGGCGTCGCCCGGGAGATGCGCTCGAAGTCATCCATCTGCAGCTCGATGCCGAGCTCGTGGGCGAGCGCGATCAGGTGGAGGACGGCGTTGGTCGAGCCGCCCGAGGCGCAGACGCAGGCGATCGCGTTTTCGAGCGAGTCCTTGGTGATCACCTTGCTCGGCGTGATCTCGTCGGCGAGGACGCGGATCACCAGCTCGCCGACTTTCTCGGCCACGGTCTGCTTGTCGTCGTCTTCGGCCGGGACCATCGCCGAGCCGCCGGCGCTGATCCCCAACGCCTCGAAGGCGCAGGCCATCGTGTTGGCGGTGAACTGGCCGCCGCAGGCCCCGGCGCCGGGGCTGGCGACGCCCTCCAGCTCATGCAGTTCCTCGTCGGTCATCTCGCCCGCGTTGTGGGCGCCGATCGCCTCGAAGATGTCGAGGATCGTGACGTCACGGCCGTGCCAGTGGCCGGGGGCGATCGAGCCGCCGTAGAGCAGCACCGAGGGCACGTCGAGGCGGGCCAGCGCCATCGCGCAGCCGGGGATCGTCTTGTCGCAGGCGCAGAGGGCGACGATCGCGTCGAACTGGTAGCCGCGGGCCATCAGCTCGATCGAGTCGGCGATCACCTCGCGGCTGATCAGCGAGGCCTTCATCCCCTGGGTGCCCATCGTCACCCCGTCGGAGACGGCGACGGTGTTGAACTCCATCGGCGTGCCGCCGGCGGCACGGACGCCGTCTTTGATGTGCTCGGCGAGCGCCCGCAGGTGGAAGTTGCAGGGCATCGCCTCGGTCCAGGTGTTGGCGATCCCGATCGTCGGCCGGCTGAGCGCGTCGTCGTCGAACCCGATCCCCTTCATGTAGGCGCGCGCGTGGGCGCGGTCGGGGCCGTCGAAGACGGTCGCCGAGCGGGGGCGCGGAAGTCCGGTCGCGGTGGAGCTGGCGTCGGGGCTCATGGGAGAAACCTACTGAGCGTGCGCGGCGGCGGCGGGCGGCGGGCCCGGCGCGCGGCTCCGGTCCGGCGCTCGGCGCGGGTCCTAACCGCTCGACCCCGCGGGTTCGGCGTCGACGCGCGCGCGGGCGGCGAGATCGAACACGTCGACCGGGCCGGCGCCCTTGCCGAGACCCGCGAGCCCGGCGCCGACCGCGAGCGAGGCGAGCTGGCGTGCCGCGGCGGCCGCCTGGAGCGGCTCGGCACCGCGAGCGAGGAAGGCGGCGATCGCGGACGAGTGGGTGCAGCCGGACCCGTGGGCGGCCTCGCCGGGGTGGCGCTCGCCGGGGATCTCGACCGGCTCCTCGCCATCGAAGAAAAGGTCGACCAGCGCCGCCGAGTGGCCGCCGGTGACGACCACCGCGTCAGGCCCGAGCGTCTGCACGGCGCGGGCGAGGTCTTCCTGGGAGGCGTCGTCGCCGAGCCCGGATAAGACCCGTGCCTCGGGGATGTTCGGGGTCGCGATGGCGACCAGCGGCAGGAGCTTCTCGACCAGCGTGTCGCAGGCGTCGTCGTCGAGCAGCCGGGCTCCGGACTCGGCGACCATCACCGGGTCGAGGACGACCGGCGCGTCGCCGACGTAGCCGAGCGCCTCGACCACCGCCTCGACCGTCGCCGCGTTGCCGAGCATGCCGATCTTCACTGCATCGACGCCGATGTCCTCGGCGACCGCGCGCACCTGCGCCACGATCATCGCCGGCGGGATCATCTCCACCGCCTCGACGCCGACCGTGTTCTGGGCGGTGAGCGCCGTGATCGCGGTCATCCCGTGGACGCCGCAGCGGGCGAACGCCTTCAGGTCGGCCTGGATCCCCGCCCCGCCGCCCGAGTCCGAGCCGGCGATCGAGAGCACCGCTGGTACCGGTCTATCCGCCATCGCTGGAGCCTAGATGAGCCACCGGTCCAGGTGGCTCTAGCGCTCACCGGGCTTCGGAGGAACGAGCAGGGTGCGGGTGAAGGTGCCGATCGGGGTCGGCGCGAGGTAGCCGAGCAGCTCCAGGCGTGCGAGGGCCGCGGAGGCGCGGGCGGCGGGCAGGTCGAGCGAAGCGGCGCCGGTGGCCCCTGATTCGATCGCCGCGAGCACCGCGGTCAGCTCGGGGTCGAGCGCCGGGCCGACGCGCTGGAGACGGGTGGCCCCGGCGCCGAGGAGCGCGTCGAGAACGTCCTGGCCGTCGCGGACGACGCAGCAGCCGCCCGCCAACAGCTCGTTCGGCCCGGCGGAGGCCCGCGAGGTGACCGGCCCGGGAACGGCGCCGAGGTCACGGCCGAGGTCGGCGGCGAGGTCGGCGGTGATCAGCGAGCCTGACCGGGCGGCCGCCTCGACCACCACGGTCATCCCGGCCAGCGCCGCCATCACCCGGTTCCTCGCCGGAAAGCTCCACCTCCACGGGGTCGAGCCCGGGGGCAGCTCGGAGATCACGGCGCCGGTCTCGACCACGCGGCGCCAGAGGGAGCGATGGGCGGCCGGGTAGGGACGGTCCGGCCCGCAGCCGAGGACCGCCAGGGTGCGGCCGCCCCCGTCGAGCGCTCCTCGGTGGGCACAGGCATCGATGCCGAAGGCGAGTCCGCTGACCACGACCAGGCCCGCCGTGCTCACCTCCCGCGCCAGCTCTCGCGCGACCTCGCGGCCGTAGGAGGTCGCCCGCCGCGAGCCGACGATCGTCACCGCCGCCTGCGGCTCGAGGTCGCAGAGCAGCTCGCGGTCGCCGCGGCCGATCAACGCCCAGGGCGCGTCGGCGGCGTCGCGCAGCCCCGGCGGGTAGCGATTGTGATGCCGGCAGACCGACCAGCACCCGGCCGCGTCGAGGCGATCCCCGAGGCCGGCCTCGCCGAGCGCCTCGACCTCGCGGAGCAGCCGATGTCCCGCGGCCGGCGCGACGGCCTCGACCAGGTCCTCGTTGCCGAGCCGCAACAGTTCCGGCGAGCGCTTGCCGACCGACCCGGTCGCCGTCTTCTCGATGTAAGGGCCGAACATCGCCAGGAGCCACGAGCGGCGCAGGCACCCGACGCAGGCGAGCTGATCAGACACGGTCCCTCCTTCGCAGCTGCAGAGCCTGGGCCATCTCCTCCTCGCCGATCGACTCCGTCCCGGCGAGGTCGGCGACGGTCCGGGCGAGCCGCAAGGCGCGATCGTGCGCGCGACCGCTGAAGCGCCGACGCGCGTGGAGGTCGGCGAGCAGGGCGGCGGCGGCCGGGTCGAGGTCACAGCCGCGAACCTCGGCCGGCGTCATCTCGGCGTTGCAGCGTCCTGGCCCGAGTCGCGCCTCCTGACGCTCCCGCGCCGCGCAGACCCGGTCGCGAACCGGCGCCGACGGCTCCCCCGGGGCACCACCGATCTCCTCCGCCGACGGCTGAGCCACCGCCGCCAACAGGTCGATCCGGTCGGCGAGCGCGCCGCTCAGTTTGCCCTGGTAGCGCTGGACCTGGGAACCGAGGCAGGTGCAGGCAGGATCGTCCTCCCCCCGGCCGCACGGGCATGGATTCGAGGCGGCGACCAACATGAAGCGACAGGGGAGCAGCCGCCTCCCTCCCACCCTCGCGATCGCCACCTCTCCGGTCTCGAGCGGGGCCCGCAGCGCCTCGAGCACGTCGCGACGGAACTCGCAGAGCTCATCGAGGAAAAGGCATCCGCGATGCGCCAGGGTGATCTCACCGGGCCGTGGCGGGGTGCCACCGCCGATCAGACCCGCGGCGCTGATCGTGTGGTGAGGCGCGCGGAACGGGCGACCGGCAGGGAGCCCGCCCGCCAGTCGGCCGGTGGCGCTGGCGATCCGTGCCACCTCCAACGCCTCCTGGCCGCCGAGCGGCGGCAGGATCGAGGGCAGACGACCGGCCGCCAGCGACTTCCCCGCTCCCGGCGGTCCGACCATGAGCAGCGAATGCCCCCCGGCGGCGGCGACTTCGAGAGCACGCCGCAGGTGCGGTTGACCGCGCAGGTCGGCCAGATCCGGCGCACCCGCCGCCGGGACGCGCTGCAGGCGCAACGGCTCCGGTGACGGGACCCTCTCGCCCGCCGCCAGGGCCGACAGGCCGGCGACGCTCTCCAGAGGTGCCACCTCGATACCGCCCGCGAGCGCCGCCTCCGGCCCGTTCTCGGCCGGGACGACGACCGCCTTCGCTCCGGTCTCGCGCGCCGCCTCGGCGATCGCCAGCGCGCCGTTGATCGACCGGACCTGCCCGTCGAGCGCCAGCTCGCCGACCAGCGCGACCCGCTCCATCTCCCCCCAATCGAGCTGCCCGGATGCGCTCAGCAGCGCCGCGGCGATCGCCAGGTCCATCGCCGGCCCCGCCTTACGCAGGCTCGCGGGCGCCAGGTTGACCACGATCCGCTGCAGTGGGAACTCGAAGCCGCAGTTGACCAGGGCGGCGCGAACGCGCTCCCTCGCCTCGCGCACCGCCGGGTCGGGCAGGCCGACGAGCGCGAAGCCGGGCAGCCCCCGGTGGACGTCGACCTCGACCCGCACCGGCCGGGCGGAGATGCCGTCGAGGGTGAAGGTGTGGGCGGTGGCGAGCACGACGACGACGCTAGGAGGCCGATCCGCGCAGGTGGCGCGCAGGAAGTAATTCTTCGGCGCCGGCTCTGTGCCAATTCAGTCACGTCCGGTCGAAACGCCGCCCAGCTCCGCCACAGTCGCGGCCATGACCGCCACCCGCCTCCGCACCGGCCGCCTCGCCGAGGCCCGCGCCGCCGAACACCTCCGCTCGCTCGGCTACGAGATCCTGGCCCGCAACGCCCGTACCAGGTACGGCGAGCTCGACCTGGTCGCTCTCGATCGGCCCGCGCTCGTCTTCGTCGAGGTGAAGGCGGCCCGTGCCGGGAACAAGGTCGGCCCGGAGCGGCCGGTCCTCTGGGTCACGCCGCGCAAGCAGCTGCAGGTGCGCCGCCTCGCCGCGGCCTGGCTGGCCGAACGGCGGGAGGCGGGCTCAACCCTGCGCTACGCCGAGATCCGCTTCGACGCCGTGGGGGTCCTCCTCGACCGCGGCGATGTAGTCCTCGAGGTCGAGCACATTGTCGCCGCCTTCTAGGCCCAGCTGGGTGTACGCGACGCTGGCGAAGGAACGGCGGTGAAGCGGCGAGATGCCGAGCTCCTCGATCGCGGCGCGGTGCTCGGGGGTCGAGTAGCCGACGTGCTCGTCGAAGCCCCAGCCGGGGTGACGCTCGGCGGCTTCGCGCATGTAGCGATCGCGGGTGACCTTGGCCAGGACCGAGGCGGCGGCGATCGCGGCGCTGGTGCGATCGCCGCCGACCACCCGCCGATGGGGGACCTCGCAGCGCGGCAGGCGGAAGCCGTCGACCAGGCAGATCGCCTCGGGGCCGGGCTCCAGGCGCGCCAGGGCGTCGCCGAGCGCCTCGCAGTTGGTGACGTGAAGGCCACGCCGGTCGATCCCCGGCGCCGAGCGCACGACGATGCTCACCCGCGCCGCCGCCCGCAGCACGCACGGGTACATCTCGAGGCGCGCCTCCTCGGTCATCTGCTTCGAGTCGTGGATACCGCCGAGGATGCGGCGGTCGCTGACCGAGAGCCGCTCGTAGTCGAAGAGGACGGCGGCGGCCACCAGCGGCCCGGCGAGGCATCCCCGCCCCGCCTCGTCCGCCCCCGCGACGAACCGATGGGCGAGCCCACGGTCGAAGTCGAAGAGCCGTTGGCTGCGCCGGAGGCGACGTTTGTGCAGCTTGCCGGTCACCGGACGCTCGCGCCCGGCGAGCTAGAGGATGCCGATTCGATCGGGAGGCCAGTAGGTCGCGAAGGCCTCGCCGATGATCCACGACTTGGGGATCGGTCCCCAGTAGCGGCTGTCGTCGCTTTCGCCACGGTTGTCCCCCATCATGAAGAAGTAGCCGGGCGGGATCTTGATCGTCTTCGGCAAATTGCACTCATAACCGCCCCCACATGGGTTGATGTAGGACTCGTCGGTCTTCTCCACCCCGTTCACCACCGGGTGCCCGTCTTTGATCGAGAGGGTGTCGCCGCCGACGGCGACGATCCGCTTGATGAAGGTCTGACTCGACTCCTGCGGGGTCGGCCGCGGGCACGCCTCCCCCGATTCGAGCGGCTGCATGTTCTTCACCAGCACGCCGCATTCGCTGCTCGACTCCGCCCCGGCCGGCGGGTGGAAGACGACGATGTCCCCGGGATGGGGTTCGTGCAGGTGGTAGACGAAGCGGTTGACGAGGACCCGCTGCCCGACGTCGAGCGTCGGCTCCATCGAGCCGGACGGGATCTGGTACGGCTTCACCAGCCAGGCCTGGATCGCCAAGGCCAGCGCCAAGGCGAGGGCGACGATCACCACGAGCTCGATCAGCCCGCCCGCTCTCGACTTCGGTTTCGGGATCCTGAAGTTCACCGCGCGCGATTCTCCCTGGAAAAGGCGAAGAACGCCTAAAGGGTGCCGATCCGGTCCGGGGGCCAGTAGGTCGCGAAGGCCTCACCGACGAGCCATGCTCTCGGCACCGGGCCCCAATACCGGCTGTCGTCGCTGCCCCCGCGGTTGTCGCCCATCATGAAAAAATAACCCTTCGGAATCGTGATCGCCTTCGGCATATTGCACACCGAGGCCGACCCGCAGGGCCTGATGTAGGGCTCGTCGGTCTTCTCCACCCCGTTCACGACCGGATGCCCTTCCTTGATCGAGAGGGTGTCGCCGCCGACGGCGACGATCCGCTTGATGAAGTTCTGACTCGACTCCCGCGGGGTCGGCTGCGGGCAGGGCTCACGGCTGGACACGGCGACCCCGCACTCCGCCGCGGTCTCGGCGCCCGTCGGTGGGTGGAAGACGACGATGTCTCCCGCGTGCGGTTCGTGCAGGTGGTAGACGAAGCGGTTGACGAGGACCCGCTGGCCGACGTCGAGCGTCGGTTCCATCGAGCCCGAAGGGATCTGGTAGGGCTTCACCACCCAGGCCTGCAGCGCCAGCGCCAGCCCGAGGGCGAGCGCGACGATGACGACCAACTCGATCAGGCCGCCCGCTTTGCTCTTCGGCTTGGGCAGCGAGAGTTTCAGCCCGCGGAGTCCTCGTCGGAGTCACCGGATTTGTCCGGCTCCTCGTCCGTGGGCTCCTCGGGTGCATCGGCGGCCTCCGCCTCCGCGGCGGGAGCCTCCTCAGTGGCGGCGGCCTCGGGCGCGTCCTCGGTCTCCGCCTCCGGGGCCTCCGGCTCGGCCTCGACGGCCTCGGTCGGGGCGGCCTCCGGCACGACCTCCTCCTGGCTCACGCCCTCGGCGTCGACCGCGGTCAACTCCTCGGCCGCCGGCGAGGCGCTCGAGACCATCGCCTCGTCGATGCCCCAACGCCGCTCGGCGACGCGGGCCGCCTTGCCGATCCGGCCGCGCAGGTAGTAGAGCTTCGCCCGCCGCACGTCACCGCGCGCCGCGACCTCGAGTTTCTCGATCTTCGGCGAGTGGAGCGGGAACGTCCGCTCGACCCCGACGCCGAAGGACTGCTTGCGCACGGTGAAGGTCTCACGCGCGCCCGAGCCCTGCCGGCGCAGCACCACGCCCTCGAAGACCTGGGTGCGTTTGCGCGTCCCCTCGATCACCTGGAAGTGGACTTTGACGCGGTCGCCAGGCTCGAAGGGCGGCAGGCCCTTCTTCAACTGGTCGCGCTCGATGCTGTCGATCACTGAGCTCATCTGAAGTCTCTCGCGGGGGTCGGTTGGTGGCGAAGAAAAACCGCCCAGCCCCCTGGTGGGATCCGCGCGGTCGCAGAATGGTAGCTATTCCGTGCCGGGAGCGGCCTTACGCTCTTGCGCCGCAAACGCTTCGGCACGTTCTCGTGACCGCTCGAGGCGCCACTGGCGCACCTTCTCATGGTCGCCGGAGAGCAGCACCTCGGGCACCGACCAGCCCCGGTGGACCGGTGGCCGCGTGTAGTGCGGGTACTCCGGCATGCCCTCCAGCACCTGGCTGTAGGAGTCCTCGGCCGCGGAGGATGCGTTGCCGAGCGCCCCCGGCAGCTTCCGCATCATCACGTCGGCGACGACCATCGCCGGCAGCTCGCCCCCGGCCAGCACGTAGCGCCCGATCGACACCTCGTCGTCGGCGAGGTGCTCGTGGATCCGCTCGTCGAAGCCCTCGTAGCGCCCGCAGAGGAGCGCCACGTGCGGCTCGGCGACCAGTTCGTCGGCGAGCTCGTCGTCGAGCAGTCGCCCGGTCGGGGTCAAGAGCACGATCCGCGGCCGCGCCCCCTCGCCGTACGCCGCCTGCAGCGCCGCGTCGATCACGTCGACCCGCAGCACCATCCCGGCGCCACCGCCGTAAGGCGAGTCGTCGACCTGCCGCCCCGAGAGCGGCGTCGAGTCGCGGTAGTTGAACAGCCGCAGCTCGTTGCCTTCGCGCAGCGCGTTCTGCACCGGACGCTGCGTCTGCAGCCAGTCGAAAGCCTCCGGGAAGAGGGAGAAGATGTCGAGCCGCAAGGCGCGGTGCTCCTAGAAGGTCGTCTCAGTCGAGGATGTCGACGATGACGCGGCGGTCGATCCGCACCGCCGCGGCCTTGGCGATCGTCCGGATCGCGTTGGCGACGCGGCCGCCTTTGCCGATCACCCGTCCGAGATCGCCCTCGGCGACGCTGATCTCGTAGACGAGGTCGCCGTCCTCCTCGAGCTCCTCGACCTCGACCGCGTCAGGATCCTCGACGAGGGCCTTGACGAGGAATTCGAGCAGCTCGGTCATCGCCGGGAGCGCTTAACTGCCGTGGGCGGCGATGCCCTTGGTGCGCAGCAGGTGGGCCACGGTCTCCGACGGCTGGGCGCCGTGCTCGATCCAGTGGCGCGCGCGCTCCTCGTCGAGGACGATCGTCGAGGGCTCGGTCTGCGGGTTGTACTGGCCGATCGTCTCGATCGTCCGCCCGTCGCGCGGGGAACGTTTGTCGGCGACGACGATCCGCCAAATCGGGTTCTTCTTGGAACCCACTCGTCTAAGTCTGATTCGGACTGCCATGCGGCGGAGAACTGTAGCGGAACGCCGCTTTCAGCGCCGACGAACCTTGGGCCGCGGAGCCTGGCCGCTCATCTGCATCAGTTTCTGCGGGTCCGGCATCTTGCCGTTCGCCATCGAGCGCATCATCACCCGCATCTGGTCGAACTGCTTGACCAGCGCCCGCACCTCCTGCACCCGCGTCCCCGAGCCGTCGGCGATCCGTTTGCGCCGCTTGCCTTTGATCAGGGTCGGATCGTGGCGCTCGGCCGGGGTCATCGAGAGGATGATCGCCTCGGTTCGATCGAGCTGGCGCTCGTCGATGTTCGCGTTCTTCAGCTGTTTCATCGCGCCCATCCCCGGCAGCATCCCGATGATCCCGCTCAGCGGGCCCATTTTGCGGACCTGTTTCATCTGCGTGAGGAAGTCCTCCAGCGTGAACTGGTCCTTTTTGAGTTTTTCCTCGAG
>Ga0134125_10002090_pt1 | contig 23918 bp, 20 predicted proteins | sample KB31751_FD_96464 | JGI IMG/M metagenome (GOLD analysis project Ga0134125, IMG submission 96464) | Terrestrial soil microbial communities with excess Nitrogen fertilizer from Kellogg Biological Station, Michigan, USA - KB3-175-1 | ecosystem: Environmental > Terrestrial > Soil > Unclassified ...
AGGGTAAGCTGGATGAGATCAGGATATACAACATCGCATTAACGGCCAAGGATGTGGCAGGGCTATTTCTGAACGGACAGGCCGGCAGGTAGTGGAAAAAAACGATCTGGCAAGAGGCCGCCGCCGGCGGCCTCTTGTTCTTTTTTACGCTACCTTTAAGTCAAAACAAACCGCATGAGAAGCACCAAAATAATTGTTGCTCTGCTGATCACCTGTGCCCTTTTCTCCGCACGCGTCTTCGCGCAGAAGCCGGTGGCCCCGGATGGCAAAATGAATGCCTTCATCAGCCAGCTGATGAGTAAGATGACGCTTGATGAAAAGATCGGGCAGCTGAACCTCCCGGGCGCCGGAGACATCACGACGGGGCAGGCCGCCAATTCGGGCATTGCGGGAAAGATCGAAAAGGGCGAGGTGGGCGGTCTGTTCAACATCAAGACCGTTGCGAAGATCAAGGATGTGCAAAGGCTCGCCGTAGAGAGAAGCCGGTTGAAGATACCGCTCCTCTTCGGGATGGATGTCATCCATGGTTATGAAACGGTATTCCCCATCCCGCTTGGGCTCAGCTGCAGCTGGGATATGCCGGAGATCGAGGAAAGCGCGCGAATCGCCGCAAAGGAAGCCAGCGCAGACGGCATCTGCTGGACCTTCTCTCCCATGGTGGACATCTGCCGCGATCCCCGCTGGGGCCGCATCGCGGAGGGTGGGGGTGAAGACCCCTATCTCGGCTCGCAGATCGCCAGGGCAATGGTTAAAGGCTATCAGCAGGATCTTTCCGGCAACAGCGATATCATGGCCTGCGTCAAGCACTATGCATTGTATGGTGCCGCAGAGGCGGGCCGCGATTACAATACCACCGATATGAGCCTTGTCCGCATGTTCAACGTGTATCTTCCTCCCTATAAGGCTGCGGTCGATGCCGGCGCCGGCAGCGTCATGGCCTCCTTCAACGATGTCAACGGCATACCTGCTACGGCCAATAAATTCCTGCTGACCGACGTCCTCCGCAAAAGGTGGGGCTTCAATGGGTTCGTCGTCACCGATTATACCGGCATCAACGAGCTTGTGCAGCACGGACTTGGCGATCTTCAGACCGTATCCGCCCTGGCTCTCAAGGCCGGCGTCGATATGGATATGGTGGGGGAAGGTTTTCTGACCACACTGAAGAAATCGCTTGGCCAGGGAAAGATCACACAGGCGCAGATCGATTTCGCGTGCAGGAAAGTACTCGAAGCGAAATATAAACTGGGACTGTTCGCGAACCCTTATAAGTATTGCGACGAGCACCGGGCTGCAACGGATATCTTCACCTTTGCCAACCGGACCGCCGCCAGGCGCATCGCCGCCGACTGTTTCGTATTGCTGAAGAATAAAGGCAATGTGCTCCCCCTGAGAAAAACCGGAACTATTGCAGTCATAGGACCATTGGGGGATAATAAGGAAAATATGCCCGGCACCTGGAGCGTCGCCGCCAATTTCGAACAATCGGTTTCGTTGCTGCAGGGTTTGCAGGACGCCGTCGGCGAAAATGCGAGGGTCATTTATAGCATGGGCTCCAATCTCGATGCCGACAGCCTTTTCGAAGAAAGGGCGGGCATGTTCGGTAAAAGCCTGCACCGCGACCACCGGCCGGCGACAGCAATCATCCGGGATGCCCTGTCGGTCGCCGCAAAGGCGGACGTGATCGTCGCAGCATTGGGAGAGTCCGCCGAAATGTCCGGGGAATCCAGTAGCCGGAGCGAGATCGGCATACCGGGCGTACAGGAAGACCTGCTCAAAGCCTTGCTGGCCACGGGAAAACCCGTCGTACTGGTGTTGTTTACCGGCCGCCCGCTGACCATCAAATGGGAGAACGACAACGTTCCCGCGATCCTCGATGTCTGGTTCGGAGGCACAGAGGCGGGACATGCCATCGCCGATGTATTGTTCGGGGATGTAAACCCTTCCGGTAAGCTGACCGCCACGTGGCCGCAAAACGTCGGGCAAATACCGCTATACTATGATCATATGAACACCGGGCGACCCCTGGAAGGCCCCTGGTTCCAGAAATTCCGCTCCAATTACCTGGATGTGTCCAACGACCCCGTTTATCCATTTGGTTACGGGCTTAGCTATACGCATTTCACGTACAAGGACCTGATCCTTTCCAGCACCTCGCTGAAGGGCGCGCAGCGGCTGACGGCGACCGTCACCGTCACCAATGACGGCGACCGGGAAGGTAAAGAGGTAGTGCAGCTTTATATCCGTCAGCTGGTCGGCAGCATCACGAGACCCGTAAAAGAACTGAAGGGTTTTCAAAAGATCGATCTGAAGACCGGCGAATCCCGGAAAGTAACCTTCACTATCACCCCGGACGATCTGAAATTCTACAACAACGACCTCAAATATGACTGGGAGGCGGGTGATTTCGTGATCATGACGGGCGGCAATTCCCGCGACGTCCTTTCGGCAAAAGTTAACTGGGTCAAATGAAAAATTTCTTTATCGCAGCCCTTCTGTTTTGCTTTTTTTCGCCTGCGTATACCCAAAAGAAAACCATCCCGCAGCGGGTCGACTCGGTATTGCGGCTTATGACGCTCGAAGAAAAGATCGGGCAGATGAACCAATATAACGGCGATTGGGAAGCTACCGGTCCTATCACGAATGAAGGAGATAAACAGGACCAGATCCGCAAAGGCATGGTAGGCTCCATGCTGAATGTCACGGGAGTTGGACATACCCGCCAGCTGCAGGAAATGGCGCTGCAATCCCGTTTGAAGATCCCCTTATTGTTCGGACAGGACATTATCCACGGCTACCGGACTACCTTCCCCATCCCGCTGGGGGAAGCCGCGTCATGGGACCTGGAAGCGATCGCGAATTCCGCCCGTGTCGCCGCCCGTGAAGCCGCTGCGGCCGGGGTACACTGGACCTTTGCGCCGATGGTAGACATTGCCCGCGACCCGCGCTGGGGCAGGGTGATGGAAGGGGCCGGCGAAGACCCCTGGCTCGGCTCGCAGATCGCCAGGGCCCGGGTGCATGGTTTTCAGGGTAACCATTTGGGGGACACAGATGCCATCATGGCCTGCGCGAAACATTTCGCCGCTTATGGCGCGGCTATCGGCGGCCGTGATTATAATTCCGTGGACATGAGCCTTCGCACCCTTTGGGAGATCTACCTGCCGCCGTTCAAGGCCGCCCTGGATGCGGGCGCCGCCACTTTCATGACCTCTTTTAACGACCTCAACGGCATTCCCGCTACCGGTAACGCCTATTTGCTGCGCGAGGTCCTCAAAGGCAAATGGCATTTTAACGGATTTGTCGTCAGCGATTGGGGCGCTGTCGGGGAAATGATCCCGCATGGCTACGCTAAAGACCACATCCAGGCGGCGCAGGAAGCCGCAACCGCCGGGTGCGATATGGATATGGAAAGCCGTAGCTATATCGGCAGCCTTGCCAGGCTGGTCCGCGCGGTGAAGGTGCCGATGACGCTCATCGACGATGCCGTCCGCCGTATCCTTACAAAAAAATTCGAACTGGGTCTTTTCGATGATCCGTTCCGTTTCTGTAATGAACAACGCGCCGAACGGCAGTGGAACAACGGTGACAACCTGCGTGCAGAGCAGACGATGGCGGAAAAAAGCATCGTCTTGCTGAAGAATGATCACCAGCTGCTGCCGCTATCGAAGAATACCAGCACTATCGCATTAATAGGCCCGCTTGTCAAGTCCGTCAGGGACAATCTCGGTTTCTGGTCCTATCAGTGGCCCGATGATTCGGCGCGTATCGTCAGTCCCTGGATGGGTATCCGCAACAAACTCGGTAACGAGACCCGGCTGCTCTATGCCAAAGGCTGCGAGATCAGCGATACGTCCCGCGCGGGTTTTGCCGAAGCTGTCGAAACCGCCAAACAAGCGGACGTCGTGATCATGGATGTGGGCGAAGCAGCCGATATGACGGGCGAGGCCAAAAGTCATAGCAATATTCATCTGCCCGGCGTGCAGGAGGACCTTATCCGGGCTATCGAAGCGACGGGCAAACCGGTGGTCGTGATGATCAGCGCGGGACGGCCGCTCGTCTTCAACTGGACGGCCGACCATGTTCCCGCGATCCTCTATACCTGGTGGCTGGGAACCGAAGCCGGGAATGCGATGGCAGATGTACTCTTCGGGGACTACAATCCATCGGGTAAACTGCCGATGAGCTTTCCCCGTACGGAAGGTCAGATACCCATTTATTACAACCATTTCAATACCGGCCGTCCTGCCAAAAGCGATTCGGATGTCAATTATGTCTCGGCATACCTGGACCTGCCCAACAGCCCCCGTTTCCCATTCGGATATGGGCTCGGCTACAGCAGCTTTTCCTATAGCCCTATCGCCCTTAGCGCTGTCGTTTTTAAACCGGGCGGGACGCTGACGGCTACGGTCACGGTCACGAATACCGGCCGGTACGATGGCCGCGAAACGGTACAGTGGTATATCCGCGACCTGGTTGGCTCGGTGGTACGGCCCGTAAAAGAGTTGAAAGGTTTTCAACAGGTATTCCTGAAAGCGGGTGAATCACGCCGGGTATCGTTCACCATCAGGGCCGACGATCTCCGGTTCTATAACGACCGGCTGGAGTATATTTTCGAACCTGGCGAATTCAGGCTTTTTGTCGGTGGCAACTCGCGGGATGTGAAGGAGGCGGCTTTCACGCTGTCACCGGCTTAATTCGCCCTCCAGGCCCTGCAGGTTGCCGGACATCCACCTTCCCGACCGCCACCCGAGCCATATCGGAATATTAGTACCAAATAAGTAAATTTGTCCATGCGAGGCATCAAAAACATCATTTTCGACCTCGGAGGAGTCATCCTGAACCTGGACAACCGGCGCACGGAAGATGCTTTTACGAACCTGGGCGTAAAAAATTTCCGGCAATATTTCGGTCATGGACATGCGGCCTCCTTTTTTATGGATTATGAGATCGGCAAGATCTCCGACCGGCAGTTCATCGATGCCGTCAGGGGGCTAACGGGTCCGGATATATCCGACCAGGAAATCATCGAGTCCTGGAACGCCTTGTTGCTCGATTTCCCGCGAGAACGGATCCTTCTGCTGAAGCAGTTGCGCGCCTCCTACCGGATCTTTTTATTCAGCAATACCAATGCGCTCCATCTTGCGGCGCTTCAACGGCGATTTTCGGAGACCTTCGGCCCGGGCACGCTCGACGAACACTTCGAAAAGACCTACTATTCGCATCTGCTGGGCATGCGCAAACCCGACCGGGCATCTTTCGAATATATACTCGGGGAGAATCAGCTCAACGGAGCTGAGACCCTTTTCGTGGATGATGCGATCGTGAATGTGGAAGGCGCCGAACAGGCAGGGCTGCGAGGATTGTACCTGCGGCCGGGCATCAGCCTGCTGGATTTTCAGTGGTAGGCCTACGGCCTCTGCGCACGGTGACGCCTATTTCTTGATCTCCTCGAATTCCAGAGCGGCCCGGTGGGCCGCTGGCCGAAGGCCCATCATTAGCGAAGGTTCTCATTCGCGGATTTGATCTCTTCGAATTCTATATAATCCTCCTCCGCCCCTTTCGTGGAAGTATGACGTTCCTGCCAACTCTTCGACTGCGGCTGCTGCCCGGGCTGACCCTGCCCTGTATCCTGCATATTTCTGAATTGCTGCTGTACATGACGGGTGGTCCTGATCACGGGCACCAGAAAATTGAACACGAACCGGTACAAGAGGTAAAAAACGATGACTAAAAGGAATATCTCGGCTAACATAATCCCGCAAAAATAATCTATTTTTTAAATACTTTGTTAATCAACCAGTTAAGACCATCTCCAAGCTTTTCAGCCAGGATATCCGCCAACCTGAGAAGCATTTTTTGCAATCGCTCGTTCTCCATCACGCGGTCCAGAAGCTGATAACCTGTAAGGTCCTGCCCCTCGATCTTCCTGGGCAATAATGATCTTACGAACATCGAGCCGGAATGTTGCTGGAAATACGTTAAATTCTCGTCAATCTGGTCTTCCAGGAGTCGTGCTTTGGAGCGTAACCGTTGGATCTCCCGGTCGAGAGCGTCCATGCTTTGGGAAGATCGGTTGTTGCTACTCATGGTTCTCGTTTTTCCCCTCCTCCTGGGTTTTTTGTATAACTATTTGAATAACAGGGTCTACAAATAGGACCCTGCGAAAAATGGCCAGGAGGATGAAGAGGAGCAGGATGAGCCCTGCTACCAGCCCGAACCCTTTGACCTGGCTGTGCAGAAGCCCCGAAAACCAAAAAGCGACCATCATGCCGCCGAATAGTAAAAACAGAAAGATCAGGAACAAGGAGAGCAGCAGCCATACGAAGAGACCGGCCGATCTGGCAAACATCCGCAATGTCTGAAGGCGGTAGATCTCCAACCGGGTCTCCAAATACTCCTTCAGCAATATTTTATTTTCTGCGAAAAAACTTCCTAAATTATCGGCCTGGCTCATACAGTGTGCTTTAAATGCGCTAATGTCTTTCCCCCGGACGCCTCGTCCCGGAACCCCTGCAAGATAAAAATTATTTTTTCGCAGAGCCATCGGATTGCGTATATTTGCAACGGCAAATGAAGCAAAAGAAAAGGGAACGGGTTCGTTCCCTTCTTTATTTTTTAACTTGGCCGACGGGGCGCGGCCCGCTCTCTTTCCAGCACCATGGTCAGTGATACAATCAAGGCGGTTGAAAGTCTAGTGCAGGGCCTGCTGGCGGGGGAACCGGGATATTTCCTGGTAGATGTCCGGATAAAGCCCACCAATAACGTCAAAGTATACATCGATGGGGATAACGGCATCTCTATTGAAAAATGCGTACAATACAACCGTGCCTTATATAAAAAGCTCGAAGAATCGGGTCTGTTCCCATCCGGAGATTTTTCCCTGGAAGTTTCTTCTCCGGGTCTCGATGAACCCCTGAAACTGCTCCGTCAGTACAGGAAGAATATCGGCCGGCAGGTGGAACTGGTGCTGCACGACGGCTCAAAAAAAGAAGGCCGTTTGATGGAAGTGAGCGAAGATGGCATCATTGTGGAGGAGACGAGAGGAAAGAACAAGAAAAAAGAGGTGATCAATCATACTTTTTTATTTGATAACATAAAAACAACAAAAATTCAAGTAGTTTTCTAGAGATTCTAAAATTCAGTGTTATGGCCAGTATTAATTTGATCGAAGCATTCCAGGACTTCAAGGAAGCCGAAAATATCGACCGTCCTACTATGATGAAAGTAGTAGAAGACGTCTTCAAGACCCTGTTGCGCAAGAAATATGGAAGCGACGAAAATTTTGACGTAATTGTCAATGCGGAAAAGGGTGACCTGGAGATCATGCGCCGCCGTACCATCGTGGAAGACGGAAGTGTGATGGATCCCCTGGCGGAGATCGCTTATACTGATGCCGTCAAAATAGAACCCGATTATGAAGTAGGCGAGGAGCTCTATGAAGAAGTGGAGATCCTGGATTTCGGCCGCCGGGCCATCCTGGCCGCCAAACAGACGCTGGCCAGCCGTATCGGCGATCTGAAAAAGAATGTCCTGGTAAAAAAATACAACGAAAGGATCGGTGAGATCGTCAGCGCCGAAGTGTACCAGGTTTGGAAAAAGGAGATACTCCTGCTTGATGAAGAGGGCAGCGAGCTTATCCTGCCCAAATCTGAACAGATTCCGCAGGATTATTTCAAAAAAGGCGAGAATATCAGGGCCGTGGTGAAAAAGGTGGAGTTGAAAAACAATTCTCCGGTGATCATCCTGTCGCGTACCAGCCCGTTATTCCTGTCCAAACTGCTGGAGATTGAAGTACCGGAGATATTCGACGGCCTGATCGTGATCAAAAAGATCGTCCGCGAACCCGGCGAACGTGCTAAAGTGGCCGTGGAATCCTATGACGACCGCATCGACCCCGTCGGGGCCTGTGTAGGTATGAAAGGAAGCCGTATCCATGGCATCGTCCGCGAGCTGAAGAATGAGAACATCGACGTCATCAACTGGACCAACAATACACAGCTGCTGATCCAGCGTTCCCTGACGCCGTCCAAGATCACAAATATGGAGCTGGACAGCGAAAAGAGTCATGCGAATGTCTATTTAAAGCCGGACCAGGTTTCCCTGGCAATAGGACGCAAGGGCGTCAATATCAAATTGGCGCAGGAATTGACAGGATATACGATCGACGTATTCCGTGATAATGAGGGCGAACCGGAAGAATTCGATATCGACCTCGAAGAGTTTACCGACGAAATCGAGCCCTGGGTCATCGACGAGCTGAAACGCATCGGTTGCGATACGGCCCGCAGCGTGCTTGACCTTACCGCGGATGAACTCGAAAGAAGGACAGATCTGGAGAAACAAACTATCGACGATGTCCGGAGGGTATTGAAGGAGGAGTTTGAAAAAGGATAACAGAACAGTTAAATACTTTATGGCAGAAACAACGACATTACGCCTTATGGCTGCGGCCAAGGAATTCAATATCGGGAAAGACACCCTTGTGGAATTCCTTGTGAGCAAGGGATTCAGCAAAGACGATCTGAAACCTACGTCCAAGCTGACGGAGGAAATGTTTCGTTCATTGCAGCAGGAATTCCAGGGAGATAGGGTCGCCAAGATGAAATCCGACCAGATCGACCTGCCCAAGGGCAGCCTGGAGGCGAAGAAGAAAAAAGAGGAAGAGGTCCAGCAACAGACGCAACCTTTGTTCAAAACGGAAAAGATCCCCGTTGTAAAGAAGCCTGCAAAAGAAAAAGAAGAGGCGCCGCCCCCGCCCGTTGTGGAAGAGAAGCCTGCGGCGGTAGCGCAGGAATCCGTCCGCGAGGAGCCCGAAGTCGTGCGGGTGGAGGCACCCGAGCTGGAAGGCCCCAAAGTGGTCAGCAAGATCGACCTTTCCTCGATCGATTCGTCCACCCGACCCAAAAAAGGTTCGAAAAAGGCGAGTGAAAAAGAGACGGCCGAGACACAGGAAGAGAGCGCCGAACAAACATCTTCGACTCAGCACGAAGCGCGTGTAAGCGCAAAAGAAGAGACGGGCGAGGGAGCTGGAGATGGGGTCGGAAATGTTACCGAAACCACGGGCGCGGACGAACAGGAGGCGCCTCCCGTCATCGAAAATATCAGGGCAGAAAAGATCGAAGGCCCGAAGATCCTCGGCAAGATCGATTTGCCCCCGAGCGGCGAAACCCGTCCCAAACAGCCATCGGAAGAAAAAAGAAAGCGCAAAAGGATCCCCATCGAGAAAAAGGACCACGGCGCCGGGGGCGGCGGAAGACCGGGTCAGGGAAGCGCGGGCGGCGGCCAATATGGAGGACACCAGGGCGGGAATCAGCGTCCCGGCGGACATCAGCGTCCCCCGCTGCAACGGAACACCGATCGCCGCGGTCCCGGTGGCGCAGGTCATGGAGGCGGCAACCGCAGATCCGATCCCCGTCACGCACCCCGCGAAGCAAAAGAGATCGACAAGAAAGAGATACAGGAAAAGATCAGGCAAACCCAGGCGAAGCTGGCAGGCGCCGGCGGTCGCGGGAAAAGCCTGAAAGCCAAATACCGCCGGGCCAAACGGGAAGAGATGGCCGAACAGACCGGCGGGGATGAAACGATGGACAGCCGTCTCCAGGTCACCGAATTCATCAGTGTAAGCGAACTGGCCAATCTGATGGATGTCAGCTACGCCGATGTGATCAGCAAGTGCATGAGCCTGGGGATGATGGTATCTATCAATCAGCGTCTGGAGGCCGATGTCATCGAGCTCGTGGCCGGGGAATTCGGTTATACCGTCGAGTTCATCGGGATCGACGATGCGGCTGAAATGGAAGAGGAAGAGGAAGTGGACGATCCGGAAGACATGTTGCCGCGTTCCCCTGTGGTCACCATCATGGGTCACGTAGACCATGGTAAGACCTCGTTGCTGGACTATATCCGCAGCGCCAACGTGGTCGCCGGTGAAGCCGGTGGCATTACGCAGCATATTGGCGCCTACCAGGTCACTACCACAACAGGCAAGAAGATCACCTTCCTGGATACGCCGGGTCACGAGGCCTTTACCGCCATGCGTGCGCGCGGCGCCAAAGCGGCTGACGTAGCCGTCATCGTGGTGGCCGCGGACGATGCCGTGATGCCGCAGACAAAGGAAGCGATCTCGCATGCCCAGGCTGCCGGTCTTCCCATGGTATTTGCGATCAATAAGATCGATAAGGATGGGGCCAACCCCGAAAAGATAAAAGAACAGCTGGCGGGAATGAACCTGCTGGTGGAAGACTGGGGCGGGAAATATCAATCGCAGGAGATATCCGCGAAGAAGGGCTTGAATGTCGACCTCCTGCTCGAGAAGATCCTGCTCGAAGCCGAACTGCTCGATCTGAAGGCGAACCCCGATCGCGAAGCCTCCGGCAGCGTCATCGAAGCGTCCCTGGATAAGGGACGTGGTTACGTGGCTACCGTACTGGTACAGAACGGCACCTTTCACATCGGCGATCTCGTCGTTTCCGGTCAGTATTTCGGTCGTGTAAAAGCTATGTTCAACGAGCGGAATAAGCGTGTGGACGATGCACCTCCTTCGACGCCCGTCCTGCTGCTGGGTCTCAATGGGGCCCCTCAGGCCGGTGAGAAATTCAAGGTCTACGAGGACGAAAGCGAGGCCAAGGAAGTGGCGAATAAACGCGCCCAGATCCTTCGCGAACAGGGCATACGCACCAAAAAGCATATCACGCTCGATGAGATCGGCCGCCGGTTGGCGCTGGGCAACTTCAAGGAGCTCAACCTGATCATCAAGGGCGACGTGGATGGCTCCGTGGAAGCGCTAAGCGATTCGCTGCAGAAACTCTCCACCGAAGAGATCGCGGTTCGGGTGGTACACAAGGCGGTCGGAGCTATCACCGAAAGCGATGTGCTTCTGGCTACCGCGTCCGACGCCGTCATCGTGGGCTTCAACGTCCGGCCTTCCTCGCAGGCCTCCCGTCTGGCGGAAAATGAAGGAGTGGAAATAAAGACGTACTCGATCATCTATAACGCGATCGAAGAGGTTAAATCAGCTATGGAAGGCATGCTCGAACCCAAGATCCAGGAGAAAGTGGTGGCGAACGTCGAAGTGCGCAACGTCTTCAAGTTCGACAAGGCGACCGTGGCGGGATGCTATGTGCTCGACGGAAAGATCTACCGCAACTCAAAGGTCCGCCTCGTCCGCGACGGTATCGTCATCTACCCTATAGGGGAAGGCGCAACCGCCGAACTGGCCTCGCTGAAGAGGTTCAAGGACGACGTGAAAGAGGTCCCGGCCAGCATGGAATGCGGTCTTACCATCAAGAATTATAGTGACATCCATGTAGGCGATATCGTCGAAGCCTACGAAGAAGAAGAAGTAAAACGGACGCTCTAGCGGCTGGAAGTTCGCCGGCGAAGCCAATCATTAACAAAATTTTGTTAAATACCCCGTCGCGGGGTATTTAACATTATTCACGATATACTTTTGATATATGATCAAGCACCTCATCTTGCCCGCCCTGCTGCTTGCCGCCGTTTCCGGCATTGCGCAGCAGAAAGTAATCGCCGATAAGATCGCCGGTATCGTGGGCGATAAGATCATACTCAAATCGGACCTGACGACGGCGATAGGCGACCTGATCCGCAATAACAACGGACAGGAGGTACCGGGTGTTTCGGAATGTACGATCATGGACCAGATGCTCCTTCAGAAAGCGCTGATACTGCAGGCGGAAAAAGATTCCCTGCCCGTCAGCGACGAAGAGGTGGAGGCGGAGGTGGATCAGAAGATCCGTTATTTTATCCAGCTGTATGGCGGGAAAGACGCCTTCGAGCAGATCGCCCAGCGCACGGTCTACCAGGCCAAGATGGACTTCATGGGGCCGATACGCGAACAACGTCTGGCCGACGCCGAGCGGAAAAAGATCGTCGAAGGGATCACCGTGACTCCCACCGAAGTGAAGGAATATTTCGAAAAGATACCCGAGAACAAACGGATCTTCTATGAATCCGAAATGCAGCTGGACCAGATCGTCGTTTATCCCAAGGCGAGCCGCGATATCGACAAACTGGCGATCGATGAACTGAATGAATACAAACAGCAGGTGGAATCCGGTCAGCGGAAATTCGAATTGCTGGCACAGCTGTATTCCGACGACCCCACCAGCAAGCAAAACGGCGGCGCGATCCAGCTGAACCGTAACGACAGTAAGATGTGGGACCCCGTCTTCTTCTCCACCGCTTTTCGTCTGAAAGAAGGTCAGATCTCTCCCGTCATCAAGACAAAATACGGCTATCACATCATCCAAATGGTCAGCAGGAGCGGCGACGACGCGCTGGTAAGGCATATCCTGAAGATCCCGCAGATCACCCAGGACGCCATCGACGAAGCCACTCAGAAACTGGACTCCGTCCGCAGCCAGATCGTCAATGGCTCACTGCCATTCGGCGTGGCCGTGGCCAAATACAGCGAAGATCCGATCGCCAAATCTACCGGTGGTCAGGTAATGGGAAAGAATGGGACCACCTTCATGACGATCCCCGATCTCGACAAGGATATGGTCCTCCTGCTGAAAAACTCGAATCTCAAGGTCGGCGAGATATCCAAACCGTCCGTATATAAAGACGAGCAAGGTAAAACTGGCGTCCGCATAGTGCAATTGGTATCCAAATCCGAGCCGCACCGCGAAAATCTCCGCGATGACTATGACCGTATTGCACAACGGGCACTGGATCAGAAACGATCGGCTGCGCTGGAAAAATGGTTCGTGACCAAAGTTCCTACCTTTTATATCATGATCGATCCGGAGTACCGCAATTGCAGTAACCTGACCAAGTGGGAGGGCAATACTTCCACCGCCGAAAAATAGGGGTACGTGTAAACACTTATCGGGCACGAAATGCTGTTGTAATTCGCATCGCATACCGGCATCTTTAGTAATTTGACACAGACGGCACATGGTGTCCGGCCGAATAGCCATGCAATAAAAGCCGAGACTTTATCTTATTATTTACTAATAGCTTATATCCAATAGATTGCCTTGAAACCCCTTCTCATTCCCCGGATTCCCGCCATCAGCCGGCCGGCAGGTATTTTCCTGTCTCACGAAGAGCGCACTCCTATTTCCAGTGCCGGAAAAAAATCGTATCTTATTTGCTGTATATACAAGACCGAAGGTCTTTTCCAGGGGATTGCGCAGAGCCGTTTTCCTGGCGGGACGCTTAAAACAATCCTATATGAGTAAGATCAATATTCTGATTGCTGACGACCACAAATTGATCAGGGAGACCTGGAGTTATATCCTCAACAGTGACTCCCGGTTTCAGGTGGTGGCTGAATGTGGAGATGCGCAGGAGGCAGTCGAACTGGCGAAAACAAAACGTCCGCATGTCGTGCTCATGGATATCAATATGGCCCCCTTTTCCGGTCTGGAAGCTACTCAACGGATCCGGAAAATCTCCCCCGGCTCCAAGGTGATCGGTGTTTCCATGCATTCTCAACCGGCCTATGCGAAAAAGATGCTGCAGATGGGAGCCAGGGGATATGTTACCAAGAATTCCTCCAAGGAAGAAATGATCAAGGCAATCCTGGAAGTCAACCACGGCAACAAATACATCTGCGACGAGATCAAGAATATCATCTCCGAACAGCTGCTGGATGAAAAAGAGGATTCCCCCAATATCAATGCCCTGACCGAACGCGAAATGCAGATCATCAACTTCATCAAGGAAGGCCTCTCTTCCAAGGAGATCGCCACCGGCCTGAGCATATCCCTGAAAACCGTGGAAGTCCACCGCCACAACATTCTTAAGAAGCTGAAACTCAAGAACTCAGCATCGCTGGTTAACTTCATCAATACAAATGCGACCTATATTTAATGGGTAGGGACCGACACCTGTTCTCTTAACCTTTCTTAACGTTTTTTGTCGCTGGAAGTTGGTAACTTTGCGGTCCATGAGCGATGAAATAAAACATGAATGCGGCTTGGCATTCATCCGTTTGCGTAAGCCGTTCTCCTATTACCTGCAGCAGTACGGCACCGTTCTTTGGGGCCTGAACAAGTTGTATCTGCTGATGGAAAAACAACACAATCGGGGACAGGACGGCGCGGGGGTCGCCGCAGTCAAACTCAACATCGAACCCGGTCATCCCTTCCTGCACCGCATCCGTAGTAACGATCATCAACCCATCTCCGACGTCTTCTCCAAAATTATGGCCGAGGTAAATGAATTGGAAACCTACCAGCCTGATGTCAAACAGCATCCGGGTTTGATGAAGGGCCATATCTCTTTTCTCGGAGAATTGCTGCTTGGGCATCTCCGCTACGGGACGCAGGGAAGGAACAATGTAGAATTCTGCCATCCATTCATTAAACGCAATACGATTCCCGCGCGCAACCTGGCGCTGGCGGGCAATTTCAACCTGGTGAATACCGACGAGCTTTTCGATCTCATCGGTATCGATCCCGGACAATTCCAGAAACAAAGCGATCTGGCCGCAATGATGGAGGTGATCCATCATTTCCTGGTGCGCGCCGACGAGGCGTCTCCCGGCAATCTCGATGTTACGGGACTGCTGCGCAAGGCTGTGTCCCTGTTCGACGGCGGCTTTACGGTGGGTGGACTCCTCGGCAACGGGGACAGCTTCGTATTCCGCGACGCGCACGGCATCCGGCCGGCCTATTATTATATCAATGAAGATGTCGTCGTTGCCGCATCCGAACGGGCTGCCATCCGGACAGTGTTCAATGTTGGGGAAAACGAGGTAATGGAGCTGACGCCGGGCAAAGGCCTTATCGTTAGATTCGATGGTTCCGTGTCGGTAGAGACGATCCTGGAACCGAAAGAGCGGAGGGCCTGCAGTTTCGAGCGTATCTATTTTTCGCGCGGCAGCGATGAGAAGATCTATCGCGAGCGCATCGCCCTGGGATATAACCTGAGCGACCAGGTGCTCACCGCCATCAACCACGATCTCAAGAATACCATCTTCAGCTTTATTCCCAATACCGCGGAAGTAGCCTTTTATGGGCTCTGGAAAGGTATGGACGATTACCTGGAAAGCATCAAGATCCAGCGCATCCTTTCCTGGGGTAACGATATCCGCGAGGAACGGCTGGTGGAAATGCTGAGCCGGAAGATCCGCGTAGAAAAGGTCGCGATAAAGGACGTAAAGATGCGGACTTTCATAACGGAGGACGCCAGCCGTAACGAAATGGTACAGCACGTCTATGACGTCACCTATGGAACGGTCCGAAAGGGAGTCGATACGCTGGTCGTCATCGATGACTCCATCGTGAGGGGAACGACCCTGAGGGAAAGTATCATCCGGATGCTGGCGCGTCTCGCTCCGAAGAAGATCATCGTCATTTCTTCGGCCCCTCAAATCCGTTACCCCGATTGTTACGGCATCGACATGAGCAAACTGGGAGACTTCATTGCCTTCCGCGCGGCTATCGAATTGACCAAAGAACGCGGTAAGGAACGATGTTTGCACGAGCTGTACGACTCTTGCAAAGAACTGGCCCGCACGGGGCAGCTGCACTCCGAGAATGTCGTCCGCCGGGTATACAGTCCTTTTTCCGCGGAAGAAGTCGCGGGAAAGATCGCGCAGTTGATCACTCCTCCGGACATCGATACGCCCGTACAGGCCATTTTCCAGACAATCGAGTCCCTCCACAAGGCCTGCCCGACCAATACGGGAGACTGGTATTTTACCGGCAACTACCCAACGCCGGGAGGCAACAGGGTGGTGAACAAGGCATTTATGAACTATATGGAAGGCAAGAACGTCCGGGGTTATTGATAAACGTCAAAAAATTCTGCGTTCAGATTGCGGTTATCAGGGAAAATCCTTAATATTATATAGCTAATAGCACCCATCCCCTTAAAAGATCTGTCTGGTTGACTCGCTCTGGTAGTTTGAATAGTTCTGTTGAAAACCCAAGAGTTATGAAGAAAGTCTCTATCATGATCGTCGACGATCATACCTTGATCCGGGAAACGTGGAGTTTTTTATTGGGGAAGAATGAGAATTTCGATGTGGTGGCCGAATGCGGCGATGGCGAACGGGCCATCGAACTCGCAAGGGACAAGCGGCCCGATGTCGTTCTGCTGGATATCAATATGGCGCCGATGAGCGGTTTCGATGTCCTGAAAATGATCCGCAAATATTCCCCGGGCTCCAAGATCATCGGCGTGTCGATGCACTCCCAGCCCGCCTACGCAAAAAAAATGCTCCGCCTGGGCGCGAAAGGATATGTCACCAAGAACTCCCCGCGTCAGGAAATGCTCGAAGCGATCGCTGAAGTCAGCAACAATCATGTCTACATTTGTCAGGAAGTAAAGAATATCCTATCGGATCAGCTGCTCAACAACGATCAGTCCAACCCGGATATCAACAACCTTTCGGATCGCGAAATGCAGATCGTTCGGGCATTGAAAGAGGGGCTTTCCTCAAAAGAAATCGCTTCCGAACTAAGTATTTCGCTGAAAACAGTGGAAGTGCACCGCCACAATATCCTCAAAAAGCTGAAATTGAAGAATACGGTCTCGCTGATCAATTTCATCAATTCCCAGGCATTCGATATCTGACAAAAACCGGACGGAGTCCGGTTCAAAGACATTATGCGAACTGAGGCAAAAAATTACTTTTCCTAAAATTTTTTGCCGGAATTCAATGCAATGAAGACCCTATTGATAATACGCCACGCTAAAAGCAGCTGGGACAATGCCGACGAAGAGGATATCAAACGATCGCTGAATGACAGGGGTAAACGCGATGCGCCTGTCATGGCCCGGCGTCTGATCAAAACCGGCGTTGCTATCGACCGGTTCCTTTCCAGCCCGGCAAAACGCGCCCTGCAGACAGCCGAATCCTTCACGCATGCTTTCGGCAGTAAGAAAAAGGATATCGAAGTCATCCCCGACCTGTATCATGCTTCCCCCGAGACGTTCAAACAAGTGGTGACCAGCCTGGGAGACAACGATCATACCGTCGCTCTTTTTTCGCATAATCCCGGTATTACCGCTTTCGTCAATACGCTTACGGAAAAGAGAGTGGACAATATGCCGACCTGTTCGATATTCGCGGTCAAAAGCAACGTGGATCATTGGAGCGCTTTCCTGGATTCCCACCCGCAGTTCTGGTTCTTCGATTATCCCAAATCGGGTCATCATGAATAGCAGCAACTCCTCAAAGCTTCTTGGATAGCGGCGGACAACCGCTCACCGCCCTGTTCCATCGGCTTCCGGAAAGAAGATGAGTCTGCCGTGACTATAGCTTTCGCCAGTGAAAAGTCCTGCTGCCGGATGCATACTGCATAACCAAGTGCCGCCAATCGTCTTCCCAGGTATTCCTGTTCGGTCTGTCCGGGTGTGGGGACAAGCGCCGCATTTTTTCCCATCCGCGCCAGGTCCATCACCGTGCTATAACCCGGCCGTGCAATGACAACGGATGCCTGCCTGATCACCAGCTCGAGCTCCGGCGCAGGCAGATGGTCGTACATGACCACGCCTTGCGGAATTCCTCCCGGGCTTTTGCCGCCTTCCGGTAATCCGCGAATTAGCACTAACCGGCGCGGGCATTCTGCCGCCTGCCTCAGGATAATCGTTTCCAGCAGCGTGCGCTGCGGCTCCGGTCCCGACAACAGTACCAGGATATAGTCCTCCGGCCCCGCGCCCGCCGGCATATGGGCGAAACCAGGCAACCGGCCAGCCTCCGCATCTCCCACGGACCCCTGCAACCGGCCAGCCTCCCCATCTCCGCCGAACCTCGACAGCCAGCCGATATAATGGACAGGCACATGCGGCATCTTCACCGGGTGTGACAACCCGCCTGCAAGCCCGCCGTCTTCTTCGATATCGGGTACCCAGCACTGTGAAAATTTTTGGATTAAACGATAATTGAGCCGTTGCAACAGCCTGTCTCCGGGCCATCCAAAGGGGGTTTTGATCAGCAATTGGTGCGTAACGAACACACAAAAGACTTCCGGGTTCACAAGCCCATACCGGTTGTCCGAGACGACCAGATGTGGCTTTTCATGGTTTACAAACTTCTCCAGCCACTCTTTTTCCCGCTTGATTCGGATCAAGATTTTTGGGATCGAGAGTGTCAGCCAGAAAATTGTAAAGGCACGATTTTTGCCAAATTTTATGTCATAACCAGGTATTTCTACGAAGGTTAGGGAGGGGAATTCTACCCGCAACAAGGCCATTTGCGATCCATTTGCTGCAATAGTGATCTCACATTTCTGATTTAGTAATTCTTTAATTATTGGGATACATCTTGTTGCATGACCGAGGCCCCAATCCAGCGGAGCGACGAGGACCCTGGGGTGAGGTTGCTGAATTTTGTTAATTTTTCCGGGCGTCGGCAACGGCTGATACTATTTTACGTACAAAATAGTTAAATTAGTAAGATTAAACCATGAGAACCAAAAAGTCGGTATTGATTCTATTGCTAATATTTAGTAGCATTGTGTTCTTTAGCTGCAGTTCGGGACGGGGTATCGGGGGTTCCAGCAAGAAATGCGGCTGTGGAATCACAAAAGGTATGTCTGGTTATTAAAATCTAATAGAAATGAAAGCTTGTAACAGGGATTTGCTTGTTCTTGTGAAAGATGAGCACATGAATGAAAAATCAATGGAACGAGAACTGGAACAATTGAACGATCTGCTGTTCCATTTCGAAACCTTCGAGACATTCTGCACTGCTCATGAGGTGTTTGATGTCAACCGCCATAAGACCCTGTACAAAAGGGATAGTATACAACGCATCGTTCGCCAGCGGGAGTTGAAACCGTTCTTCTTTATCTGCAATAAAAACTAGGAAAGCTTCTTCATCGCTTCGCGCAGTTTCCCCAACATTTCAGGAATGTCATCGAGTCTACAGGTGCCGACGCTAAGGCGGTACCATGGCGAGGTCTTTGCCGCCCCGAATGCATAAAAAGGTACCACCGCAAGCCCTGCTCCGTCGAGCAGATAGGAAGTGACATCGGCCTGGTTCTGCAGGACGCGGCCTTCGGGGGTTCGTTGCCCGGTGAGATCGACCTTTATCGTCAGGTAAATGGCCGCTTCCGGTGTCAGGACATCTACTTTAAAACCTTCTTTTTTCAATGCGATGAACCCGTCGTGTATCCGGTGCAGCCGTTCGGATACCGCCGCACGGAATTCCTTGAGATAACTGTCGATATTTTCTTTTTGCAGCAGATAGGCCGCCGTTGCTTTTTGCTCAGCCATCGGCGCCCACGAACCGATGTGGGTCATGATCGCTTTCATCTTGCTGATGATGGTAGCGGGCCCGAACGACCAGCCGACCCGGACGCCGGTGGCCGCGAACGCTTTACTGATGGCATCGACGAATACGGTGTATTCCCTCATCCCAGGATACAGCGACACCGGGTTGTAATGGACGATCGAACCATAGGTCAACTGCCAATACATCTGGTCGTAAAGCACGTACAGCTTCTTTTCATCCGCCGGGCGACGTTTGTTCTCCCCGAGCACCAGCTCGCATATCGCAGACAGGTCTTTTTTGGAGATCGTAGTGCCTGTCGGGTTCTGCGGCGAACATAAACAGATCAGAACGGCATCGCGTATATGCGGTTGCAGCGCCGCGGCCGTAGGCATGAAATTATTCTCCGCCGTCGCCTCGATGACGACATGCACGCCCTGATTCAGATGCGTATAATGGTTATTGTTCCAGGACGGCACTGCATAGATGACCTTGTCTCCCTTATCGATCAGCGTCCTGAAAAGCGAATAGATCAGCGGTCTGCCTCCGCTGGCTACGAGTACCTCTTCCGGTCCATAGGACAGCGCTTCCCTGTCCTTCAGGAATATGGAAATGGATTCTCGCAGGTCGAGATTGCCTTCGGCGGCAGGATAGTTGGTGAAATGTTTCCGGTAGGCATCGACGATCCCGTCTTCCAGATCCCGGGGAATGGGGAAAATGGCCGGATCGAAATCGCCGACGGTAAAGTTGTAGATCTTTTCCCCCTTACGGATCTTTTCCCGGATCTCGCCGCCCAGCTTGACGATCTCCGAGCCGATGAGGGTTTCAGCCAGTTCGGAGAGCTTTATATTTGGCTCCTGCGATAGCGTCAAAGACATGAGCCAACTATCGGAATCGAACCGACGACCCTTTCATTACGAATGAAATGCTCTACCAGCTGAGCTAAGTTGGCGTATTTTGACGCCCGGCCCGAAGGGCCGGGCGTCTATTAGCGTGCGAAGATAGCAAAATCTTACTGCTTGCCGTCATTGTATTTTTTCCCGGCAGCGGCAGCCCAGCCGGACGGAGTCCGGCCGGCCAAGGCCAATCGTCAGATGTCCCGCGCGGGGGGCTACTTTTGCGCGGAGTCCTGAGCGCGGGACTCGAAGTCCAGCACGACTCCGTTGATGCAATACCTCAGCCCCGTCGGTGGGGGTCCGTCATTGAATATATGTCCCAAATGCGATTTGCAACGTCCGCACATCACCTCCGTCCTGTCCATTCCGTGTGAATGATCGGCCGCATAAATAATGCTGCCTTTACTGACCGGCTCATAAAAGCTGGGCCAGCCGCAGCCGCTCTCGAATTTGGTATCGCTGCGGAAAAGGGGGTTGCCGCATACCGCGCAATAGTAGGTGCCGATCTCCTTGGATTCCTCCAGCGGACTGCTCCATGGCCGCTCGGTACCCTTCATCCTGGCTATTTCATATACATTCCGCGGCAAGATCTTTTTCCACTGTTCCTCGGTTAGATCGACTTGCGAACTGTCGGTATGCGAATAGACCGGGTTGTCGGGATGCCCTGCTGTTTCTTTTGTATCCATGGCAATTGATTTTTGTGGGTTGTCAGGTGCGCCCGCGGAAGCCCTCTGGCCGCAGGCCGGGAGCAGCGCAGTCAGCGCCAAAATCATCAAATAAGGTATAATTTTTCGCATTTTTAAAGGCAGGCCTAAAATGTAAAGGAATTTTAAAGCCTGTATGTTATATTTGTCCACTCACAAGGGTGAGTAGTACGTATTATGTTCAATTTAATTTTATTCGGCCCTCCTGGTAGCGGCAAAGGTACGCAGTCCGAACGACTGATCAGCAGGTACGGTCTGAAACACCTGAGCACGGGAGACCTTCTCCGCAGCGAGATCGCAGGTCAGACCCCGCTCGGTCTGGCAGCCCGCAGCTACATGGATAGGGGTCATCTCGTTCCCGACGAGGTGGTCATCGAAATGATCAGCTCCGCGCTCGAAAATAACCCTCATGCCCACGGGTTCCTTTTCGACGGTTTTCCCAGGACGACGGCCCAGGCCGAGGCGCTCGATAAATTGCTTTCCCAGAAGGGTACAGAGATCTCCGTCGTGCTGGCCCTGCAAGTGAGCGAAGAAGAGCTGGTAAAGCGGCTGCTCAAGAGGGGCCTTACGTCAGGCCGGTCCGATGATGCCGATGAGTCCAAGATCCGCACCCGCTACGCCGAATACCAAAAAAAGACTGCCGCTGTTGCCGAATATTACAGAAAATATGACAAAGTGGTAGAAATTCCCGGCGAAGGCGATGTAGATGAGATATTCCAGGCACTGAGCAAAGAGATCGATATCCGCGACTGCGCCTGAAAGCAACACGTCTCCCGGCAGCGTTCCCCTGCCCTTTATCGGGCTTCACCAGGCACCACCTTTAATTCCGTTCTTCTGCCGTCGCGCAGCACCTCCATCTTTATCGATTTTCCGATCACCCCCGCGCTGAGTTGCTTGTGCAATTCATCCACCGACCCGATGGGGTGTCCGTTAAAGGAGACAATGATATCCCCCGTCCTGATCTCGTTATTGTATGTCCCGGGGATGGCCTGCCTGGGCAAAATAGCCCATCCCCGGGAAAGGTCTGATGTCTGTCCTTGCGGACGAGCCGCCTCCGGCGTCTTTGGTGCCGGTTGATCGGGAACGATCTCATAGACATACACTCCCGTCTTTTTCTCCAGGCGATTAGCCGCGATCATCCGGCCGGTCAGATTCACCAGCTGGCCTGCAATTCCCAGGTAAGCGCGTTTTACCCGCCCTTCCATGATCAGCCGTCCTGCCACAAAAGCGGCCAGATTGGAGGAAACGGCGAAACAAAGCCGCTGTGCGGAGGGTATCGTTGCAGTATTTACGCCGATCACCTGGCCCAGCGAATTGACCAATGGCCCGCCGGAGTTGCCGGGGTTCAGCGAGGCATCCGTCTGGATGATGTCATCGATAAGCCTGCCATTGCCCGCCCGGAGCGTTCGGCCCAGGGCGCTCACGACCCCTGCCGTCACTGTATGCTGAAGACCTAACGGGTTGCCGATGGCAATGGCGATCTGCCCGGGTTGTAGCGCTTCCGAGTCGGCAAAAGACAGGACCTTCAACCCGGTGACATCGATCTTCACCACCGCGATGTCCGTAGAAGCATCCGCTCCTTTTAATTCTGCAGTTACCGTGCGCCCGTCTGCCAATGAAACACGGATCTCCTTCGCATTTTCAATGACATGGTTGTTAGTGACCACGAATCCGTCCGTAGAGATGATAAAGCCCGAACCCGAGGCAGGAATTAGCCTTACGCCCGCCCCATCGGATCGCTCACGCCCATTCCCGTCGGACCATTCGCGCCGCCCTGGCTTCGCGGCGCGGGTCCGATTTCCGTCTTCCGGCTTTAGCACCTGTATATGAACGACCGCTTCCGCGACCTGACCCACTACCCCGGTGATCGTCCTGGAATAACTGTCCAGCAGTTGGGCATCCGGGGGAGGAGCATAATCGATGAAGGATTGTTTAATTTCCATATTATGGACCAGTCAAAATGCCGACCAGATTTTATAGCTGACACTCTGGCATGGAAAATCTACATACCTTAGCAAACTAACAACTGTTTGTACAATGATGCCGAAGCTTGAAAACTATGTTACCGGCCGATGGATCACCGGTGATGGAGAAGGACAGCCGCTATTCAACGCCTGCAACGGTGAAACCCTCACATATGCCAGCACCAAAGGCCTGGATTTCGGTGCGATCCTCGACTATGCCCGCCGAACCGGCAACCCGGCACTGCGGCGGATGACCTTTCCTGAACGGGGCCGCATGTTACGCGCGCTTGCCCTCCACCTCCGCCGGCACCTCGATGAATTTTACCGCATCGGCTTTCTCACCGGCGCTACGCGTTCCGACAGCTGGATCGACATCGAAGGGGGAATCGGCAATCTTTTTTCCTATGCCTCGCTCCGGCGTAAATTTCCAGACGAAACGTTTTGTCTGGATGGAGAGGGACAATCCCTTGGCAAAGCAGGCACATTTATGGGGCAGCATATCCTGGTGCCGAAAGAGGGGACCGCCATCCATATCAATGCCTTCAACTTCCCGGTGTGGGGTATGCTCGAAAAGATCGCAGTCAATCTGCTGGCGGGTATACCGGCCGTAGTCAAACCCGCTACCGTGACTTGTTTCCTGACCGAGACGGTCGTGAGGCGGATCGCGGAGTCGGGTATACTCCCGGAAGGAGCGCTCCAGCTCATCTGCGGCAGCGCGGGCGATCTTCTCGATCATGTCAATTCACAGGATGTCGTGACGTTTACCGGGTCGGCTTCTACCGGGATGCAGCTGAAATCCCATCCCCGCATCCTGGCGGAAAATACGCCTTTCAACATGGAAGCCGACTCGCTCAACTGCCTGGTGCTTGGCGAAGACGTTGTTCCCGGCATGGCCGAGTGGGATCTGTTCGTAAAGGAGCTACGGAAGGAAATGACCGTAAAGGCGGGACAGAAATGCACGGCTGTCCGCCGCATCTTCGTGCCGCAAAACAGGCTGGAAGAAGCAGGAAAAGCGCTGATCCTGGCTCTCTCGCAGACCCCCATCGGCAACCCGGAAAACGAAAAGGTGCGGATGGGGCCACTGGCCGGACAATCGCAACGCGAAGAGGTCCGGGCACAGGTGTCGAAATTACTGGCGTCCTCCCAGCTGATCTATGGTTCA
>Ga0134125_10002091_pt1 | contig 23891 bp, 31 predicted proteins | sample KB31751_FD_96464 | JGI IMG/M metagenome (GOLD analysis project Ga0134125, IMG submission 96464) | Terrestrial soil microbial communities with excess Nitrogen fertilizer from Kellogg Biological Station, Michigan, USA - KB3-175-1 | ecosystem: Environmental > Terrestrial > Soil > Unclassified ...
AGAATGGGGCACCCAGAATCCTAGAAGCAGGTTCCCTTCGACTTTGCTCAGGGCAGCTCTCACTGCGTTCGGAATGACAAGCGGAAACACAAGGTCTCTCGACTGCGCGGATCATTCGTAAAACGAATGATCCGCTTCGCTCGAGATGACAATATTTTGAGAAGTTCGGCGCGGGCGGGGGGCCGAGTTTTGTTTTGCGGCACGGCGGGGTTATATGCGTTCCAGTTCTTTGCGGTTCCAGTGACCGAGGGTAGCGCCCGCTTCGTAGGTGCTTTGCAGAAAGCTGAGCAAAGTTTCGCGGGGAGAGGCGGATTGGCGAACATCGTCATACATCAATAGAAACAGGTGTAACTGCGGATGATAAAAAGCAGAGGCCGGAAGCACGCGCTGCTCGGGGAATCCGGGTGGTTCGGGCGCGGCATAGGCGTAGAAGGCAGGCCCGTTGACTTCGCCTCCTCCGGGCCAGAAGCCGGCGCTGATCACCTCATGAGAATAAGCTTCGCGCGTGATTGAGTCCGCTCCGGGGCGTTCCGGGGCGGGGCGTCCTGAAAAGCGGGTGACGGCAAGATCAAAACTTCCCCAGAAAAAATGTACGGGACTGTCTTTGCCGATGAACCGAGCGCGGAATTCCTTAAAGACGGCGTCGCTAAGAACAAGAATCTGCCAGAAACGATGGGCGTATTCGCGATCGTAGGAGGCGTGCTGAGTGTCGTGCTCGAAGCGAACCGGATTGGGGACTTCAACAGGCATGCTCCAGATTTTGAGTTGAATGCCGAGTGAGCGCAGCGCGGAGAAGAATTCACGGTAAAAATCAGCGACTGAAAGTGGAACAAGGGGCAGAGATTGGGACGAGCCCCAGCTCGTCCGGATATTCAGGTTGTGACGAATGAAGTCAAATTCGACTTCGAAAATTCCATCGCCGTAAGGAATGGGCGAAGTTGTGAGGCCGCTGGCGCTGACGTAGAGCGGGACTTCCCACCAATGATTGATTGGAGGGCTCAACGCCAGCCGTACTTTGCCGACGATCTGGGTCCACATGTGGAGCGTTTGGTATGTGTCTAGCCAGGAAGCGAGCGGCAGATCGGGCCAGGGATTGGGATTCAGAAAAGACGCGTGTGCGGCCATGAGACCTCCGGCTGTCGTTGTTGCTGACTTAGTGAAGATGCGCGGGATGGTTCACGCGCTGCTTGCGAATCTAAAACGGATGAAAAGGCCCTTCGCTATGCTCGGGATGACGATGCAGACGGGCAAGACGGCGCGCTATCGGGCGGGGTGGGGAAACACAAGATCTCTCGAGTGCGCGGATCATTGGCTTTTGCGAATGATCCGCTTCGCTCGAGATAACAGTGTTGCGGTGGAGCGTCAGCGAATTGCTGACGCTATTCCGTCGCTATTGCCACCCCATCTATTTCGGTTGGGGGACGATGCGGATGTAGGGCTTGGGCGACTTCCATCCGTTGGGGTAGAGTTTTTGCGCTTCCTCGTTGGAGATTGAGCCGCCGAGGATGACGTCGTCGCCGGGCTTCCAGTCCGCGGGAGTGGAGACGCGGTGCTTGGCGGTCAACTGCAGCGAGTCAAGCACGCGAAGAATTTCGGGGAAGTTGCGGCCGGTGCTCATCGGATAGGCGAGCTGGAGCTTGATTTTTTTGTCGGGGCCGATGATGAAGACGGTGCGGACGGTAGCGTTGTCATTGGCGGTGCGGCCTTCGGAGGTTTCTCCGCTGTCGGCGGGCAGCATTCCGTAGAGCTTGGCGACTTTCAGTTCGGGATCGCCGATCATGGGATAGTTCACCTTGTGTCCCTGGGTTTGCTCGATGTCCACGGCCCACTTGGTGTGGCTGCTGACAGGGTCCACACTGACGGCGAGGATCTTTGTATTGCGCTTGGCGAATTCGGGCTCAAGGCCGGCCATGGCGCCGAGCTCGGTGGTGCAGACGGGAGTGAAATCCTTCGGGTGGGAGAATAAAACGGCCCAACCGTTGCCGATCCAGTCATGAAAATGGATGGTTCCCTGTGTGGATTCGGCGGTGAAGTCAGGGGCGACATCGTTGATGCGGGGAGTGCGTGTTTCCTGTGCAAGAGCAGTCATTAGTGTTTCTCCGTTTCATCCCGGGGGCGGGATGATTTGAATTTTTTTGCGAAAGTCTGGGGCCGGTACGGCTGAACTGACAGGCGGACATCGCGAAAAACGAAACCCACCTGAGTCACCGGGTGGGCCGTTAAAAAATCGCTTGCGTTACCCACACACCGGCTGTCACATGCGGCGACAACAACAAAGGGCCAGCGTGGAATTCGTGCGCATAACTTGAGGATACGCGCCATAAAAATTGGCGTCAAATGGCGGAGGGCGATTTCTTGTCTGTGTATTTTTCGGGATGCACGATGACGGAGTAGTTAATCCGCTTGTGAGGAAATGTTGTGGAACGAAATGAAGAAGACGATTCGTTTTTGTTTTCGGCGATGCGAATGATCAAGAGAATCGCATGCGAGAGCAGGTCGGAGGATTTTGCAATGGCGCGAATTTCCCATTTACATTCCTGTCACTTTACACGAGCACACAACTCCCGTTACGATGCTTCTCGTCCTTAATAAGAAAGATTTGCCGTCGCAAGTCTGTTGCTCTCCTGAAAAAATGAAACCCAAAAGAACTATTCTTTGCGTGGATGACAATGAGCAAGCGCTTTCCATTCGCAAGGTAATGCTGGAGACGCGTGGCTATCGCGTGGTCACCAGCGCGAGTGGAGAAGAGGCGCTGCGCCGCTTTCAGGAGGGCGGCATTGATCTGCTTCTGACGGACCTGATTATGCCGGGCATTGACGGCAGCAAACTGATTGAAGCGGTGAAAGTCATTTCGCCGCAAACGCCGGCGATTCTGCTCTCGGGCCGCATCAAGATTTGCGACCGCGAGACGCAGGCGGATGTTTTCCTTCCCAAGGGAATGTATGCGCCGGCGGAATTGCTGGAGCGGGTGCGCGTGTTGCTGGTGCGCAAGCGCGGTCCGAAGCGCATGCAGCCGCAGGCGGAACGAATTACGGTACGTAGCAGCGTGGCGTGAGCAAACCGCCCAGCCGCTTCGCATCGATCAGCAGTACTTTAGCCCCGATGGCAAGATCTAGCAGGCACCAGCACTCCTGAGGCTGCTTCGTCTGGCGCGAGATCGCTAGTGTAATATCGTAGGGATGGCTGCTTTCATCGAGGCGCAGGACCTCCGCAAAACTTATCGTATTGGAAAGATTGATGTTCCCGCGCTGCGTGGGATTTCTTTCAGCGCGCAAAAAGGCGAGTTTTTAAGCGTGGTAGGCCCTTCAGGCAGCGGGAAATCCACGCTGTTTTATCTGATTGGCGGACTCACCACGGCCACATCGGGACGCGTGATTATTGATGGCGATGATTTCTCTAAGCTTTCGGACGCGGAGCGCACCCGGATGCGCAAGAAGAAGATTGGGTTTGTGTTTCAAAAGTTCAATTTGCTTCCGACGCTCGATGCGCGATCGAACATCCATGTGGCACTGGATATTGCCGGAACCAATGGAAGCTTCGATAAAAAATATTTGGAGAAGATTCTCGATCTGCTTGGACTGACGACCCGGTTGAAGCACCGCCCTGCGGAAATGTCAGGTGGAGAGCAGCAGCGAGTGGCGCTGGCGCGGGCGTTGATCAACAAGCCTGCCATTGTGCTGGCGGACGAGCCGACGGGAAATCTTGATACGGAAAACTCTGAGATCGTGCTGAATATGTTGCGACAATCGAACCGAGAGTTGGGACAGACGGTGCTGATGATCACGCACAATCCGGCGGCGGCCAGCTATGGGGACCGCGTGATTCACATGCGCGATGGGCAGATTGTGGATGCCGAGAAAGACCCGCAGTGGACAGGACACTGAACACCGAAGCGTATGGGGCCGCTTTTGCGCTGCGAAAACCGCTGTTATAATTGATTGCTCTTGGTAGTTGATGCGCTGAGCGGGAGTAACTCAGTGGTAGAGTGCGACCTTGCCAAGGTCGAAGTCGCGGGTTCAAATCCCGTCTCCCGCTCCAATTTTCTGCCCTCCTTCGCTGTTTTCTTGCGACCAATCCGGATCACAGACAGCTGCGCCGATGAAACATATAATTGTGAGTAGTTATGTGCGGCCGGTTTCGTCTAACCCGTTCTCAAAAATTCCTGGCCCAGCAGTTTGATGCGGAGTTGAACAGCGCGTTGAATGAGCTTGAGGACCTGCCCCGTTACAACATCGCGCCCACCCAACCTGTGGTTACGATCCGGCAGGATAAGGGAAAATCGAAGCGCCGAATCACTACGATGCGATGGGGCCTGATACCGGCGTGGGCGAAGGATGAGCGGATTGGGAACCGTAACATTAACGCGCGGGCGGAGACGATCCGCGAAGTGCCCTCGTTCCGGGAGCTGGTTGACTCGCGACGTTGCCTGATTCCCGCGGACGGCTTCTACGAATGGAAAAAATCGGGCAAGGTGCGGCAGCCGTTCTGCTTTGAGGTGAAGGATGGCGGATTGTTCGCCTTCGCTGGGCTCTGGGATTCGTGGAAAAATCCGAAAGGCGAGACGATTGAAAGTTGCACGATCCTGACGACGACGGCTAACGATCTTGTTGCAGAGACACATAACCGGATGCCGGTGATTGTGCCGCCGGAGAAATATGCGCTTTGGCTGAGCCCTGACCTCGATGATGCAGCGGCGATCCAGGAAATCTTCAAGCCTTATGATCCGGGAGCGATGAAGCGATATCCGGTGGACCAGCGAGTGAACAATGTTGCCAACGATGACGCAGCCAGCGCCGCGCCCGTTGCGCTGGAGCCGCCAAAGCAAAAGGAATTATTTTAGAAACACGGAGACCGGCCCTTGGCCTGTGTTGATGTTCTCCATTGATTTCGCCGCGCGATTCCGTCCACAAACTAAGGAGAGATTACCAGCGGCGTCGCGCTGGTTGCCCTGGTAACCGCTCCCCCCACTACTGAGCCATTTTTCTTTGAGCGCGATGTTTGCGATGATCAATTCGCCGGACATGACCGCCACTTCATTTGTCCTTTAGGGCCCTTCCGGGGTACGGAGCAGGCTCTAAGGGGAGCTTTCGCTCCCATGTCCGGCGAAACAATCTTAGGATGAATCTGACGATCGGAAAATCTGAATTTTAGATCGTTATTAACACTTTGGAGAGTTGGCGGGGTTACTTGTGTGCAAGGAATTGCCGGGCGGGAACGGCAATACTGGTGCACTTCGCGACGCGTACCCAGCTGCGTTTGCGACCGGGCTCAGGTTGATCGAAGTGCGTATGCTGCATTGAGGAGTGACATTCCCGCCAATCGCTAAGAAAGTGCCTGGCCGTCGTAAGGTCCCTCCGTCTTCGCTGCGCTCAACGTCGGGATGACATTCTTTTAGGTTAGCGGCGCAGCCTTAGGGCAGCAGTGCAGCTTTGTAGCAGTGCGGTAGTGGGCTGTTTTGACAGCTCACTACCAGCAGTGCAGTCTGCTCAAATTGCCCCTACTTCCCCGATAAACCTGGCAATTTGCCTCCGCCCGCATCCATCTCTAAAATAGATCATCCAACTCATATGATTCACTTTCCCGTCCCTGAAGCGCTTACATTCGATGACGTGTTACTGCTGCCCGCCCACTCGGGCGTAATTCCCGCTTATGCCGATACGCAGACCCAACTTACGCGAAACATTCGGCTGAATATCCCGGTCATCAGCGCCGCCATGGACACAGTAACGGAATCGCACATGGCGATTGCGCTGGCCCAACAGGGCGGAATGGGAATCATTCATCGAAATTTGGGTATCGAACAGCAGTCGGAAGAGGTGGACAAGGTAAAGCGCTCGGAGAGCGGGATGATTGTGGACCCCGTGACCATGTCGCCGGACGCAAAAGTTTCAGAAGCTCTGGAGGTAATGCGCAAGTACAAGATTTCCGGCGTTCCGATCACCAAAAACGGAAAGTTGGTGGGAATTCTCACCAACCGCGACTTGCGTTTTGAAAGCCGTTTCGATGTTCCCATCAGCAGCGTGATGACGAAAGAAAAGCTGATCACGGTCCCCGTGGGTACGACGCTGACCGAAGCGGAGAAAATCCTGCACGAGCATCGCGTGGAAAAGCTGCTGGTGGTGGATGACAAGTATGTTCTGAAGGGCCTGATCACGGTCAAAGACATCCAGAAAAAATTGAAGTATCCGAATGCGGCGAAGGACTCCCATGGCCGCCTGCGGGTGGGCGCGGCGGTTGGCGCCACAGGCGATTATCTGGAACGCGCACAGGAGATGGTGAAAAACAAAGTTGATCTCCTGGCGATTGACAGCGCGCACGGCCACCATGACCGCGTGCTGGAGGCGATCAAGGCCATCAAAGCCAAGCTGCCTGAGGTGGATTTAATTGCCGGGAATGTCGCCACGTTCGATGGCGCATGTGAACTGGCGCGGTGCGGCGCGGACGCCATCAAGGTTGGGATTGGCCCTGGCTCCATCTGTACCACGCGCATTGTGACTGGCGTGGGTGTGCCGCAGATGACAGCAATCGCAGAAGCGTACCGGGCCACAAAGGATGCGAATGTTCCGATCATCGCCGACGGCGGCATCAAGTTTTCCGGCGACGTCACCAAGGCATTGGCGGCAGGTGCGAGCGCGGTAATGATTGGGTCGCTCTTCGCGGGGACAGATGAGAGTCCGGGCGAGTTAATTCTTTATCAGGGTCGCACATTTAAGTCATACCGCGGCATGGGCTCGATTGGGGCAATGGCTTCGGGTTCAGGTGAGCGCTACTTCCAGAATCCCGACGATTCATCCACGGTTATTTCCGGATCGGGCGAAGAATCGAACCGCGTGGCGAAACTTGTTCCGGAAGGAATTGAGGGGCGCGTGCCGTATCGCGGGTCGGTTTCGATGATCCTTAACCAGATGGTGGGCGGATTGAAATCGGGCATGGGATATTGCGGTTGCTCGACCATTCCTGAACTGCTGCAGAAAACGCGCTTTGTGCGCATCAGCGTGGCGGGCCTGCGCGAGAGCCACGTGCACGATGTCGTGATCACACGGGAAGCACCGAATTACGCGCGGGAGTAAACGGACAATTGAATGGCAACGTTTCTTCCGCAGTGGCGAAAGAGCCATCCTTGAATTCCCATCAAAAGCATGTCCTGAAGGTTTGGATTGCCGCAGTCCTGTGGATCGGAATTATCGTGGTCGAATCCACGAATTATCTATCTTCCGACAATACCAGCCACTATCTTTATCCCCTATTACACTTCCTGTTCGGAATCAGCGCACAGGCGTTTGCTCCGTTTCATGCTTATCTGCGGAAGACAGGGCATTTTGTGGGATATTTCATTCTGAGCCTGCTGCTCTTTCGCGCATGGCGCGAGACGTTGCCAAGCGTGCGCTATTGGACTACGCGATGGGCGGCGATTGCCTTCTTTATGTCGGCATTCGTGGCCAGCATGGACGAATGGCACCAGACGTTTCTGCCATCGCGCACAGGAACAATTCACGATGTGCTGCTGGACAGTTCGGCGGCGTTGACGGCGCAGGTTGTTATTGCGCTGTATCTTTGGCTGCGCTTCCGTCGAAAACCTCTCCAGTCCGCAGCGGCCTGATTCCCGACAAAATCAATAACGCAGCCGAAGCGAGCGCGAGCGCCGCCGAGAGGAAGAAGGGCACGCGCGCACCGAAATACTTCCACAATTCTCCGGTAAGAATGCTCGCCAAAAGTATGGCGCTGCTGGTGACGAAGGCATAAATTCCCAAGGCGCGTCCACGGATTTCCGCGGGCACTGAGGCCACCACCAGCGATTTGAGCACCGGATTGGTGAGCGCATAGAAGAGGCCGTAGGAGCCCATTGCCACCCAGATAGCCCACTGCGAAGGTGCGAGGCCAAAGACAAAATACACAGCGGCAAAAACGACGTAGCCAGCAGCGGCAACGGCGCGGCGCGAAAATCGGTCGCTTAGAATGCCGGCGGGCCAGGAGAAGAGGGTGTAGATGACGTTGAAAACCAGTCCCAGCAAAGGCGCGTGGGTGGCCGGGATGCCGATGTTCCCTGCGCGGAGAACCAGGAACATGTCGCTGGAATTCCCCAGGGAGAAAAGAGTGACGATGAAGACTAAGAAGTAAAAGTTCGTGGGCAGAGCAGGCTTCCGCTGGGGCGCGTCCGCGGGTGTTGTGGTTTGGGATTTAACCGTTGCTGGCGTCTTTCGGGAATGGCTGACTTCGCGAATCCCAAAAAACGCCGCAGCCACGCAGAACAGGCCCGGGACCGCCGCGGCCAAAAACATCATCCGCAATCCAAAGCGCGGCAAAAGCAGGAGAGCGATCAGCGGCCCGAAAACGGCCCCGGCGGAATCGAGAGACTGAATGAGTCCATAGGCCGAGCCCAGCTTTTGCGTGGATTCGGCGACCATGACATCGCGGGGAACGCTGCGGACTCCTTTAGCGAAGCGGTCGGTGAAGCGGATTGCCAGGACCTGCCCCCAGGAAGTTACCAGCGCCAGCAGGGGCTTTACAGCGTTGGCTACAAAGTAGCCGCCCACTACGACCGGTTTGCGATGCGAGATGCGGTCGGTAAGGTATCCGGCGAATAGCTGAACGAAAGAGGCAACGCTTTCGGCGATGCCTTCAATCACGCCCAGCTGCGCCGGCCCGGCTCCGATGGAAACCAGAAATGCGGGGAGCACCCAATATGCCATTTCGGTGGCGACGTCATTGAAGAGCGACGTTAAGCCGAAGGCGACGACGTTGCGGCGTCCGGGATCCGAGGCGTCTTGCTCCTGGGGAAGCATGTGGATGTTTTATCAGAGAAGTGGAGTGGGTTGGGCAGCAGGTTACGCAGGGAAATTGCTACTAGTAGAGCGGGGCGTATTTGATGACAGTCCACTCGCCGGCTTTATCTTCCAGCGTCACTGTGAAGAGGCCGGTGGAGGAATCGGTCTCTCCTGGAGCGTTCAGGCGCTTCGCGCGATATTGCAGGTAGCGCCGCGGAGGATCGTCGGTCCAGTTGGCAAGCTTCCAGGCGACCAGCGGATGCTGGGCCTCAGAGCCGCAGACGAAAGCCTCGTATTTCTTGCGGTAATCTTTTTTCCAGGCCGCAAGCTGCTCGTCGCATTTGCCATCGCGCAGGCCGCGAATGAACTCGGTGGCGGCGCGCTCGGAAGAGCGGTCGCGAAGCGGGTTGAGCGAAATGGAGTTGGGGACCCCGGAGAGCGGATCGGTTTCCACCGACCGGGACAGCACGGGAGGCTGGCTATTCAGCCAGCTTAAATAGCCAAAGAAAATGATCAGCAGCAGAAGGCCCGAGCCCGCGGCGATATAGATTTGTATGCGGGAAAACCCCATGCTGGCGAGGTTAGCGGGGTGGGGCCAAGCCCACAAGATTACCCCAGTCAGTTGCGAAGGGACATGTACGAGTGCGTAGGGAGAGAATGGCTAGAAGTGTTCGATTGGCGGGGTAATTATGTTCCGCTGCATTGCCGAGAACGGTCGCCGGGGCTAGAATTTCGCCCATGCTTCGCAGAGTGGCAGTTTTGCTAGTTTGTTTCTTGACCCTTCCAGTTACCTCTTCATCGGCGATAACAAAGAGCGAAGTGGTCTCGTTCCCGAGCGGGAATTTGAAGCTCTACGGACTTTTGTACAAGCCAGACGGACCCGGGCCCTTCCCGGCAGTCGTATACAACCACGGCAGCGCACCGGGAATGCTTTCCCAGCAAGCCTTCGAAGCGGTTGGCCCGGAGTTCGCGAAACGCGGTTGGGTGTTTTTTGGCCCTTACCGGCGCGGCCAAGGGCTGAGCACCGCCGCAGGACCATATATTGAGGACCAAATTAAGGCGGCGGAGAAACGAGGTGGTATTTCTGCTGCGACCACTACCCCGATCAGACTGCTGCAGACGGACCACTTGAATGATCAATTGGCGGCTTTGGCATGGTTGCGAAAACAGAGCTTTGTTCAACCGGAACGAATCGCCGTGGCTGGGACTTCGTTCGGGGGCATCGAAACCGTGCTCGGGGCTGAGAAGGGACAGTACTGCGCGGCTGTCGATTTCGCTGGGGCCGCAGAAAGCTGGAAAATCGCGCCGCAACTTCAGTCAATGATGATTCAGACGGTCCGCAATTCGCGAGTTCCAATCTTTTTCATTCAGGCGAAGAACGATTATGACCTCTCTCCGAGCGAAGCGCTTCCCGATGCAATGAAGAACGCTGGCAAGAAGTTCGAGGTCAAAATCTACCCGGCGTTCGGCGACTCCGTCCAAGACGGACACTCCTTTGGCTACTTTGGCAGTTCAGTGTGGGGAAGTGACGTCTTTAGATTCCTCAACGAGAAGTGCGCCGAATCAGGCGTATCTCATAGTGCAAAGCGGTGAATAGACTTATTTGCCAGAACTTGACAGGAGGTAATTCCCACGTCTCGAAAACCGCGAGACGTGGGGCACCCCCGGGAGACGTAAGACATCCGCGCTGGATAGGTAGCAAAATAAAAAGGCACGGCTTGCGCCGTGCCTTTAGAGTCTCGAGAGCAACTGCTTACTTCTTTGTTTCGCTTTCACCCTCTTTGTTTTGTTGGGCTTCCGCTTCGTCCATGGCTTTCTTGGCTTCGGCGGCGCGTTTAGAGCGGATTTCGGCGCGCTTCTCGCGCTTTTCTTCCTGCATTTTTTCGCTTCCCAGAAGCTCGATGAAGGCGGTTTCGGTGCCGTCGCCTTTGCGCCATCCGGTGCGGATGATGCGCACGTACCCACCGTTGCGGTCGCCAAAGCGCGGACCGATGGTATCGAACAACTTGGTGAGCGCCTCGCGCCCCTTGATGAAGGACGACGCCTGGCGGCGGGCGGCGAGGTCGCCGCGCTTGCCGAGCGTGATCATCTTCTCGACGGTGGGACGCAGTGCCTTGGCCTTGGCCACAGTGGTTTCGACGCGTTCTTCCATAATCAGGGAAGTGGTCATGTTGCGCAGCAGCGAGCGGCGGTGGGCAGTGGTACGTCCTAGTTTGTATCCTGCTACTTTGTGACGCATGGAAATTGTCCTTAGTCGGTTCTCAGTTGCCAGTTTCTCAGTTGTCGGTTGTCAGTTAGTGGCGGCCAGAGGTTTTGTCAACCGCCGGCCGCTCGATCACTGGCAACTAGAAGTTGTCGTCGGGCCCGTAGGCTGACGCCGGCAGAATCTGGTTAGAGGTCGGTCCGGGCACGGCGTTGCCGTGCTCATCGATCTTCATGCCCAGGCTCAGCCCCATCGAGGAAAGAATTTCTTTAATCTCGTTCAGCGACTTGCGGCCGAAGTTCTTGGTCTTGAGCATTTCGGCTTCGGTCTTCTGGACGAGTTCTCCGATGGTTTGAATATTCGCGTTCTTCAGGCAGTTGTAGCTGCGCACGGAAAGCTCAAGCTCTTCGACGGAACGGTTCAGGTTCTCGTTCTTGATCTCCGGCTTGCGCTCTTCCGACGACGAGGAAGTTTCGATGTCTTCCTCGAAGTTGATGAAGATGTTCATGTGGTCTTTGAGCAGCTTAGCCGCCAGACCGATGGAATCCGCGGGAAGAATGGAGCCGTTGGTCCAGACTTCGATGGTCAGCTTGTCGTAGTCGGTGATCTGTCCGAGACGGGCGGCTTCGACGGTGTAGTTCACCTTGCGGACCGGCGAATGGACGGAGTCAATGGGAATGAAGCCGATGCCGAGGTCTTCGTCGAAGTTCTTATCGGCGGAGACGTAGCCGCGGCCGCGCTTTAAGCGCATTTCCATATCAAGCTTGCCGCCTTCGCTGACGGTGGCGATGTAGACGTCCTTGTCGAGGATTTCGACGTCGCCGTCGGCCTCGATCATGCCGCTGGTCACGACTCCGGGCTGGTCGGCGCGCAGGTAGATGGCCTTGGGCGCGTCGCCGCTCAGCTTGAACGGGACCTGCTTCATGTTCAGGATGATGTCGGTGGCGTCTTCAACCACACCGGGAATGGACTGGAACTCGTGCAGGACGCCTTCAATCTTCACGGCAGTCACGGCAGCTCCCTCGATGGAGGAGAGCAGCACGCGGCGAAGCGCGTTACCGACGGTGGTGCCGAAGCCGCGTTCAAACGGCTGGGCCCAGAAGATGCCGTACTTGTCGGTTAAAGAGGAAGTGTCAACTGCAAGACGTTTCGGTTTTTGAAAACCTCTCCAAAGCATTTGTTTCTCCTTCGGCCGTTTGGCTCAGGATCCGCTTCCGGGACCGGTCCGGGGTCCCAGTCAGACACTGATCACAGGCTGTTCTGGCACGAAATGGACCAAGTGGCAGGACGGGCGAGACGCCCGTCCCTCCACAAATTCTTACTTGCTATACAGTTCGACGATCAACTGTTCGTTGACCGGCAGCTGAATGTCTTCGCGCTTGGGCAGGGCCAGCACGCGGCCCTTCAAATTGTCGCGATCGATTTCCAGCCAATTCGGCGCGTTCTGATGGCTGGCGAATTCCTTGGACGATTCGAGGATCGGCAGATTGCGGCTGCCTTCGCGAATGGCGATCTCGTCGCCGACGCTCACCTGGAACGACGGAATATTGACCTTTTTGCCGTTTACCTGGATGTGTCCGTGGCGCACCAACTGACGCGACTGGCGGCGCGAGATGCCAAAGCCGAGGCGGTGCACGACGCTGTCGAGGCGGCGCTCCAGTTGCTGCAACAGAATTTCACCGGTGACGCCCTTGGAACGCGCGGCCTTTTCGAAGTAGCTGCGGAACTGGCCTTCCTGCGTGAAGTACATGCGCTTGGCTTTCTGCTTTTCGCGCAGTTGCAGGCCGTAGCCGACGATCTTGGTTTTGCGGTCCTTGCCGTGCTGGCCAGGAGCGAAATTGCGCTTCTCAATGGGGCATTTGTCGCTGAAGCATTTGGTGCCTTTGAGGAACAGCTTCATGCCCTCGCGGCGGCATAGACGGCAGACGGGATCGGTATAACGGGCCAAGTTTCTTCTCCTTATTGGATGACCGGTTTACGGGTATGGCTTCACCCTTCGTCCCGGACAAAAATCAGTTGTTGGTTGCCGGTTCTCGGTTGCCAGTTTTACGTTCCCACTGAGAACCGGAAACCGGCAACTGGTTTGTTACACTCTGCGGCGCTTCGGCGGACGGCAGCCGTTGTGCGGAATCGGCGTCGAATCGCGTATGGAGCGCACTTCAATCCCTGCGGCGGCCAATGCGCGGATGGCCGATTCACGGCCGGACCCGGGGCCACTGACCCTGACTTCGACGGTACGGACGCCGTGATCACGCGCCATATTAGCGGCGTTGGTTGCGGCTTGCTGCGCGGCGAATGGAGTGCCTTTGCGCGATCCGCGGAATCCCAGCGAACCGGAACTCTTCCAGGAGAGCACATTCCCGGCAGGGTCGGCGATAGTGACAATCGTGTTGTTGAACGAGGCCTGAATGTGGACGATCCCGAATGGAACGTGTTTGCGTTCCTTCTTTTTGAAGGTCTTCTTCTTGCCTTTTTTCTCCGGCGCGGCCGCGCCGCCCGGTGCTGCTACTGGTTTTGCCATGGTCAGTTCTCAGTTCTCTGTTGCCAGTTGCCAGTGAACGCCGATTCTGACTGAGAACCGGCAACTGGGAACTGACGACTGAATTCTATGTTTTCGCCGCGGCCTTCTTCTTGTTGGCCACCGTTCCCTTGCGCGGTCCTTTGCGGGTACGCGCGTTGGTGTGCGTGCGCTGTCCGCGGACAGGCAGATTGCGGCGGTGCCGGTATCCGCGATAGGAGCCGATTTCGATGAGCCGCTTGATGTTCATCGAAACTTCCTTGCGCAGGTCGCCTTCGACGAGGCCTTCCGCTTCAATGACCTGGCGGACGCGGTTCACTTCCTCTTCGCTCAAGTCCTGGATCTTCTTCATGGGATCCACGTTGGCCTGGTCCAGAATGCGCGCCGAACGCGAAGTGCCGATGCCATAGATGTAGGTAAGCGCGACATTCGTCCGCTTGTTACGGGGAAGGTCAACGCCTGCAATACGAGCCATATTTGTCCTCTGCTATCCCTGCCGCTGTTTGTGTTTCGAGTTTTGACAGATCACCCGCACCACACCCTTGCGGTGGATGACCTTGCACTTATCGCAAATTTTCTTTACCGATGCTCTGACCTTCATATTGCTTTGTTCCTTAACTGCCGCGTTACACGCGGCCTGACGGGCGAGACGCCCGTCGCTCCATCAATAATTATTTGTATCTATACACAATCCGACCACGGTTCAGGTCGTAGGGCGAAAGCTCGACTGCGACTTTGTCTCCGGGAAGAATGCGGATGAAATTCTTGCGCATTTTTCCGGAAACGTGCGCCAGTACCTGGTGCTTGCTCTCCAACTCCACCCGGAACATGGCGTTCGGCAGCGGTTCAACAACCGTTGCCATCACCTCAATCGCGTCTTCTTTGCTCATTCGCTCCTTGAAAAATCAGTTGCCGGTTGCCAGCTTCCCGTCCTTGGTTCTGCGGTTACTGGCAACTGGCAACCGAGAACTGGCTACTGCGTTTTCTACTGCGTCAAAATTACCGGGCCATCTTTGGTTACGGCTACACAGTGCTCAAAGTGCGCACTGTAGCTGCCATCCACGGTGACTGCGGTCCATTTATCGTCGAGGACGCGAGTAGCGGCCTTGCCCGTATTCACCATGGGCTCAATGGCTAATACCATGCCCTCTTTCAACTTCGGCCCATAGCCCTTCATGCCAAAGTTGGGGACTTGCGGCTCTTCATGCAGCCGTGTTCCGATCCCATGCCCTACAAATTCCCTTACTACGCTGAAGCCGTTCGCTTCCACGTGCTGCTGCACTGCGGCGCCGACATCTCCAACTGCGTTTCCAATGCGCGCCTGCTCGATCCCCTTGTACAGAGAAGCTTCGGTCACTTCCAGCAACTTCTGCAGCTCCGGTGAAAGCTTGCTGTCCACCGGTACGGTAATCGCCGCATCTCCGTAATAGCCGTCAAGCACCACTCCGCAGTCAATCGAAACAATGTCGCCGGCCTTCAACACCCGCTTGGCGGAGGGAATGCCGTGGACAATCTCTTCATTGATCGAAGTACAGAGCACGCAAGGATAATCGTAATACCCCTTGAACGCCGGTTTCGCGCCCATGTCTTTGATCTTCTGCTCGGCGGCGCGTTCCAAATCCATGGTGCTGACGCCGGGGGCGACCAGCGTGTGCAGGTGGTCGAGAACCTCGCGCACAATGCGGCCGCTCCGCCGCATCTTCTCAATTTCCGTCGCCGACTTGCACACTATCGCCATCCGATCTTATCTACCCAATCCTAAAGGCCCCAGGGTATGGTCCGGGTGTCGGGAGGATGGATGATGATGGCGAATATATCGCGCGTCACCTGGTCCACCGGCCGTTCCCCATTCACCAGATACAGCTTCCCTTTACTTCTGTAATAAGTGGCCACCGGCCGTGTTTGCTGGTCATAGGCCTTCAGACGAGCAGTGATCACGTCCTCGCGGTCATCGTTACGGATTACCAGCTTGGAACCGTCCACGTCGCACAGTTCATCCACGCGGGGCGGTTGAAGGTAGACGTTGTAGATCCGTCCACAGGAAGGACAAGTCCTACGTCCAGTGAGCCGACGCAACAATTCAGTATAATCCACGTCAATCTGGATCACAATCGGCAGTGCCGCGCCGGGCCGCAAGTTTTCAAAGATCTTGTCTTCAAGCAACGCATCCAGCCATCCGGCCTGTGACGGAGTCCTGGGAAATCCATCCAAAATAAAGCCGCGCTGGCAATCTGGCTGGCGCAACCGTTGCTGGACCAGCCTGCAAACCAGGCTGTCCGGGGCCAGCTCGCCGCGCGACATGTAGGAATGCGCCTCGATTCCCAGTTCGCTACCGTGGCGGAAACTTTCCCGCAGAATATCTCCGGTAGAGATCTGCGGCGCCCCAAAGTACGACGAAATCCGTTTAGCTTGCGTACCTTTGCCCGCGCCCGGAGGCCCGAACAAGACAATCGCTCCGATGTTGCGCGATGAACCTGACGCCATTCCGTTCCTCACATCCCGGCCCGGCCGGCGCGCGCCGGAATCCGCCGGAAGGGGTGCCTATGCCCAGTTTCGCCGCCCGCGAACACGGCCGCTGCGCGGGCTGAAGCCGTCATAGTGGCGCATAATCAACTGCGCCTCCACCTGGGTGACCGTGTCCATGGCCACGCCAATCACAATCAGCAGCGATGTTCCGCCAAAGTAAAAGTTCACTCCCAACCCGTTGGTGACCCAAGGCGGCAACTGCTCGAAGAACCTTCCAATCGGGCCGTACAGGTGGTTCAAGTGAATGCCGGAGATCATCCATTCCGGGATAAAGGAAATGAGGATGAGGTATAGGGCGCCCACCAGCGTGATGCGGGTAAGTATCTCGTTAATGTGGTCCGCAGTGCGTTTTCCGGGGCGGATGCCGGGAATGAATCCTCCGTACTTCCGCATGTTGTCCGCCACCTCATTGGGATTGAAGATGATGGACACGTAGAAGTAGGCGAAGAAGATAATGCCCGCGGCATAGAGCACGGTGTAAAGCGGCTCACCCCATCCCATGTCGCGGATAAGCCCCCCGAAATAGCGGTTCTGCGACAGCCCTGAGGCCAGCATCTGCGGCATCGTCAGGATGGAAGAGGCAAAGATCACTGGCATGACGCCGCCGGCATTGACGCGGAGCGGCAGATGCGTGGATTGGCCGCCCATGACTTTACGTCCAATGACCCGTTTCGCGTATTGCACCGGGATGCGGCGCTCGCTGCGTTCGACATACACGATGAAAGCAACCACCGCGACCATGAAGACAACCAGCAAAATCATGGCGGGGAAGGTGAATGCGCCCCAGGCGTCATTCTTGGCCTTGTCGAGCATGTCTTCAATGCCCCGCGGCAGGCCGACGACGATGTTCGCGAAGATCAGGATGGACATGCCGTTCCCGATGCCGCGCTCGGTGATCTGCTCGCCCAGCCACATGATGAAGATGCTGCCTGCGGTGAGCGTGAGGATGGTCATTAAGATGAAGCCCGGGCCGGGATTGATGACGAAGTCGCCACCCTTCATCAGGCTGTAGGCGATGCCCAGCGCCTGCACCGCGCTCAACAGGAGCGTCAGGTAGCGGGTCCACTGAGTGATCTTCTTCTGGCCCATCTCGCCTTCCTTCTGCAGTTTGGCCAGCGGTTCGTAGACGACGCCGAGCAACTGCAGAATGATGGAGGCGGTGATGTACGGCATGATGCCGAGCGCGAAGATGGTAAGGCGCCGCAACTGCCCGCCGGAGAACAAATCAATGAATCCGAGGAAGGAGCCCTGGTTGCTCTGGAAGAACTGCTGCAGTTTGTCGGCATTCACACCGGGCGTTGGAATGTGGCTGCCCAGGCGATACACCGCCAGCAGCGCAAGCGTGAAGAAAATGCGCTTGCGCAGGTCAGGAACGCGAAAAATATTGGAAAACTTCTCCCACATTACTGCAAGACCTCAAACTTGCCGCCGGCCTTGGTGATCTTCTCCTGCGCCGACTTGGAAAATTTGTGGGCCTGAATGGTGAGGGCGGATGTAAGCTCGCCGTCGCCCAGGACCTTGATCTGGTTCTTTCCCTGCACCAGGCGCGCGGCAAGCAGGACTTCAGGCGTGATTGTCTTTTCGCCCAGCGCCGCCAGTTTTTCCAGGTTCACGATGTCATATTCCTTGCGGAAGATGTTGGTAAAACCGCGCTTGGGAACGCGACGGTGGAGCGGCATCTGGCCGCCTTCAAAACCGCGCATCATGCGCGAACCGCTGCGCGAGCGCTGCCCTTTATGGCCGCGGGTCGAGGTCTTGCCCATACCTGAGCCCATACCGCGGCCCACCCGCTTCTTGTTTCCCGATGCTTTTTTCGGCGCCCGAATGTTTGAAAGATTCATGTTCGTTTAACCCTTGTCGCGGAAGCCATCTCCGCCAGTACTGCCTGCACGGGCGGGACGCCCGCGTCTACACGTTCTAATTCTGTACGATCTCCACCAGGTGCGGAACCTTGGCCACCATGCCGCGAATGGCCGCGTTGTCGGGCCGTTCGATCACCTGATTCAGCCGCGTGAAGCCAAGCCCCTTGATCACGAGCTTGTGTTTGACCGGCGTGCAAATCGCCGAACGCACCCACTTCAGTTGCAGCTTGCCGCCGCTTTTCGCTGTTTTCGCCGTCATTGTCGTTGCTCTCAAATCCGATTGCAAAATTCTGCTTCTGGTAATTCTGTTTCTTATAATTCTTCCGACGCTTTGCCGCGCATGGCGGCCACGTCCTTTTTGTTCTTCAACTGCTTGAGCGCCTCAAAGGTCGCCTTGATCACGTTGTGCGGATTGGTGGTGCCAATGGATTTGGTCAGCACATTCTGCACTCCGGCGGAGGTCATGACGGCGCGCACCGCGCCTCCCGCGATGACTCCCGTACCTTCCGGAGCGGGCTTCAGCAGCACGCGTCCCGAACCATAGCGGCCAAGCACGAGGTGAGGAATCGAAGTCTGGGTCAAATTGATCTTGACCAGATTTTTCTTCGCCGATTCAATCCCCTTGCGAATGGCCTGGGGGACTTCCTTGGCTTTGCCGGATCCATAGCCGACCACGGCGGCGGAGGGATCTCCGACGACCACCAGGGCCGCGAACGACAGGTTCTTGCCGCCCTTCACCACTTTGGTGACACGGTTGATGGCGACCACCTGGTCCTTCAGCTGGTATGAGCCAGCATCGAGTTTCTTAATCACTGTTGGCATTAGTAATCCATTTCGTAATTACAAAATTTCAGAACTCCAAACCTGCCTCGCGCGCCGCATCGGCCAGCGCCTTCACGCGTCCGTGGTAGATGTAGCCGCCGCGGTCAAACACGACCTTTTTGATTCCCTTTTGCTGCGCCCGTTCCGCGATGACTTTGCCCACGGTCTTGGCCGCGGCCACGTTTCCGCCGTTGCGCTTCTCGCCCTTTTTGTCTTCGCTGGAATTCGCTGCGACCAGCGTGACACCCTGAAGGTCGTCAATGACCTGGACGTAAATATGGTTTACCGAACGGTAGATGTTCAGGCGCGGGCGCTCCTGCGTGCCTTGCAGCTTTTTGCGGATGCGCTCGTGAACATGCCGGCGGTTTGCGTTTTTTGAGTTTCTTGTCAGCATTTCTTGTTCTTCTTTCGTTCCCGGGTTTCCATACCGGGCTGGCATTTCATGCCAAAAATCTTCCTTCGTCTCGGCAAAAACAGCTCGCCCGGAGAATCGCAGCAGGCCCAGACGCCTGCTAAACGCGACTATTTCGCCCCAGTCTTTCCAACTTTCTTCTTCAGACGCTCGCCGACGTAGCGCACGCCTTTGTTCTTGTACGGGTCGGGCGGACGCAAGCTGCGCATTTCCGCCGCCACCTGTCCGACCTTCTGGCGGTCGATTCCGCTGACGGTCAAACGGGTCTGTTTGGCATCTACCACGGTTTCCACCCCCGTCGGCAGGGGATATTCAATGGGATGAGAGTAGCCGAGGTTGAACACGACCACGCCCTTGCCCTTCATCTCCGCGCGGTAACCGATGCCGACAATTTCCAGTTCCCGGTTCCACCCCTTGGTAACGCCCTCAACGGCGTTGTTGACGAGGGCGCGCGCCAGTCCATGGACGGCCGCCTGCGAATCATTTTCGCGCACGGCGAGCAGGTTGCTGTCCTGCTGCTGCACTTTAATTCCTGCGGGCAGCGGCGTATCCACACGGCCCTTCGGACCCTGCACGGTGACAATATTTCCTTCAACCTTGAAGGTCACTCCCTTGGGGAGCGGGATCGGTTTTTTTCCAATTCGTGACATAAATTCGCTCTTTGTCTTGGCCGTTCAGTAACAGCCTGCTGCTAACTGGTCCTTACCAGACTTCGCACAACAACTCGCCGCCCACGCCGGCCTTGCGCGCCTGGCGTCCGGTCATGACTCCCTGCGGGGTGGTGAGGATATTGATCCCCAGCCCGCCCAGCACGCGGGGAATTTCATTGCGGCGCACGTACACGCGGCAACCAGGACGCGAAACGCGGTCCAGGTTCGAAATCGCCGCCTCGTTATTATTGCCGTACTTCAAATAGATGCGGACGACTTTATGGCCTTCCTCTTCCGTGGCCTTGAAATTGGCGATGAAGCCCTCTTCCTTCAAAATGCGGGCAATCTCCAGCTTCAGCCGCGAAGCAGGCACATCCACTTTTTGGTGCCGCGCGTTGATCGCGTTGCGAATGCGCGCCAGCATGTCTGCGACCGGATCGGTCAACCTCATTGTTTGTTTCTCCTCAGCCACCCGTTCGCTCCGCAATATCCCGGAGAACCTGCAGCAGCTTCAATTCTTTTTGTCACTCGTCATCAGTCCCAGGCCGCTAATCTTTGGTCGTCAATGACCAATGATCAACGACAAGCAACGGTTTACCACGACGACTTGGCAACTCCGGGAATTTCTCCCCGCAGCGCCAGACTACGGAAGCAAAGCCGGCAAACTCCGAACTTGCGGAGATAGGCCCGCGGCCGTCCGCAGATCTTGCAGCGGTTGTGCCTGCGCGTGGAAAACTTGGGCCGCGGCCCTTTTCCCCGTGCGTCGTCAAACTTCTTCTGGATCTTCGCGTCCTTGACTCTTTTTGCTGTCGTTGCCAAAATTTGCTCCTAAACTTCCTCTGCAGTGACAGGCCTTCGGCCCGCCCACCGGATCAGGGACCCGGCGTTTACAAAATCTTCTTACGCCCGGAAAGGCATTCCCAGATGCTTGAGCAGCGTGCGCGCCTGCTCGTCGGAAGAAGCCGTGGTCACGATGGTGACGTTCATGCCCTTCAGCTTGTCCACCTTGGCGTAATCAATCTCGGGAAAAATCAGCTGGTCGCGCAGACCCAGCGTGTAGTTGCCGCGTCCATCAAAGGATTTGGTGGAAACTCCCTTGAAATCGCGCACGCGGGGCAGTACCACGCTCACCAGACGGTCGAAAAATTCATACATGCGATGCCCGCGCAGCGTGACCATGCCGCCAATCGGCATGCCTTCGCGCACCTTGAAGGCGGCAATGGACTTTTTGGCCCGCGTGGTCACCGGCTTCTGTCCGGTGATCTGGCCGAGTTCGTTGATGGCCGGATCCAGCACTTTGGCATTCTGCGTTGCTTCGCCAATGCCCATGTTGACGACGATCTTGTGCAGGTGCGGCACGGCCATGGGGTTCGTCAGGCTGAATTCTTTCATCAGCGCGGGCGCCACTTCTTTATCGAAGCGCGTCTTCAGCCGCGGAGTTTCCTTCGCGCTGTGCTGCGCCGGACCGCTTGGCTGGCGGGACTCTTCCGCTCCGCCTTTTCTGTCTTTTTTGTCCTTTGCCATCTCTGCTTTGCCTTCTCTCACGGTCTCGGAGTGGTTACCGCTGCGTGAGATCTTTATAAGATCCTTCGTTTCACTCAGAACAACGGCGCATGGCGGTGACGACGCCCCAGCGCCGTTACTTGTCTAATGTCGTGCCGCACTTCTTGCAGACCCGGACTTTTTTGTCGCCTCGGACCTCGTGCCCAATGCGCACCGGACCGCAGGTCGCGCAGACCAGCTGCACTTTGGAAATCGAAATCGGACTTTCCTGGTCGGCGATCCCGCCCTTGCTCGTCTGACTGGGGCGCAGGTGCTTTTTGGTCATCATCACGTGTTCGACCAGGACCCTGCCAGCATCGGGGATGACGCGCAGCACGCGTCCTTCCTTGCCTTTGTCCCGCCCGGAGATGACTTTGACCGTGTCATTGCGCCGGATGTCCACTCGCTTGTGTGCTGTCGTTGCGGTTGCCATTTTCTTAAATCCTTATCTGTCCCAAAATTCCCAATCGCGCTATATGACTTCCGGGGCTAGGGAAACAATCTTCAAAAACCTCTTTTCGCGCAGCTCGCGGGCCACCGGCCCGAAGACGCGCGTTCCGACCGGCTCGCCCGCTTCATTGATAAGCACAGCCGCGTTCTGGTCGAAGCGGATGTAGGTGCCGTCCCGCCGCCGCTGTTCTTTGCGGGTGCGCACGATGACGGCCTTTACCACCGTGCCTTTTTTCGTCTGCCCATCGGGCGACGCTTCCTTCACGCTGGCCGTGATCACGTCTCCGAGCGTGGCGTGCAGGCCGGTAGAGCCGCCGAGCGGCATGATCATCTGCAGCTTGCGAGCGCCGGAGTTGTCGGCGACTTCCAGCATGGACCTCATCATGACTGCCATAATTTCTCTCCCAATTCCGCCTACGACGCCTGTGCCGCGCTCTCCGGCAGCAGCGTGGTCTTGCGCACGATTTCCTTCAGGCGCCAACGTTTCAATTTTGAGAGCGGCCGCGTCTCTTCCAGACGCACCACATCGCCGACGTGCGCGGTATTTTTCTCGTCGTGCGCGTAGAACTTCTTGCTCTTCGAAACCACGCGCCCGTAGAACGGATGCGATTTTTTGCGCACCACCTGCACCACGATGGTCTTATGCATCTTGTTCGAGACCACTTCGCCGACTACTTCCTTGCGGCGGCCATGCGCTTCGTTGACTCCAGTTGTTTCTGCCATCACTTCTTCTCCGTCCGGCGGGCGGCGGCCAGTTCGCGTTCTCGGGCGACGGTCTTTACCCGCGCGATCTCTTTGCGCAACCCACGGATCTTCTTGAGGCTTTCGGTCTGCCCCATGTTCAGCTGGAACTTCAGCTTGAAGAGCTGGTCGGCCAGTTCATGCTCCTGGTGGCGAAGCTCTTCGTCGGTTAAGTTTCGTACTTTTTCAGCACTCATAAATAATCTCTTTCAGTCAGCGCTTTGTCTGCCCGCGCTCCCGCGCCCGGCTCGTTTTTAGTGCGCCGCGCCAGCCACTGCCCCCACTCCGGGACGCTTCACAAAGCTGGTGCGCAGCGGCAGCTTGTGCGAGGCAAGCCGCATGGCTTCCGCCGCGTCCGCCACGGAAACGCCTTCCATTTCAAACAATATTTTTCCCGGACGCACCACCGCAACCCAGTGGTCCGGCGCGCCCTTGCCCTTGCCCATACGGGTTTCGGCCGGCTTCTTGGTGACCGGCTTGTCGGGAAACAGGCGGATCCAAATTTTGCCGCCGCGCTTGATAAAGCGCGTCATGGCCACGCGGCTGGCTTCGATCTGCCGGTCGGTGATCCATCCCGGCTCCTGGACTTTTAAGCCAAAGTCTCCAAACGCCAGCTCGCTGCCACGCCATGCCTTGCCGGTCATGCGCCCGCGCTGCTGCTTGCGGTACTTCACTTTTTTTGGCATCAACATAAGTAAGCTCTCAGCATTCGGTCTTCAGCTTTCAGCTTGGCCGTCGTTACTGACGGCTTACGGCTGATTGCTGACTGCTACTTAAAACGCTCCTGCCGCCTGCGGCTCGCGCTTCTTGGTGGGCAGAATTTCGCCCTTGTAAATCCAGCACTTCACGCCAATCACGCCGTAGGTGGTGCGCGCCTCGGAAAATCCATATTCAATGTCGGCGCGCAGCGTATGCAGCGGCAAACGCCCCTGCAGGTACCACTCCGAACGCGCGATTTCATTTCCGTTTAACCGTCCGCTGACGCGGACCTTAATTCCCTTGCAGCCAAAGCGCAGCGCCGAGTCCACGGATTTGCGCATCGCCCGGCGGAAGCCGACGCGCTTTTCCAGTTGCAGCGCGATGGATTCAGAGACCAGCTGGGCGTCGAGTTCCGGCTTGTGCACTTCCTGAATATCAATGAACACTTCGCGGTTGGTGCGTTTTTGCACTTCGCCCTTCAGCTTGTCAATTTCCGCGCCCTTGCGTCCGATGATGATTCCCGGCCGCGCCGTCTTGATGATGACGCGAAGCTTGTTGCCGGGGCGCTCCACTTCGATCGAGCTGACGCCCGCCGACTTCAGCTTATCGCGCAGCTCGGCCTTCAGCTTGACGTCTTCAAGCAACAGCTTGTCGTAGTCGCGCTCCACGAACCAGCGTGACTTCCAGGGCTTGGTGTAGCC
>Ga0134125_10002092_pt1 | contig 23888 bp, 20 predicted proteins | sample KB31751_FD_96464 | JGI IMG/M metagenome (GOLD analysis project Ga0134125, IMG submission 96464) | Terrestrial soil microbial communities with excess Nitrogen fertilizer from Kellogg Biological Station, Michigan, USA - KB3-175-1 | ecosystem: Environmental > Terrestrial > Soil > Unclassified ...
CTTTCCGACGCGCTCATCGGCGCGCAGGCGGTGCTGGTCACCAGCGCCAACGGCGCGCGCTGCTTCGCGCGCCTCTCGCCGCGGCGCGAGCTGCCGGTCTTCGCGGTGGGCGATGCATCGGCCGCGGCGGCGCGGCTGGCCGAGTTCCGCAGCGTCGCGAGCGCCGGCGGCGACGTCGCCGATCTCGCGGCGCTGGTCGCGGCCCGGCTGTCGCCGCAGCAGGGCGCGCTCGTCCATATCGCGGGCAGCGAGGTCGCGGGCGATCTTGCCGGCACGCTCGGCCGCGCCGGCTTCAGCCTGCGCCGCGCCGTCCTCTATGAAGCGCGCGCGGCGACAGCGCTGCCGGATGAGGCGGCGGCGGCGCTCCGGCAGGGCGCGCTGGACGTCGCGCTGTTTTTCTCTCCCCGCACCGCCGCCACCTTTGTTAGGCTGGCCGCCGCCGCGGGGCTCGACGCCCCCTGCCGCGGGCTCCTGGCGTTGGCGCTGAGCCCGGCGGTGGCAGCGGCATTGGGGGAATTGGCGTGGCGGCGCATCGTGGTGGCGCGCGCACCGACGCAGCAGGCGCTGCTCGGCGCGCTCGATGAGGCGCTCGTCGAGGACAAGCGGAGCATGGGAGCGGCATGAGCGAACAGCACGGCGATCGCGACGGCGAGCACGCCCCGGGCTGGAGCGGTGAAGAGCCGCCGCGCACCATCGACGTGACCCCGCAGGACGAGGGCCATGCCCATGCCAGCCACGGCAAGCGGCTCTGGCCGGTGCTGGCGCTGGTGGTGATCGTCGTCGCGATCCTCGGCACCTCGCCCTATTGGACGCAGATCCTGCCCTGGTCGCCGCAAGCGGCGAGCAACGCGCAGAAGGCGCAGATCGATCAGCACGACCAGCAGCTGTCGGAGCTCGCGCAGCAGCAGTCGACGCTCGATCAGCGTCTTGCCCATCTCGAGCAGCAGATGAAGTCTGTGGCGACGCCCCAATGGATGCAGGAGGAGGCGCAGGCGATGCGCGCGCTTTCCGACCGCGTCACCGCCTTGCAGAGCCGCGCGCCCGACGCCGCCGACCAGAAGCAGCTCGCGGCGCTGAACGAGACGATCAAGAAGCTGCAAGACACGGTGGGCGTGCTCGATCAGCGGCTCGACCGGCTCGAGGCGCGGCGCGAGACGGTGGCGATGGCGCGCAGCGAGCAGGCGCTGCTGCTGGCGGTGGGGCAGCTCCGCGCCGCCATCGATCGCGGCCGCGGCTTTTCCGCCGAGCTCGACACGGTGAAGGCGCTGGGCCGCGACCGGCCGGAGCTCTCCGCCCCGGTGAGCACGCTGGCGCCTGCTGCGGCGCAGGGCATTCCGAGCGTCGCCATGCTGACGCAGCGCTTCCGCGACGAGGTGGCGCCGGCGGTGCTGCACGCGCCCGAGGTCGACGCTGCGCCGGCGCCATCCGACAGCCTCGGCGCCCGCATCCTCGCCCGGCTGCGCGCGCTCGTCACCATCCGGCGCGTCGCCGATCGCAGCGCCGGCGCCGGCGCCGGCGGCGATGCCGTCTCCATCGCGGTGGGCCGCACCGAAGCGGCGCTGGCGCAAGGCGACCTCGCCGGCGCGGTGAGCGCGCTCAGTGCGCTCACCAGCCAGCAGCGCGCGCCGGCGCAGGAATGGCTTGCCGCGGCGCATCGCCGGCTCGACGCCGAGGACGCGCTCGACAAGCTCACCGCCGATCTGACCGCGCGGCTCGCGTCCGCGCCCGGCGCAACCCCGTCGCCCACACCGGCCCAGGCGGCGCCGCCCGCGCCTGCCGCGGCCGGCACGGCGCCGCAGCACTGATGCGCGCGCTTCCCGCCCTCATCCTCATCGGGCTCTGCGCTGCGGCGGCGGGCTTCCTCGCCAGCGAGCCCGGCCGCGTCGCGCTCACCTGGCAGGGCTGGCGCGTCGATACCAGCGTCGCCGTGCTGGTCGTCGGCGTCGTGCTGCTCGGCATCCTGGCGGCGGCGCTCTTCCATCTGCTGCGGCGGCTCCTCGGCAGCCCCGGCGCCTTCATGCGGGCGCGGCGCGAGAAGCGGCGGCGCGAAGGCTATCGCGCGCTGACCCAGGGCATGGTGGCGGTCGCGGCCGGCGACGCCGAGGAAGCGCATCGCCATGCGCGCAAAGCGGATGCGCTGCTGGCCGACCCGCCGTTGACCTTGCTGCTCTCGGCGCAGGCGGCGCAGCTCAAGGGCGACGAGCAGGCGGCGCGCAAATACTTCACCGCCATGCTCGACCGCGCCGAGACCGAGTTCCTGGGGCTGCGCGGCCTCATCATGCAGGCGCTGCGCGGCGGCGACGAGCGCGCGGCGCTCCGCCTCGTCGAGCGCGCCAAGGAGCTCCGGCCGCGCACCCCCTGGGTGCTGCAAAGCCTGTTCGAGCTGCAGGCGCGCGCCGGCAAATGGCTCGAGGCCGAGACCACACTCGCCGAAGCCGTGAAGCGCAAGGCGCTCTCGCATGTCACGTCGCGCCACCACCGCGCCGTGCTGCTGCATGAGCAGAGCCGCCAGGTCGAAGCGCAGGGCGATCAGCAGAAAGCGCTGCAGCTCGCGGCCAAGGCGCATGGGCTCGAGCCCGGCTTTGCGCCGGCGACCGCGCGCTATGCCGAGCTGCTGCGCGTCGGCGGCTGGACGAAGCGTGCAGCGAAGGCGATCGAGGCGGGCTGGCATGCAGCGCCCCATCCCGATCTCGCCGAGGCCTGGCACCGGCTTTCCGCCGAAGAGACGCCTCTGGCGCGCGTCAAGCATGCCGACCGCCTCGCCGCCGCCAATCCCGAGCATCCCGAGAGTCGGCTGATGCAGGCGCGCGCCTCGCTCGCCGCCCGGCTCTGGGGCGAGGCGCGGCGCCATCTGGAAGCGCTCGGCGCCAAGCCCGGCGAGGAGGCGGCGAGCCCGCGCGTCTGCCGCCACATGGCCGAACTCGAGGAGACGCAGCACCAGGACAGCGGGGCGGCGCATCGCTGGCTGAAGCGTGCGGCAATGACGAGCACCGCCGATCCCGCCTGGATCTGCGCCGCCTGCGGCGCCGAGAGCGCCGGCTGGCGCGCCACCTGCCCCGCCTGCCACGCCTTCGCGACACTCCATTGGCAAAAGCCCGCGCCCGGCGCCGCGCACCACCTCGCCCCCGTCCCCGCCGGTCTGATGCCGGCGCTCCCGGTGCCCGCGCCGGTTTCGGCGCCCGAGACGCCGCCGGCCGAAGCATCGCCGCGCAGCGCGGCGTCGCAGTAGCGAGCGCCGCCGTCTTCGGGCCTTCAACATCCGGGGCAACCAGAATTCTTCCTCACCCTGAGCCTGTCGAAGGGCGCACGCCCGTTCTGCAGCACGGCGGCGACGTCGCCATGGCGCGTGCCAGCGGGCTCGCGCGGTTGACGCCGCCGCGCGGCTCCCTGTAAGGTCCGCCGCCTCCGGCAAGCCGACGTAGCTCAGTGGTAGAGCAACTGATTCGTAATCAGTAGGTCCGCGGTTCGAATCCGCGCGTCGGCACCAGTTTTTGGTCCCCGCAGCAAAAGCATTTGGTCCTCAACGTTCACGCTGCGTCCTCCGCTTCTTCGTCCGCCGGCGCCTTTTCGTTCGCGCGGTTTGCCCAGCGGGCCTTCATCGCGGCATGCGCCTTCTTGTAGGATTTCAGCGAGTAGGTGTTCAGCATCTGACGGTCCTGATGGCCGGAGACGGAGACCAGCTCATCGTCTGAGGCGCCGCTCTCGCCGAGCTCCGTGATGCAGGTCCGGCGCAGGTCCATTAGCCAAAGATAGGACGGCAGTTTCGCGGCATCGCGGATTTCGGCAACGGCCTTCGAAAGTTCGTAATCCTCATATCTGCGTCCCGTCTTTTCGTTGATGACAAGGTCGTGCTGGTCTGCCGGCACCTTGTCGAGCCACTCGGAGAGAATGTCGGAGATAGGGAGCAGCAGCTCGGTGTCGGTCTTGCTCTGGACCACTCGGATTTTCCGGCGCCCTTCGAAGGCAGCGCGGGTCATCTTGCGCGCGTCGATGCCCCGCTGGCCGAGTTCGTAGCAGAGGATAGCCGCGATCGCGACAGAGAGGCGCCCCATCTCCTCCGCTTTGAGGCAGAACGCCTCAACCTGGCGTGCGAGCCAGCGGACCTTACGGGAGCGCGGCCGCTTCAGCTCGACCCATAGCCACGGGTTCCGTTTGAAGCTCTTTTCCTCGAAGCCCTGGGCATACTTCCAGACGCGGCGGCAGATGATGACGATGCTGGTCGCATAAGGCCGGCGCTCGCCGTCCTCACCAACCAGCAGCCATTCGAACATCCGGTTGGCGTGCCGCGCCGTGATCTCCGCCCAAGGCACCTCGCCGAATCGCTGACCATTCGGCAGGATGAAGTTCCGGAGAGCGAGCAGCTTGTTGTGATAGTCGGTGCGGGTCTTCTCGCAATTCTTCTTGAACCACTGGGAATCCTCATAGTCCTCGATGAGCCAGTCGACAGATCCCGCCTTCGGACCGTCCGTCTTCTCCGCGACTTTCTCCTGGCGCCAGCGTTCGAGCGCTTTCTCCTTATTGGCATATTTCTCGAGGGCCTGGGCATTGATCTCTTCGCCGAGCGGGGAGGTTGTGAAGAGGCTGCGCGCTTGGCGGGGTGGGACCCAGTAATAGCCCACCCGTCCGCCAGCGAGCGGCCGGGTCTCGATGTGCGGCAGGTTCAGATCGCCGAATTTCATAAGCCGAAGGCTTCGTCGAGAGAGGGTTTGGCCACATGGGCCTGGACTGTCTGCACCATTCTAGTCTGACGGTCCTTCCAGGCGTCAATCGCACCGGGGTCCCAGCGCCCGCTGACGGGAATCGACGGTGGGAAGCCCTTCTTTTCAAGCTCGTCCCGGTGCTCGTAAAACCATGACCTTGAGCGACCAAGCTTGCGAGCGGCACCCGCGGCGTCGATTGGGTCCATAGCGTGTCTCCTTCGGACACGCATGAGGGTTCTTCTGGACAGATGTGGACGCGCGGGGAACTGAGAATCGCGTAAAATGCGATGGAATCCGGACCGGAGGTCGTGTTCCGGCTCTTCGAGAGCGCTCGCGATTCACCCCGAACATTTGCCTTCACCGCGGGCCAGCTGGACGGCGCCAGACGTCCTCCGCCGCCAGCGCCTGTGCTTCGCTTAACATGTAAGGAGCGCTTACACGTTGCCGGCGAGACTCTTGGACCGGTCCAGATGGCGATATGCATTCTTTGCATAGTGCTCTGAAGCGCTAAGAGGCGACTGGCACGACCCCGCGGCGGGCAGGTGGCGGCATCACGAGTGAGCGGCACATGCGAGCGCGGGTTGCGGCACGCCTGCAGAGCCACGGGGTTGTCCGCCGGTCTCCAACGCGCCCTTCGTGCCAGTCGCAGGGCCTCGCGTGCGGCAAGGGAGAGTTCAGCCCGCTACACGCAAAGCGACGCAGCTTGCGCCAAGGCGGCGCCGGAAAAACTCTTCGAAGACTCTTGGAAGAGAGATGGATCGTTCGGAAGTCCCAACCTTTTCAAAAGTCCAACCAGAAAATGTGTGGACCTATCGGGAGGCGATTCGGGTGGATTCGCCCCGAACTGCAGCCCAGCGCCAATCAGGCCCCGTCAATCTGTCGGGATACCCCCGTCATTCTGTCGGGATAGGCCCCGTCATTTTGTTGGAATACCCCCGTCGATTTGTCGGGATCGGTCTACTAAGCCCTTCCAGGTGTTCAGGAATCGGGCGGCAGAATCTCTGGAACAACTTAAGAGAATCATTGAATGGTTCCGCCCTTCGGGCGGCGCTGAAGCGCCTCATTGCGTACGCGGGCGGCGCCGGACCTCCCTTCGGCACTTGGCGTCGCGATGATGGGGGCGAGAACCTTCGATCACGCCGATCAACGGGTGAAAGACCGAACAGCACTCGCACCCCGACGAGCTCGGTCCCGCTTGGGAGCCTCGTCGAGCTAGACCGCTCTCTCGCCTAAACGCGCGATGCGCCTCGCTTGCGTGCGAGCGGCGGCGCATCTCGGCGGAAAGCGCGCCTCCGGTCCTCCGGTCCATTCCGGTTTTCTCGCGCTCCGCGATCCGGACTCTGTCGTTAGGTCGAACTCACGTCCTCGCTGCCGGCCGAACTGGGCCGGTCTTTGAGCGAGGACATCATGCTTTTCTACGAATTTTTTGCCGGCGGCGGCATGGCCCGCCTCGGATTAGGCGCCGACGCGCGCTGCTTGTTTGCCAACGACATCGACCCCGACAAATGTGCTGCTTACATCCGCAATTTCGGCGGCGCCGAGTTGCACGAAGCGGACATCCGCTCCCTCTCAACGGCTGATCTACCAGGCCACGCAGACGTCGCCTGGGCGTCGTCGCCCTGCCAGGACCTTTCGGCGGCGGGCCATGGCGCCGGCCTCAAGGGCCCGCGGAGTTGTATGGCTTTCGCGTTTTTGTGGCTGATGGCCGGCCTCGCCGCCGAGCGCCGCGGCCCCCCGATCATCGTCATCGAAAACGTCGATCGCCTTGTCACGTCGAAGGGCGGTCGGGACTTGGCGTCTCTCGTCGAGCTGCTTACTGCGATCGACTATCGCGTCGGCACGCTCGTCGTTGACGCGGCGCTGTTCCTGCCGCAGTCGCGGCGCCGCTTGTTTCTGGTGGCCGTTCGCGACGATGTCGCTGTCCCAGGCTTCGTCCTGTCGAGCGCGGCGAAATCATGCTGGCATCCCGCGGCTCTGGAGCACGCCTTGACGCATCCTTCAGCGCAGGCGCGCCGCCAATGGGTGTGGTGGACCCTGCCGCAGCCGGCGCCGCGAACGAACACGCTTGCGGACATGATCGAACCAGAACCCAAAGGCGTCCGCTGGGACAGCGAAGAGGAGACCATACGGCTGTTGGCGATGATGTCCGAAGCGAGTCGGGAGAAGCTCGCTGCGGCGCGGATGCGTGGCACACCAATCCTCGGCGCCATGTCTCAACGCACGCGTTACAGGAACGAGGCGAAAATCCAGCGGGTGGAAGTTCGGTTCGACGGGCTCGCCGGATGCCTGTTGGCGCCGAAGGGAGGCTCGAGCTGCCAGCGCTTGCTTTTCATTGACGGATCAGACGTTCGCTCCCGGCGCCTTTCTCCCCGCGAGGCCGCACGGTTGATGGGCTTGCCCGAGCACTACGTGCTGCCAAGAGGCTTTTGGGATGCAATGAGGCTGATCGGCGACGGCGTCGCGGTGCCAGTCGTCGAGCACCTCACCCGCCACCTCATCATGCCTATCCTCGGCACGAGCGCTCGTCCATCGGAGCTGACGCCTCTGGCGCAGGCGGCCTAGACGTCGCCGCTGACTGGGAGAACGCGGCGATAGGTGCGGAAAAGCATCTGCTGTCCGGCCATGCTCGGCTGGATCTAGCTAAGCGCTTCTCCCGTCCGGCGCGTAACAGCCGCTTAGTGCTCTGCACGCCGGTGCGGCGCGCGGCGACCGCGGTGGCGAGGCCTTGGAAGCCTCAATCAAAGTCGTTGCACGTCCGCGACTTGCAGCGAGCCCCTAGCCCCGCGGCCTCCTCGTCAAAGTGGTTGGCAAAAAATCTTTTGCCGAGGGATCCGCGATGGCAGCAACGGAACCATGTTCTCGCCGAAAGCGGCACTAACCGATCAGGAGTGTCCATGATGGCCGCGAAGCGACCAACTTCTTCCGACCTGCTGACCGTTCCCGAAACGGCCGACCACTTGCGAATCACCGAGCGCACTGTGTAGCGCATGATCGCGGCCGGTGAACTGCAGCCCTGCCGCATCCGGCGTCGTGCTCTCATTTCGCGCTCGGTGCTCGAGAAATACCTCCGCTGACCGCGGGTCTGCGCGTCCGGACGACGCCAAAACCGCCGAACCTCCCGAAACCTTGATGCGGCACGGCCTTCGCGACGCGCCTAACGGACTACCCCTTCAGAATCCCACGACGTGCTCACCGCGATCCATGCGGCGCCCGAACTCACGCGTGCCTCGAAAGCAGACGCCTCACGCCCGCTTCTCCCGTCAGGAGGAAAAGGGCGGAAGGGAGTGGCGAGCGCGGCGGGACGCTTATAGCTCCCGATCGAGACCACATCACCACCAAGCCGATTGACCTTTCAAACTTTACGGGACGACGAACATGGAAAAGACAAAGAGCCAGATCCTTGAGAGCCGGAGGGATCAGAGCGGATGGGCGACGCGGGAGGACGCCGCGCGCCACTTCGCCGTGACGGTGCGCACGATCCGTCACTGGAACGAAAACTGGGAGAAGGGGCGCATCGGAAAAGTCGCTCTTCCCTTTCGCCGATTCGGCGCCGAGATCGTCCGGATTGCTTGGGCAGAGATCAGGCAGCTTGAAGCGCGCGGCATTTGCTTCCCCAGTGGCCGCACGCCCTAGCGGTGGCGCCTGAGCCGGCGGCGGCGGCGCCGCCGGCTTATTTCGATGGAACAACCCTCCGAAAGAGGGGAGTCAATCTTGTCAAAACCCACCCATCTCCGGTTCGGCATCTCCGTACCGGCGCGAGGCAGACTGACGTGAATACTCCGAAAATTTCCACGATGGCCGACGTGATCGCCGCGCTCGACGTGGCGCCGGGCCTTGCCCCCGACCGCCGACGCGAGCTCAAAGGCGCCGTCCGCCGGGTCGCCATCCTGCTCGACTTAAGCAAAGACCCAGCGCGCGTTCCCGCAGCGTCCCGAGCGACCCGCAACCGGATCGCGGAGCTCACCCCGGCCGATCTCGGCTGCGGCGCGCCCAAGACGGTCCGCAACGTCGTGTACCTCGTTAGGGCCGCTCTCGAGGCGGTCAGCGCCGCTCGCCCCGATCGGGGACGTTTCAAAGGAACGCCTGTCGCGGACGCGTGGGCTGCCATTCTCGAAAAGCAAGAAGATGACCCGCATGCCAAGGACAAGAAGGTTGCGACGCGCGTTGCCCGGTGGGCTATCGCCCATCATTTGATGCCACAGGAGCTGCCGGCGGACACATTCGAGCAAATTCTGGCGTGGAACCGCGAGAATTCGTGGTCGCCGCACCATCGTCAAAAATCGCTCGATGCCATGCGCGGCTGGAACCGGCTGGTCAAAGCCGGGACGCCAGGCCGCAAAATTGAAATGGGGCTGCCTCCGAAATTCACGCGGCCGCTGTCGGATTTCTTGCCGTCGTTTCAGACGGACGTCAGGAACTACGAGGACTTCCTCCGCCATCCCGAGAACTGGCGCAACAGAAAGGGTTGCGTCATTGCCGCCGAGACGCGCGACATCGACATCCCCAGATCGGAGCTTACGATCCGGCGCCGCATCATGCGGATTCGCTATCTCGCGTCGCTGCTGGTCGCCTCGGGCGTTCCGATCACCAACATTGCGCGGATCAAGGACCTCGCGAGCGGCGACAATGTCAGTCGAATCATGAATGAATTCGAGCGGCGCAGCGCCGAGAAACTTCGGCGCCTGAAGGCGGAGGGCATCGACACGGAGCGCGGTCACGAGAAGACGATCTCGGCGGTGAGCATCGTGAAGGAATTCCGCGCCGTCATTTGCGGGTGGTGTGCGCCTAGGTCGGGCGTGCACGCCAAATTCAGGAGCGCGATGAACGCAGCGCTCTCTGCCGATGTGACTTTCGACAACGGAACGACCGTGAAGCTGCATGTGAAGGCGAAGAAGGGGCACACGGCCAAAAACAAGAAACGGCTCCACAATGCTACTTCGAGCCCGGAGGTGCTTCGACGGTTGATCATGACGCCGGAGCGGGTGATGAAAGCGATCGAAGCCGCACGGAAGAAGCACGGAACCATCGGACCAGACGGCAAGAGGATACCTGCAAAGCCGACGCGGCGGCAGGCGAAGCGCTTCGAGACGGCGCTCTGCACCGCGATCGTGCTCACCAAGCCTCTGCGCCGCTTCGATCTCGCGCATCTCGATTCCGCCCATTACCAGCCGCCGGCGCCAGCACGGGACCGCGCCCAGTTCGAATTCCGCGCGCATAAAAATCGAGAGAACATCATTCTCAAGCTGGAGCGCGAACTGCTCCACTTCTTTGAAATCTTCCTAGCCGAATATCGTCTCGTTCTTCTCGGGAAGGCGGAAGACCTCGGATTCATGTTCGTGGGTGTCGACGGACGAGCGATCTCAGAGAACACGCTCGCCGACCGGATACGCCATTTCATTCGCGCTGAGACCGGATTGCGCTGGAATTCCCATTTGTTCCGGCACTTTGATTCCTGGGTTGCTAAGCAGGCCGGAGCCGATGTTGGCACAATCGCCGGTCTGCTCTCGATTTCCGTTGAGACCGCACACCGCGTTTACGATTCCGACCGCCAGGTGGATGCCCAGGACATCCTGTACAAAGGTCTGACGGCGATCAAGGTGGGGCGCCGCCGATGAGAAAGGCCGAGCTGGGCGCGTACGAGGCAAAGTGGGAATTGAGCGAACGGCTATTGCCTCCGAGGCTGCGCCGTTCGGCTCGCCAGATGCTCGGCCGCGTCGTGACGCTCGGCGAGCCCATTACCACCAACCGCGTCGAAGACATGATGAGACAGCTTCGGCAAGATCGGTCGACGCCGGGGTCGCTCCGCGAAGGGCTAAGAGCCCTTCGAGCGGCTCTCGAGATCGTCGAGCCCGGCAGGTTCGGACCGCTGATAATTACCGCCGAGCGGGCGGCGGTCAGGATTGAAGGCTGCTCACGCGAGACGCCCCGGTCCAAATCGCCCGCGGCGGCGCCGCGTGTGGGTCTCGCTGTCGAAGATTGGCCTCCTGAAAAGCGCGATTCCTGGTGTCGGGCGACAGCCGAGCACGGGCGACTGGCGCATCTCTCCAAAGGCCGACTCGACACGATGCGCTCCGCTCTCGGGATCCTGTACAGATTCCAACAGACCTCGGGAATGCATAAGTTCGGTCCAGCGACATGGCGGCAATTTCTCGAGGAATGCGAAAGCCACCTGGCGCCGGGCACGTTGGCGAATAATGCGACTGTTATCTATGTGGCCGAGAGAACGTTCCTGGAGATGGCGCAAGAGCAGTCGGCCAACGATGAGTTCGGCGACGCGGATGCGATGATCGAGGAGGAAGAGCCAGAATTCTACGCCGCGGACGAGATCACCGACGAAGCTGAATTCGCCGATGCTGATGCCGCTACGGTTGGCATCATCGACGACGGCAAGCTCGGCTGGCTGCTGATGGAGGTCCGACGACTGAGGCGCCGGGCAGGTCGTGCGGGGCCCATCACCAATAAAATGCAATACCGCGTCCCCCTTCGGGAGGTCTTCCAGGCTGGCCTTGATACCATGGACGAAGCCGAGGCAATGCCGTACGGCAACGCGGCATGCTTACTCTACCGCGCTGGTTGGCTCGTCGCCTTTCTGTGCACCAAGCCAGTACGGATCGGGACAGCCGCAGCGACGGACAGGTCGCGTGGAGCGCATAATCGCGGGCGCCTCGAATGCGACGCCGACGGTGAGCTGTACGTGCGCTGGCCGCCAGGCGCGGTCAAGAATCGCATCGAGATCCTCGCCAAAATCGAGCCGGAGCTCTTCCCCAGAACGCGACGATGGCTCGACTATTACCGGCCGGGCCTTTACGGAGCGGATGGGAGCGATGCTTTCTTCGTCGGCAATCATGCCGGACCAGTCACTGTCAAGGCACTGCGGCGCGACTTCGAATCCGTAATGCTCCGCAGATTCGAGAAGCGCATCCCCCCGCACATGATCCGCTCGATTGTGACTGCCTATGTCGCCGAAGAGGCACCGCTCGCCGCTTTGTCAGGTATGACGACAGATCTGCTCAACCATTCTTCTGAGCGGGGGAACGAGCCATACCGAGGAATGATCCGCGCCGACGCGGCGCAGGACAGGCTCGCAGCAGCCATGTCCGAATTAAAGCGTTCCGGTGGCACTGACCTCGATGCACGCTGACATCGGTCGGTTGGTCCGCGATCCAGAGTCTGTGTGAAGGTTGATTTGGCTAGATGCGGCGTGGCGCGTTCGTGTCCGACAAACGCGCCAGTGCGGCGGATGGGGTGCAAAGCAGGGCGCCGCTGGTTTGCTTAGTTTGAGTTCCTTCGGCGGAATCGCCTGGCCGCCGGCCCGAGCTTGCGTTGACCGACCTCGAGCCGATGGCCAAAGCCGTCGATCAGGCGGTCCAAACAAGTTCGCCCGACCGCCCGCGACCGTCCGACCGGCACTCGCCTGTCTCTATTGCGGCGCGGCGGATCCCGAGGGACGCGGCGCTGGCGTTGTCGCGTGTTGGCCAAGAGGAAATCGCCGGAGCCGCCGCGGGCCGCGCTGGCGGGTTTTCGACGAGCGGAAGAAGAAGTTGTCGCGGGGCCTGCCTCGGCAAATCCCGATCCTGATGCTGCCGTCCAGCAGCGCGCCACCTATGCGCGCCCTGGCGAACCTGAACCCGCCCCGGCGCCGAGGCGGCCTCAAGTGTCGTCGCGCTCGAGGCTGTGCTGTGTGACCAGCTGCGGATCGAGCAACCGTGGCAGAATTTGCAACGGTGGACCAGCGGCGGGCCACAATTGAGCGGTTCGTCCATCAGGCCGATAGCCTGACCTCACCTCGTTTTCGAGCGCCGGACCTGCGCGCGCCGGCGTTTCCATCTGATTCCGCCTAGTTCCCTCGGGGTCGGATGGATCAGGCAAAGGGTGCCACTGGTGTCGACGGCAGACCATGGCACCCCTTTGCCCGAAATCGGCCTTTCCGCCGCTGCTTCCACCCGTTTCCGCCTTTTCCAAAGAACTTGTTCCCGGAAGTGAGACATCTGTTCCATGCCGATGTCTCGCGCTCTTCTATTGGCAGCAGGCGATCGCGGCGGCGAAGCACCGGCGCCCTACCGTCGCCGACGCCTTCATAGCACGAGACACGCTCACCTAGGTCGGACTGGGGCTGTCGTCCAGATCGCGGACGACATGTACCGCGTGACACCCATGGCGCCGGATATATCCGGGTCCTTTCCTGCGGGACCATTTTTTGGCCACGAGCCCACATTCTCAGTCCAACCGCAGGAGACGAGAACAATGCGCTACGAATACGACGATGGCGGCCGCGCAGCCACTGGCTACAAAGGCGACGCTGGCGACTGTGTTTGCCGCGCCATCGCCATCGCGACCGGCCGGCCCTACGCCGAAATCTACGAACGCCTCGCGCGCGAGACTGGCGCTCAGCGGGACGGCAAGCGCACCAAGCGTCGGGCGGCGTCGGCGGCCCACGGCATCAAAACTTGGCGAAAGTGGTTCAAGGACTACATGGCCGACCTGGGCTTTGCCTGGGTCCCAACGATGGAGATCGGCTCGGGCTGCTGCGTCCATCTCCGCGCGACTGAGCTTCCATCCGCTGGGCGCCTCATCGCCCGGGTCAGCAAGCACTATGTCGCCGTCATCGACGGCGTGATCCGCGACACGCACGACCCGAGCCGCGGTGGCACGCGCTGCGTCTATGGCTACTGGATGTTGCAGCGTCCGCTCGGCATCAAGGCCGCTGCCTGATGGCAAACGGCCCCGGAAATTCCCGCCAGGGCCGCGCTTAAGCCCTTGCCCAGAAGGCAAACGAACTCAGATACGGCTTCGGGACGGTACGAAGGGACAATCGATCATCCGTTATCCGTTATCCGCTATCTGCTATCCGCTATCGGAGTGCCCATGGACCGCCGAGAACCTCTGACCCGAGCCGATGTCGAACGAGCGATCACCGAACTGGCGGCCGCTGGCCCGGCTGTGCCGACCTGCCGAGCCGTCCGCGACGCGCTCGGCGGCGGCAGCATGACGACCATCAGCCGCATGATGCGCGAGATCGAGCACGCCAGCGCAACACCTGCAACGGTACCGGTCTCGTTGACGCCCGCTCAAACCGCGCGCGCGACTCAAATGATGGAGGCGCTCCTCGGGGAGCTTCGTCAGGAGGACCGAGCCGAGGCCGAACGGGTCAAGTGCGCTTCGGCCGAGCGCGTTGCCGCCGCGGAGCGTCGCGCGGACGAACTCGCCGAGGCAGTCGATGCGGAACAGCAGGCGGCCGAAGAGCGATTGCGGCTCGCTGCCGACGAGACCGCCGAGCTGCGGCGCCAGGCAGCGAAATCCCTCGCCGACAAGGAAACGCTCCAGATTTCTCTCATTGAAGAGCGCACGCTGAGGCTTCACGCCGAGGCCGACGCCGCTCAGCTTCGCGCCTGCCTCCAGGAGCGCTGCGAGGCTCTCATCGCCGAAGCCGCCGCTCTGCGGTCGCAGCTCGAGGGCGCGACAAACGCGGTCGAGCACAAGCAGGGGGAGATGGAGCGGATCAGCCGCCGTATCGAGGCGCTCGAGGCCCTCGTTGCTTCGGAGGGACTCGCGCGGGCGAAGGCGGAGGAAAAGGCGGCTCGGCTCATCGAGACGGAAGCCGCGCTGCTCGCCAGGACAGAAGAAGTCGGCAGGCTTCGCGCGGAACGCGACGAAGTGCTCCGCCGCCGTGTCCGCAAGCGAGACAAGGCGCGCGTAGGCGCTCGCGGCGACCTTATGGGGGAGAGCGACGCTCTTTAGTGGGGTAAATGCGGTTTTCCGCAACCCTTCCCGGTAATCGAGCTCATATTGCACTGTGTGATCGCTCGCTTGGACCCGCTGTAAAGGAGGCGCCCTCGCGCCTCGGCGAGGTCCGGGAGCGATCTCATGCTGTCTCGCGCAGATCTCTTTGCCCTCGGCAACCCACCCCCGCCTCGGCTGTTGCCGCCGTCTTTTCCGCTCTCGGGCAACCGATCGTCGGCGCTCGACGTCGCGCTTCGCGCGCTCAATCGCCTCTGCCGTCAGGATGAGGACGCCGATGGTGACTACGACGCCGAAGCCTCGCTGACGGATCAGTGGGCCGCGGCGAAGGCGCGGCGCGCAGCCCTGGCGCCGACGGTCGACGACGCCATGGCGGCGCAGGACGCGCTCGCCGAGGTCGGGCTCGAAATCTCGCTCCGGACCGTGGACGGGAAGCGGTACCTGGTCGTGTTGCTCCGCCGGCCGATGGCGCAGCGGATCAACTTCGAGCAGGAGCCCGCCGAATGACAGCGCCAGAGCACCTGCTCACGCTCTGGCGCAGCACGGCGCCGGATCGGCTATCGGTCTCTGATGAACGAGACCTCTGCCGAGGTCGTCAGCCCGTGGCGCGCCAAAGCCGGGCACATTGCGAGCGTGCGGCACCACGCTTTCGCGCCAGGCTTCCAGCGGATCGGCGATGAGTGGTTCCTTTCCGTCGCGCCGACCTTCGTGTTCACCCGCGACGGGCATCGTCCCCACCGCAATGCCGGATCAAGGCGTGCCGGGCCCAGCTCGGTGAGAAGCCCTTCCTCGGCCACGAGCTTTTTGCTCGCCCTCGCGAGCACCCCGTCCTGCGCCGGAATTTTGCCGGACACCCATTCGACATCGGCCTGTGCGCTTTCCTGGGCCGGATAGTGCAGATAGCACCACGCCTCCTTGAGGCGCGTCTTCATCGTCTCGTTCGCTTCGGCCTGCTTGGCCTTGGCGAGCGCGCTATCGCTCTGGGTAAGGTTGAGCCGTTCCGTGTCTCGGACGATCTCGCCCCAAGCCAGGGCCGAGCGCACGGCATCTTTCAAATTGTCGAGCTGGCGCGCATCCGCGGCGATGAACGCCAGCATGTTGCGATAGACGCGCGGCGTACTGCCGCGCTGCATCAGAATGGCCTTCGCCTCAGTGAGCGCCTCAGAGGCATCGCGCCCGTTGTGCGGATACGCGACACCCAGCACCACGGCCCGCACGCCTCCGGCTTCATCCGGCACCTCGGCCGACGAAGCGGGCGCAACCTGCACGGCGTCGAAATGGCCCCGGTCTGCAAGGCTGTTGACATACTTGGTCAGCTCCTTGTCGATCGTCATCAACACGAGCGCATTTTCAATCTGAGCCGCGCGGTCGGTCGCAATCCGGTTGAGGCTGGCCGACATGGAATACCAGTAGCGGCCAAGATCAGAGTGCATGAACTTGGCTTGGTTGGTGAGCCGCCGTAAAGCGTCTCCGAAGATCGCCGGCCGCTCTCCGGGCTGCACGACACCAAGGTTAATCTGCTTATCATCGACGCCGGTGTTCTGCTGGTGGTGCGTCGGCGCCGTGCCCATGAAAATCACACGGGCGACCCGCCTAGTCGCCGAATAGCGGTTAAGGTTGGGTGCGGACTGATCGATCTTGTAAGGCGTCGACGTCGTGCCATCGACATCACCGGCGATGATCGACTGCCAGCTCACGTCGAGATAATGCAGCAGTTCCGGTTCGACGCGCGGCGAGCTGACGGCGACGCTCCCAGGCATAATCATCACCGATGGATCGCCATTCATCCAGAGTTCGTGGATCGCCTGCGCCATCAGCCGCAGCACGCGACGTGTGCGCTGGAATTTTTCGAGCGATCCCCAGCTCGTGTAAAGCTGGTCGAACAGCTCCGGATGGATCGGATAGGCCTTCTCCAGCTTGCGCCGATAGTCCTCGTCCGCACAGCCTTGCGGGAAATCGTTGGCGTTCTCGCGATAGAGCTTAGCGAACTGCTTCAGCGTGTTGTCGCGGTGATGGAACTTGTCGCCGGGGATTTCCTTGAACAACCGCCGACGGACGATCTCATAGCTCTCCTCCTGGCTCGCAGGCCGCCAGGAAGATTCGACCCGGCTGAAGGTCTGCTTGAGGCGTGCCAGGGCCTCCTGGCCCCCTTCTCCGCCGACCTCGATCTGAGACGCGGGCAAGGACGCGACCAGCAGGGTCCGTGGGCTGGCTTTCACAGCCTCGGTGAGCGACTGCACGAAGGAGAGGTTTGCGTCGAACGAGCCGGACGGCAGCCCGTCAACCCTGTAGATCTGCCGCAGATAGGCAACCCACTCGTCGATCAGGATCAGGCTCGGCGCGTACTTCTTGAAGATCGTTTCGAGTACGTTTGAGCCTGGCGCGATGCCATTGGCATCGTTCTCGGCAACCATGTCGAAGGCCTCGGCGCCACCGAGCTGCCAAGCCAGCTCGCCCCAGGTCATCCGAATCTTCCGGCCGCACTCCGCGTTGAGGACATCCTGCGGCCCGCGCGAAGTGCCGACGAGCACGGCTCGATTGATGCCCTTGGGCACGCTGAGCCCATGCTTCTCGAGCAACTGGTCCAGCCCCGGCAGTTCGTGGACCGCTGTCGGACCCGCCATGTGATAGAGGCCGAGCATCGAATGGGTCTTGCCGCCGCCGAAATTGGTTTGCAGTTCGACGACCGGATCGCCGCCGCTGCCGGCAAGCCGCTTGGCGGCGCCAACGAGGAGCGCACTCAAGCCTTCTGTCAGGTGGGTCCGGCTGAAAAACTGTCGCGGGTCGCGATATTCGGCTGGCGCGCTGCCGGAATGCACTTTTGCGAGATCGGCCGCGAACTCGGCTTGCTGGAACTCGCCGGTCGCGACATCCTGATGCGGCTCGACGACCTCACGCCAAGGGAGCAGACCCGCGACGGTCTCGACCGAGATTTCCAGTCGCTGAGTCTTGCGGCGCTCCTCGTTGCGCTGCAGTTCGGTGAACTTCGTGCGCAGGATCGTATCCCGCATCTTCGAAAGCTGATCGGCTGTCTCGCCGGCGCTGATCGCTTCCATCAAACGCCGCATCGAGTCAAGGGCGCGCTCGGCGTCGTCATAGGTGAAACTCTCATTGTGCGAAAGCTTGTTGCGGACATCGCCGAGCTCATTCACCAGCGACCGCTCGGCGCGGCCGAGAACGGCCTTGAACGCCTCGTTCCAGAATCGGTCCATCGCGTTGAACAACGCCGCCTGATCCCAGCAGACCGTACCGTTGCTGTTGGGGCTGAGGCTCGACAGCTTCTCCAGAACCTGGACTTGCCAATGCCCCTTGAGCGAGCTTTCCAACCTCTTTTCGACGAAGGGGATGAGCGCTGCAGGCAGCAGCTCCATCCCTTCGAAGACATACTGGCGCGTGCTCTTGGCCACGTTCAGTCCCCCGTCAGATGTTCAGCCGGATCTGGCGATCGCCGCTTATGTCGTGGATCGCCGCCGCCTGCCGCGTTAACTCTGTCCAATCAGCGATCAGTGCGTTATAGGCCGTAGCTTCTTTCGCATCTTTTCGCTTGTTCGCGCTAATGTCGTAGAGGCTATAGGCGAGATCCTTCACGGCTTCGGCCTTCGCCTCGATCTTCTTCAGCAGGACGGCGGCGTCATGGGAGATGCCGTCCTTCTCATGCTGCCGGACGAGATGCTGGAGGCACTCCCACACCGTCAGGTGACGGTCGTCTTCCAGGTTCCAATCGTCGTCCAGTTCGTCGCGCGAGAGGATACGGACCTTGCCAGCCGCGCTTTCCACGATCCCCGCGTGCTTCACACTATCGACCGAGATGCCGCGCGCGGTGGCGATGCTGTTGGCCGTGCCGTAGTCGCCGGCCTTCAGTCCGTTCTGCTCGAACCAGGTGATCGCGAAGCGAGTATCGGCATCGAACTCGCCCTGGATCCCGCCGAGATACTCGTCGAGCTCTCGATTGATCAGCTGGAGAGCGGTCTTCACGCTCATTGGGCTGTCATCCGATTCCAGCACAGCCCTGTATCGCGAGAACACTCCCATGCCGGGGCCGATGGCCGACTGCGGCATGTCGGCTGGCGCGATGTTCGCCGCCTGAAGCTCAGCGATCGCCGGCGGAAGCTCACGCTTCAATGCGCGTATAAACTCGGCGCGCGTTACAACCTCGGCCGCGGGCTCCTTCTTACGGCACACGAGGACAACGGAGTTCGCGAGCTGCTCCACGAAAAGGCCGCTCAAGGTGAGGACGACGGCGGTATAGCTGTCATTGATGCGATGGCAGGCTTGGCGCAACTTCTCATGGGCGTCGGCGGGACGAGACGACCAGTGCCAGCGGCCTTCGAAAGACGGCGCCGCATTGCGGGCAAACGCAAGGCTCGTGCGTTTTCTGGCTGCGCTTATAGGCATCCGCGGGCACGTCCATCTGGGCGCGACCGGTAATGCGTCGACCGCGCGTGGAGGCGGGCCTGGGGAGTTCGCGGGCGCTTCCTTTTCGCTTGCTGTCCCGGACCGGGTGCGGGCGCGTGGCTGATCCGGCAGCACGCAGCATTCCAGATCCCGACCGTCTCTGACGTTGACCTGCATCAAGGACGGAAGATCCGGCCGGCCTGATCATGGCGGTTGTAGGCATGCCGCTCTGGAAGATGACACCGCTCGACTTGGGCGATCCCCAGCTGGGAAGCGAATTCCCATAAGGGCATGCCCATCATCTGGGCGCGGGACGAGGCCGATGCGCGCGCGGCGGCGACGAGCGCGAGAGCGAGTCACTGGCGCACATCTCGCGGGGGCTACTTAGGCAGGAGCGTTACGACATTGCGCTGAATTAAGGCAAGAGCGATCCGGAGAGCACACCTGTCTAAATAGGAGACTGATCATGCAGACGCCACTTCAGATTACGTTCCGCAATCTCGACAATTCTCCAACCGTGGAGGCGAAAGCCCGCCAGCGCGTCGAGGAACTTGAGCAGTTCTACAATCGCATCACAAGCTGTCGTGTCGTGATCGAGGAACCCAGCCGGCACCGCCGAGGGGGCCGCCTTTATCACATCCGCGTCGTTCTAAAGGTTCCGGGCGAGGAGATCGTGGTGAAGCGCGATCCATCCGAACATCGCGCTCATGAGGACATTTATGTCGCGGTGCGCGATTGCTTCGATGCGGTGCGACGACAACTCGAGGACCATGTTCGCCGCCAGCGCGGAGACATCAAGGCTCATGAGGCCCCGGTCCACGGCAGGATCACCGATCTCTTTGCCGAGAAGGACTATGGCTTCATCGAAGCGGGCGATGGTACGGAAGTCTACTTCCATCGCAATGCGGTCGCAGATGAGGGTTTCGACAAACTCACTGTGGGAGACGAAGTGCGTTTCGCCATCCACCCGGGCGAAGGCGAGAAGGGGCCTCAAGCGTTCGCCGTCGTTCCGATCGGAAAGCATCATCTACCGCCGGAAAGGCCGTGACGTATCTGCGATATCATGAGAATTTGGTCGCGCGCGACCAGTCGATCCAATATCTGGGTTGGGTCGATGCTGTTGAAAAAAGCTCGTGATCGTTGCCGAGCTGTGAATCGACGATCATTGGTTGGGCGACCGCGAGCCGCCGGTGCCGCCGACGGCATCGACCAGCGCGCCCGCCGGCACCTGACTCGCCATGGCGGGGACCGTCCCGATCGCCGTCTGAGTCCAGCCCTCGGCCGTCAGAGAGACGGCGACGAACGGCCCGGATTTGGTCTGGATGTTAGCGATGAAGAGGTTGAGCCAGTCGAAACCGCGTGCCTCGGCGCGCGCATTCGCATCCGCTTCTAGCGCGGCGGAGAGCGCGGCCGCGGCCGGGGGGTCGACAGCAATCCCCGCCGCTCCGCCGCCATCTCCGCCTGGCTCGGTCTCGTGCCCAAGCAGCGGTCGAGTGGCGGTCGAGACCGCCTCTTCGGCATCAGTAAACGGGGCGATCGACACTTGCGGACCTTGCTGATCCATGGCGCACGTGCCGTCCTCGGCCGAGCCGCGACCAAGCAAGATCCGAGGAGCCAATGGCTCAATAAGCTGCGAGAACGTCGGCATCCCAATATCGTTGCTGTCGCGCTGGCCAACAAGGGTCTCGGAGCCATTGAGGTGGAAGCGGGCGAAAAGCGAGGTGGAATTCGTAAAACAGCCGCTCCTGGCCCCGGCTGCGTCGTCCCATCATTGATCCGCTCCCGCCTCAAATACCGCTCGGGCAACGGAATCAGCGACGCGAGTGCCTTCAACCGACTTCTGCAACAACATCTGCCATAAACGGTCATCGCTTTTTCGCGTCGCAACGGTTAAGGCGCACAGTTGCCGCGGCTCACCGAGACATGTCCTGTTCAGTCACCCTCGGGGATCGTTGCTGTAAACACGGGAATTTCCAGCGGCTTGTCGAAATAGGCGACGACGCCCGCGCGCACTCGTTCAGACCACGGCGGCGATGCCGCCGGACGCCATCACGCGGCATTAGCGAGATCTTCAATGGCACCGCGGTTCACGAGGATCACGTCGTGACTGTCTTGGACACGGATCAGCCTTCTGCTTCTCAATTGAGTGAACAGGTAGAAATCACTGATGAACCGGCGTCCATCCGATAGGAGCCTACAGTTGCGTATGATGCCCCTACTGACCTTGAAGTAGGACTTCGCGTCACCACCCTCGAAGAAAACCGTTGCATCTCGTTCCAGCGACAGCACGAGGCCGATGCGCTCCAACGCTGCGAGTGCGGTCGTCATCTCGCGACGACCGATAGGAATGGCGGAAACACGCTGGGGATTGGCCGCGGTCCGAATGGCTGTGGCCAGCATTCTGCTTTCTCCTCCGTGCAACGGTTTTTATTGTTCCGACGAAGAGCGGACTGCTGTGAGCACGAGTCCCTAGCCGCGACTGTTCCGCATCGGCTATGCGCCTCTGGACAAGCCCTGCTCGGATAAGAAGTCGCACCGCCAGCCCATGCATCCCGACAGGGCGGGCATGGACGATACGATACTCGAACGGCTGAGATCCATATCGCTTCGCTTGGTCGGTAAGGGCAGCGCAAACGATGCCGATATGCCTTTCCGTCGACGGCGGCGCTCCGGCTGCGGCGGCTCGACACGCGGGAAAGTGTCGCAACGATGCTGCGCCGGCTATGTTGTGGCGCGGCCAAGCCGGTTGGCTTCCATCATCCGCAGCAGCATATGTGTCGCCTGGAGCAACGCGCGCCCCGCTTCCACCCCGTGGTCCGTGGCTTGAAGGGCCTGTTCAACGATCTCCTCCAATTCTTCGGTGCGCTGGCACCCGCGCAACCTCTTCAGACAAAAGGTGATGCCGATCAACAAATTTCCGAGGTCATGCGCCTGATCGCCGGCGAAGCAACCGACCCTCTGCGCTTCGTCGTCAGATGTAGTGGCATTTCGTCGCCTGATCGCCGGACGGGCAGCCGTATCCGGTGCGCGCAAGATTGATTTGATCCCCGACATGGCACCTCCACTGCGCGAGCCGAGTACACCACGCGAAAGAATGCGTTTCATTGATCTTGGTCATGCTCCTCCAACCCGCCCCGGGATCGACCCCGTGCAACAGCGTCTCTCGGTGTTACGCTCACCAGCGGATCAAGGCCGATACGATGTGCTCCGCGCGCCGAAACCCATCCGCGCTGTCGTAGACACCGATCAAGAGTTCGCCCGTGTCCGATCTTGACCGAGTACGGTAACCGTAGTAACCGTAAGAGTGGCCGCTTGCGAGGGAGCCGTGCGCAGCCACATCGCGGCGCAGATCAGCCGGAATTTTGCCGACATCGAACCCCTCCTCGCCGCCACCCTCCTGTGCTATTTGGCGGCGGGTGATTGTCCGGATGAAGGCCCCGCGTGGGTTTCATCCGCGCCATAGATGATGCCGATGGCGATCGCCAATGCCGGCAGCCATCGTGCGCGCTCGGAAATCGGCCACTTCCCATCTCCTGCCTCGGCTGCCGGGCGGCGTCGGGATCCCTCTGGCACCGCCCCGCGCTCTGACGTTTCGCGCGCTCGCGCCCACCGCGCGGTCGCTTTGGCAGCCCTCGCTTTGAGTTCCTGGCCAAGCGTCGACTGGGTTTCGGACGCTCCCGGCAATACAGGTGGGCGGGCCATCAGGCTGCGAGCTTCGCGGCGCAAGCATTCGCAACATCTGAATCGGCGAGAGCACTTCCAGGCATCACCGCCCACTTCTCGGCCAGTTCGTATCGAGCGGTCCCATCGCGCTTTGGGGCAGTTGCCACGTCGGCCCGCGCACGCGCTTCGCAGAACATCGCTTGCTGCTCTACGATTCCGGCATGGATTTCGGCTCGCGTCGTGCGGCTCGTTACCTGCCAACCGGCATAGTTGGAGATGATCGGCCCTGCAGGCAAGCCTATGGCCAGGGCGATAGCTGCCGGTTTTGCGGCTCGCCACCTCGATGCTGCGCTTTCCCATGCTGTCATGACACGCTCCCTCAGACACCACTAAGATGGGGAGTCGCGAAGAAAGCGATAGGTGCGGAAGCTACTCAGGGGTTAAGTATAAATACTCAGTTCAGCGGAGTTGATTTGCTGTCTTCTTTCAGGTGCGATCTGCACGGAAACGAACGTTTGGGCAGAGCGGCAGTTCTCTGACCGAGAGAGGGCGACGACGTGCAAGGGAGCATTTCATGCCCAACGCTGCCTACTTCACTGCGATGGCCGCCCGGTGCCGCGGCCTGCTCGAAATCGCTACTGATCGGCAAATCATCGAACAATTGCGGTTGTGGATCGCCGATTTCGAGACAGAGGCAACGCGAACCCGCGACCAACCCCGAACCATCAATCAAGATCGGCCGTAGCAGCTGTTCCTGACGCGATCGATCTGAGCTCTCGGGATAGCTTTCCGGCGCGAGCGACGCGCCAAATAGGCCGCCAACCTCGAATTCCTTCGGCATGCGGCGGTTGCATTGCACGTCGAGTCGCACCGTCGCGTGCGCAGAGAAATCACCGTACATGTGGACGCGAGCGGCGCTACGCCGCGGCCAGCGCCAACCGCACCAGCTCCGCCAGCGACTTCGAGCCGGTCTTGTGCATGATCGCGTTGCGATGGTTCTCTACTGTCCGTTGGCTGATACCGAGATCGGCGGCGATGTTCTTGCTGGGTTGGCCCGCGAGGACCAGGTCCAATATCTCGCGCTGGCGCGCGGAGAGATCGGAGAGTCGCGCTGATGCCGCCTCGCGTCGCGCGGACAGCTTGGCCGCATCCCGCGTCTGCTCCAGCGCGTGATCGATGCTGGCGAGCAGCTCGTCGCTGCCGACCGGCTTCTCGATGAAATCCACTGCCCCCGCCTGCATCGCCCGCACCGCCATGGGGACGTCGCCGTTGCCGGTGATCATGATCGCCGGCAACCGACAGCCCTTGTCCTTCAAGCGTTGCAGCAGCCCAAACCCGTTCATGCCGGGCATCACCGCGTCGAGCAGCAGGCATCCCTCGGCATCGGGGCGA
>Ga0134125_10002093_pt1 | contig 23885 bp, 23 predicted proteins | sample KB31751_FD_96464 | JGI IMG/M metagenome (GOLD analysis project Ga0134125, IMG submission 96464) | Terrestrial soil microbial communities with excess Nitrogen fertilizer from Kellogg Biological Station, Michigan, USA - KB3-175-1 | ecosystem: Environmental > Terrestrial > Soil > Unclassified ...
CCGCGAGGACGATCCCTTCGCTTCTGCGGCAGGCACGTCGACGCCCCGGAGTTGCTCGAGTATCGCAGGGTTCTCCAGCGTCGAGACGTCCTGAGAGATCTCCTCCCCACGCGCGATCGCCCGCAGCAGCCGCCGCATGATCTTGCCGGAGCGTGTCTTCGGCAGGTTGTCGGCGAAGCGGATCTCATCCGGCTTGGCAATGGCGCCGAGGTGCTCCGCCACCCAGGTGCGCAGCTCGCTGACGAGCGCGCTGGTGTCGCCGGTCGGGCGCTGGCCGCGGCAGACGACGTACGCGAATACCGCCTCGCCCTTGATCTCGTGCGGCTTTCCGACGACGGCCGCCTCTGCCACCCGCGCGTGTGAGACCAGCGCGGACTCGATCTCCATGGTTCCGAGCCTGTGTCCGGCAACATTCAGCACGTCATCGATGCGGCCCATGATCCAGAAGTACCCATCCTTGTCGCGGTGCGCGCTGTCGCCGGCGACGTAGAACCGCTGGTTGAATTTCTCCCAGTAGGCGGCGAGGTAGCGCGCGTTGTTGCCCCAGATGGTGCGCAGCATGGACGGCCAGGGCTTCCTGATGACCAGGTAACCGCCGGCATCGGGCCGTGTGACGGACCGTCCGCTCTCATCGACGATGTCGGCCTCGATGCCGGGCAGCGGCAGCGTGCACGAGCCGGGTTTCGTCGGCGTGACGCCGGGCAGCGGCGAGATGAGGATCACGCCGGTCTCCGTCTGCCACCAGGTATCGACGATCGGGCAACGGCCGCGGCCGATCACCCGGTGATACCACATCCACGCCTCGGGATTGATCGGCTCGCCGACGCTGCCGAGCAGCCGCAGGCGCGAGAGGTCATAGCGTGCGGGTATCTCGTCGCCGAGCTTCATCAGCGCGCGAATCGCGGTGGGCGCGGTATAGAAGACAGTGACACGCTGGTCCTGACATATCTTCCAGAAGCGTCCGGGATCCGGGGTCGTCGGTGCCCCTTCATACAACACGACGGTCGCGCCTGCTGCGAGTGGCCCGTAGGCGACGTAGCTGTGGCCGGTCACCCAGCCGACATCGGCGGTGCACCAGAAGACATCGTCATCCCGCAGATCGAACACCCACTGGGTGGTCAGCTTCGCGCCGAGGAGATAGCCACCGCTCGAATGTTGGATTCCCTTGGGTTTGCCGGTCGAACCGGAGGTATATAGGAGGTAGAGCGGATGCTCCGCCTCTACCCATTCCGGCTCGCAGGTGGGCGGCTGGCCTTCGAGCATCTCGTGCCACCAAAGATCCCGCCCGCGCTGCATCGACACCGGTTGCGCCGTTCGCCTCAGGACGATGACGCGCTCGATCGTCCTGCAGCCATCGGCCAGAGCCTTGTCCGCCGCTGCCTTGAGCGCTATCGGGTGTCCGCCGCGCCAGCCGCCGTCTGCAGTGATCAGGGCCTTGGCCGCAGTGTCCTCGATACGGTCCTTCAGCGCCGGCGCGGAGAAGCCGCCGAACACCACGGAATGAATGGCTCCGATCCGGTTGCAGGCGTGCATCGCGATCACGGTCTCGGGCACGAGCGGCATGTAGATCGCCACCCGATCACCCTTGCCGATGCCCTGCGCCCGCAGGGCATTCGCGAACCGGCAGACCTCGGCGTGCAGCTCCCGGTAGGAGAGCCTGCGGGTGTCACCGGGCTCGCCCTCGAAAATGAGCGCGGTCTTCTCGCTGCGCTGTGCGAGATGTACGTCCAGGCAATTGAACGAAACGTTGAGGCGCCCGTCGGTGAACCAGCGGTAGTTCGGAGCAGCGGAGTCGTCGAGAGTTACCGTGAAGGGCTGGTGCCACGTGAGCTCCTCACGGGCGAGCCGGGCCCAGAAACCGGTTGCGTCCTCGGTCGCCTGGCGGCGCATGCGCTCCAGGTCCGCGGCCTTGATGCGCGCTTGGGAAGCGAAATCGGCGGCAGGGGCGAACGTGCGCTCCTCCTGAAGCACCGACACGATGTTCTTGTTGTTGCTCACCATAATGAGTTTCTCCGATCGTGCCCTAGCTCAGGCACAGGGAAGTGCCCCGCCGCCGCAGGTAGCGCTTCATACTAGCCGAATCCCCAGCGCGCCTGGGAGTCTGCGCGTCAGCCTCTGACCTCTGCGAGGAGCTTCGCGATGCTTGCGCGCGCCTGGCGGGCGTAGCCGCCGCCAAACAGGTTGGCGTGATTCAACACGTGATAGAGGTTGTAAAGCTCCGCACGCACGGCATGTCCGGGCGGCAAGGGTGCCTCGGTGAGATACGCGTCGTAGAAGGCGCGGCCGAAGCCGCCGAAGAGCCGGGTCATCGCGAGATCCGCCTCGCGATCGCCGAAGTACACTGCCGGATCGAAGATCACGGGCTCCTCGCCCTCGTCCGCGAGCCAGTTGCCGGCCCAGAGATCACCGTGCAGGAGCGAGGCTTCCGGCCGATGCCCTGCGAGCAGGGCGGCGGTTGCCTCGAGGAGGCGCGCGCCGGGTGTTTCGAGGAGCCCGGCGAAGCCGTTCTCCACGGCGAGGGCGAGCTGATGGCGCAGGCGCCGCTCACGAAAGAACTCCGGCCAGTCGGGCAGGCAGCCGTTCGGCTGCGGTGTCCGTCCGATGAAGTTATCACTCCTGAAGCCGAACTCCCGTGACGTCACGCGGTGCTGCGCGGCGAGCCGCTCGCCGAGCCTGTGCTCCGCAGCGCGGCCCGCCGGGCGGGATTCGATCCACTCGAGGGCCAGGAATGCAGTGGCCCCGGCCCGGCCTCTGGCCAGCACCCGCGGCACGCGAACGGCCTGAGCGTCCGCGAGGGTCTGCAGGCCTGCGGCTTCGGCTTCAAGACCGGCGGCGCCGCCGCCGTGATCGGCTACCTTCACGAAAAGCGCCGTCGCGCCGCACTGCCAGCGGTAAGTGCGATGAATGCTGGCGCCCGAGACACCGCTTTGCGGCTCCGGCGCGCACTCCTCACCGATCTGCGCGCCGATCTCGCGCGCGAGGCTCTCGAATCCGCCGTCCTCGCTCAAACGCAGCTCCTTCCGATTGAAATGCTCAGCTCGCGATGGCTGCGGCGCAGGTGGTCTGCTGCTCGGCGAGCCGCTCGCCCTGGCGGCGTAGCAGCGACCCGAAGCCGAGGCGATCGTAAAGCGCTCGAAGCGACGCAAGATCCGGAGTCTGCGGTCGCAAATCCGAGGCCGACACGCCGAGCGGCATGTCGCATACGATCTGCGTCAGCCGCCGCGCCAGGAAGACCGAGTCGCGATGCGCGGCCAGCCGCTCGCCGAGCGCGCGGCCGCCGCGCAGTCCCAGGGCGGGGACGCGGCCGATGTTGGCGTAGAGCTCATCGAGCGAGCCGAATTTGCGCATGAGCGTGGTGGCGATCTTCGGCCCGATCCCGGGCACGCCGGGAATGTTGTCGGAAGTGTCGCCGGTCAGGGCGAGGAAGTCGGCGAAGCTCTCGGGCGCTACGCCGAAGTAGCGCTGGACATCGCGGTAGCCGAGCTGTGTGCGGGCGCCGAAATCCCACAGCAGGTCGCCGTCGCGCACGAGCTGCGCGAGATCCTTGTCGCGCGTGATGAAGGCCGAGCGGACGCCTTCCGCACGCATCACGCAGGAGAGCGTGCCGATGATGTCGTCGGCCTCGAAGTCCCGATCGACGAAGGCCCGCACACCGAGGTGGCGGCAGAGCTCCCGGCAGTACTCGAACTGGCGCGGCAGCCCGGCGGGCGTCGGCTCGCGGTTTGCCTTGTAAGCGGGATAGATCCTGTTGCGGTAAGACGTCGTCAATCGCTGGTCGAATGCCACGCCGATGTAGCGAGGCCGAATGCGCTCCATCAGGTCGCCGAGGAAGCGCGCGAAACCGAAGACCGCGTGCACGGGATTGCCGTCCCCGTCCATCATGTCCGGCAGCTGCGAGTGATACGCCCGAAAAACGTAGACCGAGGCGTCGATGAGAAAAATCAAGGTGTCCGGCCCAGGCCCATGGACGCGCGCTGGGCGGGGCAGGATGCCCCGATCCGGCGCCTCATCAACTGAGCCAGCGCTGGATGCGGTCGTGCAGCGGGCTCGAGCGCGGGAAGTGCGCCAGCAAATACTGCATCTGATCCGCGAGCACGCGCCGGCCTTTGAGGAAGATGTACTCCGCGTAGGTCGGGGTGAACGGCACCGCGATCAGCTGCATCTTCGCCTGCTCCGGTGTGCGCGACGCCTTCTGGTTATTGCAACGGCGGCATGCGGTCACGACGTTGGTCCAGACGTCGAGGCCACCCTGACTGAACGGCCTGATGTGGTCGCGGGAGAGCTCGCGTGACGGGAATCGAAGGGCGCAATACATGCAGAGGAAGGCATCCCTGCGGAACAACGTCTGGTTGTTGAGCGGCGGTACGTAGTCGTGGCGCGTATTGCCCGGATTGCCGGTATGGCCGACGGTGGCCACGATGGAATTGATCTCGAGCATCGTACGCCGGCCGGTCAGTGCATTCACGCCGCCGTACAGCTCGAAGAGCGGCGAGCCGCAGGTATAGGCCACCTGCTCCTGGTGGTAGAGACGGGCGGCCTCCTTGTAGTCGATCCACTCGAGCGGCATGCCGGCGATGTCCGTCCGCAGGACGAGTTGGGAAAGCCCGCGCGCCGTCCCGGTCGGGACGATCCGCAGGTCGTCTGCCAAGCCGCGATCAGCCCGTTCGAGGTCTATGCCCATCATGACCGCTGTAAGATACGGCAATTTTATGCGAATATTCAACATCCCACGCCCAGGACCCCCTGAAGAGGGCCGCAGATGCCAGTAACCATAGGTGCGCTCCGCGAGAGCGCGCCACGCGAGACTCGTGTGAGTTTGGTTCCGGAGGTCGCCGAGAAGCTGGCCCAGAGCGGCGCGCGGGTGCTGCTCGAGCGAGGCGCCGGCGCGAGCGCCCAGTTTCCTGATTCGGCCTACCGCGGGGTCGAGTGGGCCGACTCAGCCGCCGCCGTGCTTCAGCAGTCGCAGGTGCTGCTGACGGTCCAGCCGCTATCGCTCGAGCAGATCGGGGCGCTGCAGCCGGGTGCCGTCGTCGTAGGCTTCCTGCAACCCTATGCACAGCGAGACGGCGTGAAGGCGCTGAAGGAGCGGCGGATCACGAGCTTCGCGATGGAGCTGGTGCCGCGAATCTCACGCGCCCAATCGATGGATGCGCTGTCGTCGCAGGCCGCTATCGCCGGGTACAAAGCGGTCCTGATCGCGGCCAATCATTTACAGAAGTTTCTGCCGATGCTCACCACGGCTGCCGGGACGATCCGTCCGGCGCAGGTCCTTATCATCGGTGCGGGCGTCGCAGGCCTGCAGGCGATCGCGACAGCGAAACGCCTCGGGGCAGTCGTGGAAGCATATGACGTCCGCGGCGCGACGCGCGAGCAGGTGAAGTCGCTGGGAGCAAAGTTCGTCGAGACGGGCGTGAGCGCGGATGGTGCGGGCGGCTACGCGCGCGAGCTCACCGAAGAAGAAAAGCGGAAGCAGCAGGAGGTGCTCGATTCGCGCATCGCCGCTGCCGATGCGGTGGTGACGACGGCGGCCGTCCCCGGCCGGCCGGCGCCGAAGATCATCCAGCGCGGCGTGGTGGAGCGCATGCGTCCGGGATCGGTGATCGTCGACATTGCCGCGGAGCAGGGCGGCAATTGCGAGCTCACCCGCCCTGGCGAGCTCGTGACCCACCAGGGGGTCAAGGTGATCGGCCCGCTGGGACTCGCCGCCGAGCTCGCCTACAACGCTAGCGAGATGTATGCCCGCAACCTGCTCAATTTCCTGAAGCCGGCCATCCAGAAGGGCGAGCTCGCGATCGACTGGAGCGATGAGGTGTTCGCGAAGGCGTGCCTCACGCACGCCGGCGAGATCAAACACGAGCCCACAGCCAAGGCAATCGAAGGTTGATCCCATGACCGGAATCGTTGCGCTCTACATCTTCATGCTCGCGGCCTTCACCGGTTACGAGGTCATCTCGCGCGTGCCGGTGATCCTGCACACACCGCTCATGTCCGGCTCCAACTTCGTTCATGGAATCGTGCTGGTGGGCGCGATGGTGGCGCTCGGGAGCGCGCACACCCCCCTCGAGAAGACCATCGGCTTCATCGGCGTGCTGCTCGCGGCCGGCAACGCCATGGGCGGCTACGTCGTGACCGAGCGCATGCTCGAGATGTTCAAGTCGAGCAGGGCGGCCGGCGCGCGCCCGGGGAAGCACTAAATGCCAGGCGCACCGATGGCGGCCTTCCTGGGGACGGACACCCTCATCCAGGCGAGCTACTTCGTCACCGCGGTGCTCTTCATCATCGGATTGAAGCGCATGAGCTCGCCGGTCACGGCGCGCAGTGGCATTCTCTGGGCCGGCGCCGGCATGCTCGTCGCCACGCTCGTCACCTTCGCCTACCCGGGGATGAGCAACTATCCGCTCATCGGCGCTGCCATCCTCGTGGGCGCGGTAGCTGCATGGTGGACCGGCAAGCGCGTCGCCATGACCAACATGCCGCAGATGATTGCCCTCTACAACGGCATGGGCGGCGGTGCCGCCGCGGCCATCGCCGCGGTGGAGCTCTACAGCGGCGGGGCCGAGGGCTACGGACTGGCGACGCTCGCCGTGATCGGCGGTTTGATCGGTGCGGTCTCCTTCAGCGGCAGCCTCATCGCCTTCGGCAAGCTCCAGGGCCTCATCAAGCGCAGTTTGCGTTTCCGCGGGCAACAGGCGCTCAACGTCCTCATTCTGGCCGCTGCCCTGGCAAGCGCGGCGATGCTTGCAGGACACTTCCACACCTCCCCGAATGTCGTCACCGCGCTCTTCGTCCTCGCGCTGATCCTCGGCATCACCATGACGCTGCCGATAGGCGGCGCGGACATGCCGGTGGTGATCTCACTGTACAACGCCCTCACTGGCCTCGCGGTGGGCCTCGATGGCTTCGTGCTGCACAACGCAGCGATGATCATCGCGGGCACCGTCGTCGGCTCGGCTGGCACCCTCCTCACGCAACTCATGGCGAAAGCCATGAACCGCTCGCTCGCCAACGTGCTCTTCTCCGGTTTCGGGGATACGGGAGGCGGGCCCGCAGGCAGCGTGACGGGCAGCCTCAAGCCGATCGAGGCATCGGATGTCGGGGTGATGTTGGCGTTCGCGCAAAAAGTGATCATCGTGCCCGGCTATGGCATGGCGGTCGCCCAGGCGCAGCACAAGATCTGGGAGCTCTGTCAGCTGCTGATCGATCGCGGGGTGACGGTGAAATTCGCCATTCACCCTGTGGCCGGACGCATGCCGGGACACATGAACGTGCTGCTGGCCGAGGCCGGCGTGCCATACGACCTGATCGCCGATCTCGATGAGATCAACGCGGAGTTCGACACCGCGGATGCCGCCCTCATCATCGGCGCCAACGACGTCGTCAATCCGGTCGCGCGTACGGACAAGTCGAGCCCGATCTACGGCATGCCCATCCTGAATGCCGACCGTGCCAAGAATGTGATCGTCATCAAGCGTGGGCAGGGGGCCGGATTCTCGGGCATCGAGAATGCGCTCTTCTACCTCGACAACACCCGGATGCTCTACGGCGATGCGCAGAAAGCGGGCGCGGAGCTCATCCAGGCGATCAAAGCAGTTGGTTGAGACGGAGGTTGGCTGTGCGTAACGTGGTGGCACTCGGCCTGACGCTGGCGGCGCTGGCCGCCTTCCCCTGCCGGGGTCAGAATGCAGCGGACGATACGCCACCTTCGATGCAGGCGCTGCGGGCTCATTCCGCCGCTGCGCCCTCGGCGCTGCTGGCGAGCGCGCCCGCGTCCGCCTGGCGGGCGCTCGATCCGGACAACACGCTGTATCTCACCCTGCCGCAGGGGCAGGTAGTGATCGAGCTGGCGCCGGAGTTTGCGCCGCGGTATGTCGCCAACATCAAGAAGCTGGTACGACAGCGCTTCTTCGATGGGCTCTCGATCTTTCGCGTGCAGGACAATGCCGTAGCGGAATGGGGCGATCCCACCGGCAAGAAGTCGGTGGGCACCGCCAGGCGCCTGGTGGCCGCGGAGTTCGAGCGGCCGTCTCGCGACCTGCCGTTCACGCCGCTGCCCGATCCTGACACCTACGCCCCGCAGGTCGGATTCGCGGACGGCTTTCCGGCGGCCCGCGATCCGGTATTCGGCCGGGCGTGGCTCGCCAACTGCTACGGCATGGTGGGCGCCGCACGCGGCAACAACGTCGACAGCGGCGGTGGCACTGCCCTCTACGCGATCATCGGCGGGCCGCAGAGGCAGTGGGATCGCAACACCACCATGGTGGGGCGGGTCGTGCAAGGCATGCCGCTGCTCTCGAGCCTGCCGCGGGGCGATGGCCCCCTGGGGGTGTACACGGACCGGCACCACTGGGTGCGCATCGAGTCGCTGCGGATCGCGGCGGACGTCCCGGCCGCGGAGCGAACTGCGCTCGAGGTCTTGCGCACGGACACGCCCACTTTCTCGCAGTACGTGGAGTCGCTGCGCAACCGCCGCGAGCCCTGGTTCAAGGTACCGGCCGGCCGCATCGCCGTCTGCAGCATCCCCCTTCCCGTTAGATCGAAAGCAAATGACTAAGCGGCCCAGGGCCGGCTCCCTGGGCCGCGGGATCTGAGGAGTAACTGGGCTGGCCGCTCAAAGCGCCGCAGGCGGCTTTACTCGGCGCAATCCTGCGCCTCGGCCCTGACGGGCCCGCCTGACTTCGTCAGGCGTTCAAAATCGCTCCCGGCGATTTTGTGAGCCAATCAGCGAGGTGGCCGGCGGGAGGGGACTCCCATGCGGAAGCGCGGCATCGGCATCATCTGCCGCTGACTCCGCATCTGGTTTGCGTGCTGGATCATCAACTGCCTCTGCGCAGGCGTCGCGCTCTGCCACTGGTGGCGCAGCAGGCTGCGCTGCCCGGGCGGCAGCCGCTGGAACTCACGGTAGCTCCGGCGGATCGCCTGCTGCTGTTGCGGCGGCAAGGATCGGAACTGCTGCCAGCGACGCCGCAGCGTCTGTCGTTGCTGCGGCGTGAGCTGCCTCCACTGCTGGAATCGCTGACGTGCCATCGCGCGCTGGTCGGGGCTCATCTTGAGCCACCGCTGGCTGCCGCGCACGAGCGCCTGCTGGCGCGTCGCCGGGAGCGAGCCCCATCGATCTGCAAGCGGTCCCAGGAGGCGCTGCTGCTCGGGTGAGAGGCTCGACCACGGCACCGGGTTGGGGGCGGCAACGCTGGCCGCGCCCGGCGGCGGGCCGGGAGCGGCCGCCGGGCCGGGAGCGGCCGGCGGTTGCTGGGCCAGGGCGTAAGCCGGCGCCACTGTGAGCAGCAGCGCAAGCAGCAGCCCCTTGCGCTCGTTCATCGTTGTCTTGAACCCGTTACCCATTTGGCTTCTCGGTGCCGGCGGAGCTCGCAGGCTTCTGTTGCGCCGGAGCCTGCGCCGGCGTCTGCGAAGCCTTGGCCACCTTGTCGATGTTGATCTCAGATAGATACGTCAGCCAACCGTCATCGTCGGACTGCTGCGTCGAATCGGCCGGCGAATCGACGCCGCCCAGGAATTCCAACAGGTCCTGGTCCACCGGAGGGCTGGCGCTCTGCTTGGGCGGGTCTGACGCCCGGGCAGCCCCCGCCGCAACCGCCAGCGCCGCCGTGAAGACGGTGATTCCGATGCGGCGCGGGGTACGCATGTCAGCCGCTGTTGGGATCCGCGCCGCCGCCCTGCCCCCGGCTCGGGGCGGCCTGCGCCATCGCCCACTCGTAGAACTGCCCGTCGCCGCCCTGCATCAGGTCCATCCCATCGCGATCGGCCAGCAGGTCGAGATCCTCCACCGTAGTATGGTTCACCTCGGCTGCGGGGTACCCCTGAGGGGCATGCGGCGGCCAGAGCACGAAGCTGACCAACACCGCTGCGGCTACGGCCCCCGAGGCCGGCATCCACAGCAGGGGCCGCCTGATCCACGCCGCCACTCGTGCAGGCAGGTACGCGCGATGCCGCGCCGCCTCGGCGAGCGCCGCGTGCCGCGCCTGATTCAACCGCGAGCGTGCATGGCCGCCGACGCGCTGGACGCTCTCCTCCAGAAGAGCGTGCAGCCGGCGCTCGAAATCAGCGGTGCCGTTGAGGTCCCGGCTCATACGTAGAGCTCCCCGAGTTGCGCGCGCAGGGTCTGCAACGCACGAAAATAGTGTGTCTTGACGCTGCCCTCCGAGCAACCCATGGCCTGGGCGGTCTGTGCGACATCGAGCCCTTCCAGGGTGCGCAGAAGGAACGCCTGCCGCTGTCTGCGCGGCAGCGCGCCGAGTGCCTTCTCCAGCGCCGACATGGCCTCGTCGATTTCCAGCCGGCGCACCGGAAGTGGATCGTCGCTGGCGGCCTCCGCGATCGGGTCCGGCTCGTCCTCATCGGGGTCGCCCCGGAAAGGCAACCAGGACATCACCCGGTTGCGGACCGTACGCCTGCGCTGCATGTCCCGGATGCGGTTCTCCAGGATGCGGTAGAAGAGCGGCTTCCATTCCTCCGCGGGTCGCGCCGAATAGGCGCGGGCCAGCTGGAGCATGGCATCCTGCACCGCATCCAGAGCGTCGTCCTCGTGCCGCAGGGCGGCCTGGGCGATCTTGAACGCGCGCACCTCTACCCCGGCCAGGAACTGGCTGAGCGCTGAGTTGCGGGCATTGCTAGACGAATCCGACAGGTCCACGTCGCCGTGAGAGGCAGCCGGCATGCTATAAGGCGGCGCGAGCGTAGCAAACTCTGGCATAACAGGTACAACGCGGCTGCGACGGGTACGGTTGACGGAGGCGGCTACTTGCATAAGCCTCTGATTCATCTGGATTCATGAACTCCCTCCCCGTCGTACGCGTGGCACTGCCCACGCCCCTCAGGCGCCTGTTCGACTACCGAGCGGGGTCGCCGGGGAGCCCGGCCGCGGCCGTCGAGCCCGGAATGCGGGTGCGGGTGCCGTTCGGGCGGCAGCGCCTGATCGGCGTTGCCGTGGAAATGGCTGCGGCGTCGGAGCTTCCCGAGGAGCGGCTGAAGCCCGTGCTGGAGCGTCTCGATGCACAGCCGATCTTCGATACCGCGGCGCTGGCTCTCCTAGGGTGGGCGGCAGACTACTACCATCATCCCATCGGCGAGGTGCTGACTGCGGCACTGCCCAAGGCGCTGCGGCTCGGGGCCTCCGTCCATTCCGCCGAGGAGCGCTGGCTGCTTACGGCCGTCGGCCGTGAGGCATGGGCGAGGGGCGAGCCCAAGCGCGCACCGCGACAGCGGCAGCTCCTGGCAACTCTCGCGGAGCAGGAAGCGCCGGCGCGCGCGGGAAGTGATGCCGACCCCCGTGCGCCCGGTCTCACGGCCACCGATCTCGACGACCGGCTGGAGTCGTGGCGGGACGCGGCGCGTGCGCTCATTGCCCGTGGATGGCTCATCTGCCTCGAGGAGACCTCAGCGGCCGTCCCTGCGCCGGCGCCCGCATCCGCAGTCGTCAGCCCCGGCCCGGATCCCAACGAGGAGCAGCACCTCGCGATCGGGCGCATTGGTGAATCCCTCGGCGTCTTCGGTGCCTTCGTGCTCCACGGAGTGACGGGCAGCGGCAAGACCGAGGTCTATCTGAGAGTGGTCGAGCGCGCCTTGCGCCTCGGCCGCACCGCTCTGGTGCTGGTGCCGGAAATCGGGCTGACCCCGCAGCTCGTGAGCCGCTTTCGCCAACGGTTCGAAGTGCCGATGGCCGTGCTGCATTCGGCCCTGACCGATCATGAGCGGCTGCTCGCCTGGCGGGCGGTTTTCAATGCCGAGGCGCGGATCGTCCTCGGCACGCGCTCGGCGGTGTTTGCCCCTGCCCGAGACCTGGGTGTCATCATCGTCGATGAAGAGCACGACACCTCGTTCAAGCAGCACGAGGGGGGCTTCCGCTACTCCGCACGCGATCTTGCGGTGGTGCGTGCTCATCGCGCCGGCGTCCCCGTCGTGTTGGGATCGGCGACGCCGGCGCTGGAGACGCTGCAGAACGTCGCCACCGGCCGATATACGCGCCTGGTGTTGAGTCGCAGGGCCGCCGAGGCGGTGCCGCCGCGCATCGCGCTGATCGACCTGCGATCATCTGCAGTACGCGCCGGCATCTCCACGCCGGCAGTGCAGGCGATCGAGCGGCACCTCGGGGCGGGCGGGCAGGTGCTCGTCTTCCTCAACAGGCGCGGCTATGCGCCCACGCTGCTCTGCACGGCTTGCGGCTGGATCGCGCCGTGCCGTGATTGCGATGCCCGTCTCACCGTGCACCTTTCGGCTGGCCGGCTTCGCTGTCATCACTGCGGAGCCGACACCCCCTTGCCGGAGCGCTGCCCGCAGTGCGGGTTTGCGGTAAAGCCCGTCGGGCAGGGTACGGAAAGGATCGAGGAGACGCTCGCGACGCTCTTTCCGGGCGTCCCCTGCATCCGTCTCGATCGCGACGTCGTCAGGCGCCGAGGTGACATGGAGACGGCGATGCAGCGGATGTCTTCGGGCGAAGCGAGGATCCTCGTCGGAACGCAGATGGTCACCAAAGGGCATGATTTCCCCAACGTCACGCTGGTCGTCGTGCTCAACGCAGACCAGGGTTTCTTCAGTACCGACTTTCGCGCGCCGGAGCGGATTGCACAGACCATCGTGCAGGTCGCCGGCCGCGCCGGCCGTGGCGAGAAGGCAGGGGAAGTGCTCATACAAACGGAGTTCCCCGATCATCCTCTGCTCCTCAGCCTGCTGGCGGAAGGTTATGACGGCTTTGCGCGCGCGGCTCTGGCGGAACGCAGCCAGGCGTCGTGGCCGCCGTTCAGCCGGCTTGCCGCCGTGCGCGATTCCGCTCAGACCGCAGAGGCCGCGTTGTCGTTTCTGACTGACGCCCGCAGAGCTGGTGAAGATTTGCGTGCCGCCCACGGCGGAGTGCGACTGCTCGGGCCGGCTCCCGCGGCGATGGGCAGGCGCGCGGGGCGGCACCACGCGCAATTGCTCATCGAGAGCGCGGATCGCGCAGCGTTGCACCGCTTCCTCGATGAGTGGCTGCCGGCCTTGCAGGCTCTGCCCAGCGCGCGCCGCGTCCGTTGGGCCCTGGACGTGGATCCCATCGAGATTTTTTGATTGGCGCAAATCGCTCACGGCGATTGCGCGACCCCGTCCCGCGCCGCGCCCTACCGGGCCGGCGTTCGCCGTCCAAAATCGCTCCTGCGATTTTGTCGCGCGGCCAGCCGCATCGCCTTTTCGGCCTCGCGGCCCAGGGAACGGCCCTGGGCCGCTTGCCCAGGCGCTCTCGATCAGGCTTCGCATTCATTGGATCGAAGTCGCATCCGGCGGGTAAGATGCGCGATCCATCCATCCACCTCATATCGCCCAACGTTTTGAAGCAGGAAATCGAGGAGCTACTCGCGCGCGCGGTCGGTGTGCTCGTCGGCAGCGTGCTGCCGGGGCCGCCGCCGCCCGGGTCCATCACGATCGAGCGCACGCGCGATCCGCAGCACGGCGATTTCGCGACCAACGCCGCAATGCGCCTGGCGAAGGCCGCCGGCTGCAAGCCCCGGGAGCTCGCGCAGAAGATCGTTGCCGCCATGCCTGCCAGCCCGCTCGTGGCGCGTACCGAGATTGCGGGCGCCGGCTTCATCAATCTCTTCCTGACCGCCGATGCCTACGGCCGTGAGTTGGCCGCAATCCATGAGCGTGGCGAGCGCTACGGTCGAAGCGCCGGCGAGGGCAGTCTCGGCCGCGGCGAGCGGGTGTTGCTCGAATTCGTGTCTGCCAACCCGACGGGGCCATTGCACGTCGGCCATGGACGCCAGGCGGCATACGGAGCAACGCTGGCCAACATATTGGCCGCAGTCGGATTCGAGGTCTCCCGCGAGTATTACATCAACGACGCGGGCCGGCAGGTCGACATCCTCGCGGTGAGCACGTGGATCAGATACCTGGAAGCCGGTGGCGAGCAGCTGCCCTTTCCGGAGAACGGCTATCGCGGCGACTATGTGCGCGAGCTGGCGCAGCAGCTTCTCACCATCGAGGGCGACGGCCTGAGGCGAGCCGCGTCAACGGTGCTCGACGGCCTGCCACCGGATGCGCCGGCGGGAGACAAGGAGGGCTACATCGATGCGCTGATCGAGCGCGCGCGTGACCTCATCGGGCCGGAAGCGTTTGGCCGGGTGCTGGCGCTGTCCCTCGCGGCAATGCTCGCCGATATTCGTCAGGATCTCGGCCAGTTCGGAGTCAGCTTCGACCACTGGTATTCCGAGCGCGCGCTCGAGAAAGGCGGTGCCATCGGGCGTGCGCTCGCGCGACTCGAGCGCGAGTCGCGCCTCTACGTCAAGGATGGGGCGACCTGGTTCCGCGCCACCGAGTTTGGCGACGAGAAGGATCGCGTCGTGGTGCGCGAGAACGGGCAGAAGACCTACTTCGCCTCCGATATCGCGTATCACCTGGACAAGCGGGAGCGCGGCTTCCAGCGCCTGATCGACGTGCTCGGTGCCGACCACCACGGCTACGTAGCGCGCGTGCGCGCCGGACTGACTGCGATGGGGGAGCCCGGCGACTCTCTGGAAGTCAACCTGATTCAATTCGTGAGCCTGTTCCGCGGCGGCGAGAAGGTGCCCATGGGCAAGCGCGAGGCGCAGTTCGTGACGCTTCGCCAGCTCCGTGAGGAGGTCGGCAACGACGCCTGCCGGTTGTTCTATCTCATGCGCAGCCACGATCAGCCGCTCGACTTCGATCTCGAGCTGGCCAAGTCACGCACCAACGAGAACCCCGTCTACTACATCCAGTACGCACACGCGCGCGTCGCGAGCGTCATCAAGCAGCTGGGCGCGCGCGGCTTGTCCTTCGACCGCGCCGAAGGGCTCGCCAACGTCCAGTTGCTGGATGGATCGCAGGAGCAGGCCGTCCTGGGGACGCTGGCGCGCTATCCCGAGGTGTTGGAGCAGGCCGCGGCCAATCGCGCACCGCACGCCCTGGTTCACTATCTGCGCGACCTTGCCAACACCCTGCACACCTACTACAACGCCGAGCAGTTCATCGTGGGCGACTCCGGGCTGCGCAACGCCCGCCTCGCGCTGGTGCTCGGGGTGCAGCAGGTGATCCGCAACGGTTTGACCCTCCTCGGGGTCTCCGCGCCGGAGAGCATGTAAGTCCACAGCATGCCCCGGTTGACCACGCGCGACTACAAGCGGACCTCCCGCGTCTCCGGCGCCGGCAGGCTGAAGGAGTTCGGGCTCGGCGTTCTCGTCGGCGCCCTGCTCGCCAGCGCCGCATTCCTGATCGTGGGCGCCCGCGCGCGCCACGAAGCGGCCGCTGCCGCGCACGGACATGCGGCCGGCGACCCGTCAGGGTCTGCGCCGCACGCTCCGGCGCCTGACGATACTTCCTCCGATCCCGCGGACGCTGCCGACGACACTGCATCGTCACCGCAGTCGGCTTCCGCCCACGCAGCCGCGCAGCCTCAGCAGTACGACTTCTACAAGATGCTGCCGAGCTTCAAGGTGCCAGTTCCGCACGACGCCGAGCACACGTCGCGGCCGCCGCCGCTGCAGGTGAAGCCGTCTGAAACGAGCCAACCCCCGCGCAGCGCCGGCGCACGCTCATACCTGCTGCAGGTCGGCTCCTACCGTAGCAGGACCGAAGCCGACCAGGTCCGCGCCCGCCTCGCACACGCGGGGATCACCGCTCAGGTGCAACGCGCCGTGGACGGCACCCGGATCTGGAATCGGGTCCGCATCGGTCCGCTGAGCGATGCCGAGCTGGCCAGAGTCCGCGATCAACTCCGCACGGCCAACATCCATGCGATCGTGATTCGAGCGGACCGGTAGCCGCAGGCCCGTCGACCTCGTCACGCGATCTCATTACTCGGCCTGTCTCCGTCCTCGCCTTCGCTCACGCGAGGCCCAGACGCGCTGTCGCACCTGTCGATGCAAGTCGTGAGGCGACCTAGTCGTGGATCGCGAACGCCTGCAGTTTGAGCGCCAGCGCCGTCTGACTTCTTGCACCCGTCTTCTCGAACAGGCTCTTCAGATGCGTGCGCACTGTGCCGATCGCGATGCGCAGCGTCCTCGCGGCCTCCTTCGAGTTGCGGCCGGCGGCGAGCAACGCGGCGACCTCCGTCTCGCGTGGAGTAAGCAGGAAATAGTCTGCGGCGCTCGCGGGGTCAATCTGAGTATGCACGTCGGACTGGGTGATGGAGATCGCGGCATAGCCGGCCGTGCCGGCGCCCGAGCCGCCACCCGTGATCGGCAGGATCGACAGCAGCCATGGCGGCCGCGGACGCAGCCGCGCCACGGTAACGTGCAAAGTGAACGGCTGGGTCTGTGATGAGCGCGCGTTCGCCGTTGCACCGGTGATGGCGGCGCGCAGCGCGCCTGTCGCCTTCCTGGAGCGAGTCGTCAGTCCGCTAGCGCCGATCGCCAGGCCATCGCCTCGCGCGAGAATCTGTGCGGCGCGTCGGTTGACGAAGATCGGCCTTGCGCCGTCATCCACGAGCAGGACCGGCGGGCCGATCGCATCCAGCATGGCCTGCAGCGCAGCGATCGGGCCTTCCGCCCTGGGGGCGGACCGGAGCTGCGGTGCCATTTTGGCCATGGCAGGGAGCTGCGACGGGAGCTGCGGCAGGGAAGTGTGATTCGGCATGTGATTCGACATCTGAGCCCCCTATCCCAGTTGAGGGAGGCGGGTCGACGGGGCCGGGTGTATGAGTGTATCCGTGGCCGCGGTCCGGCGACCGCGCTTCGGTAGCCACGGGAGGTCTCATCATGGCAATAGATAATGACCGACTGAACGCATTTCTCGGCAAAGCCGTGAGCGACCTCGGCGCGGCCGTCAGTGCCGTGCTGGTCTCGATCGGCGACGAGCTCGGCCTCTATCGCGCTCTCGCCAAAGAGCCGATGACCGCAGCGCAGCTGGCCGAACAGACCCGAACCAACACACGCTACGTGCGCGAATGGCTGGGCAATCAGGCGGCCGGAGGGTATGTCGAGCATGATGCGGAAACGGACCGATACTACCTAACCCCGGAACAGGCAGCCTGCCTCACGGACCCGGCAGGTCCCGTCGATCTGCCTGGTGCGTATCTCATCGTCCAGGATCTCTATCATATTCGCGATCGCGCTCTGCGCAACTTCCGCACGGGTGAGGGTATGGAATGGGGTGAGCATCACTCTTGCCTGTTCCACGGCACCGAGCGTTTCTTTCGCGCAGGCTATAACACCAACCTCATTGGCGCTTGGCTGCCGGCGCTCGATGGGGTGGTGGCCAAGCTGGAGCGGGGCGGCCGCGCAGCCGACATCGGCTGCGGTCATGGTGCGAGCACGGTTCTACTCGCCAGGACGTTTCCGAACGCGCAGTTCATCGGCTACGACTATCACGTGGGTTCGATCGAAACCGCGCGCAAGCGCGCGTCCGAGGCCGGCGTGCGCAACGCGCAGTTCGAGGTTGCCGATGCCGTCAGTTACGACTCGGCCGATCTCGACTTCATCGCTTTCTTCGACTGCCTGCACGACATGGCCGACCCGGTCGGTGCCGCGCGCCATGCACGCGACGCTCTCAAGCCCGACGGAGTCTGCATGCTCGTGGAGCCGATGGCAGGCGATACCGTCGAGGACAACCGCAATCCTGTCGGACGGGTCTACTACGGTGCATCCTCGCTCATCTGTGTTCCGGTTTCGCTGGCGCGGAAGGGTCCCGCTCTCGGCGCGCAGGCGGGGGAGAAATGCCTGCGTCAGGTGATGGAAAGCGGTGGCTTCACGCGTTTCCGGCGTGCAACGCAAACGCCCTTCAACCTGGTGCTCGAGGCGAGGCCGTAGTTCTGCTCAGCCCCGTTCGGCATCGGGTCAGTCGTCGTCGGAGCTTGGGACGTTGGAGCTCACTTCCGCCGCGATGTTGCCTGCATCGGCACCCGCCACGGGGTACGATTTCGACCACTTCACCGAGCCATCATCCACCGCAATGATTTTGACGATGAGCTGCGCATTGGGGGCGTTACCGTCTGTGGTGCCGTAGACGATGTAGGCCGAATGGTGAGCGCGTCCCATCACGGTAGCTACCGACGGATCCAGAATCGGCAGTGGCTTGTCGGCCAATGCGACATGTCCGTGACGGGCGATGGCCAGTTGTCCGTATATCTGGCCGAAGGCCGACCTCGCCAGCTTGCGCGCAGCCTCGTCGTCCGTGGGCGTTGCGAATGGAATTGCGAGCACCGGCGCGTACTTGGCCGAGTCATCCGTCGAGTCACCCGCATCTTCGGGGACTACTTTCGCGATCTGCGAGATGAATTGCGCAGTATCGGCCGGCGTCCAGGGGCCGGGATGATTCACCCCCAGTCGCTCCGTCAGGTCCCTGAGCTTCTCTGCCTGTGGCGAGGAAATCTTCGGCGGCGCGAAAGGATGCTCCGCGGAGGAAATCTTCGGCGGTGCGTGAGGACGCTCCGAGGAGGAGCAGCCGCGCTGCATGAGTACGATGGCGAGCCAGCAGTAGATGCCGATTCTCACCCATCCTGGGAAGCGGCTGAAAGCGACCCAGCTCGACTGCAGCGACCAGCCGAGGACCTGGAACCAGAAGCGGATCCTCTGTCCCGGTTCCTCGCGGGGAAATACCGGAAATTCGTAGTGGCGGCGGGGCGGCCGGCGACCTGCAGCGCGCGGCTCCTGACTCTTGCGTGGCGGCGCCTGCTCCTCGGGCGCGCCGGATACGAGCCGGCGACACAGCGCCTCGAGCGTCGCGCTCGGTTGCCCGCCCGGAAGCCGCAGCCACTGCACCGCGCGAAACTTCTCGGGAACGCGCGCGCCGGCTTCGGTGGTGGCATCGATCGCCACGGGCAGGAGAAAAATGTGGTCGTCAGCCATGTCGAGCGTCCGCTCGACGGCGAGCCGCCACTCTCTGCGGAAGTAGCCCTCATGACGTGCTTCCGTATGCGCCGAAATGACGGGCATGAAGTAATCGCATTCGCGGATCTGACGGCGAATCTTCTGATCCCATGCATCACCGCCGACCAGGTCGCTCTCGTCGTACCACACCTCGAGTCCATAGGCAGGCAGAGCGTCTCTGAGAACCTGCGCCGCCCGGCGATCTTCCGAAGCGTAGCTCAAAAAGACGGTGGGACGACGGCGATCGGACGATTCGGGGGCTTGAGGATCGGTATCAGACATCGGCGTCAAAGATAACGTCTAACTACGCTGGGCGTTGTCGCTGGCCCGGATGTAGCGTCGCTCGCCGCTCGTCCGGTCGTAATTTACTTCCAGGGTCTCGCCGGTCGTCGGGTCCTCGAAGCGCTCACCAGTGGGCTCCCAGTGCGCGCCGGCCGGAGGAGCGCTGCGATACCGCCAACGCTCGAATGCCGTGCCCAGGACCATGGTGAATCCAACACAGATCAGATAAATGCCGGGTCCCCGGCTGCCCCCGCTCACGAGCAGCGCGCCTGCAGCGACGGCGATGCCGCCCAGCACGAAGACTATTGCGCGCAGCGTCACGCGGACGCCCTCTCCAGCACCACCGCCGTGCCGTAGGCGACGATCTCGCTCATCGTCTGCCCGATCTCGGCCGAATCGAACCGCATCATGATGATGGCGTTCGCCTGCATGAGTGTCGCGTTCTTGACCATGCGGTCGACGGCGTGTCGGCGTGCTTCCTCGAGGAGCTGGGTGTACTCGGTAATCTCGCCGCCCGCGAGCGAGCGCAGCCCTGCCATGATGTTGCCACCGAGCCCGCGGCTGCGTACCACGACGCCGAATACCTGACCCTTGACGTCCCGAACGTGATAACCCGGTACGTTCTCTGTCGTGACGACCAGCATGACAGCTACCCTCTTCTTGGCCGACCGGCCGTCGAGCGAAAGTATACCCCGCGGCGGGCGCAGGCCGCGGCTTTGGCGGCCGACCGGGCCACCCGCGCCGGCAAATGTCATCGGTATCCAGCTGATTTGCCGCAAATCTGGGTAAACGCGCCGTAAAGACCACCTGTCCCATGGCAAAGCGCGGGCCTACGCTGCCGGTAGTCGATACCTCGAGGAGTGCTCAAATGGCTCGCAAGAAGAACCGCCCGCCGGCGCCGCTGTCCGCGCAGGCACGCTATGCGTTCGCCGTGGCTTATCTCAACGCAATGCTTGAAGATGCCGCCCCGGAGGAGTTGGCTGCCGCTCTGGGTCGCATCGCGCGCGCCTGCGGTGGCCCGAAGTTGGCGGAGAAGGTGGAGCTGAGCGCCGAGTCGCTCTATCGCACGTTGTGTCGGCGTGGCAACCCGGAGCTGCGGAGTGCGACCGTGTTGCTGAAGGCCATGGGCTTGCGCCTCGTGCTCGAGCGTATCCCGTTGCCCGTTTCCAGCCCCACATCCCGGGCCGCCTCCCCGTGCCCTTCCGGTCACCGGCAGCGGGAGGTCGCGCTTTCTGGGGTCCCGTAAAGGCTCGCTTCCGACAGCGCCGGGGCACGGAACTTGCGTCGGGTCACCTGCCGAAATGCATGAGAGATACAGACATGGGTGAGGTCATACATGTGGCCTTCGGCACGGAGCGCGAGTGGGAGCAGACTCGGGCGAAGACGGTCGACGGCCTGGTCACCATCGGCTCGCTGTTCGGCGACGACGAGGCGCTGATGCGCGCGAAGGCTGACTGCGTCTACCAGATTTTGCGCCAGATCGTGGAGGAAGTGCCCACCGTACAGATCACCACCAAACTGCCTGAGAATCTGTCGACGGAGCAGCTCGATCTTCTGACGGGCGCAATCAAGGAAGCGGCGCTGAAGGGCATCGAGATTGCGATGACCCATTCCGTGCAGGTGCTGATGGCCTCGATCTACGACCTCTGCACCTCGAAGCTCCACGCCAGGCCTTCTTAGATTGGCTAAAAGTCGCCTGCGGCGCTTTTAGCGGCCAGGCGAGTTACCTTTTCGATCTCGCGGCCCAGGGAACGGCCCTGGGCCGCTTATTCATGTGCTTTCGGACGGCGCCAGAATCAAAGCGAGTAATGGGACCTGGCGGCGCTCATTCATTTGCTTGCGGACGACGCCTGAACCAACGGGGCGAGGACCAACTGGTAGTGGACCGTCACGTCGTTACCCACCCACTCGGTAAATTTCCATTGTCCCTGGCCGATGCCGAAGTCGAGGCGCTGCAGCGTGATCTCCCCGGCGAGATAGCCGAGCGTGCGACCCTGCGCGGTGGCGGTGCGCCAGGTGAACGGGATGGCTACGTTGCGAGTCACACCGCGCAGAGTGAGCGATCCTGTCGCAAGGTAACCGGTTGCACTGCGTTCCAGGTGCGCCGCGGTGAAGCGTGCGTTGCCGTACTGTGCGACGTCGAAAAAGTCCTTGCCTCCCAGGAGGTCGTTGCGCTGTTGGTCGCCGGTGTCGAATGAGCGCATGTCGATCACGACGTGGAGCTCGCCCGCGGCCGGATCGAAGCTCACGACAAAGGACTTGAATCGACCCTGATTTGCGGCGCCGGCCTGAATGAAGGTGTAAGTCACCGAGCTCTGCGCGGGAACCACGCGGTAGACGGGACCGCCGCCTGCGGCGTGCGCCGGCGGTACGGCAAGCAGCAGCGCGGCAAACAAGGCAAGTGGCATCCGGCTGAAGGGCAGCATCCGCCGGAGCGTGTCGTCCTTCAGCACGAAGTGATGCTTGAGCGCTCCGGCGATGTGCAGTGCAACGATCACCGCGAGGCAGCTCGCGAGTGTCGCGTGGGTCACGACCATGGCGTCGTAGAGCGACTCGCTCTTCGGCACGAAATCGGGAAGTTGGAACACGTTGAACCAGCTCGCCGGAAAGCCCCGTGCGGAGGTCATCATCCAGCCGGTGAGCGGCATCGCGAACAGCAGCACGTACAGCCCCTTGTGAGTGAAATGCGCCAGGATGCGCTCGTATGGCTTGAGATTGGATGGCAGCGGCGGCGTCGGGTTCATCCAGCGCCACAGCAGCCGCAGCGCCGCGAGCCCGAGTATCGTGACACCCATCGATTTGTGGGTAGCCAGCACTGCCAGCTTCCCGACGCCGAGCGGCAGCATGATCCCTGTGAGGCCGAGGGCGGCCTGCGCGGCGATCAGCACGACGATGAGCCAATGCAGCAGCTGGGAAACCGTGCCCCAGCGTTCATGGGTATTGCGGACGGTCATACGGTGAGTCGAGGGAGATTGCCGGTATCCTGCAGCAACAGCAGCACGGTGCCCTCGGGCGCCTGCAGCAGCGAATTTGCGTTGGTATCGAGTCCGCGGGGTGGCGGTTCAAATCGCCCGATATCGAGCTCGCGCAGACGTTCGAGCCGTGCTGCCATCGCGCCGTCGCGGAAAACGAGTAGCGGCTCCGCGAAGAATCTCGGCCGATGCAAGGCGAGCGCAAAGTCTTCGCTCCCGAGCGGAAGGTGCGGGTATGGCTCAGATTCCTCTTCGCCAGGCGATAGCCCCAGCATCTGCCAGAAGCCGCCGACCCGCTCGAAGTCCACCGCGGGCAGGCTGATGCCGCTGAACCGTCCGCAGTCCGATGACTCGATCGGGGAGCGATCGACCGGAGAGTAAGTCCGTGCCTCGAGCAGTCTCACCGCGTTGCCGGCAGGGTCTCGAAAAGCCAACTCATTGAAGACGTCGTCGCCGACGCTGACCGTCGAGAGCCCGATGCCCGCGCGCTCGAGCGACTGTGCATGTCCGGCTATTCCCGGGCGGACGAAAGTCACGACCGGGGAATCGATGCGTCTCTGGTGCAGTCCGATGTACACCCGCCCGTCGGTGAGCACCCCGTAGGGATGCGGCCAGATGTCGCCGGTCTGCGCCTGCGTGAATCCGAGCCGCTCGTAGAATTCCACCGAGGCCCGGATGTCGGCAGTGGCAATTCCGAATTCCAGAAAACGTCCAAGCATGGGGCCGTGCGAAAACAACTGAGTAAACGGCCCAGGGCCGCACCCGTTTGCCGAGGCACTGCCGCCCACACTGGCGGATCTCAGGGCGCCGCGGGATCAGTGGCGGTCAATGGGCTGGCTGCCCGAAGCGCCGTAGGCAACTTCGGGCCAATCGGACGATATCCACCCCTGGCAGTGTCGCGCGATGTGACTCGCCAGGAATCTCGCGTGCTCGGCGCGTGCGTTGAGCGCCGGCACGTACTCGAGCCGCTCGCCGCCGGCGCGCAGGAAGCTGTCGCGGTTCTCGATGGCGATTTCTTCCAAGGTCTCGAGGCAATCGATCGCGAATCCGGGACAGACCACCGTTACATCGCGCACTCCGCGCCCGGGAAGCTGTGCCAACACCTCGCTCGTGTAGGGCTTGAGCCAGGCGGCGGGGCCGAAACGCGACTGGAAACTGACGCTCCACTCGCCATCCCGCAGCATCAGCTCCTCGGCGAGCAGGCGCGCGGTCTTCTGACACTTGCAGAAGTAGGGGTCGCCCTGTTGGAAATAGCGCTCCGGTATGCCGTGGAAGGAAATCAACAGGTGCCGCGTCCGGCCGTGAGTCTGCCAATGCTCGAGCACGCTGACGCGCAGCGCATCGATGTATTCGGGCTGATCGTGGTACTCCGCGATGAAGCGCAGCTCCGGCAGCCAGCGCCAGCGCGTGAGCTCCGCGCTCACCTGGTCGTAGACGGCGCCTGTCGTTGCGCCGCAGTACTGCGGGAAGAGCGGCAACACCAGAATGCGCTGGGCGCCCGACTCCCGCAGCCGGGTGAGCCCCTGCGAGACGCCCGGATCGCCGTAGAGCATGCCGAGCTCCACGGAGAAGGGCGCCAGCATCCGCTGGGCCAGGGTGCCGGTGAGCTGGGTGCGCAGCTTCTCCGAGAGGTCGAGCAGTGGCGAGCCCGACTGCGACCAGATCTTGCGGTATTTGCGCGCCACCCGGGCCGGCCGCAGCGGCAGGATGAGTCCGTAGAGGATCGGCAGCCAGAGCGCCCGGGGAAGCTCCACCACCCGCCGGTCGCCGAGCAGCCGCGCCAGAAAGCGGCGCACGGCCCGCGGCTCCGCCGTCGCCGGAGTGC